>Ga0268298_10000936_pt1 | contig 36222 bp, 37 predicted proteins | sample WWTPWeurt_MetaG_FD_194462 | JGI IMG/M metagenome (GOLD analysis project Ga0268298, IMG submission 194462) | Activated sludge microbial communities from WWTP in Nijmegen, Gelderland, Netherland - WWTP Weurt | ecosystem: Engineered > WWTP > Aerobic digester > Activated sludge | place...
GCTTCGATCTCCGCACGCTTCACAACCGCCTGCTCATCGCGGCCATCAGCGCAAATCCTCGTCCACTGCGCACGATTCGCGTAGCTGACGTTCATTGCTAATCAAGTCGGGGTTTGGCGGTGCCGCCTTAGCGAAGGTTCTCCGCTGAATGCATGATTACGGCATCACCTGCGAATCGGACGGTGATATGGCTCTTCTCGTCGCCCCATTTGCAGGACTTGAACCCAATAACGTCATCGCAACTCGCCGGGTTGCCCAGGATGCTAGTGACCTCCTTGTATTCCATGCCGGCCTTTAGTCTGGCGTAATTCTCGGCGGTAACCTTGCTGCAGGCGGCGAGAAGGCAGATGGAAACAAGTAGACCCATTCGTCGCAGTGTGGGAGGCATGGCAATCATTTCTTTGCGCTCCTGCATCGGTTGTTCCATCCTGTGTTCCTCCATTTCTCTAAATCGGGTTGCCGACCGTCTGGGCGCGATGTAGTGAGATACAAGACCTCAGCAACCTGCCGCACCCTTTCATTCGATGATACAGAAAGGTGTCAAGGTTTCCCCGACGCAAGGAATGAACTTGCTATTTCCGCCACCTCGCCCAAGGGTCTGAACTGTCTGGGGCGGGAGTTCCTGCCTTATTGGAGAGTTGGCATCCGGCACCGCTTCGTTGATCGGCAGCACGATCGTGTAGCACAGCTTTTTTTGCCCGCTTTTCGCGCAATCGCTCGGCATCTTCCAGGCTCAATTCGGCTGCTTGCCCTGGCTTTTGGTTGGGCGGTACGATCCGGTCCCGCGGCGGCAATTCAAATTGTTCAGCGGAAGCGCGAGGCAGACCTTTGAACTGGTACAAATAGAAGGCTTCGACCTTTTCCCGCGCCCAATCGGTTTTCTTCAGGAACTTCACACTGGATTCGATGCTCGGGTTGCTCGCAAAGCAGTTGATGTTCAAGTAGGCAAACAGAATATCAAAGCCGTAGTAGTCAATGATTTCCGTGAGCAGGGTTTTCAAACTCACACCGTGCAGCGGGTTGTTCTTGTAATCGAGTTCTCGGGTCATGAGGTTTTTCGGGAATAGGGCTAATTTGCTCAATTAACCTGACGCTGGATCAATGGAACAGCCACTGCAAGACCTTGAATATCGGCAGCTATCGACCAGACGGGTCGTTTGGCGGGTTCGGCTCTTTCCGCTTCTTCCAGCTTCCCAGAAGTGCCGCACCCAGTCCCAACAGGATTTCATCGACGAACGGAATGACGTCTGGGATGAAGAAGTCCAGGGTGAACAGCACGGCGGTGATGGCAAACAGGGCCGGGAAGCGCAGCCGTGTCAGGTAGGCAACCAGCGGGGAAACAATCAGTTTGAACATAGATGCCCCGTGCCCTACGACCGAAATCGTGGCTGTTCGCAACTGGCCTGCGACGCATCGTCTTCGGATAAGGTCGCCCTGAGGGTCAGGCTGTCATGGACGGCCACAGCGGCCAGAACGACCAGGGTGATGGCGATGACCGAATGCACGACAAGCATGAGCCAATGCCAGGGAGTCGTGTTCGAGCCTTCGGTCTGGCGCTCGACCAAAACGCCATTTTCGTATTTCTCGCGAATGATTTTGGGCATTTTTCCCTGATGGTCTCAATACCGAGCGACGGACTGGCGATCCCCGGAATACAAAAAGCCAACCCCGGGGGATTGGCTAAGTGCAAGAAGTGCAACAAAATTTTCTGGCTCCCCGACTTGGGCTCGAACCAAGGACCTACGGATTAACAGTCCGGCGCTCTACCGACTGAGCTATCGAGGAACAGAGGCGGGCATGTTAGTCAGTAAATGCAGTCCAGTCAAGGCAATGCAGGATATACTGCCAAAAAATTCCTTGTTCCTATGGATCAAAAACTAGTCTACGCAAAAACCCCGACCGGGGACGAGGCCGTTCGGCAAAGAAAGGGTGTTGTCCGGCGCAATCTGCGTATGGTTCTCGTGCAGATCAATGGCAAGATTAGCGTCGAAGAATTGGGCGCCAAGCTCGGTGATCCGGGCCTGGTCGAAAACGCGCTGCGTGATTTGGAGCGGGGTGGGTATATCTCGCCAAGCCTTCAAGCAGTCTCGATCTGGCAGGAAAGCAAGTCACAGTTCGACAAGCTCAAAGAATCGGGTGAATCGTTTGACAGTACCAAGTCGCTGAGCAGGCTGGACTCGCAAGGGGTATCCAGCGCTCCGTCTGCGTTCGGCGAACCCATCCTGCCGGCTAGCTGGCGAACCAAGGATATCAGGGAGAACGGGACAGAGAGACACGCTTCGCGGGCGCCGTGGCACACTCCTCTGGCGTACTTGGTGTTCGCACTGCTTGCCGCGGGCCTTGTTGCAACGGCGGTCCTTGCATTCTTCCCCTATGGCCGTTTCAAGCCGGCTATCGAGAATGAGCTGACGCGGGTCTGGCAAGTGCCGGTGCGCGTTGGCGACATCCGCCTGAATTTCATGCCGGTGCCTGGATTGTTGCTAACCGATGTGCGAATCGGTGAGGGGGTTGGCTCGCTGATCGAGAATATTCGCGTGCACTCACTTATCGCGATGCTCGGGTCGGGAGTTCGGGTCCTGCCACGAATAGCGATTTCCGGTGGGACAGTTGACGCCGATCATCTCGTGGGCTTGTTTGCGGCTGACAATCCGCAGCGCTGGAAGTCGCAACAATGGCTACTGAAACAGGTTGTTGTGGAGAACCTCTCGGTAACCGCTGGCTCTTTGTTTTTCGCTGAATTGAGCGGCGACGTCTCGTTCCATGCTGACGGGCGGATCGAGCAAGCCAGTTTGCGGACCATTGGCAACACGTTACGCATTTCCGCTGAACCCACGCCTCAGGGAGCGACTCTCCGGATCGACGGGGTTGGCTGGCGTCCTGCCGAAGAGTTTCCACTAACGTTCGACTCATTGCACGCAAGCGGCCTGCTCCAAAAGGGCCGGCTGATCATCAGCAGTTTCGACATTCGGGCGCTCGGCGGCGTGCTCAAGGGAAGTTGGCTTGTTGAATGGAACGAGGGTCTGGCGATGATCGGCGACGCGATGCTCGAGCGCCTGAGCTGCCGCAAGGTCACTGCCGTTTTTGCGCCTTCGCTGTCACTGGAGGGAGACCTGATGGGTAGCTTCCGTATGCACGGGGCCGGCGACAACTGGGAATCGATGTGGGAAAACATGGATGCGGCGCTGGATACCCTGATAGTTCGCGGCGTCCTGAACGGGGTTGATCTGGCAGAGGCTACGCGCCGCGGTCGCGGGTCGATTGTCCGCGCTGGAAGCTCGAAATTTGATCGCCTCGCGGTCAGTGTCAGCATTAACCGGCGGCAGATGAATGGCCGGAGCCTAGTAATAGATGCGAGCCAATTTACCGCAACCGGCCAATTTTTCGCTACGCGCGACCGCCAGGTGGACAGCAAACTGATGGTCACGATGCGTAACCAGGGTTCGTCGCAGATACTGCCGGTTCGCGTCAGCGGGACGCTCCCCAACCTGGTGGCCGTTGTCCGCTAGGGAACAGGCAAGGATGGGCGAGACAAGTGTCTCGCCCTAGGTTGCTGGTTACCGGGTTCTGCTATTGATTACCGTGGCAATTGCCTTGGCAACGTAATCAACATTCTTGGAGTTCAGTGCCGCCAAGCAGATTCGGCCGGTTGACACGGCATAGATCCCGAATTCCTCCTTCATGCGCTCCACCTGGGCAGCCGTCAGTCCGGTGTACGAGAACATCCCGCGCTGCTGGACGATAAACGAAAAGTCCTGTGCCACACCATGCGCCTTGATTGCATCGACCAAGCTGGTACGCATGCCGCGGATCCGATCACGCATGCCGGCCAGTTCCGTTTCCCACATCTGGCGCAGTTCGGGCGACGTGAGCACGCCCGCAACCAGGGCGCCACCATGGATCGGCGGATTGGAGTAGTTGGTGCGGATAACGCGCTTGACCTGCGACATGACGCGTGCTGATTCGTCCTTGCTCGCAGTGACAATAGTGAGCGCACCGACGCGCTCACCGTAGAGTGAGAAGCTCTTCGAGAAGGAACTGGCAATAAAGAACTGCACGCCGGAGTTCGAAAGTGTGCGGACAGCGACCGCATCGGCATCGATTCCGTCGGCAAACCCTTGGTAGGCCATGTCGAGGAAGGGCACCAAGCCCTTTTCCTTGCAGATTCCGACCACTTCCTCCCATTGCGCTTGCGAGAGGTCAGCGCCGGTCGGATTGTGACAGCAGGCATGCAGAACTATGATGGAACCAGCCACCAGGTCATTGAGAGAGGTCTTCATTGCGGTGAAGTTCACACTGCGCGTAGCCGCCTCATAGTAAGCATAGTTCTCGACGACGAAGCCGGCGGATTCGAATAGGGCGCGGTGGTTCTCCCAGGAAGGATCGCTGATATACACCTTGGCGCCGGGGTTGAGGCGCTTCAGGTAATCGGCGCCTATCTTCAGCGCACCGGTACCGCCGAGTGCCTGGGCGGTAATCACCTGACCATTGGCCAAGAGGGCGGAATCCTTGCCGAAAAGCAGGTTCTGCACGGCCTGGTTGTAGGCGGGAGCACCTTCAATCGGCTGATAGCCACGTGATGGCGCGGCCTTGAGACGAGTTTCCTCGGCAATCCTGACGGCACCGAGCAGCGGAAGCTTGCCTTTGTCGTCAAAGTAGACGCCGACGCCGAGATTGACCTTGGTGTCACGGGGATCGGCGTTGAAGGCTTCATTCAGTCCGAGAATGGGGTCACGCGGGGCCAATTCCACCGCAGCAAAGATCGAAGAGGGCATAGGAACTCCATGAAATAATAGAAACTCTGTCCGCGCAGCAATGTTGCCGTGCGTGCAAAACCGTAGAATTCTAGCATGAGCGAAACCAAGACCGGCACTCCGGTTGCCTCCTTTAACGGCAGTCCCTTCCGTCTACACCAGCCATTCCTCCCTGCGGGCGATCAGCCCGAGGCGATCCGTCTGCTGGTCGAGGGGCTCGAGGACGGTTTGTCCTTCCAGACACTCCTCGGTGTCACCGGCTCCGGCAAGACATACACGATGGCAAACGTGATCGCCCGGACCGGTCGGGCAGCGCTCGTACTGGCGCCGAACAAGACCCTGGCTGCCCAGTTGTATTCCGAGTTCAAGGACTTTTTCCCGGAAAACGCGGTGGAGTACTTCGTTTCTTACTACGATTATTACCAGCCAGAAGCGTATGTGCCCTCGCGCGATCTCTACATCGAGAAGGACAGTTCGATCAACGACCATATCGAGCAGATGCGCCTGTCGGCGACGAAAAGCCTGATCGAGCGCCGCGACGTGGTGATCGTGGCCACCGTTTCCTGCATCTACGGGATCGGCGACCGTGATGAGTATCACAACATGATCCTGACGATGCGTATCGGCGATCGTCTGGACCAGCGCGCAATCGTCAAACGCCTGACCGAGATGCAGTACGAGCGTAACGACATGGATTTTCATCGCGGAATATTCCGGGTACGCGGCGACGTGATCGATATCTTTCCGGCAGAGCATGCCGAGTACGCGATCCGTGTCTCGCTGTTTGACGATGAAATTGAAGGCTTGCAGTTCTTTGATCCATTGACCGGCCACCTGTTGCACAAAGCCCTGCGGTTTACCGTCTTCCCGGCGTCGCATTACGTGACGCCTCGTGGGACCGTGCTGCGCGCCATCGAAGCGATCAAGGAAGAACTGCGCGAGCGTGTCGATTTCTTCGCCCGGAACAACAAGTTGGTCGAAGCGCAGCGGATCGAGCAACGCACCCGATTCGATCTCGAACTTCTCGACCAGATTGGCTTTTGCAAGGGAATCGAGAATTACTCGCGCCATTTCTCGGGCCGCCAGGCCGGCGAACCGCCACCGACCCTGATTGATTATCTGCCGTCCGATGCATTGATGTTCATCGACGAGTCGCACGTGACCATCGGCCAGGTAGGGGGTATGTACAAAGGCGATCGCTCACGCAAGGAGAATCTTGTCGACTATGGTTTTCGCCTGCCGTCTGCGCTGGATAACCGCCCCTTGCAGTTCGAGGAGTTCGAGGCCTACCTGCGGCAGACGATCTTTGTCTCGGCGACGCCCGCTGATTACGAAAGCCGGCATGCTGGACAGGTCGTCGAGCAACTGGTGCGGCCGACCGGGCTGATTGATCCGAACGTGATGGTGCGACCGGCATCCAGCCAGGTCGATGACCTGCTGTCGGAGATCCACGGAAGGGTCGGCGTGGGAGAGAGGGTGCTGGTAACTACGCTGACCAAGCGCATGGCCGAAGATCTTACCGATTTTCTGGCTGACAACGGGGTCAAGGTGCGTTACCTGCATTCGGATATCGACACCGTCGAACGGGTGGAGATCATCCGCGACTTACGTCTGGGCCATTTCGACGTATTGGTCGGCATCAATCTGTTGCGCGAGGGACTGGATATTCCCGAGGTTTCGCTGGTCGCCATACTCGACGCCGACAAGGAGGGATTTCTGCGTTCGGAGCGTTCAATAGTCCAGACGATAGGACGAGCGGCGCGCCATGTCCATGGCACAGCGATCCTCTACGCTGATAAGATTACGCATTCCATGCAGCGAGCCATGATCGAGACGGAACGGCGTCGCGAGAGACAGATTGCTTTCAATGCGGAACACGGGATCACTCCGCGCGGTGTGTCGAAGCTGGTCACGGACATGATCGACGTCGCCTATGATGCCGAATCCGCTCAAAGCGACTTGAAAGTGGCGCAGCAGCAGGCGGCCTACGCGGCCATGGATGAGAAGACGGTGGCAAGGGAAATCAGGCGCCTGGAAAAAGTGATGCTCGAGTCGGCAAGAAATCTGGAATTCGAAAAGGCGGCAGCCGCTCGCGACGAACTGTTTCGCCTGCGGGAGCAAGTGATTGGCGCGGCGCCACACGACAGGGATGGAGACGGGTTTACATGAGCTACCGCGTGTTGCTGGTCTGCATGGGCAATATCTGCCGTTCCCCTACGGCCGAGGTGGTTTTGCGTAAGTATCTACAAACCAACAGCTTGGGAGAATTTATTGAAGTTGATTCTGCCGGAACGCATGGCTACCATGTTGGTGAAGCACCTGACTCCAGGACTCAGCGCGCGGCTTTTGCCAGGGGCTACAACCTTTCACAGCTGAGAGCGCGCAAGGTAGCCTCGCAGGATATCGACTATTTTGACCTGATCCTCGCCATGGACAGAAGCAATCTTGACAACCTGCGCCGCTTGGCGGTTCCGGAGAGCCATGAGCGCCTCGGACTGTTCATGAAGTACGCTAGGCACTTTGATGATGACGAAGTGCCCGATCCCTACTATGGCCTTGGGCATGGCTTTGATCTGGTGCTCGACATGATTGAGGATGCTGCCCAAGGATTGGTCGATGAACTCAGGCAGCGCTTCAGGGCTTGAGATCGTCTTGAGCCGGTCCGGGCAAGACACAAGAGGCGCCCGTGGGCGCCCCTTCTCAAGAGTGTGTCGCTGACCCTATCTGGTCTCCACCATGACCAGCGGCACGTCCTCCGCAGTATCGCTCTCTGCTTTCTGCTTGCGCGGCCTGCCAAGTCTGACCGGTGGCTCCGGCTGCATGGTAATGGTGGGCGCCGTCGTCTGAACCAGAACAAGGCCACTTCCAGCCAACGTCGATTCCAGTTCCAGTGGCGTCACGGCAGGGGGTGCGTGCGGTGCCGAGGTGATTTCCATGCGTTCCACGATGTTGACCGTGACAGGTTCAGGCTGCGCAACTTCGATGGCAGGCTCAGACGGTTCGACGGCTGCAGGGGGCAGGGCAGCAACGATGGGCGCAGGTTCAACGGGGCTTTCGGCGATCGCCGCCTCGGCTGACGGTACAGCGGCAGGGGCCGGAATTGCCTGTCCTGCGGCAGGGATCACGACATCCGCTGGTGCCTCCTCACTGAGCAGTTGTGTAGTCACCTCGTCGGACTCCGGAGCGCCGTCCTGGGCAACCAAATTGGCAGCGCCTTCAGTCTCATTGCGCCGCTCGGTGCGACCACGGCCGCCACGCCGGCCACGGCGACGACTCGCTTGCTCTTCAGTTGTGCCCGCACCCCGGCTATCGATTGCGTCGGGCAGGACGCTGCCGGCAGCGATCTCGCCGGCCGTAACCACGGGAATGAGCTTGTTCTCTCCGGCTTCCGGTTGCGGACGGGCAACTCGCTCCTTGCGCTCACTGCGTGGGCGACGCTCCTGACGCTCACCGCCGGGTACGGCTGCGGCGGTCTCTTCACGCAGCACTTTGTCGGAGCTGCTACGCTCACTGCGGTTGCTGTTGCGTTCCTGGCGTACGCCAGGCTCTTCGTTGCGGCGATTGGTCGTGCCGCGGCTGGCAACGCGTCGGCTGTCACGAACCTGTCCGCCACGCCCGGGGCGAGGTTCAGCGCCCCCTTGGGTAGCCTTGGTGAGCAGTTCTGGCGCAGGGAAAGGCAATACCGGTTCAGGAGCCTTGCGGAACCAGGACATCATCCTGCCAAGCAGGCTGCGTCCTGCGGGTTCTGGGGGGGGTGCCGCTGGCGGAAGTGGAGCTCCGATAGTGGATTCGGGGAAGTTTGGCGCAGGTTGTTCCGGGGAGATGCCCTTGATCAGTGCTTCCTGTCGCGGCTTGGCGACTTCCGGCTGGGTGGCCTGCCTGATCGCTTCCTCGAGAGGGACATCGACGAGTTTGTAGGAAGGCTCGCGAAGATCCTCGTTGTTCAGGTCGTCATGGCGCAGCCGGATGATCGTATGGGCTGGCGTTTCCATGTGGACATTAGGGATGAGAAGAATGGTCACCTTGTGGCGTAACTCGATGGCCTGGATATCAGGGCGTTTCTCGTTGAGCAGGAAGGTGGCGACATCAACGGGGACCTGGACATGCACGGCCCCGGTATTCTCCTTCATCGCTTCCTCTTCCAGAATGCGCAGAATGTGCAGCGCAGCGGATTCGGTCGAACGGATGTGGCCGGTGCCGGTGCAGCGCGGGCACGATATGTAGCTGGTTTCAGCCAGAGCCGGACGCAGCCGTTGGCGCGACAGTTCCATCAGGCCGAAACGGCTGATCTTGCCCATCTGAACCCGGGCACGGTCGAACCGCAGCGCATCGCGCAAGCGGTTCTCGACTTCGCGCTGGTTGCGCTGGTTCTCCATGTCGATGAAGTCGATGACGATCAAGCCGCCGAGGTCGCGCAGGCGCAACTGGCGAGCCAGTTCTTCCGCAGCTTCGAGGTTGGTCTTGTAGGCCGTTTCCTCGATGTCGGCACCCTTGGTGGCACGACCAGAGTTGACGTCGACGGCGACCAGCGCTTCGGTGTGATCGATGACTACGGCGCCGCCGGACGGCAGATTGACCTGGCGGACGAAGGCGGTTTCAATCTGATGTTCGATCTGGAAACGGGAGAACAGAGGCACATCGTCGCGATACCGCTTGACGCGGTTGACGTTGGCGGGCATCACGGTGCCCATGAAGGCGCGTGCCTGTTCGTAAACCTCGTCGGTGTCGATCAGGATTTCGCCGATTTCCGGCTGAAAGTAGTCGCGGATGGCGCGGATGACCAAGCTGCCTTCGAGATAGATCAGGAAGGCGCCGCTCTGCTGCCGGGCAGCGCCTTCGATGGCGTTCCACAGCTGCAGCAGATAGTTCAGGTCCCACTGCAACTCTTCAGTCTGACGACCAATGGCCGCGGTGCGGGCGATCAGACTCATGCCGCTGGGTACTTCGAGCTGATCCATCGTGTCACGCAGTTCCGTGCGCTCATCACCATCGACACGGCGTGAAACTCCGCCCCCGCGCGGGTTGTTCGGCATCAGAACCAAGTAGCGCCCGGCCAGCGAAACATAGGTGGTCAGGGCAGCGCCCTTATTGCCGCGCTCGTCCTTGTCGACCTGGACAATCAGTTCCTGGCCTTCCTTCAGCGCCTCGTTGATCTTGGCGCGACTAACCTCGACGCCAGGCTGGAAATTGGCGCGGGAAATCTCCTTGAAGGGCAGAAAACCATGCCTGTCGGCCCCGTAATCGATGAAGCAGGCTTCAAGACTGGGTTCAATGCGGGTGATGACACCCTTGTAGATGTTGCTCTTGCGTTGTTCCTTGGCGGCCGATTCAATGTCGAGGTCAATCAGTTTCTGACCATCGACAATGGCGACACGAAGTTCTTCGGCTTGTGTCGCGTTGAAAAGCATGCGTTTCATGATTTGGGGCTCCAGCGCACCAAGGCACGCTGCAACGGAGTCCCGTGCAGGCAGCGACAGTTTCAGTTATCGGGTTGCGTCATGCGTAAGAGGGCAAAAGCGACGATGAAAGTGCTGATCAATACTTGGCCGCGAGATATTGTATCGAAAGGCGCGACCTGAAAATTCCTGCAACGGGCAATCCGTGCGTGCTTACGGTGGGCTTATCCATTACCATCACTACTTTTGGTGAGTGAACTTAACCTGTTGCTCCATGTTGGTCTGGCTTGTGCAACTGGCCAAGAGAGACTTCGGAGCCTGCCGCGTGACAGTCGCGCCTAGGGCGCGAAGCAGACGGTCTGACGGTCAAGATCTCTTGTAAACCGGCACATAAAGCGTGGTCAGTATATTGCAAAATGAACGGCGCGGTTAACAAATCGGTCACACACTTGGTGATCGGTGAGGATGACCCAGGGCAGCGTGTCGACAACTTTCTGGTGCGTATCTGCAAGGGTGTGCCCAAGAGCCATCTCTATCGCATCCTGCGCAGCGGCGAAGTCCGGGTCAATAGCCGGCGGGTCGCTGCGGGATATCGACTATGCGCGGGCGACGTGCTGCGCTTGCCCCCACTACGGCTAGCCGAAAGGCCCCAAGGCGAAGTCGACGAGGCTGCCAAGCAGCGCGTCGACTTGCCAATCATCTACGAGGATGAGGCCATGCTGGTCATCGACAAGCCGGACGGCATCGCGGTGCACGGTGGCAGTGGCGTCAACTTCGGCGTCATCGAGGCGCTCCGCCGGCAGCGCCCCGACGCCAGGTTTCTCGAACTGGCGCACCGTCTCGACCGCGAGACCTCCGGCATTCTGCTGATCGGCAAGAAGCGGCTGGCCTTGACGGCTCTGCACGACATGTTCCGCGAACGCGGCGCGGGGGCCGACAAACGTTATCTGGTGCTGGTCAGGGGGCGCTGGATGAACATGACCCAACACGTCAGACTGGCGCTGTTCAAACATCTGATTGAAGGTGGCGAGCGGCGGGTATCCGTGAATCCCGAAGGAAAGGACTCGCATACAGTTTTCAGGCTAATGGCGCGCTGGCCGGAGATCAGTCTCCTCGAAGCGCAACTCAAGACTGGACGGACGCATCAAATCCGGGTCCATCTCGCGCACCTCGGCTTTCCAATTCTCGGAGATGAAAAATACGGCGATTTCGAGCTGAACCGTGATCTCAAGCGCGCCGGACTCAAGCGCATGGCGCTGCACGCCTGGAAAATGGCGCTCCAGCATCCGCTGACCGGGGCGCCGCTGGAATTCGTTGCACCATTGCCGGAAGCCGTCGCCAACTACATTGCTGCGGTCGACGCCAAAAAAAAGCGGGAATTCGCCGTCGACAATCTGGGCCAGTTTATCGGGAAACAGCCCTGAAGCCCATGAAGTACGATCTTGTGGTATTCGACTGGGATGGGACACTGCTCGATTCGGCGGGAGCGATTGTCCAGGCGATCCAGGCTGCTTGTCGCGACATTGGCCATCCCCCGCCGAGCGACGATCAGGCCCGGCACGTCATCGGTCTTGGCCTGGCCGACGCAATGCGCCATGCGGCGCCGGATCTGCCACCCGAGCACTATCAGGCGATGGTTGATCGCTACCGCTTCCACTATCTCGGTGCGGATCATCGACTGACCTTGTTCGAGGGAATCCCGGAAATGTTGGCCGACATGCAGACGGCTGGCCACATTTTGGCGATTGCCACCGGCAAGAGCCGACTCGGGCTGGAGCGGGCACTCGATCATTCCGGGTTGCGCCCGCTGTTTCAGGCATCGCGCTGTGCTGACGAATGCCATTCCAAACCCCACCCGCAGATGCTCGAGGAACTGATGGCGGAGTTCGGGGTGGTCCGCGAAGCGACCCTGATGATCGGCGACACTTCGCACGACCTCATGATGGCACAAAATGCTGGCGTCGCTGGTCTTGCCGTCACCTACGGCGCCCATCCGCACGATCATCTGCTCGAGCACCAGCCGCTGGCTTGCCTGCATACCGTTCCCGAACTCTGGACTTGGCTCAAGGAAAACGCCTGATCTGCGCCAGCGCCGATCTTGTCGAGGCGGGAAAGGGCTTCCGCTTCAAGGTCAACCATAATGGGCGCGAGGCGGAGGCGTTCGCCGTCCGTTTTGGCGGGAAGGTCTTCGGCTACATCAACGAATGCGGCCACATTCCGGTGCGACTTGATTGGCTGCCGGGAGAGTTCTTCGATGATTCCAAGCTATACTTGATTTGCTCGGTTCATGGCGCGCTTTATGCTCCGGAAACGGGTCGGTGCCTTGGCGGGCGCTGCCAAGGCAAGGGCTTGGCGGTGCTTGCGGTCGACGAGGCTGATGGTCAGGTATTTTTGGTAAAAGAACATACTCATGGATAATCCCCAAGCCCCAAACGATTCCCCCTACTGGGAGCGGAAAACGCTCGAGAAGCTGATTTTTTCGACGCTTGAAGAGCAGAAGACCCGGCGGCGCTGGGGAATCTTCTTCAAGTTCCTGGGCTTCGGCTATCTGGCGCTTGTTCTCGTTGCTCTGGTCGACTGGGGAGCCGAAGGGTCGCATCAGGAGCGACATACCGCATTGATCGACTTGACAGGCGTAATCGAATCCAAAGGTGCGTCCAACGCCGAGAAGATGATCGAATCGCTGCAGAGCGCATTCAAGGAAAAGAACGTCGCCGGCGTGATTCTGCGTATCAACAGTCCGGGTGGCAGCCCGGTTCAGGCCGGCATCATCAATGACGAGATTCGCCGCCTGCGCGCCAAGCATCCCGAGACCCCGCTCTACGCAGTGGTCGAGGACATCTGTGCTTCCGGCGGCTACTACGTCGCCGCGGCTGCAGACAAGATATTTGTCAACAAGGCCAGTATCGTCGGTTCCATCGGCGTGTTGATGGACGGCTTCGGTTTCACCGGGACGATGGAACGACTGGGCGTCGACCGGCGCCTGCTGACGGCGGGCAACAACAAGGGGTTCCTTGATCCGTTCTCGCCGCAGAATCCCAGTCAGACCGCACACGCGCAGGTCATGCTCGACGATATCCACCAACAGTTCATCGAGGTGGTCAAGACCGGCCGTGGCGCGCGGCTCAAGGAAACCCCGGAAACTTTCTCGGGACTGATGTGGACCGGTGACCAGAGCGTCAAGCTCGGACTGGCCGATGACTTTGGCAGCGTCGATTCCGTCGCGCGCGACGTGATCAAGGCCGAGAAGGTGCTCGACTATTCGGTCAAGGAGAATATCGCCGAGCGCTTTGCCAAACGCCTCGGGGCTGGTGCGGTCAACAGCCTGTGGAAGGGGTTTTCCGAGACCTCGGCGAGCGTCGGTCTGCGCTGAAGTCGATCAGGCCAGAAGCAGGAAAACCGTCGGACGCCGCTCGATTGCGGGAGGCGTTTCGTTTTTCCACTGCCGGATCGTGCGTGTCGCGACGGATTCGCCTGGTTGCGTGAGGTCGGTGGCCAAGGTCAGGCGGCTCGCCGAGTGACAGACTTGCAGAATTGTGGCGAACAGCTGCCGGTTTCGGTAAGGCGTTTCGATCCAGATTTGCGTTTGCTGCCGCGTTCGCGACTCGCTTTCGATCTCGCGCAAGGCTTTTGCCCGCTCGGTTTCCTTTGTCGGAAGATAACCGTGGAAGGCAAAACGCTGTCCGTTCAGGCCGCAAGCCATCAGCGCCAGCAGCAGCGATGAAGGGCCGATCAGCGGGACGACGCGGATGTTTTCCTGCTGGGCGAGCGCCACCAGGTTGGCGCCGGGGTCGGCGACGGCCGGGCAGCCCGCTTCCGACAGCAGCCCGACATCATGGCCTGCGCGCAGGGGCAGGAGCAGACGGTCAAGGGCTTCCGGCTGGGTGTGCTCGTTGAGTTCGGCAAGTTGCAATTCCTGCAATGGCACCTCGGTGGCGACCGCCTTCAGGAAGGCACGGGCGCTCTTCGGCTGTTCCACGATGAAGTGGGCTAGCGGCCGCACCGCAGACAGCGCGCTCGCCGGCAACGACTCCTCGGGTGCTGTCGGGCCAAGTGGCACAGGTATCAGATAGAGCGTCCCGGCCATCAGGGAAGCGGCACTCCATTTTTTCGCAGCAGAGCGCAAAGGGCGATCAGCGGGAGGCCGACCAGAGCGCTTGGATCATCACCGGCAATGCGGCTCAGGAGGGTGATTCCGAGACCTTCCGACTTGGCGGATCCGGCACAGTCGTGGGCCGGTTCGCGGTGCAGGTACCTTTCGATTTCTTCATCCGTCAGTTCGCGGAAGGTGACCAGGGTGGGAACCCCGCACACCTCGACGTGGCCGTTGCGGGCGTTGTAGAGGCAGAGACCGGTATAGAAATTGACCGTCTTTCCGGAGAGGGCGCGCAATTGTTCAACTGCGCGCTCGTGGCTTCCCGGCTTGCCATAGATCAGGCCATCGACCGTGGCAACCTGGTCACTGCCGATGATCAGGGCGTCGGGATGGGCGCGGGCGACGGCCCGCGCCTTAGCTTCGGAAAGACGCAATGCCAGTGCTTCAGGACTCTCGCCGGGCAAACGGTTCTCGCCCGTCTGCGGGCTGTCGACTTCGAACGGCAAGCCGAGGCGGTCCAGCAATTCGCGGCGATATGGGGACGTCGACGCGAGAATAAGGGTCTGTGACATGAAAGTTCCGATAGAACAAGGCGTTGCCGAAGTTCCTTGAAGTAATACTTTGTTTTGACTTGGCGGACGAGAAATAATATCATTGCACGTTTGAGTCGCAACAGCTTGAGATTGAATAGGATTTTGGACGCATTCGCGTTTTCCCGGGAAGGACGGGTCCTTGAAGGAGCGCTGGCGCTATCCGGCCTTGAACGCCTGCATGACCTGCTGGCCGACAGGGCGGGAGAGGTGAGCTTCCTCATCAGTGGGCTAGCTGGGGAACGGGGCGAGGCCATGCTGCATGTGAAGGTTTGGGGATCGCTCCCGCTGGCCTGTCAACGTTGCCTGGAAGCCATTCCTTTCGATCTTGATGTCGACAATCTTCTGGAATTGATTCCGGAGGGTGCCGAGATGTCGCAGGACGAGCTGGAAGACGATACCCGTGATTTCCTGCCGGTTGCAGGCAAGCTGAATGTGACCGAATTGGTGGAGGATGAAATCCTCCTGGTTTTGCCGGTTGCGCCAAGGCACGAAAGATGTGGTCTTCCGGGCTTGGCCGATGCGGGCGAGCGGATCCATCCGTTTGCAACATTGGCCGGGCTCAAGGCCAAGCTGAACTGATTTTTATGGAGTAATGACATGGCTGTTCAACAGAACAAGAAATCCCCTTCCAAGCGCGGTATGCATCGTGCTCACGATTTTCTGTCCAATCCACCGCTGGCCGTCGAGCCGACGACCGGCGAAGTGCACCTGCGCCATCATGTTTCACCAAATGGCGTCTACCGTGGCAAGAAGGTTCTCAAGGCCAAGGGCGAGTAATCGTTCGATGAAGGGCAGGGGGTTCGTCTTGCGCCACCTCCCGTTCATTTCGCCATGACAGCTCGCATCGCCATCGATTGCATGGGAGGAGACCACGGACCGTCGGTGACGGTGCCGGCGTCGCTCCTTTTTCTGGAAAACCATCTCGACGCCAGCCTGATCCTGGTTGGCCGTGAGGAAATCCTTCAACCGCTGTTGGGCAAGTGGGCCGGGAATTCGCGCTTGCGCGTGGTCCACGCTGCGGAAGTCGTGGAAATGCACGAGTCGCCGGCGCTCGCGCTGCGCAACAAGAAGAATTCTTCCATGCGGGTGGCCATCAATCTCGTCAAGAATGGCGAAGCTGACGCCTCTGTGTCAGCGGGCAACACCGGTGCGCTGATGGCGATCTCGCGGTTTGTCCTCAAGATGATGCCGGGAATCGAGCGACCGGCAATCTGTGCCCCGTTTCCAACGGCCAAAGGGCACACCCATATGCTTGATCTTGGCGCCAATGTCGATTGCGGGCCGGAACATCTTCTCCAGTTCGGCATCATGGGCGCCATGCTGGTGGCGGCGTTGGAGCACAGCGATTTCCCGACGGTCGGCATTCTCAACATCGGCGAGGAAGAAATCAAGGGCAACGAGACGGTCAAGTCCGCCGCCGAGCTTCTCCGCGCTTCCGACTTGAATTTCATCGGCAATGTGGAAGGTGACGGCATCTACATGGGCGACGCGGATGTCGTCGTTTGTGACGGTTTTGTCGGCAACGTTGCGCTCAAGACTTCCGAGGGGCTGGCTCAAATGTTGGGTTCGTCGCTGCGCACCGAATTCAAGCGCAACTGGCTGACCAAAGTGGCCGCCGTCATCGCCATGTCGGTTCTGAACAACTTCAAGAAACGTTTCGACCATCGACGTTTCAATGGGGCGATCCTGCTCGGCCTGCGGGGCATTTCGGTGAAGAGCCACGGATCAGCCGATGCATTTTCCTTTGGCCACGCCATCAGTCGTGCTTACGAGGCTGTGGAGAATCGGGTCGTCGAGCGGATCGCCGCCAAGATTGCGGCAATGACTGGCTCCGGAGTTGCCAGAGTCGAGGAGAGCGCCTGAATGTACGCACGGGTGACGGGCACCGGCAGCTGTCTTCCTGGGAAGCCTGTCAGCAATGACGATCTGGCGGCGCGCGGTGTCGACACAAGTGACGAGTGGATTGTCTCGCGGACCGGCATCCGCAGTCGCTTCCTGGCGACGCCGGGAACGACCTCGAGCGAGCTGGGTCTGGTCGCTGCGCAGCATGCGCTGGCAATGGCCGGTGTTGCGGCCAGCGATATCGACCTGATCATCGTTGCGACATCGACTCCGGATTTCATCTTTCCGAGTACCGCCTGCCTGATCCAGAACGGGTTGGGCAGCAGCAAGGGCGCTGCCGCGTTCGACGTCCAGGCGGTATGCAGCGGCTTTGTCTATGCGCTGGGGATCGCCGAAAAGTTCATTCGTTCGGGTAGTCACAGCAAAGCGCTGGTGATCGGCGCCGAGGTGTTTTCGCGGATTCTCGACTGGAATGACCGTGGCACTTGCGTGCTATTTGGCGACGGGGCGGGTGCGGTCGTGCTTGAAGCAGCCGACAACCCCGGGATTCTTGCCTCGGCACTGCATGCTGACGGCAGCCAGAACGGTATCCTGAACGTCCCCGGTCAGGTTTGTGGTGGCCAGGTGACTGGCGATCCGTTCCTGCGTATGGACGGTCAGGCTGTCTTCAAGTTTGCCGTGCGAGTGCTTGCGGAAGTCGCCGCAGAGGTATGTCAGGAAGCGGGTGTCGACACCAGTACGGTCGACTGGCTGATTCCGCATCAGGCGAATATCCGAATTCTGGAAGCAACGGCCAAGAAGCTCGGCGTTGACCGCAGTAAGGTGATCGTTACGGTGGATCGCCACGGCAATACATCGGCCGCTTCCGTTCCACTGGCGCTCGACGAGGCAGTTCGTGACGGACGTATCCGCCGTGGTCAAAAAGTCCTGCTGGAAGGTGTCGGCGGCGGTTTCACGTGGGGCGCGACCCTCCTCGAATTCTGATCCAGGAGAAAAGAATATGTCTTTCGCTATCGTCTTTCCAGGCCAGGGCTCGCAGAGCGTGGGCATGATGGCTGCCTATGGCGGTGCCGCCGTGGTTCGCGCGACCTTCGACGAGGCTTCCGGCGCACTCGGCGAAGATCTGTGGGCGATGGTCGCCGAAGGCCCTGCGGAACTCCTTGCCCAGACGGTCAATACGCAACCGGTCATGCTGACTGCCGGCATTGCGGCCTGGCGACTGTGGCTGGAGAAAGGTGGTCGCCAGCCCGCCGTCGTTGCTGGTCACAGTCTGGGCGAGTATTCGGCGCTGGTTGCCGCCGGCGTTATCGCACTCAAGGATGCTGTCCCGCTCGTCCGGCTGCGTGCGGCAGCGATGCAGGAAGCCGTTCCGTTCGGGACAGGCGCCATGGCGGCCATCCTGGGCCTGGACGATGCCGGGATCGTCGCCGCCTGTGGTGAGGCAGCCCAAGGCGAGGTGGTCGAGCCGGTCAATTTCAACGCGAACGGTCAGACGGTCATTGCCGGGCACAAGGCGGCGGTCGAACGCGCCATGGAAACCTGCAAGGCGCATGGTGCCAAGATGGCCAAGGCGCTGCCGGTTTCCGCGCCGTTTCATTCCGCGCTCATTCGTCCTGCCGCCGCCAAGCTGGCGGCAGGTCTGGCCGAACTGGACTTCCGGGTGCCAACCCTGCCGGTGATCAACAATGTCGATGTCGCTATCGAGAAAGATCCGGAACGTATCAAGGATGCGCTGGTCCGGCAGGCCTATAACCCGGTACGCTGGGTCGAGACCATACAGAAAATGGCCACCATGCGTGTGTCGACCGTGGCAGAGTGCGGGCCAGGCAAAGTGCTGGCCGGCTTGACCAAACGTTGCGCCGACGGTGTTACCGGCGTGGCGTTGGCGGATTCCGGGGCCATCGATGCCAATCTGGGCCTGGAGTAAGCCATGCTGAACGACAAGATCGCCCTGGTCACCGGTGCAACGCGCGGGATTGGCCGTGCCATCGCCCTTGAACTCGGGAAGCAGGGAGCGACCGTTATCGGAACCGCAACCAGCGACAACGGCGCCGCGGATATTTCCGCCTACCTGATCGAAGCGGGCCTGAAAGGAAAGGGCGCCGTCCTTGAAGTCTGCGACGCACAACAGATTGATTCCCTGCTGTCCGCCATTGCCAGTGATTTCGGGCCGATTGCCATCCTCGTCAACAATGCCGGCATTGCGCGGGACAACCTGGCGATGCGCATGGGTGACGATGAATGGGATGCGGTCATCGATACCAACCTGAAAGCAGTTTTCCGTCTTTCGCGTGGCGTCATGCGCGGAATGATGAAGGCGCGCTTCGGGCGTATCGTCAATATAACCTCGGTTGTCGGCTATTCGGGGAATCCGGGTCAAGCGAACTACTGTGCCGCCAAGGCGGGGGTTGCGGGCATGACCCGTTCGCTGGCACGGGAACTGGGTAGTCGCAACATTTCGGTTAACTGCGTTGCGCCAGGCTTCATCGCCACGGACATGACGCACGCATTGACCGAAGACCAAAGGCGGGCCATGCTGACGACCATTCCGCTCGGTCGGGCCGGTACGCCAGAAGATGTCGCCGGCGCCGTTGGTTTCCTGGTGTCTCCGGCAGCGGCCTATGTGACGGGGACCACGGTCCATGTGAATGGCGGTATGTTCATGGATTGATTTCCTTGATGCCCCGGCTTTTGGTAAACTATCTGTGTTTTTTTACGAACCCCCAAGAGGGAAGGAGTTTTTGTAATGGATAACATCGTAGAGCGCGTCAAGAAGATCGTCGCCGAACAACTTGGCGTGAACGAAGCGGACATCAAGAACGAGTCCTCCTTTGTGGACGATTTGGGGGCGGATTCCTTGGATACCGTCGAACTGGTCATGGCGCTTGAGGAAGAATTCGAGTGCGAAATCCCCGACGAGCAGGCCGAGAAGATCACCACGGTCCAGCAAGCGGTCGACTTCATTCTGGCCAACAAGGCGTAATTCATCTCGCTTGGTTCCGCGACAAGGCCGGCCCCATGGCCGGCCTTGCCGCATTTGCATTCGGAGTTCCCCTTGACACGTCGCAGAGTCGTAATCACCGGACTTGGTGTTGTTAGCCCGGTCGGCAACACCGTCGCGGAAGCCTGGCAGAACATTCTGGCCGGCCGCTCCGGTATTGCTCAGGTCACCAAGTTCGATACATCCACCTTCCCGGTGCACATTGCTGGCGAGGTGAGGAATTTCGATATCACCAGCTATATTTCAGCCAAGGACGCCCGTCGCATGGATCATTTCATCCATTTCGGCATGGCAGCTGGCATTCAGGCAGTGCGCGATGCTGGCCTGGATCAGGACAACGCTGCTGATCTGGAGCGCGTAGGGGTGTCGATCGGCTCCGGCATCGGCGGCCTGCCGCTGATCGAGGGGACCAAGGACGAATACAATGCCGGCGGTGTCCGCAAGGTATCCCCATTTTTCGTTCCGGGGTCGATCATCAACATGATTTCCGGCAACCTGTCGATCATGTACGGCTTCAAGGGGCCCAACATTGCGCTGGTGACAGCCTGCTCGACGGGCACGCACTCGATTGGCGATGCGGCACGCATCATCGAGTACGGAGACGCCGACGTCATGGTCGCTGGCGGTGCCGAATCGACGGTTTCGCCGCTGGGCATGGGCGGTTTCTGTGCGGCTCGTGCGCTTTCAACCCGCAATGAGGATCCGGCGACCGCCAGCCGACCTTGGGACCGAGACCGTGACGGGTTTGTGCTTGGCGAAGGCGCCGGCTGCATGGTGCTCGAAGAGTACGAGCATGCCAAGGCGCGTGGCGCGAAGATCTATGCCGAAGTTGCCGGTTTCGGGATGAGCGCCGATGCCTATCACATGACCCAGCCGGCAGAAAACGGGGACGGCGCTCGGCGCTGCATGCTGGCTGCGCTCAGGAATGCCGGACTGTCTGCCGCCGATATCCAGTATGTCAATGCGCACGGCACGTCGACGCCGCTTGGCGATGTGGCCGAGACGATGGCGGTCAAGAGCACTTTCGGCGCCGCGGCCAAGAATGTCGTGGTCAATTCGACCAAGTCGATGACCGGACACCTTCTCGGTGCTGCCGGCGGTATTGAAGCGGTCTTTACCGCGCTGGCGATCCATGACCAGATTTCGCCGCCAACCATCAACATCTTCAACCAGGACGAGCGCTGCGACCTCGACTACTGTGCCAACCAGGCGCGTCCGATGCAGATTGATGCCGCGCTATCGAATTCCTTCGGTTTCGGCGGCACCAACGGCACGGTCGCGTTCAAGCGGGTCTAAGCTGGAAATCGCTGGTGCTGGACGATGCAGTTTCCGATAGTTGTAGGGCTGCGCCGTTCGCGCGTTCTCACCTTGGCAACGGTTGCCACGGCTCTTGTCGGGATTCTGTCAGTCTCGGTCGTTCCGTGGCCACTGGTGATCCGGATCATGCTGGGGGCCGTTACGGTCTTGATGGCGATTCGGATTATCCGAGCCCTGTCGCCGCGCGTCGAGACCCTGCGCATCGACGGCGACGGGCACCTCACTTGCCAGGCAACCGGAGCGTCTGGTTTTGTCCCTGCGCACCTCCTGCCCGGTGCGACGGTGCATCCTTGGCTGACCGTACTTCGCCTTGCCATCGAGGATGATGCGTGGCTCCTGGTCGTTGTCCCAGGTTCTGTCGCCCCGGAGGAGTTTCGACGCCTGCGGGTCTGGCTGCGCTGGCGCGCTGTCGTCAGCGACGTTTCCGGCGTCCCCTGAGAATCGTGCTCTTCGCTTGCGGCAGCGTCGCCGGATAGTCGCGTGAGAAGTGCAGGCCACGGCTTTCTTTCCGTCGCATGGCGCAACGGATGATCAGGTCGGCGGTGACGACCAGATTGCGCAGTTCGATCAGGTCATGACTGACCCGGAAATTGGCGTAGAACTCCTCGATCTCCCACTTCAGCAAGCGGATGCGATTCTGAGCCCGCTTCAGCCGCTTCGTGGTGCGGACAATGCCGACGTAGTCCCACATGAAGTGGCGCAACTCATCCCAGTTGTGGGAAATGACCACCTCCTCGTCGGCATTGGTGACGCGGCTTTCATCCCATTGGGGCAGCCGTGGCGGCCCGCCGGTTTTTCGGCCGAGGATATCGTTGACCGCAGCTTCCGCAAAAACCAGGCATTCGAGCAGCGAGTTCGAGGCCAGGCGATTGGCGCCATGCAGGCCGGTGCATGAAGCCTCGCCGGCGGCATAGAGGCCCTTGACGTCAGTCCGCCCGCGCAGGTCGCTGACGATGCCACCGCAGGTATAGTGTGCCGCAGGCACCACGGGAATCGGCTCGCTGGCGATATCGATCCCCAATTCGAGGCAGCGGGCATGAATGTTCGGGAAATGGACCCGGATGAAATCCTCGCCTTTATGGGTGATGTCCAGATAGACGCAGTCCAGCCCACGCCTTTTCATTTCAAAGTCGATGGCACGAGCGACGATGTCACGCGGCGCGAGTTCGGCGCGCTCGTCATGTTTGGGCATGAAGCGGGTGCCATCTGGCAATCGGAGTACGCCGCCTTCGCCACGCACCGCTTCGGAAATCAGGAAGGACTTGGCTTGCGGGTGGTACAGGCAGGTCGGGTGAAACTGGATGAACTCCATGTTGGCTACCCGGCAACCCGCTCGCCAAGCCATCGCCACCCCGTCACCCGTGGAGGTGTCTGGATTGGTCGTGTACAGATACACCTTGCCGGCGCCGCCCGTCGCGATCAGAGTGTTGGCTGCGCTGATGGTGATTACCTCACCACTTCGGTTATCCAGCACGTGTGCTCCGAAACAGCGCTTCTCACCGGTTCCCAGCTTGGCGCCGGTAATCAGATCGATGGCGATATGGTTTTCGAGAACCTTGATATTGGGTGCGGCACGCACCTGTCGGGTCAGTGTTTCCTGAACCGCCGCTCCTGTCGCATCGGCAACGTGGATGACCCGACGATTGCTGTGTCCACCTTCGCGCGTCAGGTGATATCCGGACGCATCCTGCGTAAAGGGAACACCCTGGGCAATCAGCCATTCGATGGCACGGCGCCCATTCTCGACAACGAAGCGTGTCACCTTCTCATCATTCAGCCAGGCGCCGGCGACCAGAGTGTCCTGTATATGGGCTTCGATCGAGTCATGTCCGTCGAGAACAGCGGCAATGCCGCCCTGCGCCCAGCTCGATGCGGAGTCCTCCAGACTCCGTTTGCTGACAAGGACCACCCGGCAATGTGCGGCCAGTCGAAGCGCGGCTGTCTGGCCGGCCAGACCACTGCCGATGATTAGGACATCGAAATTGTGCAACGCTCTGCCCTGGCGGAATTGCTTTAGGTAAATATATCATGCGCGAAATGATTCCTGCCGTTACGGATGGTCACAATTAAGAGGCAATACACCGCTGCCCGAGGAATGCGGCTGGGCTATACTCCGCTCGACAAACAGACCGGAAAGCTTCCGACAGACCATGCAAGAGGTGACTAGTGAGCGCGAGATCGACCAGATCCTGGTTGAGCGGGCGCAGGCTGGCGATCGACAAGCGTTCGACCAGTTGGTTAGCAAGTACCAGCGCAAGCTGGGAAGGTTGCTGTCACGTTTCGTCCGTGATGCCGCCGAAGTTGAGGATGTGACGCAGGAGGCGTTCATCAAGGCCTATAGAGCATTGCCATCGTTTCGTGGCGACAGCGCTTTCTACACCTGGCTGTACCGCATCGGTATCAATACGGCCAAGAATTTTCTGGTTGCCCAGGGCCGGCGTGCGCCGACGTCGACCCAGTTCGACAGCGAGGAAGCCGAGACTTTCGACTCCGCCGATCAATTGCGCGATATCAACACCCCCGAGAGTCTTCTGATGTCAAAGCAGATCGGGGAAACTGTCAATTCCGCCATCGACGCACTGCCTGAGGAGTTGCGCAGGGCGATCGTCCTGCGTGAAATTGACGGGCTGTCCTACGAGGAAATCGCGGACATGATGAATTGCCCGATCGGCACCGTGCGCTCGCGAATCTTCCGCGCCCGTGAGGCGGTCGCCCTGAAGTTGCGGCCTCTGCTCGATCTCGCGCCGGATCGCCGCTGGTAATTGATGAATACCGAACCAAGCACGGTCCGCGCCATCGTCCGCGAGATCAACCAAGCCGATGCCCTGGTCGAGGTGGAGCAGGGAGGCTGCGGGCGCTGCCACGAAGCGGGCGGCTGCGGCGGTCAGCAGTTAACCCGGATGTTCTGTTCCACAGCGAAAACCTATCGCGTCGCCAACGAAATCGGAGCCAGGGTCGGCGATCGTGTAACGGTCGCGATAGCCGCGGACAGCGTCCGGCGGAGCGCCAATCTGGCCTACGTTCTGCCGTTGACCGCAACCATCGCCGGCGCCCTCCTCGGGATGCTTCTTGGCGACGATCCAGGCGCGATGCTTGGAGGTCTGGCCGGCTTGGTGCTCGCCTTTCTTCATGCGCGTCGCCGCGCGGCTGCGGATACTGGTTTCTCCGAAGTTCATCCCCATATCGTTTCCCGTTCGTCTTAAACAATTCAGGAGGCACACGCCAATGAAACGTTTTCTGGCTCTCTTGTCGTTCCTTCTTGTTTCTTCTGTTGCACTTGCGCAGATGCGCGGTTTGCCGGATTTCACCGAGCTGGCGGAGAAACAGGGACCGGCCGTTGTCAATATCAGCACGACGCAAGTGATGCGCGGCAACCAGGGAATGCCCTTTCCGTTCGACGAGAGCGACCCGGCCTTCGAATTCTTCAAACGCTTCATACCCCGCGGGCCAGGAGGCAGCACGCCGCGGGAGTTCGAGAACAAGTCGCTTGGGTCAGGTTTCATCGTCAGCGTGGACGGCTACATTCTGACCAATGCCCATGTCGTCGACGGTGCCGATGAAGTGACTGTGCGCCTGACCGACAAGCGTGAATTCAAGGCGAAGATCATCGGTGCCGACAAGCGCACCGACGTCGCGCTGCTGAAGATCGAGGCCAGCGGACTCCCGGCCGTGAAGATGGCGGACCCAGCACAGCTCAAGGTCGGCGAGTGGGTTGTCGCAATCGGTTCGCCCTTCGGTTTTGACAATACAGTGACTGCCGGTATTGTTTCGGCCAAGGGCCGTTCGTTGCCTCAGGAGAACTACGTTCCCTTCATCCAGACGGATGTCGCGATAAATCCGGGCAATTCCGGCGGCCCGCTTTTCAACATGCGCGGCGAGGTCGTCGGCATCAACTCCCAGATCTACAGTCGCAGCGGTGGTTACATGGGCGTGTCTTTCGCCATTCCTATCGATGTTGCGATGGAAATCCAGAACCAGTTGCGTGCTTCCGGCAAGGTCAGCCGTGGGCGCCTGGGTGTCGTGATTCAGGAAGTCAGCAAGGAACTGGCGGAATCACTGGCGTTGAGCAAGCCCATGGGTGCTGTCGTCAATGCAGTCGAAAAGGGCGGCCCGGCGGAGAAGGCGGGGCTGGAACCGGGTGACGTCATCCTCAAATTCGATGGCAAGGCGATCAACTCCTCGGCCGATCTCCCGCGCCTGGTTGGTGCAACCAAACCCGGTACGCGATCGACCGTCCAGTTGTGGCGCAAGGGGGCGACCCGCGAGATTGCCGTGACCGTCGGTGAAATGACCGAAGACAAGGTTGCTTCGAGCCGCCCCACGCGAGGCGGCAAGCCTGCGGAACAGCAGGCCAATCGTCTAGGACTGGTGGTCAGCGAACTGACGGCCGAGCAAAAGCGGGAATTGAAGATGTCGTCCGGCCTGCTTATCCAGGATGTTCGCGGGGCCAATGCGCGGGCCGATCTGCGTGCCGGGGACATTCTCATCGCGCTGATCAGCAAGGGGGCGACGACCGAGATCTCGACGGTCGAACAGCTCAACAAGCTGCTGGCGCAGTTCGAAAAGGGTAGCAACATCACGCTCCTGATCCGCCGTGGCGACATGCAGACCTTCGTAACCATCAAGAGTCTCAATGGCAATTGACCTGACTCTGCTCAGCCGGAGCTACTGCCATCTCTGTCACGAGATGGAGGTGGCTTTGACTCCGCTTGCCGAAGAGTTCGGCGCTTCGGTAAGGGTTCTCGACGTGGATTCCGACCCGGTTCTCGAGGCGAGATACGATCAATTGGTGCCGGTACTTCTGCATGGCGAAACGGAACTCTGTCATTACTTCCTCGATGAGACCAAAATCCGTGAATATCTGGCCGGAATCCGTTAGAATTCAGGGTCTTCTGAACAAGGAAGGGCGCTGAAAAAGCGCCCTTTTTTACTAATGGATCACATAAGAAACTTCTCCATCATTGCTCATATCGACCATGGCAAGTCGACGCTGGCAGATAGAATCATTCACCTCTGCGGCGGCCTTTCCGACCGCGAGATGGAGGCCCAGGTGCTGGATTCGATGGATATCGAGCGCGAACGGGGCATCACCATCAAGGCCCAGACTGCGGCGCTCCAATACAAGGCGCGTGACGGCAGGGTCTACAACCTGAACCTGATCGATACGCCGGGCCACGTCGACTTTTCTTATGAGGTGTCACGTTCGTTGTCAGCGTGCGAAGGCGCGCTTCTGGTGGTCGATGCCTCACAGGGTGTCGAAGCGCAAACCGTTGCCAACTGTTATACAGCCCTCGAACTCGATGTCGAGGTCGTGCCGGTGCTGAACAAGATCGACCTCCCTTCCGCTGACCCCGATGGCGCTCGGCAGGAGATCGAGGATGTGATCGGTATCGATGCGACCGATGCCGTCCTCGCCTCGGCGAAGACCGGTCTGGGCGTCGAGGATATTCTGGAAGCCGTGGTCGCCCGGATTCCGCCGCCCAAGGGTGATCCCGAAGGCCCGCTCAAAGCGTTGATCATCGACTCATGGTTCGACAACTACGTCGGTGTGGTCATGCTGGTGCGCGTCATCGACGGAGTCTTGCGCCCGAAAGACAAGGTGTTTTTCATGGCAAGCGGTGCCCAGCAGTTGTGCGAACAGGTTGGCGTATTCTCCCCGAAATCGGTCTCGCGCGACGCGCTGCGCGCCGGAGAAGTGGGCTTCGTCACTGCCGGGATCAAGGAATTGAAAGCAGCCAAGGTCGGCGATACGATTACCACGGTTGATCGCAAGGCTGTCGAGCCCTTGCCGGGCTTCAAGGAGATCAAGCCGCAGGTGTTTGCCGGCCTCTACCCAGTCGAGTCCAATCAATACGATTCGCTACGCGAATCCCTGGAAAAGCTGAGACTGAACGACGCATCGCTGCACTACGAACCGGAAGTGTCGCAGGCACTTGGTTTCGGATTCCGCTGTGGCTTTCTGGGTCTGTTGCACATGGAGATCGTGCAGGAGCGCCTGGAGCGTGAATTCGATCAGGATCTGATCACGACCGCGCCCACCGTTGTCTACGAGTTGGTGATGCGCGATGGTTCCGTGATTCAGATCGAGAATCCGGCCAAGCTGCCCGAACTGAGCAAGATCGAGGAAATTCGCGAACCGATCATTACCGCGACGATCTTCGTGCCTCAGGATTATCTTGGTAACGTCATCACCTTGTGCAACCAGAAGCGCGGTAACCAGATCGACATGCATTACCACGGTCGCCAGGTCAAACTGGTCTATGAAATACCGATGGCGGAAGTGGTCATGGACTTTTTTGACAGGCTGAAGTCGTGCTCGAAGGGGTATGCCTCGCTTGATTACGAATTTAAGGAGTACCGTGCTGCTGATGTGGTCAAACTCGATATCCTGATCAACAGCGAAAAGGTCGATGCCTTGTCGCTGATTGTGCATCGCGCCAACTCGCAGCATCGTGGCCGTGAATTGGCATCCAAGATGCGCGAACTGATTCCCCGCCAGATGTACGATGTGGCGATTCAGGCTGCCATCGGGTCACATATCATCTCCCGAGAGAACGTCAAGGCAATGCGCAAGGACGTGCTGGCCAAGTGCTATGGCGGCGACATCACGCGCAAGCGAAAACTTCTGGAAAAACAGAAGGCCGGCAAGAAACGGATGAAGCAGGTGGGCAGCGTGGAAATTCCACAGGAGGCCTTCCTGGCGATCCTGCGCGTCGACAGTTGAGATTCTGACCAATGAACTTTGCCCTTATTCTTCTGGTGCTGACGGTCGTGACCGGTGTGCTTTATGCGGTCGACGTGTTCAAATTCCGGAAATTGCGTGCCAAGGATGCCAAGGAACCGTTGTGGGTCGAGTGGGGCGCCAGTTTCTTCCCGGTCATCCTGGTCGTCTTCGTGCTGCGTTCCTTCCTCTTCGAGCCGTTCAAGATTCCCTCCGGCTCGATGATTCCGACCCTGCTGGTCGGGGATTTCATTCTGGTCAACAAGTTCACCTATGGCATCCGCCTGCCGGTGATCAACAAAAAGCTCATCGACATCAATTCGCCGCAACGGGGCGACGTGATGGTCTTCCGCTACCCGGAAGACCCGTCGCTTGACTACATCAAGCGGGTGGTCGGCGTTCCCGGAGATACGGTTGCTTATCAGAACAAACGCCTGACAATAAACGGCAAGCCGGTAGAGGCCGAGAGGATTTCAGACTATCTCCATCCGGAACGTCTCTACTACTCGGAACAATACGTCTCTAGAATGGGCGATGCCGATTACAAGTATCTGAACGACAGCGATGCGCCAGCCTTTGTTCCCGATGCAACGCAGTTTCCTTATCGGGGGAATTGCACCTACAATGCGGCCGGTGTGGTCTGCAAGGTGCCGCCCGGGCACTACTTCATGATGGGCGATAACCGTGACAACAGTCGTGACAGTCGTTTCTGGGGTTTTGTGCCCGAGCAAAATATCGTGGGCAAGGCATTCTTTATCTGGTTGAACCTGAGCAGCCCGAGCCGGATTGGTTCCTTCAAGTGAGGAGATGAAAATGAAATATCAACGCGGGGTGGCACTTTCCGGCCTGATTTTCTGGGGTGTCGTGGTCACACTGGTGGCTGTGCTGGGCATGAAGGTGGTGCCGACGGTGATTGAGTACTACAAGATTCTCAAGGATGTCAATGCAACGGTTGCCAGGGTGGGTCCCGAGGCGACTGTTGCCGATGTCAGAAAGACGTTCGATAACTTTGCCAATATCGATCAACTCGACTTCAAGCCGGAACAGCTTGATATTTCCAAGGACAAGGGCAAGATCGTCGTCTCATTCGACTACGACAAGCGTATCCCGCTGTTCGCCAATGTCAGTCTGGTGATCAACTACAAGGGTTCGTCGGCTAACTGAAGGCTGGGTGATTGACTTGTCGACGCTGCCGGCGGCACTGGGGCATGGCTTTACGGATCCTGCGCTGTTGCAGACCGCGCTGACACATCGCAGCTTCGGCAACCCCAACAACGAACGGCTCGAATTCATTGGTGATGGAGTTTTAAACTGCGTGATCGCCGTGGCGCTTTTCAGGCGCCATCCGGATTTGGCGGAAGGCGAGCTTTCACGGTTGCGCGCCAATCTGGTTCGTCAGGATGCGCTGCACCGGTTGGCCGTCACACTGAATCTCGGCAAGTGCTTGCGCCTGGGCGAGGGTGAATTGAAGAGTGGTGGCGCCGAGCGACCATCGATTCTGGCTGATGCTGTAGAGGCGCTGATCGGAGCTATCTTTCTCGATGGTGGTTTCGAAGCGGCGCAAACGGTCATCGCTCGCCTCTATCTCCCCCTGTTCGACGAACTGATGCAAGGGCAGCAGAACAAGGATGCCAAGACCCGCTTGCAGGAATGGCTGCAGGGTCGAAAGAGACCATTGCCGCGCTATCTGGTCATCAAGGCCAGTGGCGCAGCCCATGAACAGCGCTTCGAAGTGGCATGCGAAATCGAGAATCCCGCCATGCGCACGATCGGGCAGGGCAACAGCCGTCGTCTGGCCGAGCAGGCCGCTGCCGATAACGCACTGAAAGCACTCAAGGCATGAAGAAGATCCGTTCCGGTTACATCGCCATCGTTGGCCGTCCCAACGTCGGCAAATCGACGCTGCTCAACCATCTTGTCGGCGAGAAGATCAGCATCGTTTCGCGCAAGGCGCAAACCACCCGCCACCGGATCACCGGGATTGTGACCAGCGGCGACGCGCAATATGTATTCGTCGATACGCCAGGCTTCCAGACCAGGTTTGTCAATGCCTTGAACCGGACGATGAATCGCGGGGTGACGCAGACCCTGAACGATGTCGATCTGGTGTTCTTCGTCATCGAGGCCGGTCGCTACGACGCCAAGGATCAGGCGGTGGTCAGGCTCCTGCCCAAGGACCGACCGGTCATTCTGGTCATCAACAAGACTGACCAGTTGAAGGATCGAACGGCACTGCTGCCGTTCATTGCTCAGGTCTCCGCAGAGCATGATTACGCGGCGGTGGTGCCGATCAGCGCGACCAAGGGGCGCCAGACCGATGAACTGCTTGCCGAAGCGCGCAAGCATCTGCCCAACGAAGGGCTGATGTTCCCGGAGGACGATCTGACCGACAAGAGCGAGCGCTTCCTCGCCGCCGAATACATCCGGGAAAAGGTCTTTCGTCTCATTGGCGACGAACTGCCCTATGCGACGACGGTCGAGATCGAGAAGTTCGAGATCGAAGGCAATCTGCGGCGGATTTTCGCTGCAATCGTCGTCGACCGCGACAGCCACAAGGCAATCGTCATCGGCAAGGGCGGCGAAGCGCTCAAGCGGATCGCCAGCGAGGCCCGTCAGGACATGGAGCGACTGTTCGACGGCAAGGTCTATCTCGAGGTGTGGGTCAAGGTCAAATCCGGCTGGAACGACGACGAGCGCCTGCTGAAGAGTCTCGGTTACGAATGAACCTGCGCAGCAAAGTCGATGGTCAGCCGGCCTACGTTTTGCACGCATACCCGTTCCGGGAAACAAGTCTCATCGTCGAAGTGTTTTCCCGTGACTTCGGGCGCATGGCGCTGCTGGCACGCGGGGCACGCCGGCCGCGTTCAGCGATTCGCGGCCTGTTGATGGCATTTCAGCCCCTTGAACTTGCGTGGGCCGGCAAAGGGGAAGTTCTGACCCTGATGAAGGCCGAATGGCTGGGCGGGCAACCCTTGCTGGCGGGCGCAGCCCTTTTTTGCGGGTACTACCTCAACGAGTTGCTGATGCACCTGCTGCCGCGCGAGGATGCTCACGAGAAGCTCTTTGCGCGCTACGTGGAGATGCTTTCACGGCTGGCAGAAGATACCGGGACTGGGGAGCGCGAGGCCGACCTGCGCTGTTTCGAGAAAGCACTCTTGCAGGAACTCGGCTACGGGTTGACGTTGAAACATGACAGCGCTGGCCTGGAAATCATTCCGGCAGCCCATTACACCTACCGCATGGAACTGGGCCCGGTGCGGCTGGAGCATTCCGGTGGCGCGGCCCAGGTCGTCTGCGGCAAGACCTTGCTCGACTTGGCGGTGGAGGATTTTTCGGACCCGCGATCGCGCGGCGAGGCCAAGCAGTTGATGCGCACGCTGATGGCTTATTATCTCGGCGGCAAGGAGCTGGAAACGCGCAGAATATTCAAGGAGTTGCAGGAGCTATGAATTGTCGTGTTGTGACGTATCATGACATATCAAAATAGGCTCTTTTATGGACTCCAAGTTCCCGTATTTAAATAGGTTTATTTTTCTTCGTGTTTTAACGTCCCATAACATCTCTGGTATATTGAGTAGTCAGCTGAGTAGCTAGCGTGAGTAGCTAGCTGAGTAGCTGGAAAATTCATAGATCAGAGGCAAGAATGGGCGCTCTCAACGATATTCAGATTCGGCACTGGATCAAAGCAGCGGCTCCGGTCGCCAAGTCAGATGGCGATGGTCTGACTTTCACTTTGTCTGCGGCTGGTACCGCTTCTTGGGTGCTGCGCTACCGTTATGGTGGCAAGCAGCGCGAGAAGACAATTGGCAAGTTCCCCGATATTTCGCTTAAAAAGGCTCGAGAGTTGGCGTCTGCAGACCGGGTGCGCATTCAACAGGGAATGGACGTTGGACGTGAAAAGCAGATTGAGAAGCACGAACAGATTAAGGCGATGACTGTTAAGAGCCTTGTTGCCGACTATGAGGAAAAGGTTCTCCCCGGACTGGCATCCTCGACCGGAGTCTCACGCCGTCAGAAGATCAGGACGTATATTTTCCCGGCCATTGGCCACCTGACTGCGCGGGACGTTAGTGGTGCTGACTTGGTAGATCTTCTGGAGCGGGTGAACGCCAAGCATCCCAAGCAGGTCAAGGAAGTGCTCAGCGTCGTCAAAACGATCTTCGACCACGCTCAGAGCAAGAAAATCATCGATATCAACCCTGCCGTCGGTATCTCGCACAAGGCCATCTCAGGTGTTGCAGGGAGGGCTGGCAGCACCAGGATCATGCTGAACGATGACGAAATCAAGGCGCTGCTCACTGCTTTGGGAAAGGCAAACCGCACCGTTGAGTTTGTTACTCGCATTCTTCTATCAACTGCGGTTCGTATCCAAGCCTTGATGCTCGCAGAGTGGGCTCACGTTGATTTCGAGAAGAAAACATGGCTTATCCCTCCTGGTGATGGCCGGAAATCAATTCGTGAGTTCGTTGTTCCACTGACCGAACAAGTCATTGGCTACTTCCAAGAGTTGAAAAAGATCGCGGGGAGGTCTGACTACGTTGTCCCCGTAATCAAGAAACGCAAGGAAGGTGATTACCCAATGCAGCCAGGGTCAGTAAATCATGCTCTTGAGCGCGTGTGCGCGGATCTCGGTGACAAAATCCGTGCCTTCTCACCGCATGACCTTCGTTCAACAGCGCGTAGCCACCTTGGTGCACTGGGTGTTCCTGTAGCTATTGCCGAGCGATGTTTGAACCATACGTTAGGTGGCTTGATCGCTGTCTATGACCAGCATGATTATTTGGTTGAACGTCGAAAGGCACTTGAGCAATGGAGTACCAAGCTGGATATTCTTGAGAAAATCCACAACAACGTGGTGATGCTCAATCAAGTGGCGTAAAAAAGCCGGGAGTTACCCCGGCCTATCGATACTGGCGGCTACCTTCAACCTTTAGCCAAAGCTTGCTTCAGTTCAGTAGCTTGAACTGATCGCGCAGGTGCCCGTTATCGACGTGGATCAAGTCGATTACCTGTTCCATCGGCTGTTCGCGATGATCCAGTTGGTATTGAGGAAGCAGGGCCCCGTATCGGAGATCGGCCGGGGCGGCGGGTCTTGGTAGTGGAAATGTTAGCTGGATAGGTCGCCATAGGCTTGCAACCTGCACCATCAGAGGTAGTCTGAATGCAGGAGGTCGAAATGAGAAAACTCATTTTTATCGGATGCATTGCACTGGGAGTATTGATCGGTTTGGTTTCCGGCGTAAATGGCGACTGGGGAACCCGGATTGTCATGATGTGTATCGGCGCCCTGGTTGGGACCGCCATCGGTGGCGGATTGACGCGGATGGGTTCCAAGCCGCTGCCGAAATCTGCTTCGTGGTTGGACTTTCCGTACGGAGAAGGTACGCCGGAGGACGAGTTGGTTAAGAATTACTGGCGCGACCGGGGGCATGCACCATTCACGAAGCCGTCAGAGGTTACCCCCGACAGGCATATGTTCGATCCCGACAAACTTTACTGACTACTTCCGCAGTAGGTCCTTCACCACATCTTTTGCATTCTCGATCGTTGCTCCTGCATCCTTCCCTACCTGTTTGCCGGACTGAACCAATAGCGACTTTTTCGATGCAAGCGTTCCGTCATCGGTTTTGACGATCTCAGCCTTGGTGTCAAAGCCTGCACGGCTTGATGCAGCATCCGAGCGGATTTGATTGCCACTGGTGCGAACTTCATCTCGAATAGGCGATACAGTGGAGGCGGCTTGATGTGTCGGTGAGGCATTCCCAAACCGGGAGGTTTGTAGTCGGTTGGATTGATGTAGACCATCGATATCTGGCGTCAGCGCAGCATCGCTTCGCTGTTGTGCATGTTGCTCCCTGACGTCTCCAAAGGATGCTGGCAGGGCAGTTCCATCAGAAAACACCCGGTTTGGCCGAAGGGACTGCCGAGCCAATTCAGATTCCATCAAGGCATGGGCTGCGGCACTGTTGCCGCCATACTGCTCTGCATAGCGCATAAACATCTCCAGATTGTGCGGGTCCTGGGCGATGTCGATGGAAATGCTTTCTCCCTTTTCGTGGGCAGCAGAGACGCGTTCCGCGAAGGCCATACGTTCGGTGAGACTTGCCTCGGCGCGCTCCGAACGTGCATGTGTGGAGGAGAGCCGGGCTGTTATGTCGTTCGCTTCGCGGGAATCGTTGGTGATTGCGCTCATGAAGCCAGCATCGCGTGACACCCTGTCACCGAACTGTTTGAACTCTGCCAACTGTTCGCTGCTCATGGTGCTCAGAACCTTCCGCTCGTCGGAAGTCAACGAAGATTGATAAGCCTTGCCGCTATTGGCATGGACTGAAGCGCTAGCAACGCCAGTATTCAGCCCCAATCGCCCAGAGGCTCCAAAGGCAATGCTGGCAACCTGAGATTGCGATAGTCCCGTACTGTCGGCGACTCCTTTAGCTATCTGATCCAGCCTATTCAATGTTTCACCCGTTTGCTCGAAGCTACTGGACGTAGAGCCGCTGCTACTACGCGATGAGCGCAATTTGCTCAATCCTCGAGAGAATGCCTCTGACAGAATGGCTGAGCGTTCGGTATTGGCTGCGACACTCTCGTTTTGTGCTGCATCGACCTGCTTGCTGGCTTGCTGCACATCCTGCTCAGACACCCGCATCGAAACCATCCTGGAAGCAAACCCCTGATTTCGTAACAGGCTGACGGCAGTACGACCGGTTAGGGCGTTCGACGAGAACGTATTTCCGGAAATGTCGTTTTGCCAACTGCCCATGAACGCCGACGTACGGTTGGGCGCCAGTTGCATCTGGTCCATACCGACGTTCCCCATCGAGACGTTACCAACGGTGGCGGCCGAGGTGCCGCCAGAGATCATCCCTTGTAACCCCGACAAGCCACCGACCAGCGCTGTTCCGAAGTTTTCCATGCGCTTCAGGGCGGCCCACGCAATGAATGGAATACTGATGGCGAGGTAACCGACAACGGCTTCCCCCGAGATTGCCCGCGAATAGATCGTCGAAGCCGTCTGCAATGCCAGCGATTTGCCCCCCGTTCCGAGGTCGGCAGCGGCGGCGAGGTCGTAAGCCGCGTAGATCGAAGCCATGTAGTTCAGGATGGCGTAGAGCGGCGGCCACAACTGAATCCAGATTAGCACGGCCGCATAGCCTTTGAAAGCGAGCATTGTCTCCCGTCCGCTGGTCAGCAGCAGGAGCATCACGAAGAGTGGAAACATCGCGTAGGTCACCGCCTCGACCACGTTGCGGAACACGGGCAGCGCTTGCTCGGCCACCTTGCCGTAATTGAGCCAGGAGGCGTTCTGTTGTGCCACCGCCTGGGCGCGGCCGACCGCCAGCACCATCGCCGCCGGATCATTAACCTTCTGACCGACGATCTTGCTGGTGTCCTCAAGCGCGTTGAGCATGGCGTTCTGCCGGATGATGTCGGCCGCCGTGGCTGCCGCGGTGGCGATGCTGTTCTTGATATAGGCCTGCTGGATTTGTCCGGCGATGGCCGCTGCAGCGGCAGCGCCGGGCAGTGTCGGATTGAGCTGAAAAGCCAGACGCCCCTGGATGCGGCCGATCTGGGCCGGCAAGCGGCCATTGAGGCTGAGATAGACATTGGGGCAGGTATCGACGCCGACACTGCCGCCAGCGCCGGTCAGCGTACTGAAGCGCGCCGGATTGGGTGAAGCCATCAGCGGCCAGACATCGTCCGACGCAGAAAAGACCGCCGGATCGAGCGTGCCATCGATCAGGTCATAGGTCGTGCAGTTGTGGATGAAATTGATCAGGTCGGTGCGGAAGGCCGGGTCCTGGAAAACCACGTTGCCAGTCTCGCGGATCAGCCGGTTGCCGAACATCAGCCCGTTCTGCTGGTAGCTCAGTTCGACCGGCAGGGCTCCGACGCCCGGGATAACCTGGAATGCCGTTTCGAACAGACTGGTCAGCGTGTTGCCGATCGTGCTGGTGATGCCGCCCAGCGCGGCCACCCCGAAGGGCACATTACCGACGACTTTGACAGCAGAACCGCCGGTCTTGTCCACAATGCCCACGGTGACCTTGGGCACGATCAACACCGAAAAGACCAGCACGACTGTGCCCAGCCACTTCCAGCCCTGCAACTTCTCGGGAGCGAAAGCGTAGGCAATCAAGGCGGCCACAAATCCGCAGAAGGCCACAGCCGCTAGGGCAGCGGCATAATCGCCTGAAGCGTGGATCGCCGCGGCGGCATTGAAGACGCCGAACAGGCTGTCGGCATTCTGATAGGCGTAGATTTCCCACATGCTGCTTTCTCCTGTCGCGCTATTGCATCGTCTCTATTGCGACAGATAGGCGGCCTGCTGGCCGAGCATGTCCATCACGTGTTGTGGCATGCTGGAGCGTAGTTGGCGTTCGAGTTGCTCCAGGTGGTTCGATACCGCCCGGAAGGAGCCGACCTTCTGGTAGAGCAGATTCTTTTCCTGGGAGAGTTGCGTGAGCATGGCCTGCGCCCGCTGGCGGACCTGTTTGGCCTGCT
>Ga0268298_10000937_pt1 | contig 36211 bp, 31 predicted proteins | sample WWTPWeurt_MetaG_FD_194462 | JGI IMG/M metagenome (GOLD analysis project Ga0268298, IMG submission 194462) | Activated sludge microbial communities from WWTP in Nijmegen, Gelderland, Netherland - WWTP Weurt | ecosystem: Engineered > WWTP > Aerobic digester > Activated sludge | place...
CTGCTGCCATGGATAGGATGCTCGTGGCAGCACCCATGGAAAAACCAAAGATACCCAGCTTTTCGTTCTTCTTCTCTGTCGAAAGAAAATCGAGGGCTCGAATCACGTCTCTGGATTCAAGATATCCCATGGTGGCCGATCCACCGCTATTCCTTCGCAGATCAAGCAAGAGTAAATTGTAGCCCGCATCATGGAGCGCGCGCGAAAAGCGAAGACCTTCGTTCTTCAGTCCACCGTGGCCATGCACCATCACGATGGCTTTTGTAGAACGCTCTGCCGGGATATACCAGCTCTGCATCTTCAACCCGTCTGAGGTAGGAATCTGCACGTCCTCAAAGGCGAGGCCAATTTCAGAAGGATTGCCACAATAAACGTGATGGTCCGGATTGCAATGCACCGGAGGGTACAACACCAGAGACGAAAAATACCAGGCAACGGCGACGAGAAGTGTGGCGATGGCCGCCGGCAGACCCACGATCCATTTCAAAGCGCGTGATGAAAACATCGCCGAAAGTCATTGCGATTGAAATATTTGCAAACCGATTTTATTCCTCGGGAGGATCTACCAGTTCGCAATTCCTGATCACGTAAACCCCGCCGTCTGTACCCTGACTGATTTCACCATTTTTTTTTGTCGCGGCGAACGCATCCGTGTACTCGAGGGTTCCTCGGACCGTTATGCGCTTTCCATCCAACGTCTTTTTCCACGAGGGACGATTGAGACAGTAGACACTCAATTCCGGCGACTCCACATGGGCGGAAATTTTGGCGTTCCCGGCAATGCCAGTCAAGACGATGGGCTTCCCGAGGGACCTGTGCCTTCCCCCTGCCTGAGACGAACTGCCCGCACAGGCGGCGATCAGGCCCAGCGCCAGGGTTGGCGCAAAGAGACTTCGGATGCAAAGTCGACTCATATTCACTCCAGCGATCGAAGCTCCAGATGCACCGCTCTGAACCGATGAGCCAGAACGCGCACAAGGTTTTCGTAGAACTGTCTTCCAATCTGTGGATCTTTTGCAAGCAAAGAATCAAATACGTTACGGGAAAGACTGTACAAATCGCAATCCGTTTCAGCGATTGCATGCGCTGAACGGACTTCATGATCCACAAAAGCCATATCTCCGAAAAAGTCTCCGCGACCAAAAGAGGCCAGGTGATGTTGCCTGTGACTGTTGATGGGCAGCATGATTCGCACTACACCGCGTCGAATGAAAAACAAATTGTCGCTTGTGTCTCCGGATGAGAAGATCGTATTGCCCGCGCTAAATGATCTAGATTCCAGACATTGTTGAATCAAGGGCAAATCTTCCGCATCCACATTCTCAAAGACTTCGATTTCGCCTAATTCAAGGGGCCGCTCAAGATGAGAATGATACAAATCGTTCTCTTTCAAAATGTAGTCTTCCACCCATTCCAGTGCGTAGTAAAATTCATCAAACAATACGATGCCTGAAGCAGGCCCGAGAAGCCCGGCATCGTGCAAAAATTCTTCCGGCGCCTGTCCCTCTTCTAGAGATTCCGGCAGATCCGTGATGAAAAGTCGTCCACCGCGATCTTCCAGTAGAGTGTTGATTTGCAAAAGCATGTGAATGGCGGTAGAATCGATGGACTGAACTCGACGCATACTGATGATTACGAATTGCGATTCTTCAAGATCTGCATGAATCAGAGTGAACAATCGATCTGTATTTCCAAAAAACAGACTGCCCTGCAATTCATACAGCACCGCACGCTGCCCGCTGGCCCGAATCACTTTCTGTTCTGCGGGAAGTCTGCTTCTCTTCGAAGATATTTCGCTTCCGTATGTTTTCTTATGCACGACCGATCCGCGCATTTGTTCTCTCATGAAAAAGAGCGCGGATAACGCGACGCCCGCACCTGCCGCCGCCATCAAGCTGAACTTCAGTGCCACGCCGATGACGGTCAGGATCACGAAGAAATCCAGGGCAGTTGCTTTTCTGCGAAGAAGCGCCGCCAGCTTCCAGTCAATCATTCGCAAACCAACTACGATCAGAATTCCAGACAGAGCGGGAATCGGAACCCATGCAAAAACTGGAGAAAGAAATACAAGAGCGATGAGCGCAAAGAGTCCGGCAAGAACGCCAGAGATTCGTGTGACACCGCCGCTGGAAACATTGACCAGTGTAGCTCCCAGAGTTCCCGCACCGGCCAGGCCACCGCAGAACGCAGAAGTGATATTTCCCAGACCTTGCCCGAGCAGTTCTCTATTAGAATCGCTGCGAGATCTGGTCACCGTATCCACCACAACGCAGGACTTGAGAGTATCGATGGACAGAATGACTGCCAGAGTTCCACCGGCAAGAACCGCCTCCCGCAAATAATCTCCCTGCAATGTCGCGTAACTTCTGAACCTGGAAAAGAAGACATCGAAAGAGAACTCTCCGTGCAGTGGTCCAACCACCAGCACGTTTCCCTCCAATGATCGATACTCCGGAAAAGCCAGAGCGAACAGACCGTAGGCCACCAGACCGGCGCCAAGACCGAAGATCGGCGCCGGCATAACAGATGTTATGCGAGGAACAATGAACATAGCCGCAATGGTGGCTGTAGCAATGATTGCTGCGGCCAGATGAACCGGCGAAACACCGTGCTCGAACTCAGCAAGTGGAGTGGACCCGAGAATTCGCGGTATCTGGCCAATTACAATGATGATCCCCACACTGCTCATGTAACCCGCAACGACTGGATATGGTATGTATTTTATAACTTTCCCTCCGCCAAGAAAAGCAAAGAGGAGCTGCAACAACCCGGCTGAAAAAGTGACCAGGATCACAAGAGCAATGGCAGGCCCCGGTCCACCGGCGAAAGCGGATTTCATCCACCCCTCGGACGCGAGTCCTGCTAGAAATGCAGCCGCAGGAGCACAGGGAGAAGAAATCAAGCGGGGAGTTCCGCCAAAGATCGGAGCAACCAGGCCAACTGCGATCGCCCCAATGATTCCAGCCATCGCGCCCTGTGCCAGGAGACCAGGATCAAGCGCGGAGAATGCAGTAATACCGAATGCAATGGATTGCGGAAGCGCAACCAGCATCGCAGCCAGACCGCCCCACACATCCCCTGATTTTACATAAGCTCGCATGTCCGTGCGCTCTATGACGAATGTTTCCCTCGAAGGACGGGCTGCGAGGACAAAATTCTGTTTACTGTTCTCTGCGAAACGAAAGGCTGAGCAGAGATGAAACGGGTCTTGATCGTAGACGATTCGATGATCATGCGATTCGTCCTGACCACACATTTGAAAGGCCTCCCCATTGAAATTGTCGCGGAAGCTACGAATGGCCGCGAAGCCCTGGAATTATTCTCAAAGCACAAACCAGATATTGTCACGATGGACATCACCATGCCGGAAATGGACGGGTTGACTTCCATGAAGAAAATGATTCAGATCTTGCCGGAAACAAAAGTCATCGTGGTGACTGCGGTGTCAGACCCGGCCGTGGCCCTGGACGCGATGGAAAAAGGCGCTTACGCTGTGATTCACAAACCAGTCACCGCAGCACAGATGCAAGAAATCATGTCCACTCTGGTATAAGGAAATGATGGAGTCTCTTTCTTTCGCCGGCCCGGAGAATCGCGTTTTCTGGGCTGTCGTGTTGATTGCACTCATTGCGGTCGCCATCCTTGTGGGCGTCCTTTCGCGAAAACGATTCGGGATGAAACTCGGTCTTGCCTTCACCCTTCTATCTGTGACCGTCACATCTGTCAGCGTTTTCTTCTATTACAACGCGATGTACGATTCTCTCTACGCTTCCACGACGGCGCGAATCAAAGACATAGGTCGAACCGGGCTATTTTTGTTCGACGATGAAATAAAAGAAACCATCCTTCGCATCCACCGCGAGAGCGAGCAAAAATCAAAAACCAGGGACGCTGCTTTCCTGTCCAAAATAACTCGAGGCAATTCGGACAATTCTCTGTCTGATGAAGATATTGCTGCCATTTTACAGGACAAAGGATTCATTCGCCTGGTTCAGGTGCTTCGAAAAATCAAGAACGGAACCAGAGAGCACGTAGTCTTAACAGCACCCATTCCCCAGGAGCCACTCGATCCAAATGATCTTCCGGTGATTCGCTACGCCAACGTATTTGTTCCCATCCCTGAATCGCCGAGCGTTGAGCATGTGAAATGGATTGCTGATACTGATTGTGAACGATTAGACGCGAACAAGAACGGGAAGATAGACGATGATGAACAGGCATCTTCTCCAGGAATGATCTACAATTATGGAGACGCTTCCGCGGAAATCAAAGGAGCTCTCGCGGGAGAAGTCACTGCCACAAAAGGATATATATTCGATACGTATGGCGTCTGGGTCAGCGCGTTTTTCCCGATCTATCATGAGGGGAAAGTCATTGCCGTTCATTCCATGGACCTGGACGCGCGGCGCGAAGTCAATCTGGTGCGTAAGCTCTGGTTTCAATCCCTCGGAATCATTGCGCTTTCCTTTGTTCTTTCGATTGTTTTTTCCATTCTCATGAGCAAGTATCTGGCAAGGCCAATCATGCAGATGAGTCAGGCTGCCAGGAGAATTCGGGCACATGATTATTCTACCCGAATCACTATGCGAAGAAAAGACGAATTCGCCAATCTCAAAGATGCATTCAACGAGATGGCGGCAGAAGTTGGCGCATACGCCCAGACGCTCGAACAGAGAGTGGCAGAAAGAACATCAGAACTTGAGCAAGCGCGAAAGGAAACCGGGAGAATTCTCGCGACTGTATCAGACGCTCTCTTCCTTCTTACGCCGGAGGGAACCCTTCGCGGAAACTACTCTCGCGCCATGGAAGATATTTTCCCGGGCCAAAGGATCGCAGGTGCGAATCTGATGGACCTTCTTCGTCCTGTCATTGCGCCGCAAACTCTTCTCAGCGTGCAGACGTACTTGAAACTGATGTTTGACAGCTCACGTCCGGATGTAACACTCAAAGGACTCAACCCACTCGCGAGAATACAGTTTTCTGATGGATCTGGAATATGGGTGTCCTCGAACTTCCAGCGCATTCACAGTGATGGGAAAGTCACTGAACTGCTCGGGATCTTCTCGGACATCACCCCACAGATTCGCCTCCAGGAAGAACTGGGACAGGAGAAAAGACGCAGCGAAATCCAGACCAAACTGGTTCTCGATTTGTTGCGAGTCGCTCCCAAATTGCTGAGAATGTTTTTGTCAGAACTGGAAGCGGATCTTCCTGAAGTAAAGCAATCGATCTCAGATCAGAATCGCCTAACGGTTATGAGAAGGTTGCACACATTGAAAGGGAACGCAGCGTCCCTTGGTCTTGACATGTTTGCGGAAGCACTGCACGTCGCGGAAGAAGCCGCAGAAAAATCATCCAGTGATCCAACTCCGTACTCCGCGGCCATCGCGACCGTGGAACAAATCCACAAAGAATCGAGCGCTCTGTCGGAGAAGATTAGAGACGCAGCCACGATTCAAGTGGATGAAAACTTCATTGTCCAGGCAATTCGCGGAATCTTCGAACGCAGAGGGCATAAGATTGATCTGGTCACTACGAATTTTGACGCGAAGCTCATTGCTTCAAAGCATGAAAGAATGATTCGAGATGCGCTCATCCAGTTCGCCCGCAATACAATCGCGCATGGCTGGGAAAGCCCGCAGGAACGCGAAAGCAATGGCAAGCAGAGTGAAATGATCATTACTCTATCCCCCAGAGAATTAAACGGTCATATTGAAGTTACATATAGTGATGACGGAAAAGGGCTAGATGTTGAAAAAATCAGAAAACGCGGAATCTCTCTAGGGCTCCTGTCAGAGACCGATCCCGTGGATGGAGCTCGCGCTGTTGAGCTGATTTTTCACCCCGGGTTTTCCACGCGGACAAGCTCCGAAATTTCAATAGATGCAGGGCGAGGAGTCGGCCTGGACCTGGTTCGAGCAGCAGTCGAGGAGGCGGGAGGGCACATCCGAACTGCATCAAACAATCAGCGTACGGAGTTTACAATCGAGCTTCCAGTATAAAACTGCGCACAGATGAAGTTGGCCTTCCTGCTGCTCTCCGCTGCATGGCTTGCACTTGTTGTGGCCGCCGCTGCTGCGTTCTATCGTTTTCGTTCCAGCCTGGGCAAGCTTCGCAAATCTGCGGAAGCGATTGGCCGGGGTGATTTCAGCATTTCGGTACTCACGGACGAAAGAGGTCACCTCGGAGATTTCGCCCGTGTGTTTGACGGAATGCGCGTGGATCTTGCGCAAGCGGCTCTTGCCATTCGAGAAGTGGCGGGCGATCGCGATGCAACACAGGAACGCTACAAGATCATTTACGAAAGAACGGGGGATCCTATTTTCACGATTCTCCCGAATCTTCAAATTACAGCGGCGAACCCGGCAGCAGCTCGGCTCATCGGAACGCAGAAAGGCGCACTGAAAGGAAAAAATTTTTTTGATCTGGTGAGCACAGAGAACCAGGGATCGCTGGCACCGGTCATACTCATGAAAGAATTCGCGGAGTTCATAGAAAATCGCGGTTCGATGGCTCGTCGTATGGTCTTTCGTCGTTTAGACGGAAAAGAAACTCCGGAGTACGACGTGCGTCTGGAATTCTTGAATGTAGAAGGAGTAGATGAAATCATCGCGCGCGCGGTCCCCGTAAGAACAGACGCGCTTCTGCACGGCCTCGTGAAAGAAAGTCTCTCCTTTGAGATGAAGAGCGATCTTCTATTTGTGGACACTCTTGCGCAGAGGCTCTCGCGTAACGTTCCCCGCTATTGCGCGGAAGAAGAAAGCTTCAATGTTACACTGGGTGTGCGCGAAATGCTCATCAATGCAATTGAACATGGAAATCTTGGAATCACGCACTCAGAAAAGAGTGCGGCCATGTCTCAGGACACGTACCTCGATCTACTTCAAGAACGCGCAAGGAATCCTGCGTACGGGAGTAAGGTCGTCTGGGTGGAATACGAACTGGACGCACAGAAAGTCAGATATCGCATCACGGATCAGGGCCGCGGCTTTGACCACAAATCATTTACAAAACAACAGATGCCTGATGTGCGCAGACCGCACGGTCGCGGGATTCTAATTACAAGCGAATGCTTTGATAGTGTGACTTACAATGAAACTGGAAACTCCGTTGAGTTGATTCGCTTTTTTCCAACTGCATAGAAAGACTCGCTTCGCCCACGGACCATCCGCGGGCAAAGCAAAACATCAGGAATCAGTGATGCTCAGAATGATCTGGTGCCGGGCGATCTTGACCCGGACCCGAACGATGATCCATCATAGGATGACCGGGGCCCATCATCTCACATCCGTTTCCATTCTTGCGCATTTCCATCATCTGTTGCATATGCGCTTGCATTTCTTTACGCTCAGTCAGAAGTTCAGTGAGTATGTCCGACATTACATCTACTTTCTTTTGACCGGTTGCAGTCTTCAGAGTTGCGAGCATCTTTTCAAGCTTCGCATCCCGAGCCTTGCGACCTTCCATCATCTTTTCATGCATTGCCTTGCATTCAGGACTCGGCTTTCTTTCAGGGGGTGGAGTCTGCGCAAATAAAGGCAACGAAAGTGTAAGAGAAACCAGGGCCAGAGATACCAATAGATTCTTTTTCATACACCCAGTTAGACGATCAGCAATGGATCGCACCTACATTCCTGCCTCACGTCTTGCTTCTAAAAGATGATTTTTGTCAGCAAAAGCCATTGGATGTAAAGCGAAAGTAGCGCAAACTTTTCTGCTATTGAATGGCTTCGAGGTAGTAGACCCGGATTGCCTCTGATTTACCCTTCGCTTTGAGTAAGTACGGTCGGGAAACTGTGACTTTACCCCTCACTCTTTCATAGAGTACGGCAGAAATCATGACTCTCCCCGGTTCACATGCATGTTCCAGTCTGCTCGCTACATTCACGGCATCTCCAATCAAAGTGTTTTCCTTCCGAATGGTGCTGCCCACATTTCCGCGGATGGCTCTCCCGGAATTCATACCAATTCGCGCGCCCAGTTCCGCTTTTCCGGAAGCGCGTCTGTTCGCATTGATCTTCGCGATCGCATCCCTGGAGCGAATCGCAGCGCGAGCGGCTGACAGTGGATCTGAAAATGTGCCAAAGATAGAATCTCCGATAAACTTATCCACATCTCCGCCTTCTTCGTAGATGATGTCCGTGACTGGAGCAAGAATTTCATTCAAAGAATGGATCACCTCTTGCGCTGGATGAGTATCACTGAAGCGTGTAAACGAACGAATATCGAGAAAGAAATACGTCATGTCGATTTCTTCATCTGCAATTCCGATCATTCCTTCTCCTGCAGCAAGGTCCGCTTTTTCCCAGGTGCTCCGTGGAGTAAACTGGCGGATGACCTCTTGCAACATCAAGGACCTTGTATTGAGTATGATGTTTTCTTCGTTGCGACGCTCCAGCAGTCGCCGTTGCTCCAGCATTCTTTGCTTCTGTAAATACAGCTCAATGTGCGTTTCAATTCGAACGATGAGTTCTTGCTCATGCACCGGTTTTGTGATGTAATCGTTTGCGCCTGCAGTGAGTGCCTGGACCACTCTCTTCTTGTCTTCGTCCGCGGATAAAAAGATAATGGGAGTCTCTCTCATAGATGCATGCTCACGAATCTTCATGCATGTCTGGATTCCGGACATACCTGGAAGACTGAAGTCGAGCAGAATGCAGTCAGGATGGAGATCTGGTAGATGCTGCAAGGCTTCTTCTGCGTTGTTGAATGTTACTGGTTGAATCCCTGCATGTCCAAGGTAGTGTCGGATCAGATCCAGTATGGCAGGATCATCATCCACAGTCACAACAATCGATTCGCGGCGAGTCAGGATGTCATTTTCAGATTCTGCCATGGCGCACGAATGGAACAGCAATGCGCCGCCGCTAGCATTTTATCGTCAGGTGAAGTGAGTCAAAGTCAGCAAGAAAGGCCAGTGCCCAGGGTGGCCCTGAATTTCCTGGAGCGCAGCTTTGAGAATACTCTGCCTTGATAAGGTGCAGTCATGCAGCGTTCTAGCTCAGCCGTTGGAGGGGCCCCGCATACATTCTCTTTGTACTTTTCCATAGAAATGATTCGCCCGTCTTCATTCGTAGTGAACACAAACTTGATGTAGATGCTGGCACATCCGCCGCAGGACATACGCAAACCGGCGCTTTTCATACATGGACCATACGTTTCTTTGAACCACCGGTCCCGTGCCAGGGACCATTCGCGATCTCCCGAATATTCACCGGGAAGAGTGTCGGGGTTTGCCTGAACAACCGGCGAATCCACAGGCGCGCTTTCGCGCGCTCGATGGCATGCTTCCAGGCCAAATAGAACCACGACCAGTAGAACTAACCCTGAAAGACGACGCATTCTTCTATTGAAAGCCGGGATTCCCACGATCAAGCAGAATAAGCGATTACAACGCGATCGACAAGCACTGAGAACACGGCCCCTGCCAGATAGGCGGCTATGTCCGCGAAATCAAATGTAGATCCAAGCATAGTCCTGAGCAGTCCACGCTCAAGCCCGAGCCAGTCTGCGAAATGAAAGTACTGGAGGCTCTCTACAAAGCAGGCGAAAAGAAACAAGAGCGCTGCGAGTTTCTTTGATTCAAAATCGCGCAAGATCTTGAACAGAAAGAACATGAGACAAACCACGAGGATATCGCCTGCGGTGCCTCTGACCAGAGTGTACTGCGGATTCTTCAAGATCCAGACTCCCGCCAGAAGAGTCAAAATGGATAAGCAAAAATATAGAATTCGCCTCATCGGGTCACCAGCATCATGACGCGAAGACGAACTGCAATGCGAAAACAAAGGTTGCGGCGCAATCGCCCAGGTTTACGATGAGCCGTGATCGGGCGCCTGCTCATCGTTCTACTCTTGTTCACTTCTTACGGCTCCGTTTTCGCGGAGATGCTGCCTCCGGAAAAATGGTCCTACATACAAACGGGAAGGCCTTCTCTCTGGACATGGAAAGAACTTGAATCCAAAACGTGGACCAGGGCTACAAAACTCTCCTTCTCAGGCCGCCAGGGGAATATGGTATATCTAAAGACAACCATTCCTTCGCTCGAAATCGCGGACCCGTCTATTTACATCTCTCTAGTTTCCCAATCATTTGAAGTGTACTGCAATGGAAACATGATCTATCAATTTGGAAATCCCAATCGCGGCAGAGAAGGGTTCAGCGGATGGCCGGCTCACATCATTCCCATCCCAAAATCCTGCGATGCGAAGAGCACTATCATTTTCAAAATCTACTCTGACCTGATGCTACTCGGATTTTCGGGCCCGTCAGATCCAGAATACGCGAATCGCGCGGACATCGAAGCGAAAATAGTCAAACGAGACATCGATCGCTTCTCTCTTGGCTTTCTTTATATCATGACCGGAGCTTTTTCCTGTTTCATGTACGCGCGGAGAAGAAAGCAAATCTCTTACCTCACTTTTGGCGCATTCGCTCTTTGTGCGGGAATCTATTCGGTAACCAATCGCACTCTTGAAATCCAGCATTTGATCTGGCATGCACCCATGGCTCTCTACTATATAGAGTACACCACTCTCTTTCTGCTTCCCGCAACAATTGCACTCTTCTTTCGCGAGATCGCCGTGGAAGGTCGAGTCTACGCAGCGATCGCTCTGGTGCATGTGCTCTATTTCTCAGGGGCTATGATTCTTGACCTGACTCTTGTGCCTCTTTACCACGCACTTCTTCCCTTTTTCAACGTAGCCTTGATTTCAGCAATCATCGGGTTGATATTTATGGTGCGCGAAATCAAACGCGGAAACAAAGAAGCACGAACGCTCAGCTTTGGCCTAACTCTCTTTGTATTAACCGCGATCTATGACCTTCTGGGAAATCTTGGATACATTCCGTGGCCCAGACAGCTTGTTTCCTGGGGATTTTTCGCGTTCATGCTATCCATGATTTATGTTCTGGAAGTGAGATTCTCCGCCGATCAAGATCGCCTGACGTTGTACGCCGCTGAACTGGAGGGGGCAAAAGCAAACCTGGAAGAAAAAGTAGAGCTCCGAACAGACGAACTACGAAAATCTCTGGAAACAGTGCGAGAACTGAAGACTGCTCAGGACGGGGACTACTTCCTCACTTCTCTCCTTCTGCGTCCTCTCGCGCGCAACGCGGCAGACAGCGGTATCATAGAAGTAGACACGCTGACAAAACAGAAAAAGCAATTTGAATTCAAGAATCGGAAATATGAAATCGGCGGGGACATTTCAATCAGTGACACAATTGAACTTTCCGGCAAACGCTACATTGTCTTCGCTAATGCGGACGCCATGGGAAAATCCCTCCAGGGCGCCGGCGGGGCCATTGTACTTGGCTCGGTGTTTAATTCATTGATCATTCGCTCGCGCTTTCAGGGCGACTATGCAAAAAGAACGCCCGTAGAATGGATCACCCAGGCTTTTCTGGAATTGCAGCACGTATTCGAGAGCTTCGATTGTTCTATGCTTGTTTCCTGCGTGCTCGGCCTGGTAGAGGAAGAAACTGGACTGTTGACCTACGTTTCCGCAGAGCATCCGTCTGTAGTACTGTTCCGTGACGCAAAAGCTTCCTTTCTGGATACAGAAACTGCACACCTCAAACTGGGCACCCCTCATACAATCACAGACGTTCACATTAGATCCTTCCAGATGAAAAAAGGAGATCATATCATTGCTGGCTCAGATGGAAGAGATGATCTACATCTGGGAGGAGCGAATATTCGCATTATGAACGAAAACGAACTCCTCTTTCTTGAAATCGTGGAACGCGCAAAAGGAGATCTCAAAGAGATCGCCGCTCAGCTGGAAAAAGAAGGCAGCCTCACAGACGATCTCACCTTACTGCGGTTAGCTTATAACGCGAAGAATTAGCCGGCAAAGGAGACCTTGGAGATCTGCCAAAGACTCTCTTGAAAGCCTTGGAAAAAGCAAAGGCAGAGGAATACCCAACTGCCTGGGCTGCATCCTCAAGAGTCATAGATTCATCCTCAAGCAAAACGCGTCCGGCATCCAGCCTCAGTCTCGCAACATAATCCATCACAGTCATTCCCATGGCGCCTCGAAAACGAGAAGAAAGCGAAGCCCTGGACATTCCCACCATGCGAGCCAGACCATCCAGAGTCCAGGAATGAGCGGGCTTTCTGTGAACAGAATCCAATACTGATGAAATCTTTTCATCCAGCATGGCGCTGCGAAATCCAGGCTGACGCGCAGGGTGTGATCCAAGCCAGTGTCGCAGGGCATAGAATAGCATAATATCAGTTAGTCGCTCGAGGATAAGGGCGGACCCGTTTTCATTGCCCTGTTCTGCAGAAAGAAGAGAAAGTGCAGTCTGAAGAGGATGGTGAGGAGGAATTTCTGATCCTCGCACAAGAACGATAGGCGGCAATTCTCTGAAGAACGAATGCGCATCTCCGTCCGGAAATTCGTATCTCATTGAAGTGATCTGCACCACGGGGCCGTTCCTGGTGCGCATAGAAGCCTCAGAAAATTTGGATATGTCCAGAACCTTCTGGCCTGGTTCTGAAACTAGATCATGAGGAACACCGCGCATGACAAATACTAGATCCCCCTTCTCAAGCTTCACTTCCTCTTCATCGTGCACCAGATAGCAACTGCCCAGAGTGATGACATGAAAGCCACCGCTGCGATCGCAGGGAAAACGAAAGCCCCAGGAGCCTCGAATTGTCTTTCGCAAAAGCATGTGATTGGTCCAGCGTGCCTGCTGGAGAATATCGGAAAGAAGATCCATGATCCCAAAAATATACCGGGATGTTCAAACGTCCAATGATTTATACTCCTGGATATGCTTCTTTGGACGTCCGGACATTGCCAGAACGCAATCTGTGCGCTACACTTAGATCAGAACGGAGGAAAGTGTGAAAATATTTGTATATGGCGCAACCGGAATGGTTGGGCAAAACGTAGTGAATCAACTGTTGGCCGCAGGCCATGAGGTTTTTGCTGGAAGCCGCAAGCCAGAATCAGGAAAGGCGTCCAGAGGGCTCACCTGGGTGAAGGCGGACGCTGCCAATCCGCAAGCAGGCGTTGAAATCCTGGACAAAGTAGACAGAGCATTCTTCATCGCCCCGCCCGGCTTTACAGACCAGTATGCAATCCTCAGCCCCTGGCTGAATCGCGCCAAAGAAAAGAAGCTTCAAAAAGTAGTACTGATGACTGCGATGGGAGTGGAGCACGCTCCAGCAGAAGCGCCCTTTCGCAAGGTAGAACTCATGCTGGAAGGCTCCGGTTTGAACTACAACATTGTGAGACCGAACTGGTTCATGCAAAACTTCCAGACATTTTGGATCGGCGGGATCAAATCAGACGGTAAAATCTACTTTCCGGGCGGAGATGCGAAAGCAAGCTTCATAGATGCAAGAGACATCTCTTCATCCGTTGTTTCTCTGCTCACTGAAGATAAATTCAACAACCAGGCGTTCGCGCTCACTGGACCTGCCGCAGTCACTCACGATGAAGTGGCAGCTGCTCTCTCCAGCGTCAGCGGAAAAAGCATAACATACGTAAACGTAACGCCTGAGGACTTCAAGAAAGGTCTTCTCTCTGGCGGAGTTCCAAACGATTACGCGGACTTCCTGGTTTTCATTGCAGGGAACCTCAGGGAGGGACATGCATCCCCGGTCACAGCAACCGTGAAGCAAATCACGGGAAAAGAGCCGATTGCGTTCCAACAGTATGCAAACGACAACCAGGCTGCCTGGAAATAACCTGAGAAACGATGCCGTGGCACCCGCCACGGCTTGAATTTTTTTCTAGACAGAATCCACCTTCCACTCCGGATTAGACAGATCGGTCTAATCCCGGAGGCGGAACATGAAGCGACTCGTTTTCCAGAAAAAAGGAATCATTGATTGGGAAGAATGTCCGGCACCTGTCATCACAGGGCCCAACCAGGCCATTGTTCGGCCGCTGGCGATTGCTCGCTGTGACCTTGACATTCCCATTGTACTCGGGCAGACATTGTTTCGCCCTCCTTTCGCCATCGGACACGAATTCGTAGGATCTATTGAATCCGTTTCTGAGGACCTGGCTGGCCAGTTTCAAAAGGGAGATCGAGTGGCCGTTGCATTCCAGATCTCATGCGGCACGTGCCCCATGTGCACCGGAGGCCTATCCAAGAACTGCACTACTGTTACACCGGCGGCCAACTACGGAATGGCACCTGCGGCAAAAGAATTTGGAGGAGCCCTCGCTGATTTTGTAAAGGTACCTTTCGCCAGTTCGATGCTTCTGAGATTGCCGCCTAACGTTCCTGCGGCGTCTGTTGCAAGCCTGAGCGACAATATTGCAGAAGCGTGGAAGCTGGCAGGCTCAGTGCTGAGCAATCGTCCATCTTCTACAGTTCTGATTCTAGGCGGAGTGGCTTCGAGCATTGGCCTCTATACTGCTATGCTTGCGAAAATCATGACAAAAGGATCTGTTCTCTATATGGACACCGATCCGGCGCGAGTCCTTCATGCAGAGCGACTTGGAATTCAAGCAGAGCACGTCAAAGAGTTCCCAAAATCGCGCGGAAAGTTTGACCTCGTCTGCGAATGCGCTGCAAGTGAGGCAGGCTGGACTTGCGCCACAAGATCCGTAGCTCCGGCGGGTGTGCTGACAACGGCGTCCATCTTCTGGACCAACAAGCTTGAAATCCCGTTCCTCGAATTTTATAATGGTGGAGTGGAGCTACGAATCAGCCGCGTGGATTCAAGAGAGATGATGGAGAAAATGTTGACTCTGATATCTGATGGAACCTATGACCCCGGCCTGGTTACAACCAGCACAGCCTCTCTCGCGGATGCGAAAGAGGCCTGGATGGAGCCTGCGACCAAGCTGGTGATCACAAATGAATAGATCTATCCTTTGATCTCTTCCATCTTGATGATGGCGTCTCCCATCTTGATTTTGTCCACGACGTCCATACCGTTTTCGAGGACGCGCCCGAATACGGTGTACTGCATATTCAGGTGCGGCGCGTCTTTCAATACTATATAAAATTGACTATTAGCGGAATTTGGATTCTGTGTTCGAGCCATGGCCAGACTGCCACGCGTGTTCTTCTGAAGGGGGCTTACCTCTAAAGGCAGATCAGGAAGATCCGAACCACCTGCACCCACACCCGGTTGATTCAACCCATTCTTTGTTTTTGGATCTCCGGCCTGGGCTACGAAATCGGGAACAATGCGATGAAATAAAATCCCATCGTAGAAGCCCTTGCCTGCCAGAGTGAGAATGCGTTCCGCGTGCCTGGGCGCTACATCGTTGTAGAGTTCGCACTCAATGGTTCCTGCAGGTAGAGTAATTCGAATTTTTGGATACATGGACTGAAGATTTCTGAACCCTTTGTCCCGTCCGCCAGAAAAACAATTTCTCAGACTACGCGAAAAGGTCCGACAAGATCGCCTAACGCGTGCCCAGTTGCACTAGAATCGCACGTGCGATCGCCGCATGACCATCCGCATTGATATGGCCATTGCCAGGGAAATACTTTGTACCTGGGTCGCGCGATAGCGCGACCTGACCATCCACGAAAATAGCGCCTGATCTGGCTGCCGCGAGCCTTACCATGGCCCGCACTGCATTTTGCTCCTGGCTTACAAGCGAATACTGGTAGATGGTTCTGTCTGGAATATGGATGAGCACAAGCCGGGCATCTGGTGCAAGAACGCGCAAATCCTGGATCATCCGATCCATAGATGCAGCCAGCATTTCCAGGCGATTCGACCACGGGCTTTCCATCTTTGTCTTTCCGTAAAAACCAAACGAATCCGAATTCTTACTCGCGTCCGTTCCTGGAGGCAGCTCGGCCGGAGCTGTCCCCGCGCGAAAGAACCACGGACTATGGTTTTCCTTCAGCCGAATTCGCAGGGCAGAAAGAAACGAAGAGTGTTCTGTAAGATGAATGCGAAGCGATTCCTTTTCCGATAGAGGTTTGACTCGCACATCTTGACCGAGGGAGATGAATTCTGACATCGCATCCATATCTGTCGCATCGTTATCATAAATCTGAACAAAGACTGCTTCCGGTGTGAGGCGTTTCAAAAACTTCTGGTTTCTCAAGACATAGAAAGGAGGTGCCCCTCCATGCATGCCGGCGTTAAAGAAGTCTTTGCGTTTGCTCCGCGCTACTGCGGCTGCGAATGTTTTCTCGCAGTCTACGCCCAGTCCTTCCGTAAACGAATCACCTATAAAATAGAAGCCGCCCTTTGCGGGAGGCTCTCGACCCACTTCGCCGGAACCACACACCCTTAGACCCATCGAGTCCGTCCTGAACGTTATGCGGTATTCCTCTGCGGTTGAAACCAGATCGAGACCCGGTTTGTACGCGTATCTTGTTACCGGATCAAGGGCAGTAACTGGATCAACGCGAGAGGCAAACGCACCCGCTGTAGTTTCAAGAAGACCCGCGCTACAGACAACCGCCAGCGCGCCGTAGGCGATTCTAAGGATGCCACTCAAGATATTCTGACTCCAGAGCATCCGAGATCTTGGAAGCAAGGATTCTCAGCATTCTCTGCCTTGCTTGAAACTCAGGTTCTTTGTATCCCTCTTTTTCTGAAAACTGAATGGTCTGCGTGACTTCACCAGATTTGTCGAGCAAAGGTCCGCCGGTGGAACGAGCAGGATTTTCGCGCATCTTGATATGCACGGTGGTCAACATTTCGTATCGTGTTGGGTTTCTAAAGTTGTCATACATCCTGCCCTCTTTAGAAAAAACAACGACCTCCCCATAAACCCAGATACGAGCATCTTCTCGATTGCTCACAACTTTGAAATTATCCCTTCTACTGAGTTCTTTCTTGAGCCAGTCTGTGATCTCTGCCTGTACGTCCGGCTGAAATGTTTCGTTTGAGAAATTGTGTACGAATATGGTTCGCGTCGCCGGATCTCTGTCAGACAAATCAGTGTGCTGCAAAAGCCGACAGGTTCCCTGTGCAGCGATCACACATAGAATGCAGACTCGCTGCGCAATCGTCATCTGGTGGGCTCTACAGCCGGGCTTGCGTTTGGCTGATCTTTTTGCTCGTGATTTCTTTTCTCAACCTCAGCTTTTTTCTGCAGTGACTCGACGATCTGATCTATCTTGCTTGCAAGATCATGCTCCACGTTTGCGCGCACGAAATCTGTGCCTGGCTCCACAGTAGATTGCACTGTTATAAGAGAGTCTTTGCCATTCTGAATCACATAACTGGAACGAAGGCGAATGATTGTTTCATCCTGCCCTTTGACCTTAACTTTAACCACGGTTGTGTCTTTTCCAGCACGCTTCCAGGCATCTTCGGCAGACGGAAGTCCGTCCGCGTCGCGATACTCCAGAATTTGAATTTCGCGCACTGCATTCTCGAGAGCAGAAGCCTGGTTAAGCGGGATTTCTGTTCCTTGTCGATCGCGCCAGCGGGGCAGTTCGATGCCGTCTTTCTTGTATTTTTCCTGCTTCATCCAATAAGACTTGATCGGGCCTCCACCGTCAATGGTGACCTCAAGTTCTTCTGTAAATGAATCCGTGCTGTAGACCAGAAAACGCTGCTCGCGAAACTCTTTGATTGGTTTGTCAAAGCGCTCAAACAAATAAGAAGGCATCAACAGCACCTGGTCTTTAAAAGAGGGATCATCGCAGCGAACAAACGTGTTTCCGGTTTGATTCTTTTTTCCAACCGTCAAACGAAGCGGAGCAGAACCTATTTTTTCGTACAGGATGACTTGCGGCGATTCTGCAGTGAATCCAAGCTCTTCTACTCTTTCGGGAGTTAGTTTGTACTGGCCTGCGTTGCGCGGTTTGCTAAAATCGGTGAAGATATTTTTTGCATTATAGTTTCCCCGCCTGGCAGATTTGCCCGAACCCTCAACTGTAAACTCGTCCCTGATCAGGCCTGCTTTTCGAACCAGGCGCAAAGAAGTTGCACGATTTTTGCCCGCAGATACGTATTCAATTGCATCAAAATCTTTTTTCCAGAAGATCGCGTCCGGTTTGTCTTTCTGCGTGCCGGGGCCAAACAACAATAACAGCCCGAGGATCAGCAGAGATCCTACGCCCAGAATGATTCCGAGTCGTCTGTTCATTTCTTACGACGCCTCCGGTAAAGCCAAACGCCGCCTAACGTCAGAAGGACAGTAGAAAGCGGGAAAGCTACAACTCCCAGAATGAAATTTCTAAATTTGAGACCTTCCGTTACAGGAATACTCCTGGTTTTCCTCTGCTCCGGGACGAGCCCCGCAGCAATTGGATTTTCCATGAGGAAGGAGAGACTGTCCTGCGCCAGAATGATGTTTCTCTGATCGATAGGGAACCGGAGACCCAGTTCTGTCATCCAACCAATGCCCGAGTAGACAACCAGTCGCGCTCCTTTGTGATCCGGATACTCAAATGCAACACCCAGAGGGAATCGACCGGATTCTTCTCCGGGTTCCTTTCTTCCATCGCGGTTCGTATCCACTACCGTATTGAATTTTGTGTAGAGGAAGATGGTCTGCTTCATCTTCTGATTGTTTTCCTGTAGAATCTGTGGCTGCGCAGAAGGGACAGAACCTTCCGCGAAATATCCGCATTCAGGAAATGCAATGAACGCTCTACCCGCCACAGACAAGTTCTCCGTTATGCGATGAGTCTCAAGCGAATCAGTAATCGGAATCCCCGGCCATACAGCTTCGCTCGAAAGAAAAGCATTCTTGAAGCGAAGATGCGAATCTGCCGCCTCAAGCAACCAGCTCATGTCTTCCGGTCCTGCGGGATTGATGGAAGCAAGAACCTTGCCGCCTCTTTTCAGATAGTCCAGAACCGCTGTGCGCGCTTCCGGCGAAAAAGAAACAGTGGGCCCTGCAATCACGAGTGCATCCGCGTCTTTTGGAATGGGACCGGGCCAGGAGTTTTGAGAATCAAGAGGCTTCAGAGTAAAGTTCATGAATCTGAGCGCGTCTTTCATGGTTTCAATCGCACCAGGAGAGCGGACTCGCCCAGGAACATCCCAGCGCTCACCGTTGGCCGCAGTGAAGTACACATTTTTTTCAGGTGAGGAAACCTGAATGGCAGCGCGCACAATTTCACGCTCCAGCCTTTCCATATCGCTTTCATTGAATACGTAAACACGGCGCTCGATGTATGGCTTGTTGTCCCCTGTCGTAAGCCCTTGCTTCATTACGCGAAACACAAACGTTCCATTGTTCACAGATCCGAAGTCCTGAGAGGCGACTAGATCCATGTCCGCGTTTCTGTACTTCAATTTGAAATGCCCGTTGATGACTGGAAGTTGATCTGCCATCACTCGAACGTCTTCTGCAATGCGAAAGAGCTCAGGCTGCGTTTTGGATTGCGACGAGTCCTTCATTGCCTGCATTTCTGGAAGAAACACCGTGGCTTCTACATCCACCGGAACACTTTTGAGAATCGTGCGCGATGCCTCCCCGAAGGAATAGTACCCGGGACTCATGTCTATGGTTGGGTTTCGCACAGTGGTCAGATAGTTTGCCAGAACAAAAAGAGGTAGTGCGGCGAAGATCGAAATCAACGATTTCTGAAGCATCTGGCGTCTTTTGATATCTGCGCTTCCTTGAATCCTGGTAGCATTTTCACCAATGCAGATAAACAAACGATAAACGAAAAAGCCCGCATACGAGAACAGGAACAGAGCCAGAAGCAATCTGCGAAGTCTGGTGAGCCAGGCATCATCCGCGTCTGCAACGGTATCCAGAGTCAGGTTGAGCTTCGTGCGAATCGCATACGCCGCAACTGCCACAACGATCAGCACAACAGTTGCCAGATAACCGGACTGAACCCTCGCCCCTCTAGAACGTGCAGAAAGAACAAGAACCACCGGATCGGAAACAATCACGATCGCAGACAATGCGAAGAACACCCAACCGGTTGGCCCATCCAGAAAGGAAAAGGATGTAAACAAAGTCAAAGTGGCGACGGTCTGAATCCAGACTCCCGTCCGCGAATATACATCTGAAAGAATATCAATAAAATTTTTCATCCATTGCCTCCTGCTTGCAGACGCCATCTTCGCGATTCAAGAACGCGAACAGTCAGGAACAGAAAGAAGATTGTAAGGCTTATGAAAAACACGCATGCCTTGAGAGAAATCACCCCTCTTGCGAACGGAGCAAACTGACTGAGACCGTGAAAGTGCGTCGCGATTTCCTTGGCAGGGGAGGGAAGAACTCCTCCGTAATAGCCGCCAATTTCAATGAGAAGAAGAATCCCGGCGGAAACCAGAAGCGAAATCAAGTAACTGCCCGTAAGCGAAGACGCAAACAGAGCCACACTCGTCGCAAATAGACCCGCGAGAATCAGGCCCAGTGCACCCGACAGTGCAATGTAGTATGGCGCCTCTGCGATTCCCACCACATAGATGGCCGTCACAAGAATGGAGAACACACTGATAAAAAGGGCACCTGGAAGAAACTTGGCCAGAACCAGCTCAAGATCCGTGACAGGTAGAGTGTAAAGCAGCTCGAGTGTTCCCTGACGTCTCTCCTGAACAAATGCCCCAATCGAAAGCAAGAGTCCGTCTACCAGGATGAACACATAGTAGAGATAAAAAAGCGCCCGACTTACGTCTTCGTAGGTGGTGCCTGGTGTACTTGGCAAAAGCGCGCTCACTATCCCGCACAAGAGTGCAATGATTCCGAGCGATACCGGTGGATAATTCAAACCAAAAAAGGATTTCATCTCTTTGATGAAGATCCACTTGATTCGAGAGAGACCAAACGTTAGGCGATTTGATTGATTCATGTTGATGTATACTGCAAAAATAGATCTTCGATCTTGTCCAGATCCGGACCTGCGATTTCGCGCACGAGTTTGCCGCGATGCAGGATGAATACACGATCACAGGTGTGTCTGACTTCAGTCAGAATGTGACTGGAAATCAAAACAGTGTGATCTTTGCCGATCTTGCGGAGTAAACCGCGCATTTCCACAATTTGCCGCGGATCCAGACCGGAAATAGGTTCATCAAAAATCAAGAACGGCGGAGTACCCATCAGAGCTTGCGCAATGCCGACTCTTTTGCGATACCCCAGAGACAGAGTGCGAATAGGAGAGAACAGATAGTCCGAAATTTCAGTCAGACCTGCAACTCGCTCGATCTCTGCTTTCAGCGAAGACTCTTCTACGCCGCGCAACCTTCCCACAAACTGCAAATAATCAAACGTTAGAAGCTCGGGATAGAGCGGGGGTTGTTCTGGCAAATAGCCAATCTTCTTTTTGCTTTCCAGAGGATTTGAAAACACATCGACACCGTCGATGAGCACTTCTCCCGAGCTCGGAAACAAAAACCCAGTCAAGATTCTCAAGCACGTAGTTTTGCCTGCACCATTTGGGCCGAGCAATCCAACTACTTCACCTGGAGGTATTTTGATACTGACATTGTCCAGAGCAAGGAAGTCGCCGTAATAACGGCTGAGTCCTTTCACTTCAATCATCGCCGTTAAGGTCGCAGAATAGCCAGTTTGCGGTCAACGGATTTCTATGATGTCTCTCTGCTGATTTTGACGAATTTATTCTTGTCCGGGTGGAACATTGCACGTTCGTTACACGCATGGGGCAACGTCTGCCATCGCGGCCACTCTCGCTGAGCGGCTACTGCATCGGGTGCTTCGTGGCATTCATGGCATTGGTTGGATGCGCGCAGTACAATGCAACCCCCGGTGTCTACGGGCTTGCACTTCTTGCGAATTCGGGAGCCAGGTGCAGCGCACCCACAAGAGCGTCTTCTCTTTCCGCCACAACGACGAACACGACAGTCACAGCGCAATTTAGCACCGGTGCTTGCCCCGCCACTTCTTCCATTGTCCGCAGGTCGACGACGGGTTTTCCGGCTACCGTGTCTTCCGGAACGCTGGTTTCCTCTACTCTGACTGGTTTTTCGGACAGCGGGCTGACTGCAGGAACTGTGTACTACTATTCCATTTTTCTTTCGGACTCATCTGGAGTCACGTCCAGCGCAGCGAACCTGTCCGCTATTCCTGGCAAGACAGTCGTAGCGCCGGCGCAAGTGGCCAACGGAAGCATCGTCATTGATGGATCGGACTCGGACTCAGCGTGGAGTGCTTCTCCGCAGTTTTCTTTTTCGTATGCGGAGGCGTATGGCGAAAGTGCAGGCGCCGACAACCCGTCAGGATATGTTCGTCTGGCTTACGATTCTCAATACTTTTATTTTTTTATAAAATCTAATGATAAATATGTTCATGTAGACGGAAGCGTCTGCTGTGGTCAGGGACAATGGACGGACGACGGTGTAGAAGTGTTCTTTGACATGGGTTTTGAAAGAGCCACTTCCCCGGATGCGAATGACTTTCATCTCATCTTCACGCCTGGCTCGCCCGCATTCAACTGGTACGGCAAGGGACCGGGAGCGTGGGGTGCCTGGACGCCCACTGTAAATTCTGGCATTCTCATCAATGGTACGCTCAACAATGAAACAGATACAGATACAAGCTGGAGCATGGAAGTGGCGATCCCGCTCAGTGACCTGGGCGTTTCGAGCATTTCATCGGGCCAGAGCATCGGCTTCACTTTCTGGTTGAATGAAGATGACACGGTAGGTCACGCAGCACAGCACTGGTATCCGTACACGACCGGAACATCTTCTTCAAATCCGAGTACATGGGGCGTGGCTCAGTTTTAGGCCATCTCCCGCGCTCTACATTCGCCTGGAGTGAACGTTCTTCACGAGGAACACCTGATTCCCTTTCGCGTTGTATTGCATTATATCAAAGAGTCGACTTGCGATTCCGATTCCCCGGCCGTGAGTACTCTGCGTGTCGCGCAAGTTTTTCTGTGCTTGCCTGAGCGCATTCGCGTGATCGAAACCCTTCCCTTCGTCCGCGATGCGGTACCACACCCTGTCCTGATTCAGACCAAAGTCCACGCGAACACGCCTTCCCCTGAATTCCGAACGGTTCTGTCTTTCCTGTAGAAATTTTAAGTAATCGCCGTCCCTCTGCGCCGCCGTCTTCGCGTCAAAGTCCACTTCCAGGTTGCCGTGTTCAATGGCGTTCAACAACATTTCGCGCAACACAAGCTGGATATCGGCAACGGCTTGATCATCAAAGAAACGAGTCAGGTTTCGCGTAATCCGGTGACTCAGCAATTCCGATGTACTCAAATAGTTATCAATTATATAGGATCCACGTTCGATCTCGAGGAAATGCAAAAGCACATCCTCCCCGGCCGCGCTCGCTTTCCTCAGAATGAATGCATGGGATCCCTCTCCGATCTTCTCAACCCTCACCTGAAAATCGACAGGCTCGCCCGACCGAGAGCGTAAAGGAAGACGAAGCTGAAAAGGCTCTTCGCCGAGAGTGAGCAACGACTGCCTGAACAGGGCTATGCCCAATTCCAGAGAAATGCCGTCACGCTGGAAGATCAAAGACTCAAAAAGGGTTCCTTCCAGCATTGAAGGCCAGTAGCCGAGCATCTTCCTGGCAGCCTGGTTAATGGTGCCAATTCTTCCTTCTGCGTCCAAAGAAAAGATAACATCTGTCGTATCTTCTACAATAGTACGGTATTTCTTCTCCGAGTTGGCAAGAAGCGCGTGGGCCGACTCGAGTTCTTTCATCTGTCTATCTACTGTGCGATTCAATAGGCTAATTCGATCAGACAGAGCAATGGCGAATAACGTAACTTCCGCTGCGGAACCAATCTGCATACTGTGAGCCGTCAAGATGTTGTGCCCGATCACGCCCTGAATGCCTAAAATAAAAACAACTGCTCCGGCCACAAGTGTTGTGAACGCAAGAAGGTAGTAGCGAGCGGGACTATACCCGCTCTTCCAGACTACAAGTCCAGATATGACTCCCATGGCCAGGCCTGCGAGCGCAACATAGGAAATGAGCACAGCGCAAACGCCATACGGCACGGCCGGGAAAAAGGAGCACACAAGCAGAGCGGCAGACGCAACACGGATCACGTTCATGATCAAAGCCATTCTTGGAAAACCAATCTTCAGCCCCAGAAAGATAGAGGCGAAGCTGGTCATGGTTAGCGCAACCAGGCTCGATCCAATCAGGTTCAGTCTCTTCAGGGCCACTTCGCCTACAAAGGGAAAGAACTGAAGAATGAAGCCGGATTGAGCTGCAAAGTAGAGGAGCGAGGAAGTAACAAACAATACGTAAATGGAATACGATTTATCCCGCGTCACTGCGAAGAGAAAAAGATTGTAGATCGCCATGACGATCATCCCGCCAAAATAAAGGCTGATCAGAGCAATCGATGTATCGCGAAAGCGTTCAAAGTGTGCGCGAGTAAAAATCTCGAGCGGGAAACGCATGGTATCCGAACTTTCCATGCGAAAGAAGATTTGGGTTGTGCCCCTGTCAAAGACAAGAGGAAGAAAAATCCTGCGAAAGCGTTTCCCTTCTTCCGTGAGTCGAGCTTTCAGACCTGCATCATGATAGACCGTCACGCCGTCGTGAACGGTATAAATATCCAGATGGTCCGCCCATCCGTCGAGGTAGAGAATGCGTTCCGTTTGTTCATCGGAATGAATCTGTAGACGAAGCCAGATTACCTCCCGGGTAAAGCCGTAGTTGGGCGCCTTTCCGTTCAGGTCTTTCCAGGACGTAGATACGCGTGCTTCATCAAGAGTGAAGGGACCGCGCAGCTCCTCCGCTTCCCCGCCGGCCATCAAATGCTCGTCGGTGCCCAGGGCAATTTCGCGCCCGAAAACCGAGTGCGCGCAAAACAGGCAGATCGCGACGAGAATGCCTTTCATCGATCCCAGCGGGGAATCCGGGGCTCACGCATGCAAGCGATTTAACCGGCAACCTGTCCGAATGCGAGGCAGCTCAGAAATCATTGCGCGCAACAGTCAATCGTGCGTTCTGTCCTCAGGAATATGAAGAAGTTCATCCTTCTGACTCTTGTTTTCACCGTAGCACCAGTTTCTGCCCAGGATTTCTATCGCCAGGGAAAGATTGCGTACGGCCAGAAGAACTACGAAAGGGCCAGACAACTTTTCGAACAGGCCATGCAGGCCAATCCATCCAATGGCAATCCTTGCTTCTATCTGGGTTACATGCTCGACAATCAGAACCGCAGAGACCTGGCAGTGCAACAATATCGCCGGGGAGTAGATCTGCAGATGGATGCAGATCTTCGCGAAAAATCATTCTGGAAGATTGTGCTCTACTACAAGTATGTTCAGGACTGGGAAAACCTTGCCATCTACTCAGAAAAATTTCTGCACTATCGCGACATTCCTCAAGTAAAGGAATTCCTGGAAGAGGCAAAAGAGAGACGCGATCCAGCGGAAGGCAAATTGCGCGAGTTAACCGCAAGCGCAGAAAAGAAGCGAGCAGCGGGCGACAACAAAGGTGCGGCGGCGGACTACAGATCCATCCTTGCAATCAAATGGGACGAACACTCTGCATGGAACCTGGCAGCACTGCTCATGCAAATGAAAGAGTACAGTGAAGCGCTCACAATGTACAATCGATTGATTGATCAGAAGCCAGGCTGGGAATATTTCTACAAACGTGGGGCCTGCCACTACAGCCTTCGCAACTATGACGCCTCACTGCAGGATTTCAACAAGGCCAGGACATTGAATAAGAAACCGGATGCGGGCTTCAAACATTTCACCGCTCTAGGAGAGGGGTTGACTCTCATTGAACTGGCTCGCTATGAAGAGGCCCGCGAAAAGCTGAAGCAATCTCTTGCGCTCAAGAAATCCGCTACAGCAGCAGCCGCTCTGAGTAGACTTGAATGGATTCATGGCAATCGAAGTGAATCTGAACGTTATGCGGCATTGGCGTCTGAAAATGAACGGGAAAAGAATCACCTAACTGCGCTGATGCTCTTCCAGAGTGAAAAGAAACCGGAAGAGAGAAAAAATGGTGCTGCTGCTTTCTCGAAATGGTTAGCCTCTCTGTCTGATGAAAAATATCTCCACCGGACCTGGACTGCGGATCTTTTCATACTGGGCCGTCAGGGCTGCATCCAGGCAAACCAGCCACTCTGTATCCCGGCCCTGGAAAAAATTCCAGAGGCAGATCGCTTCCATCTCGGAAATCTAGTCACTAGTGCTTACCCGACCGAAAAGAGAAATGCAGCGGACGTTCAAAGGGATTTTGACTTTTATTACGGAAAAGGGCTGCTGGATGAAGGGAAAGTGGACGCAGGGTTGTCCGCACTCTCCAGAGTGAGCGATACACCTGTCGGCGCCTACTACATGGCAGTCGGTTTTGCGAAGAAGTCTCAAGAAAAAAATGCAATGGATTATTTACAAAGGGCGGCAGAGAAAAAACCTGAGTACTGGGACTATGCTGGGAAGAATGAGCATTTCAAAGCGCTGGCAGCCAGAAGCTCTGACTTCGCTTATTTTCTGGAGCACAAGGGGAAGCCACGGCCAGTGGAACCTGCGGTGATCCCTGGCAATGAGGTCAAGAATGAAAAAGCAAAGGACACTTCTCCATGACCCGGCCCTGTATGATCCCTACCGTGGTCTATACACTCGCGCAGAGCTAGAGAAAGTAAGAAGCTACCTCAAAGAAGAGCTGTCACGTTCTCTCAAGCATTTCAAAAAAAATACTTCTCCTCGCCCTCACTTCATTTCCTATCTCTTCCGCAATTTTAGATCGGAAAAGATCGCGGGACGCCTGGGCGGCATCACAGATCACACAACCGGTTCACAAAACACCACGTACTGCGACGTGCGAGTGGGCGGCCCAAAGTTCGACAACGTAATCAATGGTGGTCTAGAAGATAATTCTGACAGAGACGAATCGATCGAATACATCAACATGCCCGCGGAGATTGAGCAAGATTCGTTTCGCTTCAGCCTTTGGAAACTCACGGATGCAAAATATAGAGAAGCGGCAGAGCAGTATTACGAACGCAAATCAAAAGAACTCCACTATGTGGATCCAAACAGAGGTTTGCCATCGCGTCTGAAAAGACCGCCCGTTCGCCACTGGAAGTACAGAGAACTCCCTGAAATAGACAGAGAATTCTGGAAGTACAGAATTCGACTCGCGGGCAACCTTCTCAAAAAATATGCGAACATTAAGAACTCTCGTTTTGAATTCAATTGTCATCACAGACAGAGTGTTCTCGTAAATTCAGAAGGTTCCATGATTCTGCAGCAGCAATGCATTTTCGAGCTGCGCGGTTCACTGTGGCTTTTGAATAAGAAGGGAGAAGGGATTGTTCAAGAAATCCACTTCACAGAGGGAGACATCAAAGACCTCCCGGATGAAAAAGAATTTCTTAGAATCATTCGAGAGAAAATCGATCGCCTGCTGATTCTTGAAAAAGCCCCTCGCATGGATTCCTATTCAGGTCCGGTTCTACTTTCGCCTGTGGCCGCCGGCCTGTTCTTTCACGAAGTTGTGGGACACAGACTCGAAGGCTCTCGTCTCCTTTCTCCGGATGAAGGAGGAACTTTCAGAAGTCTCCGCGGCAAGAGAATCGCGCCAGATTATATAGATATCATTGACCATCCTTCTCTCACTGCATTTGGAAACAGACAGATGATTGGTCATTTCCTCTACGACGACGAGGGTTCCCCGGCGGAAAAATCTGTGCTCGTGGAAAAAGGAATTCTGAAGGAGTTTCTAACGACTTCCACTCCGATTCCAGGGCAGAAGAAAACCAACGGTCACGCAAGAAGCCAGAAGTTTGAGCGTCCCATTTCGCGCATGGGCAATCTAATGGTGGTCAATCGCAAGCCAGTTTCTCCGGAAGAAATGAAAGAACGTTTTATAGAAGAAATCCGCAGACAAAAGAAACCGTATGGCATTCACGTTCTGGACACTCTGGGTGGAGAAACGGGCACAAACAGCTACGACTTTCAGGCTTTCAAAGGAGAGATCCTGGATGCAACCAGAGTATTCCCGGACGGCAGAGAAGAACCTGTCCGCGGAGTGGATTTTGTGGGGACTCCCCTTTCCTCTCTGGATTCAGTCATGTGCATGGGGAACGACCCAATGCTCGACAACAGCTATTGTGGCGCAGAATCAGGAGTGGTCCCGGTTTCAACGGTGTCTCCCTCCATGTTGATGCGAAGCCTCGAGCTTCAGGGACAGGACAGAGAGCGCTACACTCAGTATGTTGTGCCGCTGCCGTATTCTACTGGAAAAAGAAAGAAAAACTGATCAGACTACATCAATGACGAATAACGTCACATCGTCGTCCTGGGCGCAGTTGCTAGTGCTTTCTCTCACGTATCCGATCAACCTGTCGCAAAACTCATCCGGAGGAAGATTTCGCAAGGAATCCATGTACGCGATCACGGACTCGTCTCCGAGCATCTCTCCAGAATTCTTCCTGGCTTCTACCAGACCGTCTGTGTAAAAAACAAATCGATCCCCGGCCTGGTAGTCGATGCATCGCGCTTCCACGGACATCTCCGGAAAAATGCCGACGATACGGCCTTTCGCTTCAAGCAAGGAAGGAGACTCACCTTTCCTGAGTAAAACCGGTGGCTGGTGTCCACCATTTGCAAAATGAAAAACTCCGCGCTTGCTTGGAGCAAGACTTTGCGGCGGCTGATCCAGAGGCTGAAAGAATCCAAGGCTAACTGTGATGAAATTTCCTGAAATGCGTTCGTAAAGACTGTCATTCATTCGCGTAAGCGCACGGGCAGGATCAGAATCTCCCGCGAAACTTCCCGGCCAGATCATCTTTGTCATCGCAGCGATGAAAGCCGCTGGCACTCCGTGACCAGAAGCGTCAGCGATAATCACACCCACGCCCGTCGATTGATCCGCGAGCGAAATCGACTGAGCGTCATAGAAATCTCCGCCAACACTGGACATGGGCAAATAACGGGCCGCGAAGCGAAGGCTGGCATCTTCTGGAAAACGAGCAGGCAACAGTGATTCCTGGATCTTCTGGGCCATGCGAAGCTCCTGTTCTGTTTGCTGCCGTTTCTTCTCCAATTCCTCACGCAGTTTTTGTTCCGCTTCGAGCGCGCCCTTCAGGCGATCGAGAAAGAGCTCGTGCATATAGTTGATCAAGATGAGAGAATGTCGATCCATCATGGATCTTGCTTCTTTGTAAATGGCCGCCTCTTCCCCCAGTTCTTTCTTAAGAGAAAGAAGTAGTTCTATTCGGACTGCGTTTTCGCGCAGATTGAATTCAGTGAAAGTCGTGTTGGCGGAATTCACGACTCGCATCATTATATCTACGGACTGGCGGATCCTTCGCTCCTCTTCTTGTTCGTCATGTGCCTGAATTGCTTCCATGCGAGAGCGGATTGCCAGTATGTAATTCTTCGCAGTGACAGTGTCGAAATCCTGGGCAGGAAGAACGCTCTTATCCACAAAACGAACGTAGATGCTTTCCAGTATGGACGGACCTGACCGGACCGGGCCTGTAATGGATTCCGTTTCCGCCAGTTGCGTTTCCAGAAATGCGCGATAGGACCGCCCGTCCCTCATGGGGCGATCCAGAGTGGACGGGTGTTTCATCAGTTCCCTCTGGAGTATTCTACCGTACTCAACCAGGAGAAGATGAAAAATGCGTTCCCTGTGATTCAATGCCATCAGCAGCTGCGATGCGAACCGTCACAAAATGGCGGTGTCTTTGTCTGTTTGCATCTGCACCATGCCACTTTCTTGTCTTCCGAAAACTCAACTTTCACAGGAGACATCCCGGTCTTTTCGCGCTTGTGACTTCCATCGCAGTAGGGCTGGTTTTGCGAAAGACCACACGCGCACCAGAACTTCGTGGTACCCTGCTTCTCTTCGCATACGAAAGGGGCTTTCTCTGCAATGACCGGCTTAAACGACATGCCTCAAAGTAAGAACTACCTGACCGGACGTCAATGGGAATCACTGTTAAAACATGACAAATATCATGTGCGAACCCGACCTGGATCGCCTATCATTGGAACATAGAGGATACTATGAAACAAAACATGGGGACAGTGGATCGAATCATTCGGATTGTAGCAGCTCTCGCCATCGCAGTTCTTGCTTACGTGAATCTGATTTCAGGGACCGTCGCAATTGTACTGGGAGTTCTGGCAGTTGTTTTCATCGCTACGAGCTTTGTTGGATTCTGCCCGCTCTACCTTCCTTTCGGACTTTCTACTCGTCCTAAGGAATAGAAACTAAACGTTAGCCGGCATTGAGCCTCTCCCAGAAGAGAGGCATTGCCTCCGCGGCTTTCGCACGAATCGAAATCTGGACCAGTGGAGTAATTCCGGAAGGCTCCGGATTCAGTTCGATTCTTTGTGCGCGAAATGCCTGCTCTGTAAGAAACCCGGGCATAGAAACCATTCCGGAAGTGCCTATCACCAGTAGAACATCGCACTGACGCAAAAAAGAAACTGCCTCTTGTATCAAAGACTCATCATACGATTCCCCGAACCAGACAATGTGCGGTCTGGCCAGAGATCCACAATCCGGACACAGGACTGGAAGTGAGGGAAGCGGAGTTTCGGAGATTTCAAATTTGGTTTTGCATGCAGTGCAGCGCGCTTTCCAGATGTTTCCGTGAATTTCCAGAATGCGTTTGCTACCAGCCCTTTGATGGAGGCCGTCCACATTCTGAGTGATCAGAAGGAAAGAAGGCATTCTGGATTCGAGAAGCGCCAGAGCCTCGTGCGCCGCATTGGGCAGAGCGCGCGCACAGATTTGACGCCTCCAATCATACCATTCCCAGACCAAATTCGGATCGCGCCTGAACGCTTCTGGAGTTGCCAGATCCTCCGCACGAAATTTTCGCCAGAGTCCACCTTCACCACGAAAAGTAGGAATGCCGCTTTCTGCAGAAATCCCGGCCCCTGTGATCACAGCAAGGCTTGACGCGCTCGCCAGCTGAGAGGCAGCCACTTTGATCTGATCCATTGCTTCGGAATCCAGCATTCTTTGATCGCCAGTCGATTTGTGAAAACAGACCACCCACCAGCAAGGCGAAATTATTTGATGGGTCTTCCGAATCCGCCTGGTTTTCCTGGCATTGTGTTCACCGATTATTATAGAAGAATGCACTTCGCGTCCATCTCCGCAGAGATCGAAAACGCGTCTTCCAGCGACGTGGAACATGCACTCTCCAAAGCAGGAACGGGCCAAATTTCAGATCGAAACATCCTGGCGCTCCTCTCTCCCGCCGCCCTTCCGTATCTTGAGGAGATGGCCCGGATGGCACAAAGCATCACACGCCAGAGACATGGAAACATCATTCAGATGTATGCTCCTTTGTATCTTTCCAATGAATGCAGATCCAGCTGCACTTACTGCGGCTTCAGCTACGAGAACAACATCAGAAGAAGAACTCTCAGCATGGAAGAAATTGAAAAGGAGGGGAGCATTCTATACGATCAGGGAATTAGACACGTGCTGCTTTTGACAGGAGAGGATTACAAACGCACACCCGTGCAATTCATTGCAGACGCAGCACGCAGACTCGCGAAGAGTTTCTCTTCGGTGAGCATTGAAGTCTATCCTCTCAAAGAAGATGACTATTCGATGATGCGAGAGGCAGGAGTCGACGGCCTGGCAGTGTATCAGGAAACGTACGATCCAGAATGCTACAGGCGTGTGCATCTGCGTGGGATGAAAAAGAATCTGGAGTTCAGACTGGAATGTCCGGATCGAGCGGCGTCTGCGGGAATCAGGAAAATTTCCATCGGCGCGCTTCTAGGACTTTCTGATTCAGCGACTGAGGTTTTCTTTTGCGCACAGCACGCGCGCTACTTGATGAAAACATACTGGCAGACTCAATTGAGTGTATCGTTGCCCAGGCTCAGGCCAGCCGAGGGACTTACAGACGTCCCTCTTGTGAAAAATCGATCCTATGTCCAATACCTTTGCGCGCTTCGCATCATTTTGCCCGATGCTGGAATCATTCTGTCCACGCGCGAAGGTGAATCCTTCCGCGACCAGATGGCAGGAATCTGCATCACTCAAATGAGCGCAGGTTCTCGCACGGAACCAGGCGGATATTCCGGGCTCGAGGCAACTGTGCAATTTGAAACGGAAGATCGCAGATCCGTACATGAATTCTGCAGTTCACTGCGTGCCAATGGACTTGAACCGGTCTTCACTGACTGGAGCCCGGTGATGAAATAGTTTCCACCCATTGTGTGGCTGATCAAACTGGTTTATGCAGTCGGATTTTGAAATCCTGATCAGCGGCAAACAGATTGCGGAGAAGGTCCGGGAAATTGGGGCACAAATCACGCGCGACTTCCAGAACCGCGAGCTTGTGATCATAGGAGTATTGCGCGGCTGCTTCGTATTTATGGCAGATCTTGCGCGGGCCATAGATCTGCCGGTGGCCATTGACTTCATGGAAGTATCTTCCTACGGAGACGATCTCGAATCATCGGGAAACGTAAAAATCATAAAAGATATCAAGGATCCAATCCACGGTAAACACGTACTCTTGATTGAGGACATCATTGATACCGGCCACACCCTTAACTTTGTGGTGGATCATCTCAAGCTGAAGAATCCGGCATCCATTGGAATTGCGGGCCTGCTGATTAAAAAGGACAAACACAACTTTCGCGGAAAGATCGACTACTCGGGCTTTGACATTGCAGACCATTTCGTAGTCGGCTACGGCATGGATGCGAAAGGACTGTATCGCAATCTTGATCATGTAGCGATTTTTCGCGCTTGATCTATTGGAATTCCAACCAACAAAGGTGCGTGAACATACCCGCATCCACGCGCGCTTTCAAGCTTCCAGCAATCGTAATCCTGAGTCTTGCTGCTCTCACATTCTTTGCCGCAGTCCGCTCCATGCCTGTAGAGACGAGTGTTTTTGCAGATGGGATTGGTAAATGGCTTCAAATCAGAGGTCTCCTCACGCGCGGTGATTTTGAGTGCGCGTACCAAGAATCTGTAGATCCGGATTTTCAATTCATTCCGGGACCGTGGTATTTCTACACAATTCAAAACGGAAAATGTAGCTACGGATATCAAGCCGCATACGCATTGTTAGCCGCTCCGTTCTTCAAGATCCACCCTCTTGGATTCTTGTTTCTGCACTTCTTTCTCTACCTGGCAATGATCCTGGGCTTTATGCTTTGTGCGCACAGGTTACTGCCGGAAAGATCCTGGGCTCCATGGTGGGCGGGAATCATTGCGGCGTGGATCATCCCGACGGTTGTGTTCGCCATGGATCTTTCAGAAGTCATTCTTTCCCTGGCCATGGGTGCGTGGGCCCTGGCTCTCCTGTGCAAACGCGAATCCTTTCAGTCTATAGAATGGAAATTACCTTCATTTTCAGAATTCAAATATTTTAATTCCGTTATCTTCGCGTCCGGGATTGTGCTGGGTCTAATTCTTTCGCTTCGCACGGAAAGTCTCATCCACGGAATTTGCTGGGCCTTCGGCTTGCTTTTGGTTCAGAGAAAGAGTTTTGTTTCCTTTGCGTCAGGATACGCAGTGGCCATTCTTGCGGTGATGGGATTTCATCTCTGGTTCTTTGGGAATCTAATGGGCAATCGAGGAAGTTCTCACGCGGCTGTGACTGCGGGGCTCACCGCCAGCACGCACATTGGAATCGCTCGAACGTTATTGCTCGGAGGCCCGCTCGGACTAATTACAAGCCTGCCTGCCATATTTCTCGGACTGTTTGCCTTTTCCAGGCATGCGCGAAAGATCCACGGACCTCAAATTCTTTTTATGGCAGTCATTTCCATTTTGCCAACTCTCGGAGTGCTGATCACTGCACCAAGCGACGGAGGATATTCCTGGGGTCCTCGCTTCCTGTCGCTTACTTTTGCGCCCTACTTCCTCCTGGTCCTTCTGGCTCTGGATCATCCTTACGCGCATAGATGGCCTGCAATGATCGTCCTGGCTGCAATAGCAGCGTATGGAATGCAATATACCTGGAAAGGCAGGAATGTGTACAGACGCGCCATGGTTCAAAATGCAGGATACGCGGCCTACATTGAATCTACTTCCTCGGAAGCAATCATTGGAGCAGACTACTCCCTTCTAGCCATTTTGTCGAGGTCCGCATTGCAGGGGCATGTATACCAGGCGCGCAGCATTCCCGAAATCACGATTCTGGCGGATAGACTCAAGAACGCAGGAGTCAGAAGAGTGATTCTTCTCCGTTATGCGACATCTGAAGTGACTCAACTGCCTGGATGGACAGTGAAATCGCGCAAATCAATGGACCTGGTTGAGTTTGTTGTTTGCGAACGCTGAGCGGCGACACCACGCAACGTGACCGGGCGCTGTGCTCTGCTGGAAGCATCTATCATCTTTGAACTGACAGCGATCATAGAATCGACATGGAGAATGGAGACTGTCATATTCAGTGGCAGGTGGAACACTCCCGGGAATCGGCACGAGCTCACCATTGCGCGCACGGGCAGGCAGAGACTGAAAGAGTGCCTGAGTGTACGGATGACAGGGTTCTGAAAATACATCTCGAACAGATCCGCTTTCCACCACCTGGCCTGCGTACAAGACGCTCATCGTATGTGCGGTCTGCGCGACGACTCCAAGATCGTGCGTAATCAAAAGAATTGCGGTGCCCATTTCTTTTTGAAGAGCATTCATCAACTCAAGAATTTGAGCCTGCACTGTGACGTCCAAAGCTGTGGTTGGTTCGTCCGCTATGAGAATGGCAGGCTTGAGCGCAAGAGCCATGGCGATCATGATTCTTTGCCGCATGCCGCCAGACAGTTGGTGCGGATATTTTTCATAGAGCACGTCCGGCTCAGCCAGCCCGGTGGATGCCATGAGTTGAACGACTCGCTTCTTGCGCTCCTCCGTGGGAGTAGAATCTTCGTGAATCTCGATTGCCTCAAGGATCTGGTTTCCTACTTTCATGACTGGATTGAGCGCAGTCATTGGCTCCTGAAAGATCATGGCGATCTCACGGCCGCGCAGTCCACGATAGTCGCGTGGATCGAGGGAAAGAAGGTCCGTTTCTCTAAACCTCAGGCTGGTTGCGGAGATGCTTGCTCTCTCCCTGGGAATGAGACCCGCAATCGCAAGAGCTGTAACAGATTTGCCGCAGCCAGATTCCCCTACAAGTGCGTGGGTTTTTCCTTCTTCCAGATCAAAAGAGACACCGTCCGCCGCTCTGGCCAGGCCTCTTCTGGTGGGAAAATGAACTTTCAGGTCTTCTACGTGGAGCAAAGGCACAGGCACAGAGCGTTTCTACTGCTTCCTCATGCAATTCAAATTAAGAGCGGGCCACACCCAACCGACAATCTAATGTATGACCACGGGCAGCGTCCGATTTGGCCTCCGGTTCCGCTTTATGGCGCTGTTCATCCTTGCGCTCGCAGGCGCGATCATCGGCATAGAGATCTTCGTTGCCATTTCCCTGAGAAGCCAGATCACTTCTATGATGGAAGCAGATGTGAAGGGTCATGTCACCTTTGCTGCTTCCTATGCCGATTTCCGGTTCCCGGGGGATTACAGAATCGACCCGGACACGGGAGCACTCTGGAAGGGAAAAGAAAACCTCAGCACCAGCGACTCTCCTCTCGTTTTCGAAATCAAGGCATATACTTCATCTGACGTTACCATCTTCCGAGGCGATACCCGCGTTGCCACCACACTCAGAGATAAATCCGGGAAAAGCCTCGTGGGCACAAAAGCGTCCGCTGTGGTTGCAGACACAGTATTAAAGCAGGGCAAGATCTTCCTCGGTGAAGCGGACGTTGTAGGTGAAAAATTTCAGTCCGCCTACGCGCCGTTACGCGATCGCGACGGAAAGATCATTGGCATGCTCTTCACCGGGCTTCATGTGGACACCTACTCTGCAGAGATGCGAAAAACAAGGCTTGCGATCATTGTAGCGGGTCTCTTTATCATTGTTCTCTTTGGTGCGCTCCTATTCTGGATCGTTACTCGCACGCTTCGTCCGCTATTCAACCTGATCGATTGGACCAAGAGTGTCTCGCAGGGCGACCTCCGAGCGGAATTCAAAGACGAAAACAAGGCGCGCGATGAAGTCGGCGAACTTTCCTGGGCCCTGAGGGAAATGATCACGAACTTGAAGCAGATGATCATGCTGATTCAAAACACAGCCGGAGACACAAGACAGTCTGCGGAAAACTTGATCGCCTTCTCAGAACAGTTCTCTGCGGGCGCGCAAGACCAGGCTGCCGCCGCGGAAGAAGCTTCCGCCGCCATGGAAGAAATGGCTGCATCTGCGGAAAGCGTGAGTGAGCGAGTTTCTGATTCAGTCCAGTCTATGGAAGCGATCAATCAAAGCCTGCTTCTTCTTTCCAAATCAAATCAGGAAGTACGCGGATCCATGGGCGAATTGACTGGATTGTCCAGATCCGCCT
>Ga0268298_10000938_pt1 | contig 36186 bp, 33 predicted proteins | sample WWTPWeurt_MetaG_FD_194462 | JGI IMG/M metagenome (GOLD analysis project Ga0268298, IMG submission 194462) | Activated sludge microbial communities from WWTP in Nijmegen, Gelderland, Netherland - WWTP Weurt | ecosystem: Engineered > WWTP > Aerobic digester > Activated sludge | place...
TGCTCAGGTTATCTTCAATTATAAATGAAAAATCCTTACTGTTTATGGAAAGTAATACCTGATTGCTTTTGGCAATGAAAGTAGGAATATTTTTTTCCTTACTGTTATTGGCAACGGTGGTGCCCTTTCCCTTTGGATTTAAGAAGGAACGTACATACAGCGGGATGTTTTTGCTTTGCAGCGGCTGAATGGTTTTTGGGTGAATTACCGTAGCTCCGTAATAGGCCAGCTCAATGGCATGGGAATAGGAAAGTCCGTCAAGTTTTACAGCATCCGGGAATTTTTTCGGATCGGCATTCATTACTCCGTCCACATCTTTCCATATGGTAACCGAATCAGCTCCTAATCCGTAAGCAAAAATAGCTGCAGAGTAGTCAGAGCCCTCGCGGCCCAGAGTTACTGTTTTTAAATCGGCCGACCGGCCTACAAAGCCCTGCGTAACCACCATTTGTTTTTTAACGATCGGTTTTAGTTTTTTGCTTATCATTTCGGTGGTGAGTTCCCAATCTACTTTTCCCTCTCTGAAATTAGCATCGGTACTTATAAAATTCTGAGCATCCATCCAACGGTTGCGTACATTGCTTTCATTAAGGTAGGTGCTCACAATGCGCGATGAAAAAATTTCACCATAACTTACAATCTGATCATATACGCAATCAAAACTGCTCTCGGGTTTAGTTTCAAGCAGGCACTCTAGTTCTATAAACAGGTTCTCTATATCGTTATAGGCATGCGAGTTTTTATTTTTCAGCAGCCCCGAAATCACCTCGTCATGAAAGGCCTTTATTTCCTTATAAATTTTATGTTTGGATTTGTCTTTTTTGAAATAAGCCTGTGCCAGTAATTCAAGGGCATTGGTTGTTTTGCCCATGGCCGAGACCACAATCAATAAATCATCTTTTTGAAAGTTGCGCAGAATACCGGCAACATTTTTTACAGCCCCCGCATTTTTAACCGAGGCCCCTCCAAATTTAAAAACTTTCATACCTAATGAATCGCAGTAGTTTGTGCCGGCAAAGGTAGGCGTTCAAAGCATATTTTTTAGAGGAATTTACGTTCGTTTAGTGGCGCAACTTTTTTATATTTGCCTTCTTTATATTTTTAAACAAACAACTATGTCACAGTTCAACATTACTACCCTCGGGCAATTTATTATAGAGCGTCAGAGTGAATTTAAATACGCCAAAGGCGAACTTTCCCGTTTGCTGCGGGATATTGGTATTGCTGCTAAAGTAATTAGCCGTGAGGTGAATAAGGCGGGCATTGCCGAAATTATCGGAGATACAGGGGAGGTGAATGTGCAGGGCGAAGACGTAAAAAAACTCGATATGATAGGGAATGAAATGTTTATTTCTACCCTTAGCCGCGGGGGCGAATGTTGTGCTTTTGCCAGTGAAGAGGAAGACAACATGATTGCCCTTAAAGGAACCTATTCTAAAAACGGTAAATATGTAGTGTGCATCGATCCGCTCGATGGTTCGTCTAATATTGATGTGAATGTTTCCATCGGAACAATTTTTTCTATTTACCACCGTATTTCCGAGCCGGGTACTGAGCCTGACTTGAAAGATGTGTTGCAGGCCGGCAATAAACTGGTGGCAGCAGGGTATGTAATTTACGGGTCGTCCACTATGCTGGTTTATACTACCGGCAAAGGGGTAAATGGATTTACACTCGATCCGTCAATCGGAGAATTTTGCTTGTCGCACCCCGATATTAAAACACCAAAAGACGGGAATATTTATTCTCTTAACGAAGGAAACAGCCTTGATTTTCCTGCCGGCATTGTTGAGTACATTAACTGGTGCAAACAAAAGGACAAAGAAACAAAACGACCATACAGTGCCCGATACATTGGCTCAATGGTGGCCGATTTGCACCGGAATTTGTTAAAAGGAGGCGTGTTTATCTATCCTCCAACAGCTAAAGCTCCCAATGGCAAACTTCGCCTCATGTTTGAGTGCAACCCAATGGCATTTATCGTAGAGCAGGCCGGAGGGATTGCCACTACAGGTAAAGAACGCATAATGGATATTGAGCCGGCCGAATTGCACCAGCGGGTTCCTATTTTCATCGGGAGCGAAAATATGGTGAAGAAGGCCCTGGAGTTCGTAAATAAATAAAAATCACGCTATAGTTCGTTTCAGCATCATTATTGCTTAAAAGCGCCCATTAAACTTATTCATTCAACACATACATCATATGAAGAAAATAACCATCATGATTCTTGCCTTAGCAATGGTAGTACCTGCTATGGCGCAGAAAAAGGGAAAGGGCAATGATAAGCCGGCCATGCCCGAAATGCCTAAGGGCGATAAAAAGGCCACTATTGGTGAAAAAACCAAGTCGTGTAAAAAAATTGATGGATTATTTCCCCTTTATCAGGATACGGCCAGCGGAAGCATGTACCTGCTGGTAAAAAAACAACAACTGGGCAAGCAGTTTATTTATTTCTCCTATACCGAAAACGGTGTGGTGGCAGCCGGACATTTCAGAGGTAGTTTCAGAGACAATAAAGTGTTCACCATCCGCAGGTATTTTGACAGGGTAGAGTTTGTGGTGCAAAACACTTCGTTCTATTTTGATCCCAAGTCAGAATTAAGCAAATCACATAATGCAAATATCAGTGAAGCTATTTTAGTAAGCCAGAAAGTGCTGGCCGAAAATACCGAAACAGGTGATATGCTGCTTGACGGAAATCAGATTTTTTTGAGTGAGGTAATGCATCAGGTAAAACCTTCACCGGCCCCGCCTCCGTTTGGCGGTTCATCATTGCTTGGTATGCTGAGCCGCGAAAAAACAAAGTATGTAAATTTGCGTAACTACGAAAAAAATACAGATATCGTGGTAGAGTATGTGTACGATAATCCTTCGCCAACTACTTCGGGAGGCTCTGAAGTTACTGACGAACGTGCAGTGAGCATTGTGTTGCAGCATAGTTTGATTGAAGCCCCCGAGCAACCTATGCGCCCCCGTTTTGATGATCCTCGGGTGGGTTACTTCTCCGAGCAATCAAATGATATGACTACCCCCGATGCCGTGAACTACCGTGATATGATTCACCGGTGGAGGCTGGAGAAAAAAGAAAAAGGAGTTGCCGTTTCCGAACCTGTAAAACCAATTACCTGGTGGATTGAAAACACTACTCCAAAAGAATTTCGCGAGGTAATTAAAGCTGCCGGAATGCAATGGAATCTTGCCTTTGAAAAAGCAGGATTTAAAAATGCAGTTGTTATAAAAGAACAACCCGATAATGCCGATTGGGATGCCGGAGATATCCGATATAATGTATTGCGCTGGACATCTTCACCGCAACCACCTTTTGGCGGATACGGGCCAAGTTTTGTTGACCCCCGCAGCGGTGAAATTCTGGGTGCCGATATTATGCTCGAATATATTTTTGTTACCAACCGTATAAAACAGGAAAAATTATTTGATGCAGCGGCCATGTTTAATAACGAAACTATAACTCCCGATAAGCATTTCTGTAATATGGATGAATACCTGCACATGACTTCGCTCTTTGGTTTGTCAGTTTTGGATGCGCAGGGAACCGATGGCGTTGAAAAAAGAGAATACCTGAAGCAATCGTTGTTTTACCTTGTATTGCATGAAATGGGACATACCATGGGCTTAATGCATAATATGAAAGCATCGCAGTTATGGAACACCACACAGGTAAATGATAAAAAATTGACGCAGGCAGTGGGGCTTACTGCTTCGGTAATGGATTACCCTGCGGCCAACGTAGCTTCTGATAAATCAAAGCAGGGTGATTATTTTACCACCCGCCCCGGACCATACGATTTGTGGGCCATTGAATTTGGTTATTCAGAAGCATTGGATGATGCCGGTAAAGAGCAGGAACGTTTGCAAAAAATTCTGAGCCGTTCACTCGATTCTACACTTATATTCGGGAATGATGCCGATGATATGCGTTCACCGGGAAGTGGGATTGACCCGCGGGTGAATATTGGCGATATGAGCAACGATGCCATCAGCTATTCAGTTGAACGGATAAAATTAGTGAATCAGATGCTGCCAAAGCTCAGACAAAAATATACTACCAATGGCCAAACGTATCAGGAATTAGTGCAGGCTTACAGCATTAGTATGGGCGAATGGGCCACCGCCACCACGGTTATTTCCCGCTATGTGGGAGGAGTGTGTGTTGAACGTGCCGTAGCCGGACAAACCGGAGCACGCCAGCCATACACGCCCGTTGATTACAAAGATCAGAAACGTGCTATGCAGGCTTTGAATACTTACTTGTTCTCACCTAATGCCTTTAATGCAACCAATGGATTATTTAATACCCTTCAGGTGCAGCGCAGAGGGTTTAACTTCTTTGGCCGCAACGAAGATCCCAAACTGCACGACCGCTTTGGTATGATGCAGGAAATGGTATTGATGGAACTGTTGCATCCTAAAACGTTGCAGCGAATTACCGATACGCGTCTCTACGGAAACAAATACAGCGTATACGAAATGATGAGTGACTTAACAGCCGCTTGTTTTAATGAAGATTTAACCGCATCGGTAAACACCATTCGTCAGGGATTACAGGCCGAGTATGTGCGCAGACTTATTGTAGCTTCCGGACTGGATGAGAATAACCCGATGGCGGCCTCTATGTACGACCCCACCGCTAAAGCAGCAGCTATGGCTCAGTTGAAAAAAATACGCAGTATGCTTGCCGCTTCGTTAGCTACCGCCTCAGGCGAAACCAAAGCACACCGCGAGTATATCATGCTCTTAATTGATCAGGCGTTTTCTAAATAAATTGATTTTACCTCAATATAAAAGCCCCGGCCTGTGGTCGGGGCTTTTTATATTAATATGGTTTTGTCAGACAGGATTTTATTATTCTTGCACCAGATGTACATGGGATAAAAAACATTTACCATGTGTATTGGAAAATAATTCTATATCTTTGAGATGGTGAAAACGTAAAATGGAAGGATAAAATTTCTGTTATTCAAAAATATTTTTTGTTATGAAAAGTATACTTTATTTGTTCATTATCTCCCCTCTTTTGATTTTTGCACAGGATACAACAACTAGTCGGCTAAATAGAATAGAAATAGGTTCTTTATCGAACCTAATCTTTTTTCCAGTGGAGAGCCGACCACAAGTATTTCTATCAACTAACATATATTTTTCACACAAACAAAACGACTACGGTGTTGCCTATTCCAGAAGCTTGATTCCGGGCAGCTTTAATGACCATGTGTATAACGATTTGTATGGGGTAGATTCCGGTGGCGGTTTTTTAGAGCAAGGTCTTAAGCTTTCGTATCGAAGGGCATTATATGAAGGCAGAAAGAGAGCATATAACAGTAAGATTGCACTTAATATTGGGATAACTTATTTATGGGGGAAAGTACCTTATGCTTATTTGAGTAGTCCTGGAACTTATTTATATGCTGTACGGGAAAAGGGTGCTATAATAAGTTCTGGTATATCATGGTATAAAAGAATAATAGGCCCTGTATGGTTTACAGCTGGCATGGATGGCGGGATTCGTTTATTGAGTATGAAGAAAAACGAATTGAGTTTAACGAATTCAAGAAAGTTCTTTAATTATTATTTAAGTGCAGGTTTGGCTTTTAGGTTTTAAAGACGTAAAGGTTGACTTAAATCAAAACTATATGAAACACTTTTTTAGAATAGTAATTTGGTTGGTTTTTGGTTGTGCAGTTACCGCGTTTGCCGGGGATTCCACTATAGTCAATCATAAGCTGGATTTTACCTTGAGCACGGGTGCGGTTGCCTCTCCCCGAACATTTGAATTTAATCTTATTCCTTCGGTGAGGTACAGGTTAAATAAAATTTATATTGGAATCGGGTATTCATATCCATTAAAGAAAAAAAGCAGGTATTTTGAGGCTGAAGTCCCTTTTAAGTCTGATACCGGTTCGGGGACAAATGAACAATTCGTTCGTTTGGATTTTGGGAAATTCTTTTGGGCAAATAGTAACGGGTCTCGTACCTATGCATTTCAGGTAAGTGCTATGTACCTGTGGGGGAATATTTCATATGATGTAATTCTAAACCCGGGTACAGGAAATGATGTAGTGAGGAATACAGCAATTGGCATTTTAGGAGGTTTAGTGGAAGAAAGGAAATTAGGAAAGAACATTTGGCTCCGGACTCAATTACTTGCAGGGGGTAGAAATGTTTATTCCTTTAATTCTAAATCCCATTTTTTTTATTATGGTTATATTTCTACGGGTATTTCCTATAGGTTTTGATAGGAAATACAGATTTGTTTTCTGTTAGACCGGGTAATTGCCTGATACATTCGAACTGTTTGGCTTAAAAATAAAAAATCCCGCATGTGTGCGGGATTTTTTATTTGCGGAGAGTGAGAGATTATTTCATGATCTTTTAGGGGTAGAGTGATTCAAATAAATGCAAAACGGCAAGCCATTTTTTTTGTTATTTACTCCGTAACGTTGAAAAGCCATGCTTTTCAGTTACTTCATAAACAACAAAAACCCTTTCGGGCTTTTGCATTTCTTTGGCGGAGAGTGAGAGATTCGAACTCTCGATACAGTTACCCATATACACACTTTCCAGGCGTGCTCCTTCAACCACTCGGACAACTCTCCGTAAAAAGGACGACAAAGGTACAAAAAGCAGCGAATATTTTTTAAATGAACTGCATAGAGGTAAATGGCTTTTGTAAAATTTTGGTACTGTCACTTTCCAGCCATTTATCAATAAGGGTGGCATATACTTCTCTGAAATCAACCTTGTAGCGTATATCCCCGTTTTCGTCCAGATTTTTTAAGTCGGGGCCTTCATTATAAAATCCTTGTTTTTTAAGGGCTCCGCTTACAAGCATCACCTGGTTTGCTGCGCCATGGTCGGTGCCGCGACTGCCATTTTGTTTCACCCTGCGGCCAAATTCAGAGAAAAGCATCAGCATGGTATCGTTAAACAATTTGGCCTCCACCATATCATTTACAAAAGCAAGCACCGCATCATTTACCTGTGCAAGTAATCGCCCGTGAAAGGTGTTTTGACTTGCATGTGTATCAAAGCCTGAAATGGAAACATAATACACCGATGTGTTGCAGTCAGACAGAATTAAATCGGCTACCAGTTTTAGTTTTTGGCCAAGCAGAGTATCGGGGTATTCACTTTTTCGGTCTCTTATTTTTAATTTACTGTGAATGTACTGAGCCGAGGAAGTAGCTTCGGTCAACGTTTTTTGCAGGTAAGCTAATTGCTGGTTCATGCTGCTGTTTTGTGATTCTTCCTTAGCAATTGCCTGAATCAACGGGTTGGCAGCCGATGTATAAAACTGAGCGGGATGATTGAATGCAAGTCCTTTTTGTAACTCTCCCTTCAAAGCCAAACTCAATGCATCATCGGTTTCTATGGCATAGTATGGTTCGCATCCGTTTTTGCACGATGAGTCAAGCCAGCGGCCCACCCAGCCGGTGTTCACGTATTTTTCGGCATCGCTTGCACTGTGCCATATGTCCATACTACGGAAATGAGAGCGGTTGGGGTTGGGGTATCCTACATTATGAATAATGCTTAAATACCCTGCATCATACAGTTCTTTAAATCCATGCAATTTTGAATGAATTGCAAACTCATCGGTAAGCTTAAGCGCATCGGCCAGTTCAATGGAAATATTAGGCCTTAGCTGGTAATAAATATCATTTCTGTAGGGTATAATGGTGTTGAGCCCGTCATTGCCTCCTGATAATTGAACAATCACCAGCGGTAGTTTACGATTGTTTCCCAATTGCCTTGCCGATGCCTGAATAAATTCGGGAACAAGTGCCGAGGCAGAGAGTAAAGAAGATAAACGAATAAACTCTTTTCTGTTCATAAGCCGTTTATATCAATTGAAATTCGGGCAAACATAAAATGGACGTTATACAACTTTTAATAAAAGCTGCCGAAGAGGTTCGGTCGGCATTTTGGGTAATTACTTCGTTGCTCACCGAAGTGGGTTGCTGCAGGAAATACCTTTTCAATTCCTGTATCAGTTCTTTTTCGTTTCCGGTGTAGCGCAAAAAATAATTACTAAGGTCACTCAAATCATAATTTACTTTTATGCTCCCGGTGTGTTGCTTTTTCAAATGGCTGTCGGTAGCATTGTCTTCATACGAAGTTTTTGATTTGGCATTTAACGGTTGCTGTGCAAAAAGCACCAGGGGCAAACGCATGCGTAAAAGAAGGGAAGAGCTGTCGATCCAGTTTTTGTCGCCACTCCATCCTGCTACATTTGGCGGAACAAACAATTCCTGTCCCAGTAACTGCATTACCTTAGCCGGTAATTTTTCGTCCTCAAATTGAATATGAAAAACGCGGGTGTATCGTGCTATCAAATCAACCGGAGAACTTATTTTCACGCCAATATTTTCAGTGTCAAAAAACCAGGGAGAAAGTATAATCTGTCGCATGAGCATAGATATATCATATCCCGAATTAAAAAATGGTTCGGCCAGTTCTTTTATATGTGTTTCGTTTACCTGAGGGTTTACAAATTCTTTATATATTTTACGACACAGGAAGTAAGCCGTTTGTTTTTGTTCAAGGATGGTATTGATAATATCTTCTCCGCTCAGATTACCCTTTTTGCCGAAAAAGTTTTTCTCTCCGTTGTCGTGTTCTTTTGCTATAATTTCAAATTCTCCTTTCCGGTTCACTTTCCATCCGGTAAAACAGCGGGCAGCTTCTTTAATAGCGGTTTCAGTATAATGTCCTTCCCCCAGAGTAAATAATTCCATTACTTCCCGGGCAAAGTTTTCGTTAGGTGCATCTTTTTTGTTTTCAAACGTATTTAAAAACATCATCATTGCCGGATCTTTGGCAATAGCATGAAGCATATCCGAAAATTTTCCGAGTGCGTGTTTACGCAGGGTGTTATGCTGCAACTGCATGATAAAACCAAAAGGCAAACGGGTAGCAAAATGATTGTGCCAGAAAAAAGTCATTCGTTCCCGCAACTGGCCTTTTCCGCAGGCCATTTGATTAATCCAGTGCAATCCAAGCGAGCGTAACTCCTTTTGCGACCTCACCAGCATTTTCAGGAGTTTAAGATTGGTTACTTCTCCATCCTTATTTTCTCCCAAAGGGTTTGGGATTATTTCGAGGGGATGCAGTTCCTGCGAATTTGCAAACAACTCTTCGGCCAGTTGTTCTCTGAATTTACCAACACGCTCGGCAATATAGGCTGGTGACTCTCCAAAGCCTGTTCGTAAATACAAGTGCTGAATTTGCGGCTGGGTTAATTGCATAGAGATTTACGCAGGAAGTTTGGTGAAAATTTTTCGAACGTTGTTCATACTTATTTCCGCCATTTTTTCAAGCGAAATATGGAAAGTGTCGGCCATTTTATGTGCAATAATGCGGGCGTAGGCACTCTCGTTGCGTTGCCCGCGGTGAGGAGCCGGAGGCAGGTAAGGAGCATCGGTTTCAAACACGATATGTTCAGGTGAGAAGTGACTGAGTGTTTCCGGAAGATTACTGTTTTTGTACGTAAGCACTCCGCCAATGCCCAGATACATGCCAAGTTTTATTATTTCCCGGGCTTCTTCCGCACTTCCGCTGAAGCAATGAAAAATACCGGTCAGGTTTTTTAAATGATGTTGTTTAATCAATTCAATACATCGGTAAGTGGCATTGCGCGAATGAATGGATACCGGCAGATTATATTTGATGGCCCACTGGCATTGTTTCACAAAAGCATCTTCCTGCTGAGGGATGAATGTTTTTTCCCAGTAAAAGTCCAGCCCGATTTCTCCCACCGCAATGTATTTTCCTGTGCTTAGTTCCTGCTCCACGGTAAGCAGGTATTCGGCATAGTTTTCGGTAACCGAACAAGGATGAATTCCCATCATGGGAAAACAATTGGAAGGAAAGGCATGGCATAATTCCCACATGCTGTCGAACGATTCATGGTCAATATTGGGGAGCAACATGTAATTAACTCCTGCTCTCATAGCACGCTTAACCATTTCGTTTCGGTCGTGGTCAAATTGTTTTGAGTACAAATGGGTATGTGTGTCGGCTAAAATCATTGGTGGTATTGCCTGTTTTTCCAATTAAACGGAAGCGGAAGATAATAAAAAAGACTTAATGAAAGATTAAGCACAAGGGTATATAACTGGTGCCCTATATGTGAAATTAAAAAAAGAGGCATCCCGGCAAAGGTCCGAATGATATTGGTAATAATTAGTTCAAGTATCATTTTCATCGCTATCAGAGTTAAGGCAGTAAACGGAGCGATAAAAACAGCTATAATAAAAAGCGGACTGAATAATCCGTAAATGCCCAAAATTAATTTCCAGTGCAGGGGTAAGGCACGCCCTCCGGTAAGCCACCGTTTGCGCTGGTGAAGAATAGCTTTAAATGAATGGAGGGTATTGGTAAATGTGCAGCTTCCGGGTGTAAATACATTTTTTGTAAGCCATCCTTTTTTTCTAACTTCTTCGTAAAGTTTGTAATCTTCGGTTACCGAAAAATCAAGTGCTTCATATCCTCCGGTGCTAAAGTAAGCTTCGCGTTTTACCACCATATTATTCCCTATTGCTGTGCAGGGCAAACCGGCTGTTGTAATACCTACCAGCATACCGCTGAAATAAGTCCAGTCAATGGCCTGCATGCGCTCAAACCAGGTAGTGCCCGTGGCAAGAGTGGTTCCCGAAACAATGCCGGTGCCTTCTTCAAATTCGGCTAATAATGAATTTATCCAGTTTGCATTTACGCGAATATCGGCATCGGTTATAAAGAAAAATTCACCCGTAGCATAATGGGCCAGTTGTGCCAGTACATTTGCTTTTCCCTGTGCTTTTCCTGTTGTGCCCGTAATCGAAATAAGTTGCATATGCGGTTTGTGAAGGATAAAATCGTTCACCAGTTTTTCTGTCTGGTCTTCCGACCGATCGTTTCCAATCAACACCTGTAGTTTTTCTTTCGGGTAGTTGAGGCGGTCGATAAAATGCAAACATGTTTCAATATTTTGTTCTTCGTTGCGGGCAGCCAAAAGTATTGAAACCACTGGTTGTTGTGCTAACGGTTTGTCGGGGTGATAAGCTGAGATAATGCCTGCTCCTGTTACTATTTGAACGAGAAAATGCAGCACGCAGCAGACTATAAAAATTTGAAGAACAATCATGCTTTTAATGCGTCAAACCGATAACCTTTATGGCGAAAATAAGTTAAGGTTTCGGGTAAAAGTGATTTAAGATTGTGAGCTGTTTTTTCGCTGTCGTGAAAAACAAGCAATGAGCCGGGCCGGCTTCGGGTTTTGATGGCGTTTAAGGAATTCTTCAGAGATAGATTCCGTTCGTAATCCCGCGAAAGAATATCCCACATTACCAGGGTGTACTTTTCTCTCAGATGGCGTGCCTGTGCCGGGGTGATGCGCCCGTATGGTGGTCTGAACAGATTACTTTTTATAACTTCTGCTGCCCGGTTAGTGTTTTCAAGGTAGTTGGTTAAGGAAGTTTTCCATCCGTTCAAATGATTAAAAGTATGGTTGCCCACCGAATGGTTTTCTGCAAGTATTCTACGATATATTTCGGGGTATTTCTGAACATTTTCGCCAACGCAAAAAAAAGTAGCTTTGGCATTAAACTGTTGTAATGTATCTAGCACAAAAGATGTCATTTCAGGGTGAGGTCCGTCATCAAACGTCAGGTATAAAACCGGTTCGGTGGTGGCAACCCGCCATAAAAATCCGGGTAGCAGGGTTGGTAGTATGTCGGGAACCTTAAATCGGTACATTCAGTATTTTGGTCGAATTAAAACCTGTAAATTGGTAAGAGTAAGAATAAGCTGATAACTTCGCTGCACGAAATTGCGTAAAAAAGCGAATTAAAAAAATGAGTGCGAAAAGTTTTTTACTTATAGTCCTGCTGTTTCTTAGCTCATTTGCCCGTGCTCAAAAAAAATGGGGGTTGCAGGAGTGTATAGATTATGCACTTAAAAATAACCTCACGGTGCAGCAAAGTGCACTCACCAACAGGGATTCAAAGGTTGCTCTTAACCAAAGTAAAGCCAATTACCTGCCTGCCGTAAATGGTTTTGGTACCAATAATTTTAACTTCGGTCGAAGCATTGACCCGTTTACCAATACCTTCCAGAACCAGCAGATACGGAGTAATAATTTCGGGGTTACCGGAAGTGTGGTATTGTTTAACGGCTTGCAAAATTATACCGCCATGCAGCAAAATGAACTTTTGTACAAAGCGAGTGAATTCGATTTGAATCAGGCTATAAATAACCTTTCGCTTTCGGTGGCCAATGCTTATCTCACTATTTTGCTTAATGATGAAATTCTATCCTCTGCACGGATACAGGCTGAAAATACCAAAAAGCAACTGGAGCGTACCGAAAAATTGTATAATGCAGGTAGCGTAAGCATAGGGAATGTACTTGATTTAAAGGCTCAGTATGCCAACGAGCAGTTAAATATTACCAACGCCCAAAATCAGGTAAAATTAGCTTATCTTATTCTTTGGCAGTTGCTCGAGTTGCCCTATGATGAAAACAATACCATTGAAAAGGTGGCGATTGATGTTCCAAAAGAAGAACCAGCCGTTTCAACCAATGCACTGGTGACAAGCTATTCTGCCAGAGGCCCCGAAATTCAGTCGGCAGAAATAAGGTTATTAGCAGCCCAAAAAGGATTGACACTGGCCAAATCAGGACGTAGTCCCAAACTTACCATGAACGGAAGTGTGAATACCACCTACTCCCAATCATTTATGCGATCAACAGGGTATGATTATTTAGGAACAAGAATTTTATACTTCGACCAGAACAATGTGCCGGTAACGGCACCGTATTATAGCAGCACGGGTACCGAGGTTACTCCGTTTAATCAGCAACTAAAAGACAACCTGGGAAAGTCACTTGGATTTACATTAAGTGTTCCTGTATTAAATAACTGGCAGGTGAATAATAATATTCAGCGGTCAAAAATTAACCTGGAACGCAGTAAACTTAATTTGAATCAGACCCGAAATCAGGTTTACCGTACCATTACGCAGGCTGTACTTGATTTGGAAGCTGCAAAAGCACGATATGCCGCAGCTATGAATAGTTATGAAGCCGGTAATTTAAGTTATAAAAATGCTGAGCAACGCTTTAACGCAGGGGCAATGAATTTTACGGATTACACTGTATCTAAAAACAATTTTATGCGTGCCGAGGCCACCATGCTTCAGGCAAAATATGAATTTATTTTCCGCCAACGGGTGGTTGATTTTTATAACGGAAAACCAATCACTCTGCAATAATATTATTATGAATATAAGCAAAAAAAAGAAACCGCGTGTATTAACATACTTACTCATTTTGGCAGGACTGCTTATACTTTTTTTTATCATTGGAAAGAGTGCAGGATGGATTGGTAAAAAAGAAGTAACCAAAGTTACCGTTGCCAAAGTTACTTACCGCACCATTGTGGAAACAGTATCGGCCAACGGAAAAATACAACCCGAAAAGGAAGTGAAAATAAGTTCTGACGTATCGGGTGAAATAGTAGATATGTATGTGAAGGAAGGAGATTCGGTGGTAAAAGGAAAATTGTTATGCCGAATCAATCCTGAAATTTACATCACTTCGCTCGACAGAGCGAATGCCTCTTTAAATAATGCCCGCGCTCAGTTAGCCAGTTCAAAAGCAAGGTTGTTGCAGTCGGAGGCACGCTATAACGAATTGCGTTTAACCTATGATCGAAATAAAAAACTATATGATCAGAAGGTTCTTTCGGATGCCGAATTTGAAACAACCAAATCTTCTTACCTGAATGCGCAGGCCGAAGTTGAAGCGACAAAACAAAGCATCAAAGCAGCCGAATATACAGTTGCCAGTTTTGAAGCATCGGTAAACGAGGCAGGAAAAAGTTTAAATCGTACCGAAATTTTTGCACCCGTAAGCGGAATTATTTCGAAACTGAATGTAGAAAAGGGAGAGCGCGTGGTGGGAACATCACAAATGCCCGGTACCGAAATGATGCGCATTGCCAACCTTGCCGATATGGAGGCCAGGGTGGAGGTAAATGAAAACGATATTATACGAGTGAGCGTGGGTGATACCGCCACTGTTGAAGTGGATGCATACCTGAATCGCAAATTTCTTGGCATTGTTACCGAAGTGGCCAACTCAGCTAATTTAGCAGGAGTATCTGCCGACCAGGTAACAAATTTTACCGTAAAAATCCGAATGCTCAAATCATCATACAGCGATTTACTAAAAGCGAGTCGTGCTCCGTTTCGTCCGGGAATGAGTGCCTCGGTTGAAATTCAAACAGACATGGTGGTAAATATACCAAGCATACCGGTGGTGGCTGTAACTTCGCGCGGAGGAGATGGAAAGGAAACCGGGAAAACAAAAAAAGAGGAGTCGGACAAAGAAGACGGGAAAAAGGAAGAGTTGAAAGAAGTGGTGTTTGTTTACAAAGACGGTAAGGCGGTGATGCGTGAAGTAAAATACGGAATTCAGGATCAGGAGTTCATTCATATTGTTAGTGGCATTGAGAAAAATGATGAAGTAATCAGCGGACCATACAATACCATTTCCAAAAAATTAAAGGACGGTGAGGCCGTGATGAAAGTAACCGAAAAGGAATTATTTGAATCAACCATGAAGGCAGGCCCTCCGGCAAAAGAAGGCGATTGATGTAATTTGTTCATGCACGTATAATTTTCACAAAAAAATGCATCTTTGCATGGTGCACTCAGTTTCTAAACATATTGCAGTTATTGGCGGAGGAAGTTGGGGAACAGCTTTAGTTAAAATACTCAGCGATAATCTACCTTTAAATGATCCACCGCTAAACTGGTGGGTGAGAGGAGAGGATAATGCCTCCTATATCAACCAGTATCATCATAATCCAAAATACCTGAGTTCGGTGCAGATAAACTCGGACAAGGTTAAGGTTTCATCTGATTTAATACAAACCATCGCATCATCCGATATGCTGCTTTTTGCTATTCCTTCTGCCTTTCTGGCCAATAGTTTAAAAGGAGCCGACAGCAAGATGCTGCAAAATAAAATAGTGATTTCGGCTATTAAGGGAATAGTACCGCAAACAAGCAATCTGGTAGCAGAATATTTTCATAATAGTTTTGGTGTTGCTTATCCTGATATGCTGGTTATTTCGGGGCCGTGCCATGCCGAGGAGGTGGCACTCGAAAAACTTTCGTTTCTAACTATTGCCGGGCAAAACAAAGAATACGTTCAGCAGTTCGCATCAATGCTGGCAGGCAGGTTTATTAAAACGGTAGCCAGCGATGATATATTCGGGACAGAATATGCGGCAGTACTCAAAAATATTTATGCTCTTGCCAATGGAATTTGCCACGGACTTGGATATGGAGATAATTTTCAGGCGGTGCTCATTGCTAATTCAATAAAGGAGATAGAACGTTTTCTCGATAAAATATTTCCAACGCATCGCGAGGTGACTGATTCGGCCTATCTGGGCGATTTGCTCGTAACGGCTTATTCACAATTTAGCCGGAACCGCACTTTCGGCAATATGATTGGGAAAGGATATTCGGTGCAGGCGGCACAACTTGAAATGAACATGATTGCCGAAGGTTATTATGCCGTAAAGTCTATGCATGAGCTTAATAAACAATATCAGGTGAATATGCCCATTATGGAGGCCGTTTATAAAATACTTTACCGGGGAGCTTCGGCTAGTGATGAAATCAGGACACTGATTCCTTCGTTAAGTTAATAAATCGTAAAAAATAATTTTCGGCCATACTAAACAGGGCATAATTTTGGTTAATTAATCCGAAAGCTAATTAAGGAGGGAACCATGAAATCAAAAATGCTCGATTATTATCAGCACGTTCTGCAGGCGGTAAGTTTTGATAAAACCCTGTTTGAAAAGGAATTAATCAAGTCGGTAAAAGCGTTGGTTTTATATGAAGAATTTGCTGACTTAAAGCAATGGTGCATTACAAGGTTTAACGATTCTTACAGTTCAATTCTGGAGCGTGTTTTTAGCGAGTATGAACTTAAGTTCGTTCGCGATAACCGTTAGCTTTTAACCTCAAAAATATTTAACAGTTCGCAGGCTTTTTCGGCCGCAATTTGTTCCGCTTTTTTCTTGGAATAATCTTCTCCTATACCGTACTCAACACCATCTACCATCAGTTTGATTTTGTACAGTTTCATCTTCCCGCTTTTTATTTCTTCCAGCAACTCAAAATCAAGTGTGCGGTTATTGCGCTGAGCCCACTCCAGCAATCTTCCTTTAAAATTCTTTTCGGTAGTTTCCAGTTTATCTACATCAATATGGTAACTTAAAATTTTGCGGTAAATAAATCTTTTTGCTGCCACATATCCGTGGTCAAGGTAAATTGCCCCGATTAATGCTTCAAACGCATTACCAAATAAGGCGCGTTTATTTATCGGATTATCAAACTGACGGGCATCGTATTTTACCAGTTTGTCCACTCCCATTTTCAAAGCCAGGTCATTTAATGATTCTCTGCTCACCACCTTTGAGCGCATTTCAGTAAGAAAGCCTTCGTTTTTATAGGGAAATTTCAGAAAGAGGTATTCGGCTACCACCGTACTTAAAATGGAATCTCCTAAAAATTCAAGCCGCTCGTTACTATTTCTGAATCCGTTGTCTTTAAGTGTGGCAGAAACGGAATGGTGCCTGAAAGCCTGCCTGTACAACCGGAGTTTGTATGGGCGCAAACCTATAATATTTTTGATGGTGCGATAGAACAATCACTCTTTGGAAAGAAGGAGACGGGGCCATTTTATCCAAAAAAGAAATCGGGATACCAAACTACCTTTGTTTAATACGCCTAATCTTCAAACTTTTTGAAGATTACTGTTACATTATGCCCGCCAAACCCAAAGGTATTGCTAAGGGCTGCGCGAATATTACGCTTTTGAGCAGTATTAAAGGTAAAGTTTAGTTTATTATCTAATTGCGGATCATCCGTAAAGTGATTGATGGTAGGCGGGATGATTCCTTCTTTTAAGGCCATAATGGTGGCAATAGCTTCAACCGCACCGGCCCCGCCCAACAAGTGGCCGGTCATGGATTTGGTTGAACTAATATTGAGGTTATAGGCATGGTCGCCAAAAACTTTCTGAATAGCCAGTGTTTCGGCAACATCACCTAACGGGGTGGAAGTGCCGTGAACATTGATATAGTCAATATCTGACGGGTTAAGGCCGGCATCATTCAATGCGGTATGCATTACGGTTATTACACCCAAACCTTCAGGGTGAGGGGCGGTAATATGGTAAGCATCGGCTGATAGTCCGCAGCCTGCTACTTCGGCATAAATTTTTGCACCTCGAGCTTTGGCGTGTTCGTAATCTTCAATTATTAGTGCTCCCGAACCTTCTCCCAACACAAAACCATCGCGGTGAAGATCGAAGGGACGTGATGCAGTTTTAGGATCATCATTGCGCTCTGAAAGTGCTTTCATGGAATTAAAGCCACCCATTGCAGGTTCATTTACACAGGCTTCCGAACCACCGGTTACTACCACATCGGCTTTACCGGCTTTAATATAAAAGAAAGCATCGGCCAATGCATTGTTTGATGAAGCACAGGCTGAAACCGTTGTGTAATTGGCCCCTCTGAATCCGTGACGAATAGAGATATGGCCCGAAGCTATATCCGCAATCATCATTGGAATAAAAAATGGGCTAAAGCGAGGCGGACCATTACTTTTTACGTAATCTACCACCTCTTTGTAAAAACTGGTAAGTCCTCCAATACCCGAACCCCAAATTACTGCAACTCGGTCTTTGTTGATTTTTTCAACATCAATTCCAGAATCTTTAATAGCTTCATCTGTGGTTACCAACGCATAATGCGTGTAGGGGTCCATTCTTCTCGCTTCCTTGCGGTCTATAAAATTTTGAACATCAAAATTCTTAACCTCACAGGCAAATTGCGTTTTAAATGAACTGGCATCAAAACGGGTGATAGGCGCAGCACCACTCACACCGTTGGTCAAACCGGCCCAATATTCAGCCAATGTATTACCAATCGGTGTAAGTGCACCCAGTCCGGTAATAACGACTCTCCGAGACGTCATTCAGTATCTAATTTATTTAGCGTTTTTTTCGATGTAATCAATCGCGTCAGCTACGGTGCCGATCTTTTCTGCCTGATCATCAGGGATAGCGATATTGAATTCTTTTTCAAATTCCATAATCAGTTCTACCGTATCTAATGAATCTGCACCCAAATCGTTGGTGAAACTCGCCTCTGGAGTAACCTCTGCCTCTTCAACCCCCAACTTGTCAATGATAATTGACTTAACTCTTGTTGCAATGTCTGACATAATGGTATGTTTAATATTATTTTAAATTGAGAGTGCAAATAACAGATATTTGCATAAAAAAGACAAAAAAAAATAAGACGTTTAAAAACAGCTCATTAATGGCTAAAAGTACTAAAAAGCTGGTGTTGGAAATAGAGCCTGATTACGATTTTAGGCTTATGGGCATCGTTTGTTCCCTGCCCGGATACAAACTTGGGTGGTTATTTAATCAGTCTTTAACCTTTGATTTAAGCAGAGATGAAGATATAGAAGTACATTTGCCTCGAAAAAAGGAGACCGCCAGTTTTGAGTTTTATCAGTTTAAGGATGATGAACAGCGGCTTGAGTATTATTTTTTGTCCAACAAATCATTAGGGAACTACCTGGTAGCCGAAATGAAACAGGTGGATTACTGGTTGCTGATTAAGGGTCTTTTCGAAAACCTGAATGAACCGCGCTTGTTAGCCAAAGTAAAAGCAATACAACAGATTCAAACAGCGTTTTATGTAGATATTGAGTCATTGAAGTCGAAAGAGAATTTAATTTTTTAGCATGATAAAGTTTAACAGAACAAAGATTGTTGCCACTATCGGGCCTGCGTCTTCAAGCATAGAGATGTTGCGTAAAATTATTGAACAGGGGGTTGATGTATGCCGGTTAAATTTTTCACATGGTAGTTATGACGATCATTTAAAGGTAATAGAAAACATTAATAAGGTAAATGAAGAGCTGGATAGTCCGGCTTGTATTCTTCTCGATTTGCAGGGACCAAAATTACGAATTGGGGAAGTGGCAGCCGGCGGCATTCATTTAACCTCAGGAGAGACAATTGAAGTTACCACCGAAAAAATGATTGGTACCGCCCAGTTATTGTCTGTTGATTTTCCGCACTTGCCTGTAGATATTAACGCAGGAGAACGCATCTTATTAGATGACGGTAAAATTGAATTATTGGTGCTGGAAACCGACAGGAAAAAGAAAATCAAGGCAAAGATAATTTATGGCGGAGTTCTTACTTCAAAAAAGGGATTCAATTTGCCCGACACCAAGCTGTCTATTCCAAGTCTCACAGAAAAAGATAAACGTGATTTAGAATTCGGACTACAGCACGGGGTTGACTGGGTGGGTTTATCATTTGTACGAAAAGCTGATGATATTATTGAATTGAAACAACTCATCAAACAACACGGAAGCGATGCTTACGTGGTGGCCAAAATAGAAAAACCCGAAGCCGTACACAATCTGGAAGAAATTCTTCAGGTTACCGATGCAGCCATGGTGGCAAGAGGTGATTTGGGTGTGGAAATGCCAATGGAAGATGTACCAATTATTCAAAAACGCATTGTAAAGCGTGGGTTAGAACTTTCGAAACCGGTAATTATTGCTACCCAAATGATGGAAAGTATGATTACCAATCCCAATCCAACCCGTGCCGAAGCAAATGATGTGGCTAATGCAGTAATGGATGGTGCCGATGCCGTGATGCTAAGTGCCGAAACATCGGTTGGACAATATCCGGTAAAAGTGGTGGAAGCCATGCAGCGCATTATTGCCAATGTGGAAGAAAATACCAACGCTCCTTTTTTTAAAGGAAAAAGACCCGATGATAATTCGCCAACTTTTATGTCGGACGAAGTGTGTTTCACAGCAGTTCGTATGTCTGATCACTTAAATGCAAATGCCATTACCGGACTCACCCAATCGGGGTACACCGGATTTAAAATTGCCAGCTTCAGACCCAAAGCACATATTTATATTTTCACCGCCAATAAACGATTACTCACCCGAATGAATCTTGTGTGGGGGGTGAGAAGTTTCTATTACAATAAAATGGTATCAACCGATGAAACCTTTAATGATATTAACCAGGGATTAAAAAAGCAGGGGCTGGTAGCAAAGGGAGAAGTGGTAATTAATACGGCCAGTATGCCAATTCACGAACGGTTGCGCACCAATAGTTTAAAAATTACGGTTATTGACTAAGCACTATGGGTGAAGAACTGGTAAATAAAGTAGCTTCAAGTAATCTTGTTTCTATCGATTTGGAGGAGTTTGCCGATAAACATCCGGTAGCCGAACTGGACATTCGTACACAATTGGTAAACGGGTTATTGCTTCGCGAAAAAGATTTCAGGGAGTTTATTTCTTCGCATAACTGGGAACAGTACAAAAATGCCAATGTGGCTGTTTACTGCAGTACCGATGCCATCATTCCTAAGTGGGCTTTTATGCTGGTGGCACAGGCGCTGCAGCCTTTTGCAAATATGGTCGTTTTCGGCACGCGGGAAGTGCTCGAAACGGTTTTGTTTCAACAGTCCCTTTCCAAAATTAATCCGGAGGATTACCGTGACAAACGCATTGTAGTAAAAGGGTGCGGAGATAAGGAGGTTCCTGTTGCAGCTTATGTAGAAATTACGCGCCTTCTTTCTCCTGTGGCAAAAAGCATGATGTACGGAGAACCCTGTTCAACGGTGCCGGTTTTTAAACGTAAATAATTTTCGGGTTTCGCAGGTATGATTTTAATCAGCGCAAACTGTGAAATATTATTCAATAAATTCGCATAAAAATTTTATCATATGAATCAGCAACTAAAAGATTCGTTATACGAGCTCATCGTTCAAACCTCCACCAATCTTCCGTCAGATGTAAGGTATGCTGTGGCTAATGCATATAAAAAGGAAGACAAGGGAACCCAGTCGGGGCTGGCATTAGATACCATTGCTAAAAACATTGATATGGCCTGTAGCAATACAGGGCCTATATGCCAGGATACCGGGATGCCTACTTTTGAAATACATACTCCCGTGGGTACCGATCAGATTGAGATGGAAGAAGCCATTATTGAAATGGTAGCTAAAGCAACCAAAGACGGGAAGCTCAGAACAAATTCTGTTGACCCGATTGACGGAAAAAATACAGGAACCAATATTGGCCCCGGAACTCCGGTGATTCATTTTAAGCAATGGAGAAAAGAGTATATTGAGGTTCGTTTGATTTTAAAAGGCGGAGGTTGTGAAAATAAAAACATTCAGTACTCGGTGCCGTGTGAGTTGGAACATTTAGGAAAAGCCAATCGTGATCTGGATGGAATTCGTAAGTGCATTATGCATGCCGTGTGGCAGGCACAGGGACAAGGGTGTTCTGCCGGGTTTATTGGTGTGGGCATTGGTGGAGACCGAACTTCGGGTTATGCTTTAGCCAAAGAACAACTTTTTCGCAGGGTAAATGATACGAATTCCGATCCGGTATTGGCCGATTTGGAAAAGTATATTATGGAAAACTCCAATAAACTCGAGATTGGTACAATGGGTTTTGGAGGAGGACTTACTTTGTTAGGTTGTAAAATAGGGAAAAACAACCGGCTGCCAGCTTCCTTTTTTGTATCGGTGGCTTACAATTGTTGGGCTTACCGCAGATTAGGAATTAAAATGAACCCTAAAACGTTTGAGATTATCGGATGGGAATATCGGGACAAAGATGAAATCAAAAAGATTTATGAAGATTCCATTATTACCTCATCAGTAAAAGTGCATAAGCTCACTCCACCTGTTACTGAAAAGCAAATACGCGAAATAAAGGCAGGAGATGTAATTGATTTGAACGGAATAATTTTTACCGGTCGCGATGCCATGCATCATCACATGCTGGAGCACGATGCGCCCTTTGATTTGTCCGGAGGTGTGATTTACCATTGCGGACCTGTGATTAATAAGGATGATTCCGGTAAATGGAAAATTACCGCAGCCGGACCCACTACTTCTATCCGCGAGGAGCCTTATCAGGGAATCATTCTGAAGAAAACAGGGGCTCGTATTGTTATAGGTAAGGGTGGAATGGGCCCCAAAACACTTGCCGCCTGTAAAGAACATGGAGCAGTGTATTTAAATGCTATTGGCGGAGCAGCTCAGTATTATGCCGAGTGTATTAAGGAAGTGGAAGATGGAGCCTGTTTGGAATTTGGAACTCCGGAGGCCATGTGGAAATTGCGGGTGGAAGGGTTTAAAGCCATTTGTACTATGGATTCACACGGCAATTCGTTGCATAAAGAAGTGCTCGAAAAATCGGGTGCTAAATTAGATCAGTTTGCAGATAAGGTTTATTAAACCAATTCAATTCAGATAATTTAGGCACTTAGACCTTAAAGAATATAACAGCATTAAATGGAGACATCACTCATTGATACCTGGGAGATAAACAACCGGATAAATCTTTATTTGCTGAAGTCGGTAAAGGAGGAATACTTAACAGATGTTTTAGTATCAAAGGGGCGCAATGTGAGCCAGCAGTTTGCTCATATACATCAGGTGCGGGGGATGTGGTTAAAGGCCGTAAAACCTGAAGTGTTGGCACAGGTTACTGTGATTGAAAAGCAAGCACCCATTACAAAAAAAGTACTGCACGATGCTCTGGTAACAAGTGATAATGCCATGACTCAATTATTGCAGGAAGCTTTTATTAAGGGAAAGGTAAAAAATTTTAAACCGCAACCGCAGGCTTTTTTGGGTTATTTAATAGCCCATGAAGCACATCATCGCGCTCAAATTATACTTGCACTTAAACAAAGCGGGCATCCTATTGATAAAAAAGTGCAATACGGATTGTGGGATTGGGGAGTTAGGTAGTGCCGGAGTTTCTGCGTAAGTCAGCGAAATCAGCGGGAAACAACAAGTGATTAAACAGTAGCCAAGATTAATTTGTAGGAATATGAGTTACAAAAATTGTCAGAGTTGCAGCATGCCGCTCAAAAAAGATCCTGCCGGTGGAGGTTCAAATGCCGATGGTTCAAAAAGTACCATGTATTGCAGCTATTGCTATGAGCAAGGCAAGTTCAAACAGCCCGATATTACGGCTAAAGAAATGCAGGTATTTGTAAAAGGGAAACTGAAAGAGATGGGCTTTTCCGGCTTTCTGGCTTCTTTTTTCACCATGGGAATTCCAAAATTAGAACGCTGGAAAAACAAAAAATAGAAGATGGCAAATAAATTTATTGCAAAAGTAAGCTGCAACATTAGTGCAACACCCGGAGAGGTGTGGAATGCACTAACCAATCCTGAGATTATTGTACAGTATTTTTTCGGCACACAGGCAATCTCCGACTGGAAAGTGGGGAGTGCTTTACATTTTAAGGGCGTCTGGGAAGGGAAAGAATACCTTGATAAAGGAACAATTTTAAAATCAGAATTCGCCAAATTATTTGAATACAATTATATCAGTTCCTTTTCAGGTCTTGAGGATAAACCGGAGAATTATGCCATCATTACCTACCGGCTTTTCCCTGAACAGCAGGGTACACGTTTAGACGTAACACAAACCAATATTGCCACCCAAGAAATGCAGAAACACTCGGAGCAAAACTGGGGATATATCTTAACAAATCTGAAACAATTGCTCGAAAAATAATTCTTATTCCTCATGGCCGAACCTCTGAAAAATTTATACTCACGAGAACTACTAATGCAATTAGCCGATGGTATTAAACGGGAATATCCCGATTTTAACAGAAAGGCTTTTCTTTCGCAGGTGTTCGATGAGCAGTGGGAGCAGCGCGAACTGAAACAGCGAATGAGGCATATTACACAATGTATGCATCAGTTTCTTCCGGTTGGGTATTCCAAACAGTTGAAAATTCTGAAAAAAATTGCTTCTTCTTACAGCGGATTTGTAGCTATCCTGTTCCCTGATTTTGTTGAAGTGTATGGATTGGAACATCCGGATATTTCCATTCCGGCTTTGGAGTTGTTTACGCAATACAGCAGCAGCGAGTTTGCGGTTCGTCCGTTCATTCTCAAATACGAGCAGCGTATGATTGAGCAGCATCTCATATGGGCAAAACATAAAAATCATCACGTACGCAGGCTGGCAAGTGAAGGTATTCGACCCCGTTTGCCATGGGCAATGGCACTTCCTTCGTTTAAAAAAAATCCGGCTGCCATTTTTCCTGTACTTGAATTACTCAAAAACGACCCGAGTGAGTATGTACGCAGAAGTGTGGCCAATAACCTGAATGATATTTCAAAAGATCACCCCGATAAAGTACTTGCCATTGTGAAGGAATGGAAGGGAGTGAGCAATGAAACTGATTGGATACTGAAACACGCAAGTCGCGGTTTATTGAAAAAGGGACATGTGGAAGCATTGTTATCTTTTGGGATTAATCACAAAGCAAAGACCGAGGTTAAAAATTTGCAGTTAAGCAAAACGAAACTGCATATCGGGGATGCTTTTAGTTTTACCTTCAAAGTAAGGCTAACGGATAAAAAGGCACATAACCTGCGGTTGGAGTACAAAATTTACTTTGTTAAATCAAACGGGAAAACGTCTCCGAAAATCTTTCAAATAGGCACTTATATGGTACAGCCGGGTGAAACAATGGATATCAGCCGCAGCCATCGTTTCGCCAACCTCACAACGCGCAAACATTTTCCGGGAAAACACACCCTTGCCATTGTAGTAAACGGAAAGGAGTATGCACACAATGATTTTATCCTGAAATAAGGTATTCGGGATGATATTCCCTTGTATTCGGTAAATATTTCTATATTCGCCACTACATGGAATATATACAACTGGCCGCAGTTGCCGCCTGTGTTTTTTTTGCTTTCAAAAGGAAGAAACTTACCTATTGGATTTTTGCCAGTTTGGCTGCGGGTATTTTTATCGGACTCAACTTTCCTGCTCTGGGGCTGGAGTTAAAAATATTCAGCGATATTTTTTTACGACTCATAAAAACCATTGTTGCCCCTTTACTTTTTGGAACGCTGGTAGTAGGTATAGCCGGTCATTCAAATTTGAAACAGGTGGGCCGCATCGGAATAAAGTCATTAATCTACTTTGAGGTGGTTACCACGCTGGCTCTGGTAATTGGTCTGGTTGCAATCAACTTGTCGGGAGCCGGAATAGGGATTGATGTGAAGCCCGGTGATGTGGCAGAGTTACCTCAGGTAAAACAATCGGCCAAAGATATTATTTTGCATACTTTTCCTGAGAATATTGCCAAGGCTATTGCAAACGGAGAAGTATTGCAGGTGGTAGTGTTCAGTATTTTATTTGCGATGGGAGCAGCGTTGGTAGCTGAGGAAAAACGTAAAACAATGATTGCGTTTTGCGAAAGCCTCTCTGAAGTGATGTTTAAATTTACGCACCTCATTATGTATGCAGCTCCATTAGCTGTTGGCGGTGCTATTGCTTATACCATTGCAAAAAACGGAACCGAGGTGTTTGATAATTTGTTAAAGTTGCTTCTCACCCTGTACGGGGCACTGGTAGCATTCATCGTTTTGGTATTATTACCTATTGCATGGCTGGCAAAAATTCCGGTTCGAAAATTTATCAATGCGGTTACCGAGCCCGTTTCCATAGCATTTGCAACGGCCAGTTCAGAGTCGGCCTTGCCTAAAGCAATACTGGCCATGGAAAAAATTGGTGTTCCGCGTAAAATAGTAGCATTTGTTATTCCTACCGGATATAGTTTTAATCTGGATGGAACCACGCTCTACCTTTCACTCGCCTCTGTTTTTGTGGCTCAGGCTGCAAAGGTTCCTATGGATTGGTCGGCACAGTTATTAATGGTTTTTACTTTAATGTTAACCAGTAAGGGAGTAGCAGGAGTGCCCCGCGCCTCTCTGGTAATTCTGGCGGGTACCGTTGCATCATTTAATCTGCCTTCCGAGCCTATTCTTATTATTATGGGAATTGATGCGCTGATGGACATGGGCCGAACAGCAGTGAATGTGGTGGGCAACTGCCTTGCTTCGGCAGTGGTGGCTAAATGGGAAGGTGAATGGAACGAAGAGGTATTGCCTGAATAAATTAGCGCGTTTGAATATGCGAAAACCGTTGTTTCAGTTTTAAAAATGGTGTTTCGAAATAATGAAATGAAAAATAACAAATGAAATGTGTAAAAGCCAGTGCAATCACACCCGCACAAAGCGTATTCAATACAGTTTGATCTTTAAATAAATATTTTCCAAACCACTCATGCGTATAATCTATTGCCAGCGGGTGAAGCATGTACATACCATAGGTATATTTGCCCCATTTACTCAGAAAAGCGTTCCCCGAAAATTTCATTGTACCCGATGATGCATAACATTGATCCATGATGATGAAAGCAAAAAATGCAGTAGATAAAATGCGCTGAATTATGAGGAACCACTCATCCGGCTGTATAGATTTTCCGAAGATGATGAGTAAAATTCCCGTGATGTAAATCATAATTCGCTCAATGAAAGTTCGGGATTCAAAAAAGAAGCGAAATGTACTTTTATTAAAAGCGAGCCATGCTGTTAATCCACCTAAGGCCAAATCATAAAAGTTGGCAAAAGTGTGGTAATACAATACATCGTAATTGGCATGATGCTGTATTCTGAATAAAAGTGAAAGCAGCATCACCAAAGGAAAAATCCATTTCGACCATCTGAAGGGAACAACCAAAAATAATAATGGCCAAATCAGGTAAAACTGCTCTTCGATGGCAACCGACCAACTTATACCTGCAGGATGAATGCCGCCTCCCGGAATGAGATAAGCCATATTGGAGAGAAAATAAAAATACTTCCATTTTTCGGGAGTAAGCTGCGGAAACGAAGTACCATGTTGAGGCGAAAACACAAAAAAAGTAAATAGCACCAGCGCAAAATATAAAGGCCAAATTCGAAGGGTTCTGCGCATATAAAATGCCGGGACATCAATTTTCCCTGTGCGTTGCTTTTCCAGCAGGAGGAGGTAGGTAATCAGAAATCCGCTTAGCACAAAAAAACAGGATACACCATATCCTCCAGCCCAGAAAAATGCATTGGTTAGTTTATTCAGCACATAGGGTTTAGGGAAAAATGGCTCAAGCGGAATGGAAAACGCATGCTGTATAAAAACCACGGCAAAGGCTATATACCTCAGCCCGTCAAGGCTGGGGAAAAATACTTTTTCGGTTACTGTTTTGTTCAAATTATGCTTTTATGTGGCTTCAAAGATAGGTTTTCCTTACTTTTGAATTTTAATCGTTTATTAAAATGAAGTACCACTCACTGAAAAATGATATGTTTAAGCAAAACCGGAGCAATTTTGCCTCAAAGCTTAAACCTAATTCCATTGCTATTATCAATTCAAACGATGAGCAACTGAAAAACGGAGACGCGAGTTTTGATTTCAAACAAAACTCTGATTTATTTTACCTGAGCGGGGTAGACCAGGAAAATACTATTTTGATTATTTATCCTGATTGTCCGGTGCCGGCCTTACGTGAGGCTTTGTTTGTAAAGCGCAGTAATGAGCATATCGAAAAATGGTATGGTCATAAACTTTCGGTTGATGAGGCCAGAGCAGTGTCGGGTATTCAAACAATTATGTTTGAAGATGAATTTGAATTGCTCATTAAGCCGGTAATTCAGTATGCTGAGAATATTTACCTTAATCTGAACGAGAACGACAGGAGCAGCAATACTACTTATTACAAAGACCTACGATTTGCCAATGAGTTAAAAGTGAAGTTTCCGCTGCATCATTATCATCGGGCTGCCCCCATTCTGCATCGCCTTCGTTCCATTAAATCAGCCTACGAGCTTGAGTTGATGAAAACGGCCGTAGGTATTTCTGAAAAAATGTTTCACCGCCTCCTTCGTTTTGTGAAGCCCGGTGTTTGGGAATATGAAATAGAGGCCGAGATAATCCACGAGTTTATACGAAACAGGGCCACCGGGCATTCTTTTCAGCCAATAGTAGCTTCGGGTGGCCGGGCGTGCATTTTACATTACGTAGATAATAACCAACAGTGCAAAGAAGGTGAGTTGGTACTTATTGATTCAGGTGCCGATTATGCCAATTATGCTTCCGACATGACGCGCACCATTCCGGTTAGCGGTCGTTTTACTCCGCGTCAAAAAGCGGTTTATAATGCCGTGTTGCACGTGCAGCGAGAGGCCATGAAATTGCTGAAACCAGGAGTGATGTTGATGGAATACCAAAAGCAGGTAGAATTAATTTGCGAAGAGCAATTGATTAAACTCGGATTATTTACTGCCGGTGATGTGAAAAAGCAGGATCCCGGAAATCCGTTGTTCAGGAGGTATTTTTATCACGGAACTTCGCATTTTCTGGGAATAGATGTTCATGATGTGGGGATGCGTTATGAACCAATGAAAGAAAATATGGTATTCTCCTGCGAGCCGGGTATTTATATCAAGGAAGAAAACATTGGTATCCGTCTGGAGAACGAAGTGCTTATCACAGCCAAAGGATGCGTGGATTTAATGGCGCATATTCCAATTGAAGCTGATGAAATTGAACAGTTGATGAACAACTGAGTTATTCAAGTTCGTAGCGTATAGGCAAAAGTAGTTTCACGTACACATTTTCATTCGCATTTTTGCCCGGAGTCCATTTAGGCATTTTGCGAAGCACTTCTTCCACCGCTTCTTCCATTCCATAACCATTATGCGAAATGGCTTCTATTTGCGTAATATTTCCATCCGGATCAATAATAAAAGATACCACAACTTTGGCATGTTCAATTCCAGCCTGTTTAGCTTTTGCAAAATTTACTTTTGATTTGATGTAACGATAAAACGCTTCGTCTCCGCCCGGAAACTGAGGAGGAACCTCGGCCCAGGCTGCCGGATTGTTTATGCTGCTTCCTTCTGTTGTCCCTATTCCGGTTATTGAAGTAGTTGAAGTGCCGGTTTGGCCGCTTGCTCCGTTTGTTGCACCCGTGCCGGACCCAGATGTTTGAGAAGTCTGAATGGATTGGGTATCGTTAAAAGTTGTTTGGGCTGAATCTGAAATTCTGAATGAGGTACGTGTTTGAGAAGCAGGCGGAGGTGGTTGTATTCTTGTTTCAGTTGTTTTGGGTGCCACCGTTTCAGGAACTGTGAATATTTCGGAGAGGATGTAAGGCTTTTGTACCACCGGTGCGGTTGCGGCAGGGCCCCTTGATTTCAGGTAGAATAAAATAGCCAGGGCAAAAAGGGCGCTGATGGTGTAAATGTAGGCTTTTAAAACAGTTTGGTTGTACCCGGTGCGTAATACATAGGCACCATAGTTTTTGTTTCTGTTTTCGAAAACAAGTTCATTCCACTCGTTCTCCCGGTTCAAAAAATTAGTTTTCATATCAGGTTTATTTTACTGTTCAACGCTGAAATGAAGACCTTGAGATATACTGTTTCCGAATTTTACGCTGTTTTTACAAAGCCTTAAAGAAGTTGTTCCGAGTGGCGGGCCGTTTCTACCTTGCTGATGATTTCTTCAATCACTCCTTTTTCATTAATCACAAAGGTGGTTCGCACAATTCCCATATAAGTTCGGCCATATAATTTTTTTTCAGCCCATACTCCGTATTGTTCGCAGATAATATGGTCGGGGTCTGAAATAAGTACAAAGGGCAATTGATATTTGGCAATAAAATTCTGGTGTTTTTTCACACTGTCGGTACTTACTCCGATTATTTCGTATCCCGCTTTTTTAAATTTTTGATAATTGTCGCGCAGGTTGCAGGCTTGTGTGGTACAAGCGTGGGTATTATCTTTTGGATAGAAGTAAAGAATAACTTTTTTTGATAAAAAACTTTTAAGGGTTATCATATCTCCGTTGTGGTCTGTTCCGGAAAATGAAGGTGCTTTTTTGCCAGCGCTTAATGTACTCATTGAATAAAAATTTGCTTGCTCAGGATACTTTTGTTTTTCTTTTTATCAGTAACAATAAGCTCGAAATTTAGTTTTCTGTTTCGCGGAGTTTTTTTATCAAATTCATAAATGAGCATACTGTTTTTAGGGTCGTATTTACACAATACCCATTTCCCGTCCATGGTAAGGCGATAGGATTCAATACCTGATAAATTATCGTCAATCTGAATTTGTAATGCCAATGTATCCTGACACAAAGTGTCGTTTCTGAGGTATAAAAACTTAAGCCGTGGAGCCACTGTATCGGCAGCAAGAGCGAAGTCTCCAAATGTTCTGCTTGGCGACCATATCCACCCGTTCACCACCTTTCCGCCAATATAACTTACATAACCTTTATCTGAAACTTTACCTATAATCATTTTGCTGAGCAAAAATGAATCCTTTACGTTTGGTTTTATGCTTACTGCCACATTGCTGCTTAAGGGAGAATACGGATCGCCCAGTGAATATATTTTAGACAGGGTTCGTTTGTTCCCCGGTTCTGATTTATAACAAAAATCAAGGGTGTCGTAGAGCGCTCCTTTCGGCACGTCCATCCGCACTTCTCTAAATTCAAACGTATTGTCTTTTTCAGGGGCAAAGCGTTCATAGGAACATGGTGAAAAATATCCGGAAGAAAGCCGTTCGGCTGAATCTCCTTTGATAAAAAAAGTGAGCAGCGATGCTTTTCCTGCTACATCTTTTGCCAGTACCTGAACCCGGTGAACAAGCGTATCGCCCAGCCAGAATTTGCCCTTACCGGGATAGTTCTTGTAGAGTTCAATCAGGTTTCCGTCATCAATAAAACACTTCTGAATGCGTATACGGTCTTTTTGCAACCGTTCAAAGTCTATATGGGTGTTAATGTATTTGGTATCAAAAAAACTGAATGATTCAATGTCCATTCTGAAATAAGGAATAGAATCAATAGCCATTTTTACCGTATAAATATTTTGCTCCCGGTCAATATCGGTGATATAATCGTACACTTCGGTGCCAATTCCAATTAATCCCTGCGGTAACGTAATAATATCGGATACTTCATAAAAGTTGGTATCGGTGGTAAATTTTTTTGCCGGAAGGTTTTTCTGAAAAATCAAATACGGTCTGTTTGGCATCAGATTATAAATGGCAATTGTTTTGAAAAAGGGCGACAAAGTATCCGTAACCGGCATATTAAACAGCAGCGGGTTGATGGGGTACTCCGTTTTTGTGTTGCGCAACTCAAAATGTAAATGGGGGCCTGTAGAGCCGCCTGAATTTCCGGTATAGGCAATCAAATCGCCCCGCTTGATGGGGAGTTGATTTTTTCTTGGAAAAATTTCCACTTCGAACGATTCATTGCGGTATTGTTCTTCCTTTACAAATTCGGTAATAGAATCGTTGTAACGCTGCAGGTGTGCGTATACCGATGTATATCCGTTTGGGTGGTCAATGTAAATGGCATTACCATATCCCCAAGCGGAAATTTTTATGCGCGAAATCCATCCATCGGCAACGGCTTTTACAGGCAGGCCTTCTTTTTCAAATGTTCGTATATCAAGTCCCGAATGAAAATGATTGTCGCGCAGCTGACCGAATGGTGCTGATAAAAGCATGATGGTATCAATAGGGGAACGGAAATAATTTTGAGGGTAAACAGTTTGAGCTAAACTGCAGAATGAACTTGTAGTGAGTAAAAATACGGCTAAAAGAAATCTCAACTTTTTACTTTCTTCATTTGTAACAAAGCTAAGAAGTGATTGATTAGTAAACGATTTGTGTTATAAACAGGTGTAATAAGAAATGTACAGATTTGAGCCTTATTTCACCTCTGTATGCAACAGCTTTTGACCTTCTAAAAATGCCTCTAATTTGTCACCTATCAGCACTTTCCCTACCCTGGCCGGGGTACCTGTGTAAATCAGGTCACCGGTTTTAAGAGTGAAAAATGTGGATATATAGCTAATGATGTGGTCAAAGTTAAATAGCATTTCTGCCGAGTTGCCTTCCTGAATGCGTTCCCCGTTTTTTAGCAAATGGAAATGAATATTATCTTTTTTCTTCAGGCTGTTGAGGGGAATAAGTGAACCAAGCGGTGCCGAACCATCAAATGCTTTGGCAATTTCCCAAGGTAAACCTTTTTCCTTTTGTTTTTGCTGCAGGTCACGTGCAGTAAAGTCAATACCTACAGTAATCTGGTCGTAATACTTGTGCGCAAATCGTGGCTCAATTCGTTTTCCGTTGCGGCAAATACGAATTACCAGTTCAAGTTCATGGTGTACATCGGTTGAGAAATCGGGAAGAAAAAAAGGCTCATTATTTTTTAACAGGGCTGTTTCGGGTTTGCAAAAAATAACCGGAGCATCGGGTACAGCATTGTTCAGCTCATTGGCATGTTCGCTATAATTGCGGCCTACGCAAAAAATCTTCATATTCGTTTTGTGTTTACGAGGCAAAGGAAAGCATAGCCGTGAATAAAAAAAAGAAAGTGAAAAAGAAAAGACAGGCACAATGGCCTGCCTTCTCAACCTAAATCCTGAACAGTAACATTACTTCACACGTGTGGTGTCACCCCAGGGGTCATCAATAGGGCCACCTCCCGGAGGACAGCAACTGGTCATGGAGGATGCTGCTGCAAGTACCAATAGCACCAGCGCTACTTTTGCATAGCCCGGCATTCTCAAAAAACCGGCTACTGCTGAAATCATTTTAGCTTTCATATTTTTGTTTTTTAGTTGAACATTGTAATTGCACCCTAAAGACAAAACCCGTTGCGCAAAATGTTGCACAACGGGTTTTAAATTTTTTAAATCCTTGTTTTTTAAGCCGATTAATTTTGTTGCGGCAGGTGTAAAATCACCTTAGTCCCGCTTGATTCACCATTGTCATCAACCAGGTCAATAATTTCCAGCCGGGTTTCAAGTCCCTGTGTTTTTTCCAGCAATTCAATTCTTTCTTCAGCTATTTTGGTAGCTGAGGTTCTGTGAAAATCTATTTTGGTTGAACGCATTCGGGTGGCAGCTTTGCGGCCAATACCATTATCTTCAATAGTACATAGCACATGTTTTTTACTCCACTGCTCAAAGTGTATTGAAATTTTTCGGTCTTTTATTTTTTGTTTCAATCCAAGGTTAACAGCATTTTCCACATAGGGCTGCACCAGCATATTCGGCACCATTACTTTAAAGGTGTCTACATCCGGATCGATATCTATCCGGTAGTCAAGTTGTCCGCCCAGTCGCATTTTTTCAATACCCAGGTAATATTCCAGCACCTTCCATAGCTGGTCAACCGATATAAATTCCAGATCAGCAAATTCAATCAGGCAACTCATTAGTGACGAGAATTTCGACAGGTAATTTCTAGCTGCGGTCAGATTATTATTGTCAATGCAATCCTGAATGGCGAGTATTATATTAGCAATATACTGCGAGTCAATTTGCGATTTGTAGGCATTTAATTCGAGCTGCATGGCCCGTTTGGCTAATTCATGTTTTTCTGCTTCCGAAGTTTTGATGCGTTTAATATAACGAGCAATAAGCAGCCACAGAACTCCGGCAACCAGCACAAGTATCAGAATCCGGAAGGCAAAACTTTTCCAAAACGGAGGAACTACATGAATGGTAAGTATGGTTTGCTCATTAATTATTTTGTCATCTGTCAGTTCAGCTACTTTCAGCAGGTAAGTACCTTCACTCAGGTTGTTTAAATGCACCTGCCCGTCAAAGCATTTTTTCCATTCGGTGTCCAACCCGTCAATTCTGTACTGAATTTGATGGGAAGACGGATCGCTGAAATCATTTGTTCCGAATTGTATGGTAAGGTATTTTGTTTTGGGTTGCAGCTCGAGCGTATTGTTTGTGAATGAACCGGGTTTTCCGTCAAGTAAAACCGAACTTAATAAAAAATTAAATACAGGAGGACTTGCCGGTTTAAAGCCTGTATTTAAAACGTAAAGACCCGATGAAGTGCCAAACAGAATATTGTTATCTTTCAGTAAACAAACCGAAGCTGTTTGGTGTTCGGTTGCCAGCAATCCATTGGATGCATTAAACAGGCGATATTTTCCGCTGTTGCTTAGCTGTACCACACCACCAACAGTACCTACCCAGGTTTCTCCCGATGGATGAATAATGGATGACTCACAAAATAAATCAGGGATCAGCGTATTCACTTTTCTTGTTTCCGGATTCAATTCAATAAATCCCGCATTGGCTACAGCAATTCTCAATAAAGTGGCAGACCCTTTTTTAATTTCTGTTATTTCAGAAATATCCGGACGAATAATATTAAGTGCAGGGGAGTAGTGTGTGAAATAACTGCCATTCGGATTAAACAAATCCAAACCGGTTTGTGTGCCTGCCCAAAGTTGATTACGCGAGTCGATCAAAAGGGCTTTTACTCTCCCTTCACTAATGCTGTTTGCCTGATTTGCTTTATGGGTATATATGAAAATGTCGAGCCGTGACGGAACGTATCGGATCAACCCAAAATTAGTTCCTGTCCAAATATTCTGTCCTTCTGATACTGCAATAGAAGTAATTTCCTGATCAAGGGTATCGGTATATAACTTATGTAAAGTAAAAATATTTGTTGAGGGCACCCAGGCAAATAATCCCTTTTCTGTACCTATCCAAAACAAATCGGGATCAGGGGTACTGCTTATGCAATTAATTTTTTGTGCTCTAAGTTTGTTTAACGGATTAACGGTATTTAACGGATATGCCCAACTGTATAATCCTTTATTCTCGGTTCCCACCAATACACCATACGCATAGGGTTCAACAGCCGTTATCCGGGTTTCTTTAAACTCGGGTAGCTGGTAAGGCAGAAAGAGATTTTTTATTGTGCCGGCCATAAAAATTCCACGATCGCGTGTGCCGGCCCACAACAATCCCGACTGATCGAAAAATAAACACGTGATATGTTTATTCCCTGTTAAGGCATCTTCTGATTGGGTGAATTCGTTTATTTTATTAAGGGATGAGTCGGAGGGATGGTAAACAAACAACCCGGTGGCACAGCCAATCCAGATATTTCCGAGAGAATCATTCAGGTGGCAAACAGGTTTAAATACCTGCGAGCCGAACGGGTCTATTTTTAAGTAGTATTCATTTCGGGTATTGGCAGCAAAAAAGCCGGTGAGGGTATTGGTAATAAATAACTCATCGGTGGTAGCTGTAACGGTTGATGGCTGATAGATCATTCCGCCCAGACCGGTAAACTGATCGGTATAATTGCCAAGAATATTGTTTTTCGATGGGTCGAAACTATAAATAGCATTGTGGGAGGTTAAGGCCAGAAAAGGGTTTTTAAAATCAATATCATAAACTGGTTTATCAAGTACCTTTTCAAAATTCTTCGTTTGGCTGTTGAATAAATACAAGCCATTATCACAGCCTGCCCAAATGCGGTTTTGCGCATCCTGATACAGACAGTAAACCTTTAGTGAATTGGGAATAGTAAAATGGGTAAAGTTTACACCTCCGTTCGGCAGCAGACTGATTTTTCCGCGACCGCCTGCCCATATGCTATTTTTGTGGTCCGATAAAATACATTGCACATAACTGTCGGCTATGCTAAGCGAGTCCCAAGCGCTGTGGTAAAACGTGCGAAACCAAAACCCGTCATACGAGTTGAGTCCGTTAGCAGTTCCAATCCACATAAGGCCGTTTTTGTTTTGCGCAAAGCAGGTTACTTGGTTAGAGGATAACCCATCCTTATCGGCCAGTTGTTTAAAACGCAACGGTGGCTGCGCGTATTGCCGGTTGCTTAAAAGCAGTAAAAAAAGTACAGAGAGCAGTTTTATTATCCCTTTCATACTTGGCTAATGTAAGGGGTTTATTTTAATTACCCGAATATTTGGTCGGAACAGTTTTACAATAGCCGTTTTAACTCGGTATTTACAAACTCCATCAGTTCTTTAATATAGCTACGGGAGAAATCAAAACGAATACCGGCTGTTTCATAAATTTCTTTCATTGGTTTGGTATACCCCAAACTCAAAGCCTTTTTGTACAGGTCAACTGCTTTGGCTTGGTCTTTTTTGAAATTTTTCCAAATAGAAACAGCTCCCAGTTGGGCAATACCGTACTCAATATAATAAAACGGAACCTCAAACAGGTGCAATTGTTTGTGCCATGTGTAGGCAAAATTTTCTTCCAGCCCCGTGTAGTTAACCATGCCTGTGCTAAACTCATTACTAATGTCAATCCATGCCTTCTTTCGTTCGGCAGCGGTGTGTTCAGGATGGGTAT
>Ga0268298_10000940_pt1 | contig 36144 bp, 36 predicted proteins | sample WWTPWeurt_MetaG_FD_194462 | JGI IMG/M metagenome (GOLD analysis project Ga0268298, IMG submission 194462) | Activated sludge microbial communities from WWTP in Nijmegen, Gelderland, Netherland - WWTP Weurt | ecosystem: Engineered > WWTP > Aerobic digester > Activated sludge | place...
GAAGGGGCCCTCGGGTTGGGCACCGGCAAGCATTACGCTGATCACAGTCAACACGAAAAGGATGACGTTTGTGGAAATATTATCTTTCTTCGGTTCTGGCGGTTTGGGCGCAAGATAGATCACCTGGCGGCCGCCTTCGATCTTAAATAGGGGAATGATGTTATATAGGATGAGCGCATCCGCCAAACGGTCGTAGAGTGACGCGGAATCTTCATCCAGTAATTGTCCGCGATAGCGCAGAAAAAATCCCTTGCGCGGGTCTTCACTGGTAACATCTTCTATATGAAAGACTTGTGCTACTAAATTGGTTAATACTTCGGTTTCAGGAATTGACATGTGTTTCCTCTTAGTTACGAAACCCTAAAGGTCTTGCGTTTCTGACATCAGAAAAGAATACAAGCAGACCTTTAGGGTTTTACAGCACTATAGCGGGAGTGGATGGGAGTCGAACCCACCGCGGCTCGCAACGCGACCCGCCACAGGTGTTGAAGACCAGGAAGCCCACCGGGACCTAACCACTCCCGCTTGCAAGGATAACCGAGAGAAGATAGATTCGCAAGTTGATAATTGATGAGCATCCTGAAGTTCGCAAAATCCGTTCATTTGCCGAATTTGCATTCCAGAACTTGCAATTCTCAGCGGCTGTGTGGTGACCAAAGGATGGTGGTCTTTGAGGAATTGCGCCCCTGCTAAATATCGAAGCTATGCAGGAAAGGCGCTGCCTGAATTAAATTGGGCGAAAAGATGAGAAGTGATCCAATCGTAATGACCATGCAGATCACGCACAATAAAATAAATCCCCCGGCCATGATCCCGATCCACGCCATTGGGCGCCCTGATTCATTCCGCTGGCGAATCCGATTTAAGGAGATTATTCCGAAGACCAGCGCGAGAATCCCAAACAGAAAGCTGAGCGGGAAACATATGATCGTAGTAAATGGAAATGGGAACGTACTTAGGCATAAAAATAGAAGCGTTAAGATACCAAAGACTAAACTTAGGGTGGAATGTGCGTTTATTGCAGAATGTGAATTTTCTTCTTTTGTTTCCATAATGGAAAATGTGGTGTATGAAATATTAAAATAAAACCGTCCTATTATAAGGACGGTTTTATTTGGCTGTCGGGGCGAGAGGATTTGAACCTCCGACCTCTTGCACCCCATGCAAGCGCGCTAGCCGGGCTGCGCCACGCCCCGATTGAGCGAAGCGGATTATAGCCGTGTTTTCTTATTCTGGCAAATCGAAATGACAGATTTATTTATGCTAAAATATACGAACTGGAGCATCCCATGTCAGATATGATAGAAGTAGTTATTGATAGCATCCGAGTTCACTTAATGACACCTCAGCGCATTGTTGTATTAAAACAAGTTGGCGCTGAAGAACGCTACCTTACCATTTGGGTGGGGCCTTATGAAGCAGAAGCGATTACGGTCGCCCTGCAGGAAGTTGAAATGGTGCGCCCGCTTACGCATGATCTGCTAAAGAATGTCTTTCGCGAGTTCAATGCGCGCATTACCCGCGTAGAGATCGTTCGTCTGCAGGATAGTATTTATTATGGGAATATTGTCGCTGAAGTCGATGGTCGCGAGATTAATGTTGATTCACGCCCCTCTGATGCCATCGCCATCGCGGTGCGTTCTCATGTGCCGATCCTTGTTCATGAAAGTGTAATGGAAGCGGCTGGCATGGCGCCTGATTCAGACCTGCCGGAAACAACTACCGCGCCATCGCGCAGGGAAAGCGCTCCAGAACCGCTCTCAGATGATGCCAACGACCGTCTATCTATTTTCAAGGATTTCATAGATAAGCTCGATATAGATAATCCCGATACAGACAAGCCCGACTCTCCCTTACCCTAAAGTTGGTCCAACTCAATGGCTGATCATTTCCCTGAAGACGTCCCCTACGGGGATGATAAATCCGCCGCCCCATCGCCATCAGCGCTTCCGCACAACCGCGAAGCTGAAGAAGCGGTCGTAGGGGCGGTTCTGATTAATCAAGAGGTTTATTATGATGTCGCCCAGTTCCTCTCGGCGGATGATTTCTACATCCATCGTAATAAATGGATTTGGGAGGCGTTTACGCGTTTGCACGAACAGCGTATCCCTATTGACCTGTTGACGCTCTCTGAAGAACTCGACCGATCCAATCAACTGGCTGATGTTGGCGGTTCTTCTTATATCACCTCCCTTATCAATCAAGTACCGTCTTCGTTAAACGCGGAGTCATATGGCCGTATCGTTGAGGGACATTCCGTCCGTCGAAAGATGATCACGGCTGCAAACAAGATCGCGTCCATTGCCTACAATGAAGCCTCATCCATTGACGATGTGATGAACGAGGCGGAGAAGGCTGTTTTCAATGTCAGCGAGCGCAGACTCAAACACGACCTTCAGCCGATCTCGGCTGTGCTGAGCGATTACTACGACCGAATTGATGAGCTTGCCAAACACCCCGATGAAATTCACGGCGTGCCGACAGGTTTTATTGATCTCGATAGATTGTTGACAGGCTTGCAGCCTTCAGATCTGCTCATTATCGCGGGCCGCCCTGGTCAGGGCAAAACAGGCTTTCTGCTTTCCATCGCCAAGAATGCCGCGCTGACCCATAAAAAACATGTCGCCATCTTTTCATTGGAAATGTCCAATGAGCAGGTGGTCCAACGCTTAATAGCCCAGACTACAGAAATTTCCTCACAGCGGCTGCGTAATGGCAAGCTGCTTGAAAGCGAATGGCCGCTGTTTACTCACGCGGTCGAGGTTCTTTCAGATACTCATATTTATTTGGATGATACGCCCGCCATCACGCCTTTGCAGCTGCGGACAAAGTGCCGCCGTCTGCATATGGAATTTGGCATTGATCTGATCATTATCGACTACCTCCAACTCATGGGCGGGGATTCGCGCAATGATAACCGCGTGCAGGAAGTCTCGCATATCTCGCGCAGTTTGAAAGTGCTGGCGCGTGAATTAAATGTCCCTGTCTTAACCGCCGCGCAATTAAGCCGTGCGGTTGAACAGCGAACGGATAAAAAACCCGTGCTCTCTGATTTGAGAGAATCAGGTTCTCTCGAACAGGATGCCGATATCGTTATGTTTATCTACCGTCCTGATGAGTACGAAAAGGATTCAGATAAAAGCAATATCACGAAAATTGTTGTCGCAAAACATCGTAACGGACCTGTCGGCGAGATCGATCTAATATTCCGCGGCGAATTGACAAGATTTGAGAACGCCACAACAAAAGTATTCAATCCGAATCAATGATGTTTTGAAAATGACAACTTTCAACGGTTTCACTTCCTCTGAAACATTCACTCAATTGCCTGATTCGCTTATTCATCTGTTAAAGGAAATGGATGATGCTGCGGAGTTGAAGGTGACCCTTTATGCCATCTGGCGTATTGAACATATCGAAGGTCATTTTCGGGCGTTATGTGAAACCGATTTCGAGGCGGAGGCGCTGGGGATGGGGCTTGAGGATATCCAGAGCGGGCTGAGAAAATCCGTCGAGCGCGGGACCCTGCTCCGGTCACAGCATGCTGCGGATGTTTATTATTTCCTCAACTCGCCCCGTGGTCGTCTAGCCGCTGAAGCGTTCGAGCAGGGTCAATGGCGCGAATCCGCAAAGATATTTTCCGCGCCCATGAACAAATCAAATATCTTTCGGCTGTATGAAGAGAACATTGGAGCGCTCACGCCTTTATTGTCAGACATGCTGCGTGAAGCCGAGAAAAATTATCCGGGTGTGTGGTTCGAAGAGGCGTTTGAAATTGCTGTCAGCAGGAATGTTCGCAATTGGAAATATGTGGAAGCCATTTTGACGCGCTGGAAGGAAAAAGGGAAAGATGAAAGAAAAGATCAACAAGACACTGTCAAAGATGCAAAACGATACGCCGAGGACGAATTTTCAGAATTCTTCAAGTGAGAGCAATATCGTAAAACCGCTCGGAGATCCCAACTGCCCGCATTGCAGTGGAATTGGATACGTTCGTTATGATGTTCCTTTGGGTCATGAAAAATTTGGCAAAATCGAGTCGTGTGTCTGCCGCGCAAAGGATATGGCCGATGGCGCGCGCAGTCGTTTGTTTGCTTTAAGTAATCTTGATCGGTTAAGTCATTTACGTTTTGAAAACTTTAAAGCCTCGGGGAATGAAAAGGCAAAGTTCATGACGCCGCAGGAAAAGGAAAACCTGCACAAAGCGTTTGAAGCTTGTGAAGAATTTTCCCGCCTGCTTGCAGGCTGGGTGCTGCTTGAAGGCGGCTACGGCTGCGGGAAGACACATCTTGCCGCAGCGATCGCGAATGACGCGGTCAGCAGGGGAGTTCCGACGCTTTTCATTACCGTGCCGGATCTGTTGGATTCATTACGATTTGCTTATGCGGATCCGGAAACCACTTTTGAACAACGCTTTGATGAGATTCGCAGCGCAGACTTGTTAATTCTCGATGACTTTGGAACCCAGAATGCAACAGCCTGGGCGCAGGAAAAATTATTCCAGATCATTAATTACCGCTATATCAATAAACTGGCGACTGTCATCACAACTAATTTGATGCTGGACGAGATCGAAGGTCGTATTCGTTCACGTTTGCAGGATGATGAATTCGTAAAATATGTGAAGATCAGCGCGCCAGACTATCGCCGTCCGGAAGAGACCAGCAATCCCGGTATCTCGATGCTATCCCTGCCTGAAATGAAAGCCATGACCTTTGAGAAATTCCAGATGCGTGAGGATGAGATCGGCAAGGAGGCGATCACAACCACCATCACCGAGAAGCAGGATAAGTTCGGGAATAAATATAAAGACAAGGAAATTACGCGTGTCAAAGTCACCAAGGAAGATGTCAAGACTTTACATGAAGCCTTTGGCGCGGCAGCGCATTTTGCCGAAGAGCCGCATGGCTGGCTGGTATTGCTCGGGCAATCTTTTTGCGGGAAGACCCATCTGGCTTCTGCGATCGGCAATTACCGCATTGGTCTCGGCGGGCAGGCACTTTTGGTGGAAGTTTCGGCCTTGCTCGATTATCTGCGCCAGACTTTTCGCCCCAGTTCCGAAGTCCCATTCGACCGCCGTTTCCATGAGATCCGCACCACGCCCTTATTGATTCTGGATGATCTGAAGGAAAGCGGAGCGAGTTCCGTCTGGGCGGAGGATAAGTTATATAGCGTATTGAATTACCGATACAATGCGCATCTGCCTACGGTGATCACTTCCACGATGCGGGCTGACGCTTTTGCGCTGAGTTACTCCAACTTGTGGAACAAATTACTCGACCCAACCATGTCACAGATCCTTGTGATCGACATGCCCCCGTATCGCCGTGTGATGAAGGCAAATAGGCCAAGCCCGCACAAAAAGAAGTAATTTGGACACCTCATCCCTTATATGTGATGACTAATATTTATCAAATATGTGATAAATATCTTGTCAATAATCAGACCTGCATGATACAATTTTTGGACAAAACAGCCTGTTTTATAGGCTGTTTTTTTATTCCCATTAACACGAGGTTACAAAAACATGGTCTCCTCATTTTTACTCTCTCTGCGCGAAGGGCTGGAAGCGGCTCTCATTATTGGTATCGTGCTTGGCGCACTTCGCAAGATCCGCCGTACAGACCTTGCTCCCGCCCTCTGGGTTGGAACCTTGGCCGCAACTTGCGTTAGCATTCTCGCGGCGGTTCTGCTTACCATTTTCGGCCTGAGCCTCGAAGGCAATGCCGAAAAAATTTATGAAGGGATTACGATGTTCCTCGCAGCAGGCATCCTGACCTGGATGATCTTCTGGATGAGCGGACAGGCACGCCACCTTAAAGGTGAACTTGAGGAAGGTGTTAATAAGGCCGCCGTTTCGACAGGGAAGCGTTCCCTCTTTTGGCTTGCTTTTTTCGCAGTGGTACGTGAAGGCGTGGAGCTTGCCCTGTTTATCACCGCCGCATTTTTCGCCGGCAATAATGAACAGGTTGGCACGAATACCATTCAAACCCTTGCGGGCGTTGTGCTTGGGCTGGGAACTGCCATTCTGCTGGGTTGGTCATTACTCGCCACCACAGTACGGCTTGACCTGCGCCGCTTCTTTCAGATCACAGGCATGCTGCTTATCCTCTTCGCGGCTGGGCTTGTCGCGCATGGCATCCATGAATTTAATGAGATCAACTGGATACCCTCCATTGTTGAACATGTTTGGGACGTGAATTCCTTTATTGACGAAACCTCCGTCACTGGCGAATTGCTCAAGACCCTCTTTGGATATAACGGAAACCCATCACTGACAGAGATGATCGGATACATTGGCTATTTGATCACTGTCAGCATCTTCTTCGGCCGCAGTACATCCAAACGTGATGTGAAAGCGGTCCAGCCTCAGGTGTAGAAAAAAACATATTGAAAGCCAAAACAGGTTTCGGGTCCGCTATGGCGCGAAACCTGTTTTGCGTTATGAAGTTCCCGCAAGGGTATACTAGGGTTATGAATACTTTTCCCATCCCATCTTTTTTTGATGCCTCCCGCGTTGGCGAGATATGGAAAGTGGATTACGCCGCCCGCGCAGATCAGGCGCGCGATTGGGCGCATCAACACAACCTGACGCCTGCCTCCGCTTTGAAAGAGAGAATCTCCCTTTTGCTGGTTGACGCACAAAACACGTTCTGCATTCCAAATTTTGAGCTCTTCGTCGGCGGCCGCAGCGGGCGTGGCGCAGTGGACGATAACATCCGCTTGTGTGAATTTATTTATCGCAACCTGGGAAATATCACTCACATCACCGCTACAATGGACACGCATCTTTCACAGCAAATTTTTCACCCGATATTTTTTGTGGACAAAAATGGCAATCATCCCGCACCCTACACTGATATTCATGTCGGGGAATTGCGCACTGGCAAGTGGAACTTCAACTCAACGCTTGCGCCTAATTATCAGATCGCGCCTGGGTATGGACAGCAAATGATGATCCATTACGCTGAAGAATTGGAGCGCAAAGGAAAATATGCGCTGACCATTTGGCCGTATCACGCCATGCTCGGCGGCATCGGTCACGCGCTTGTGCCAGCTTTGGAGGAAGCCATCTTCTTTCATTCCATTGCAAGATTCGCTCAACCAGATTTTGAAATTAAAGGTGATAAACCTTTTACCGAAAATTATTCAGTTGTTGGTCCCGAAGTTTTGACAGGCCCAATGGGTGAGACACTTGGTATTCGTAATCCCCAATTCATTCAACACTTACAGGAAGTGGACAGGTTGTACATCGCAGGGCAGGCAAAGAGTCACTGCGTTGCATGGACGGTTTCTGACCTGCTTGATGATATTCAGTCCATAGATCCCAAGCTTGCGGAAAAAGTGTATCTTCTCGAGGATTGTTCATCACCAGTCGTAGTCCCCGGTGTTGTTGACCATACCGACGCGGCAAATGAAGCGTATGTACGCTTTGCAAATGCCGGGATGCAGATCGTAAAATCTACAGATGTTATTTGATATTCACTACCGTGTGTACCTGTTTGCATGTATACCGGTACACCCATAGCTAAGAAAACAAGGTTGCAATATGTCCATTTTTGATAATATTCGTCTTACAAATGAAACTTTTAAATTAGATATTGACCGCATGCGCCGCGGCTGGTACTCGGATAAATATTTCGAGAATATCAACCGTATGTTGATCGCGCTCTCCAAAGAGGGATATACCTATTCTGGCGAACATCACAACCTGCCGGCAGGTGTCTCTGCGGAGAATATATCCGTGGGCGATATTGAAGTGGAAATGCAGTGGTTCACGCGTCGTGTGGGAACGACCGTGATCGTCGGTGTGGATAAATCCTTGGAGATGCTGCGTCATTGCACGGGGTATTGGGAAAATGAGCGCTTCATCGAAACTGCGGATAAGTTGGAAGTGTGGGCTGTGCAGGACGGCGATGTAACCGAGTCGCCAGATGGCAACCCGATGAATGTACAGCCGGTCATCAAAGTGCGCGGACGCTATCGTGATTTCGCCCTGCTTGAAACACCCACCCTGGGAATCCTGACTCGCTCAAGCCGTGTATCCAGTAATGTCTATGAGACTTTAACGGCCGCGCGCGGCAAACCAGTTTTATTTTTCCCCGCGCGTTTTGACTTGCATGAAGTCCAGGCTTCGGATGGTTATGCCTATAACATCGCGGTGCAAAGATTCAACATGGATTACTCACAAAAGCTGGGGCCATTTGTTTCGACCGATGCGCAGGGAGATTGGTGGGGTGGCGCGGGCGGCGGGACAGTAGCTCATGCCGCGATCGCATCTTTTCTTGGTGATACTGCTGAAGCGATGATGGAGTTCTCTCGGATTCTGCCCGCGCACATTCCGCGCATTGCGCTGGTGGATTTTAATAACGACTCTGTGCGTGATTCACTGCGCACGTTGAATGCCCTGTTCGTAAAGTATCGTGAATTGGTTGACGCGGGGGAGAAGGAAGAAGCGGAGAAATATAAATTGTATGGTGTGCGTTTGGATACGAGCGGAACTTTGCGCGACGTATCCGTCCTGCCGCTTGGCGACTCCAGCCTTGACCTGGGAGTGAATCCACGGTTGGTGTTCAACATCCGTCAAGGGCTGGATTCTGCGTCAGAAAACTGGAATCTGCCTGAGAAATGGAGGGAAGCGGCGCGGGAATATTGTCATAATGTGAAGATCGTTGTCTCCGGCGGATTCAATCCAGAAAAGATCCGTCGCTTCGAAAAACTGGGAGTCCCCGCTGATATTTATGCGGTCGGGTCGTATCTGTTCAGCAATAACGGCGCCACCGCATCTGACTTTACCGCCGATGTGGTGCGCGTAAAAATTCACGGCGAGTGGCTGGATATGCCCAAGGTGGGGCGCAGGCCGCGCGATAATGCGAATATGGAAAGGGTTTGGTGATCAACGGAGCGCAGACTTTAGTCTGCGCTCCGGAATGTTCTTTTGCAGGGCGCGGGCCGATGCTTCAACCAGCTCAGCACAAGCGACCGCATTCCTGTTTAACCAAACCTGCCCATGATGTAATCTTCTGTTTTCTTTTGTTTGGGATTCGTGAAAAGAGTTTTGCCGTCACCGTATTCGATGAGCTCGCCAGTTAGGAAGAACGCGGCGTGATCGGCTGTGCGCGCGGCTTGTTGAACGGAATGCGGTACGAGAATTACTGTGTATTCTTTTTTCAATTCCGAGAGCGCTGCTTCCACTTTGCCGGTTGAGATCGGGTCGAGCCCGGAGGTGGGTTCGTCGAGCAAAATTATTTGAGGCTGCAAAGCGATCACGCGTGCGAGACATACCCGCTGCTGCTGTCCGCCTGATAACGCGATGGCGGGTTCATCCAAACGATCTTTGATTTCATCCCAAATTGCCGAGAGTTTCAAACTTCGCTCCACGGCTTCATCCAATTTGGATTTCCGTTTTTCTCCCATCAACTCCAATCCGTAAATAATATTTTCGCGAATGCTCATCGGCAGGGTGACAGGACGTGCGAAAACCATCCCCACCTTGCGGCGTAATGCGATCACGTCGGTTTTCGGGTCGAGGATATTTTCCCCATCGATCAGGATTCGTCCCGAACTGGTCTTGATCTCGGTCAGATCGTTGAGACGATTGAGACAGCGCAGCAAAGTGGATTTCCCGCCTCCCGCCGGACCGAATAAAACTGTCACAGCGTTCTGAGGAATTCCCATGCTGACATTCCGCAGGGATTCGGTGCCGTCGGAATATTGGAGGGAAAGATTCTCTATAATTATTTTGTCTACCATTGTCTTCTCGCTCTTGCACGTGAACGAATCACTGTAGCAATGACATTCATGGATAATACAAAGACAAGCAGAACAAGCGCCGTCCCATATTGGATCTGGATCGGCATTTCGGGTACTTGCGTGGAAATGACAAACAAGTGATACGGCAAAGCCATGGTCGCGTCAAAAGGAGATTGTGGAAGTCTTGGCAGGAAGAATGCCGCGCCTGTAAATAAGATCGGAGCGGTCTCGCCTGCGGCTCGTTCCAGGCCCAGAATAACTCCCGTCAGAATACCTGGTAAAGCTTCTTTAATAATGATTCGGCTGATGGTCTGCCAGCGCGTTGCGCCGAGAGAAATGCTCACTGTGCGGAAGGATTGCGGAACTGCTCGCAGCGCTTCTTCGGATGTGCTGATGATAACGGGCAGGGTCATGATCGAAAGCGTGAGTGAGGCAGCCAGAATGGATGTGCCGAAATTCAAGAATAGCACGAATAACCCCAGACCGAACAATCCATACACCACCGAGGGAATGCCCGCCAGGTTAATGATTGCAAGGCGGATGATTCTGGTCACCTGGTTATCTTTGGCGTACTCTGAGAGATAAATGGCGGCGGCAATTCCCAAAGGCACAGAAAAGACGGCTGTGCCAAGTGTCAAATAAAGTGTGCCAATGATGGCGGGCAGGATCCCGCCCGCGCGCATTCCGTCATGTGGAAAGCCTGAGAGGAATTCCCATGAAATAGCGGAACCGCCTTTTATCAGGATGAAGACGATCGTGGCGATGATCGGTATGATGGTAAGGATGACCATCATTGTGATGGCAGTGAATCCGATTCTTTGAACGGTATGACGGTTACGAGAGAGGAATTTGGTCATCATGACAATATCCTCTCGGCCCGTTTCTTGGCGCGGAAGACAACCGACGAGGCGATCACGTTCACGACCAACGAGATGATGAACAGCACCATGCCGATGAAGAACAGGACATGATAATGCGTGCTGCCGTTCGCGACCTCTCCCATTTCAGCGGCGATGGTGGCGGTCATAGTGCGGACAGGGGAGAAGAGACTGCCAAGTCCAGTAGCCAGGACAGGCGCGTTGCCTGTGACCATCATGACGGTCATGGTCTCGCCGATGGCGCGTCCCACGCCGAGCATAACAGCGGTCAATACGCCTGACTTGGCGGCGGGTAATGTCACACGCCAGATGGTCTGCCATTTTGTCGCACCCAAAGCCCACGCGCCTTCACGATATGCACGCGGAACTGAGTCAAGCGCATCCTCGGCCACGGACACGACTGTCGGCACGGCGATCCCTCCTAAAAGCAAAGAACCTGTCAAGGCTGTCAGACCAGTTGGCAGGTCAAGAAAGACGCGTAGAAATGGGGAGAGTACGAGTATCCCAAGAAATCCCAATACAACGGAGGGAAGCCCGCCCAGTAATTCCACCAGCGGCTTTAAGATTTCGCGCATCCAGCGCGGAGCGATCTCGGAGATGTAAATTGCGGTGCCGATCCCAAATGGAACTGCGATGAGCGCCGCACCGAGAGTCACGATCAACGAGCCAGAGAGCAGCGGCAGGATTCCGAAATAACTTTCAATGGGATACCAGCGGAAATTAAAAAGTGAAGACGCATCCACTTCACCGAGTGTTGGCAGACCTTCGCGTAGAAGGAAGAAAAAGATAAGCGCAACAAATAAGATGGCTGAATACCCGGAAGATTGAATCAATCTGGTGATGATGAATTCACGCCATGATAAAGATTTTTCCATAAGTCTCCTGTAGCGGCGCATCGCGATGCGCCGCTACTGTGAAATTTATTTTATTGCAGGCACAAAACCCAATTCCGCGACTATAACTTGTGCTTCGTCTGAAAGGATCCAGTCGAGATAATCTTTGATGATGCCAGCCGGTTCGCCGTTGGTATACATGTACAGGTCACGCGCGATGGCGTAGGTCTTGTCGTTCACCGTGGCGATTGAAGGCAGAACGTATTCGCCGCCCGCCTCTTTTGCGATCGCGATCATCTTTAGATCTTTCGGCACATAACCGAGTCCATCATACCCAATTGCATTGGGGTTATCGCGGACTTCTGAAATAATGCCTTCCGATGAGGGCAGTAATAATGTGTTCGTCGAGAAAAGTGTTTTATCTTCCTTGCTCCCCAATCGTAAAACGGTTTCCAAAAAATAAACGTGCGTACCTGAATTGGTCTCGCGTGACAGCCGCACAATGGGGCGGTCTTCCCCGCCGACTTCCTGCCAGTTCGTATACTTGCCGCTGTAAATATCGGAGATCTGCTGCAGCGTTAACTCGTTCACAGGATTATTGGGATTGACAATCACAGCGATCGCATCGCGCGCAATGATGTGTTCAACAGGAGTGACACCATTGGCTTGGGCTTCAGAGGTTTCCTCATCTTTGATCTTGCGTGACGCATTGGCCAGATCAACCGTCCCGTTGACCAGAGCCGCGATCCCCGTTCCTGACCCGCCGCCTGTTACTGATATACGGACATCTGGGTGCTCGCCCTGATATTTCTCCGCCCACGCCAGCGCGAGATTGACGATGGTATCAGAGCCTTTGTTTTCGATGTAATTTGTTGGGGAACTAGAATCGGGTGAACTGTTGGAAGAACCGCAGGAAGTGAGAAGTGATAAAGCAAGAAGAAGAAAAGTGAGGAAGAAGGAGGGGGGGATGCGTTTCATCGGGCGGAATTATAGTCGGAGGTAGACAGGGATACAAGTAAACTTCTTCATGCTTCAGCCTCGTAATGCATCTCTTCTTTTGATACAATCACGCCATGAATACAGCCCAGTCCGCTTTTTCTGTCCAGCAATTGGATTTTTATTACGGCAAATCAAAGGCGCTCTCAGGCATCAACCTTGAGATCGAGCCGCAAAAAGTGACCGCGTTGATCGGTCCTTCAGGCTGCGGGAAATCCACGTTCCTGCGCTGTTTGAACCGCATGAACGATACGATCCATGGTACGCGCGTTGAGGGGAAAATATTGCTCAAAGGCGAGGATATTTACGACGACAAAATGGATGTGGTCAACCTTCGTCAGCGGGTGGGCATGGTGTTTCAAAAGCCAAATCCATTTCCGCAATCCATTTACGACAACGTGGCTTTCGGTCCGCGTGTGATGGGGATGGATGTAAATATGGACGAAATCGTTAAGAGCAGCCTGGAACGCGCAGCACTATGGGATGAAGTAAAAGATGAACTGAAATCCGACGCGATGGGATTGTCACTTGGGCAGCAGCAGAGATTGTGCATCGCGCGCGTGATAGCCGTTCAACCTGAAGTGATCCTCATGGATGAAGCCACCTCAGCGCTGGACCCGATCGCCACTCTGCGCGTTGAAGAGCTGATCGCGGAATTGAAACAGGACTATACCATTGTTATTGTGACTCACAATATGCAGCAAGCCGCACGTGTTTCGGATTTCACAGGCTTGTTCTGGCTGGGAGAGATGGTGGAATTTGCGAATACCAGTGACATGTTCACCAGACCGAAGGAAGAATTGACGGAAGCATATATCACAGGAAGAATGGGGTAGGAAACGAGCTTGTTATTTGTGGATCAGTTATCAGTCAAATACAAAAGAGGACACAAGTCTGTGTCCTCTTTTGTATTTGACTTTCAAGCGTTCTACTTTATCTCAAACTCATCGTCTGTAGCTTTGATCTCGGACATATTGCCTGTTGCGATGAAAATTGTCCGTTCGCAGATGTTGGTCACACGGTCTGCGACGCGTTCTAGGTTATGCGCCACCCATAATAACCAGTTGGCGCGTTCAATGGATTTCGGGTCTTGAATAATGAACAACATTAATTCACGATAGATCTGGTTATAGAGTGCATCCACTTCATCATCTTCAGCGGGGATTGTTTTTGCGGCTTCCACATCTTCTTTTACGAAGGCGGTCAGGGACCGGTGAAGCATGTCAGCGCCGATCTGAGCCATGCGCGGAATATCGATCAGCGGCTTGAGCAAAGTTTCTTCACCCATGCGGATGTTGATGTTGGCAATGCCCTTGGCGTAATCCCCCATGCGTTCGAGTTCGGAGATGATCTCCATGGTGGATGCCAGCAGGCGCAGATCATGCGCCATGGGCTGTTGTGTGGCGATCAGGATCATCAACTGATTCTCGATGTCGAATCGTTTTTTATTGATCTCTTTATCATCCGCAATGATCTTTTCCGCGCCTTTGATGTCGCGTTTTTTAAGGACTTCCACTGAAGTGATAATGGCATGTTCCACCATGCTTCCCAAGAGAAGCACTTCATCTTTTACTTGCTGTATTTCGTGTTCGAAAGTTTTTCGGATCATAATACCTCTGGCGATTTGTGTTTCTTATTTTACTACCAGCAAGACCACCTGACGATAGTTGCGCGGAGAAATGCCTCGTTGAGTCAACCAAAGGCGCAGATAATCTCTAATTTGATCGCGCATGAGGCGGGTGGAAGTGAGGCGCTGCCGGTCAGCATATTTCGCTAGGTCATCGAACGGCCATCCCAGCCAGGGCACACAAGAGTCCCTACGATAAAAAACTGCCCGTCAGACTTGACGGGCAGCGTCTTCTCGAGGAAGACAACTAAGGAGGAGGAGAACGAACGCTGGCTACTTTTCTGCCGCAACAACTGAATGGGTAATCAGCGATAATTCAAAAGGTTGGGAATGCCAGTTCCAGGTGTTGAGATCTGAAATGGCGCGATAGGCGGTCAAATCTAACTGTAACGGCGTGACGGAAACAAACCCCGCTGCCAATGCCCCGACATCTGTCCCTGATTCTGAGACGCCTGTCGGCGCGTCGCCGCCGATCCAGTAATACGGTCGCCCGCGCGGATCGATGCGCTCGTCGAGACGGCTGTGATAGACGCGCAACCCCTGGCGGGTGATGCGGAAACCATGAATATCTTCCGCTTTGAGAGCGGGCACATTGACATTCAATAATGTGTCTTCGGGCAATCCATGCGCGATCACGTTTCGAACGGCGATCCCTGCGGCCTGTGCAGCGGGTTGAAAATCAATTGGACCGACATGTCCTTCGGGAACTTCGAGCGAAACTGCAACTCCGGGGACACCTGCGATCACCGCCTCCATTGCGGCAGTGACGGTCCCTGAATAGGTGACATCGTGCCCGAGGTTGGCACCGACATTGATGCCGGAGACCACCAGGTCGAATTTCTCTTTGAAATACCCGAGCATCGCCAGCGCGACACAATCGGATGGAGCGCCGTCACTTGCCAGCGCCACCGTCCCATCTTCCAGATGGAACTCGCGCAGGCGCAAGGCGCGGTCCAATGTTTTTACATGTCCGCTGCCAGACCAGTTGCGGTCCGGGGCGAGGATGGTGACTTTTCCAAAATTGTGCATTTCATGCGCCAGAGCCAAAAGCCCTGGAGCAAGCACGCCGTCATCATTGGTTACTAAAATATTCTTCATTTTCTAATTTATTCCTTTTCCGTTTTTTCTAATTGCTTCTTTAAGCACGCGCAAGACCAGTCATACGAACGAATGCGCTGCCCATATAGCTCATGCCCCAACTGCTGATGATCCTGAAAGCGCTCCATTCTTTTTGTTTACGGATCATTGTAGTTTTATTTTTCAAGGCGACCAACAGATCGGCCGCGGTGTGACCTTCGAATTCAGTTGCTCCCAGACCGATCGCGTCCACAACGTGCGCGTCGCTGTTTCCTACCTGGGCAATATCCAGACGATTTGCCAGAATACGGGCGTAGTGGTTGCTGATCCTGTCCAGGGCGGTGGCGTTGTAGGTTTCGATCCCGATCAGGGTTTCAGCCACTTGCGGGTTGCGCAGTGCTTTCAATATTGTTTTAGCGCTCAGGCTTTTCATGCCCATTCCGCCAGCCATCGGGTGAGGGGCGATGCACATCCCGCCCAGTTCGCGCACCCGCAATACGGTTTCAACCAGTGACAAACCAGCGTCCACTTTTTCCGTGATGAAGAAAGCCAGCAAATCACCGTCAGCGGTGGTGATCTCAATTCCGGGGATCAACTCCACGCCATAGGCTGGGGCGAGTTCCATCGCCTTGAGCGCTCCTGCAATTTCATCGTGATCGGTGATTGCGATCACATCCAGCCCAGCTTGTTTTGCGTGTGATAAAACGGCAGAAAGGGATGCTGTGCCGTCGTAACTGTAAATTGTGTGTAGGTGTAGATCTGCAAGTCCCATAGTTTCTCCTTGTTACAAATATAAGTTTATCCATTCGCTATTAAGAGCCCTTTAAGAAAAGGTATCGGTTTTGTTAACAAAAACCACCCGCAAAGAATGCGGGTGGTTTCCTCAAGGAGGTGAGGAGAAGAAAACAAGTTATGCGGTTTTGCGTTTCTTCAGGAATTCGCGGCGTTTGCGTGTCGCGTCAACACTGAAGACAACAACCATGGACAGGAAAAGAAAGGATGGGAAGATGGTTTCCATAATGACTCCATTTGTATGCTGTGATGATATATCACTTTCTTTAATAACGACCTAAGAAACAGTTAACAACTGGTAAACAAATCAAGATATATCCGCTCGGCCGCGTTTGAGGCGTGTTTGCGACTGCCTGCGTTTGGCTTTTAATACAACCAGGGATGTGTGCAGAACACGTTCACAGGTTTGGGCAATGTGCTGGGCGGAGACGCCGTCATTCTGGATGGGCATTAACTGTTTCAACTGATCCGCATTCAGGTTGGTGTGAACTTCCTTTCCCAAGGCGATCGCGACAAAGGTGCAGGTGGATTGCTGGGTGATGACCACGTCTGCGTTTGCGATCATTTGATCAACGCTGCCATGCGTGAATACGAGCGCGCCAGGTGCAAATTGATATATCTCACGGATCGCCCTTGGTGCATCTTCCAAGGGATGCAGCTTAAATATCAATTTCCGCCCGCCTGTGATCTGATTGCATTTGCGGATGAAAGCAGGGCGGTCATCCCATCGGAAAGTTTCGCGCAGCGGAGAGGTGGCTGCAAGAACGTATCCGTGAAAGGGGAATGAATTATTTTGCGCGTTTTTCAAGTTGTCGAAATTCGGTATCCCGGTCACGGCGATTTTATCTTCGTGCACCCCTTTGCCAATGAAAAGATCCGCGTAGCCCTCGGATGCCACGCAAAAAATATCGTAATCGTTGGATAGTCCGTTGGTGGACGTGTTGGCTAGATAACGGGGCAGTTTCAACCATTTGACCAGATGATACATGATCCCCTCAGGTTCTGTGATTCCCTCCTGAACCAGGACCACCCGTTTAGTGCGAATATTGTGCTGGATGATTAAGTCGCTGCATGTAACCACCAGATCATACGAGTGGGATTCTCCCCGCAGGTCTATCCTTAGGTTGTGACGGGCAAGGTACTCCATGGTCTCGCGTTTGTGGCGTCCGCCCAGCACCGTGAAATTCAGCCAGCCCAGGCGGGCTGCAAAACCCTCCAAGCCATCGGCGTAATAAGGAGTGAAATAACAAGGATGTTCTTTCATCATAGCCTGGGCGATCGCGTGCATTTGGGTCGTCTGGTTCAGTGACCCGCAGATAAATAGGATATTTGTCATGCGTTGCTCCGTTTAGTTTGAAGTCTAAGCCCGGAGTGTTAAGCCGCCGGTAACAGCGAATTAAGACTTTGTTTAAGTTCCAGCCGTCTGACAATTTAAGAATATGAGCGGTGTTCCAAAAATAAATGAGCCAGGTTTGGTTTGATAGTTATTTTTATTTACCAGGTGTTAACAACACCTTTTGAGGATGTTAACTATCGTGGAGTATCTTATGAAGACCTCTCCCCGCGAAGAGAAATAATATGCTCCGAAAAAACCTTGACCATCAACTGTACATTATCTGTGACGATCCACTGTGTCTGAGCAGCATGGTCGAAACAGTCCTGGCAGACTCAATAACAGCGCTCAAAGACCATGATTTGGAAAAAATGAGCCTTGACCACCGCAATGATTTACAGATCAATGCAAAGCATTTTGAAATGGAAGGACAGATCATCGATACGATCGCGGCAGAAGCGCCTGTTTGTTTGACCTGCGCCTTCTCGCACCCTCCATGAGTATTTGCACCGAATTGGAAAGGATCGGCGATTACGCCATGACGGCATTTATCCGCACCAACGTGCCTTCCGCCATTCGTAGCATCTCTGATGATATTATTGATGCGATGTACATTCCGCTTTTTTCAGAGTTGATGAATTTTGTGATTCACGGCGCGCATAACACGGAACGCGCCAACCAAATACTTTTGGTGGAACACAATGTAGAGCGTGTCGCTGACTGTGTAACTAATATTGGTGAGAGAATAATTTATGTTGAGACAGGAGAACTTCTTGATACGGGCTCTTTCTATGTCGTCCATCCAAATTAAAGAGTAAGTACATGCGAACAATTGCGGCAATTGATGTTGGCTCCAATGCCATGCGTATCATGGTCGGACGAATCGTCTATGATGGGAAGGTTGAAGTAATGGAAAATCTACGCTTGCCTGTACGGCTGGGGCAGGATGCCTTCACGACAGGGATTGTCAGTGACGAAACCGCCCAGCAAGCGGTGGATGCTTTCACCTGTTTCCGCAAAATGCTCGATGACCATAAAGTAGACAGGGTCCGTGCAGTTGCCACGAGCGCCTTGCGCGAGACAACCAACAGCGATCTCTTAATTGACCGGATTGCGCGTTCCACTGGCATTGAGATTGAGATCATTAGCGGGGAGGAGGAGGCGCGGCTTATTCATCTGGCCGTGGCCCAGTCTGTAAATCTAAATAAAAAGCATGCGTTGTTGATCGACATTGGGGGCGGCAGTGTGGAAGTGACTCTTTCACAAAACGGAAATATCCTTTCCACTGAAAGTTACAATATGGGAACTGTGCGCCTGATCAAGAAGTTAAGCAGCGAAAAAAAAACGGCGATGCCTTTTTATAAACTGGTGCGGGAGTATGCCGAAGCGGCGCGTCACCGCATTGACCGTGAGCTTGGTTCGAAAAAAATAGAGATCTGCATCGGGACGGGGGGGAACATCGAGGAGATGGGCAATTTGCGCCGGAAGCTTTTCAAACGAGACAGCGAACGCGCCATCACTCTCGAAGAGCTGGATAAACTCGTTGAAACTCTGAGCAGGATGAAGGTCGAAGAAAGGATACGAAAATTCAAGTTGAAGCCTGACCGCGCAGATGTCATCCTGCCCGCTTCCATCGTCCTACAAATGATCGCCCACGAGGCAAAGATCAAGGAAGTGATCATCCCGCATGTTGGCTTGAAAGACGGCGTGCTTTGGGATATAGCGCATACCCTGCAGCAAAGCCCGCGCGTTTCGCCGCGCGAACAGGTGTGGACTTCCGCTCTGCGGCTTGGTGAAAAGTATCAGTTTGACGCGGAACACGCGAAGCTTGTTGCCCGTCATGCGGCAAGTTTATTTGGCCAGTCCCATACTTTGCACAACTTGGATGAGGAAAGCAAATTGCTGTTGGAAGTTGCCGCGTTGTTGCACGATATTGGCCATTTTATAAATACAATAGATCACAACAAACATGGGTATTACATTATGAAAGCCAGTCCATTGATCGGGTTGTCTGAAGCCCGGCAAAATATCATCGCGAATATCATTCAATACCATCGCAAGTCAACACCTTCATTTCAAGATGACAATTTCAGAAACCTGCCCGCCAAAGACCGTATTGTGGTGACAGAACTTTCTGCATTAATACGTCTCGCAGATGCATTGGATGTGAGCCATACGGGTCGAGTGAAAAATATAAGCCTCGAAGAACAAAAAAATACCTGGAAGTTAAAATTGCAGGGAGAAGGCGACCTTATGCTTGAAAAGTGGACACTTGAAAAACGTCTGAGACTTTTTCAGGATGTGTTCGCGGTGAAGCTTGAGATCACGGAATAGAATATGAATATACAGACCTTGTTATTGGATTCTCTAAACACCCGCTGGGGTAAATATAAAGCCGAACTTAAAATCTGCCGCCAAGAATTTTCTGAGGAAGCGGTCCATGATTTCCGCGTGGCGGCGCGCCGATTACTCGCTTTTCTCGATCTCCTGCGTATGATGTTTCAAGATCAGGGAATAAAGAAAACGCGGCGTGTTCTCAAAGACCAGCTTGATGCTCTTGACGAACTGCGCAATACACAGGTATTGCTTGCCGATATGTCGGAAGTGATCCGCGAAACTCCTGCGCTCCAGCCTTTTCAGGAATATTTACTGCACAAGGAAAAGAAGTTGCTGCGCGCGGCACGTAAAGAGATAAGATCGTTGAAACTCGCAAGTCTTGCAAAGCGGATTCGGAAACTCGATCAAATGATCCAGGCAGCTAAAAAAACCGATCTGAGTACGAGTTTGTTTTCAGTTGTTGATGAAGCATATGCGGTTGTCAACCAACGCTATGCCCTGATCGACTTGGGTCAACCCGCTACAATCCATCGCGTACGATTGGCGTTCAAGAAGTTCCGCTACATGCTGGAAGTTGTTTCCCCAATTCTTCAGGATCTTCCCTCTGATCATCTGAAAAAATTACATGACTATCAGTCAGCCATGGGGGATATTCAGGATGCGGAAGTGGCTTTGCAGGAACTCGCAGATTTTAACCAACATGCGCCCGCTTCCTATGACCCCGAACCCGCCCACTCGTATTATAAAGAACGCCACGCCATTGCCCTGGCGGGTTATATCGAAGACAAAGGTGAGATAATCACCTTTTGGCGTACTGCGCGAGATCAACCGTTTCCACAGGAGAAAAGAACATGAACTTATATATCATCCGCCACGCAATTGCTGTAGATGAAGGCACGCCTGAATATGAACAGGATAACGAACGCCCGCTCACAGACAAAGGTAAAAAGAAAATGCGCCAGATATCAAAAGGTTTGCGTACTCTCGGCGCAGACTTTGACCTGATCCTGTCCAGTCCATATGTCCGCGCAAAAGAGACCGCTGAGATTCTTGCGGATGTTTTCAAGGTCAAGGCTGAAGTCGCTTTCAGCGATAATCTTGTCCCAATGGGTGATCCTGACCTGTTGATCGCTGAAATGAATGAAAAATACAACGCGAACAGTATTGCATTGGTTGGGCATGAACCCCAACTAACCGCCCTGGTCAGTTTGCTGGCGGCTGAAAATGCGAGTGTGGATATGACCCTCAAAAAAGGCGGTGTCTGCCGACTCTCTGCCGACGACCTTCACCATACCCGCAAAGCTACGTTAGAATGGTTGCTTACGCCCGGTATCCTGGTTGAGATCGGCGAAAAATAAAGATCAAGAAAGAAGAATATATGGCTGAGCAAAAAAATAATCCACCCGAAATTGTTCCTGTTGACCTTACTTCTCCCGCTCTTTATATTAACCGTGAGTTGAGTCTGCTCGAGTTTCAGCGCCGCGTGCTGGAGGAAGCCTGGGACGAATCCAAGCCTTTGCTCGAACGCGCAAAATTCCTTGCGATCTTTGGCTCGAACATGGATGAGTTCTTTATGGTGCGCGTCTCAGGCATTCGCAAACAGGTGGAAGCGCGGATCATGGAAATTTCCCCCGACGGCCTGACTCCGCCGGATCAGCTGGCGGCGATCCGCAAGCTGGCACTTGAATTAATGATCGAAGCGCAGCACTGTTATCAACGCAAACTTTTGCCCAAGCTTGTTAAAGCGGGCATCCATATTATCGACTATCAAAAATTAAACAAAACGCAAAAAGAAAGAGCCGATACGTATTTCAAAGAAGTGATCTATCCTGTACTTACGCCGCTCGCGTTGGATCCCGGGCATCCCTTCCCGCATATTTCAAATTTAAGTTTAAATCTTGCTATTGTGATCCGCGACAAAAAAGGGAATGAAAAGTTTGCGCGTCTTAAAGTGCCGGATACTTTGCCGCGCCTTTTGCCGATCAAGCGTTCTTCGGGCGGAGTCCGTAAAGATGGGACAATTCCACATCAACATTATTTTGTCTGGCTTGAACAGGTCATTGCGTCCAATCTCCATGACCTGTTCCCCGGCATGGAAGTGACGGCCGCTCACCCCTTCCGTATTGTGCGCGATGCCGATATCGAAATTCAGGAACTCGAAGCAGATGACCTGCTTGAGACCATGCAGCAGAATATCCGTAAACGCAAGTTTGGCTCGGTGGTGCAGGTGGCTGTGTACGAATCCATGCCTGAGAATATTCGCGAACTGTTGGTGGACAATCTTGAAGTGACCCGTAACGATGTCTATGTTTTGGATAGTCCGCTTGGCTTGAGCGGATTATGGCAGTTATACAGCAACGTGGAACGCCATGATCTGAAGGATAACCCTTACAAGCCTCGCGTTCCCAAGGCATTCAGACATGCCGCAACTGCAACGGATATCTTCGAAGCGATCCGAAGCGGAAATATTCTGGTCCATCATCCTTATGATTCATTCAAGCCCGTTGTTGATTTTATCAATGCCGCCGCGCGTGATCCGCAGGTGCTGGCGATCAAGCAAACACTGTATCGGGTTGGCCCAAACGCGCCAGTGGTCGAAGCCCTGCTCGAAGCTGCCGAGCGCGGTAAACAGGTGGCAGTGCTGGTTGAACTCAAAGCGCGCTTCGATGAAGAATCAAATATCAGTTGGGCGCGCGCCTTGGAAGAAGTGGGCGTGCATGTGGTCTATGGTCTGGTTGGTTTGAAGACCCATTGCAAAGTCACCATGGTGGTCCGTCAGGAGGGTGAGGGCATTCGCCGATATTTGCATCTTGCAACCGGTAATTACAATGCGAACACATCCCGTATATATGAAGACATCGGCATGTTTACCTGTGATGAAAACATGGGTGCGGATGCGACCGATCTTTTTAATTATTTAACAGGATATTCCACAAAACAGGAGTACCGCAAATTGCTGGTTGCCCCTGTCAGCCTGCGTAAGAAATTGGAAAAATATATTCTGCGTGAGATCGAACATGCCCAGCAAGGACGCAAAGCCCATTTGATCTTCAAGCTTAATTCGCTGGTTGACCCACACATGATCCAGCTTTTATATCAGGCATCCCAGGCGGGCGTGAAGGTTGATCTGCTCGTGCGCGGTATGTGCTGCCTGCGACCTGGCATTAAAGGTGTCAGCGAGAATATTCGTGTCATCAGCATTGTCGGGCGTTATCTCGAACACAGCCGCTTGTTTTATTTTCATAATGACGGCAAGGAAAATATTTATCTCGGCAGCGCAGACCTGATGACCCGTAATCTCAATCATCGTGTTGAAGTTGTCTTCCCGATCGAAAACAAGGATCACATTCATCATTTGCTCCATCGTGTTTTGGATACTTATTTAAAAGACAACACGCGCGCGCGCATTCTTCAATCAAACGGCACTTATACACGCCTCGTTCCTGAAGCGGGAAAAGAGATTGTCGATGTTCAGGAAAAGTTTATGAGTTGATCGGAATTACAAAATAAAAAACACTTCCGCGTCCTTCGTTGCTCTCCGCCCAAATTTTTCCGCCGTGCGCTTCGATGATATGTTTTGAGATTGAAAGTCCAAGTCCCGTACCCGAACCTGTGCGGGATTTGTCGACTCTGTAGAATCTTTCAAAGATACGGGTGAGACTCTCCGCTGGGATACCGACTCCCGAATCCCGCACAGCGAATCGCACGCCGCCGGTAACTGATTCAGTTTCGAGAGAAATATCTCCCCCGGGCTTCGTGAATTTGACCGCGTTATGGATCAGATTCACCAGCACCTGCTCCAGCCGTGATTTATCTGCGCGGATATTTGACAGACCATCCTCACACTTGATCGACAACTTCAGCCCTGCGCGTTCAGCCTGCATTCTCATGCGGTCGGCGGCAGATGTGACCAAACCCTTCGGCGCCAGCGGCGCGAGGATCAATTCCACCTGACCTGACTCAATGCGTGAGAGGTCAAGCAATTCCTGTGCCATCTGCGTCAGCGCGTCCACTTCAGCGCTGATCCTGCCCAGGAAACGCGGACCTGCTTCCGGGTCCGATAATGCGCCGCTTTGTAATGTCTCAGTTAATGCTTTAAGTGAGGCAAGCGGAGTCCGCAGCTCATGCGAAACGTTGGAGATAAAATCCCGCCGCACGGTTTCGAGCCTGCGCACGCGGGTCAGATCCTGCACAAGCAGCAGGCTTCCGCTCGCGTGTGTATCTGGGATGGCGATCAACTGCAAAAATTGATGGCGGGCGGGCAGTTCAACCGACTCGCTTTGCATTTCATTGGTTTGCTGACAGCGTCTCCATGCGTCCACGAGTTGATGGTTGCGGACAACTTCGGTGACACTGTGCCCGGGCGCGTTTGAAATTTCAAAGAGCTTTTGCGCGGCTGGATTTGCAAACTGGATCAGTCCATTTGCATCGACAATGATCACGCCGTCGGTGAGCTGTTCAAGGACAGTGGAAAGGCGCGCATTCTCTGAGTTCAATGTCGAAAGTTGATTTTCAAAATATAACTTTAACGAGGCGACAGCATTCGAAAGATTTTCGATTTTATTCAGGTCAGTGGGGAGGCTTTCCGGCGCGATGCGTGCAAGGTGGGCATATTCATCCACTCGTTTTTTTAAATCATAATATCGCCACGCATACCACGCAGCGACAAGGAATAAAATAATGCTCAAAAATAATTGAAACGAATTCATCCCGACCTTCGACCTTTGACCATCAATTGTTTTTCATCCTTCAAACCGATATCCGCCGCCGCGTACTGTCACAATGCGGGTGGGGTTGGATGAATCCGCTTCGATCTTTTGGCGCAGCCAGCGGACGTGTACATCCACAGTACGGCTGTCGCCGATGAAATCCCAGCCCCAGACACGCTCAAGGATGAATTCGCGCGAAAGCATCTGGCGGCGGTGTTCGGCGAGGAAGAGCAGGAGTTCATATTCTTTTGGCTTGATCGGTATCGCTTCACTGTTCAATGTGACCTCGCGGCGGGTAAGGTCAATGGTGAGATTATCAAAAGTTAATTTTTCGTGCGGCGTGTCGGCGTCTTTTGATTTTCCCATTTCCTCACGCAACAAACGCGCGCGTCTAAGCTGTGACTTGACTCGCGCCATTAACTCGCGCATCGAGAATGGCTTGCTCATGTAATCATCCGCGCCGACTTCGAGACCGACCACGCGGTCAATTTCATCGTCGCGAGCGGTGAGCATCAAAATGGCAGTGGACATTTCCTTGCGCAGAATGCGCGCAACTTCGAATCCGTCCATTTCGGGCAGCATGATATCCAGCACGATCAGGTCAGGTTTTAATCGCCGCGCAGCTTCGAGTGCAGAGCGGCCATCTCCAACTGTTTCCACCCTATAACCTTCTTTTTTCAGGTTATAGGCAAGGGTCTCTTGTAAAGAGAGTTCATCTTCAACGATCAGAATTGTTTCAGGCATTGATGGGAATATACCATAAAGGAAATATTGTCTGTTAATGGGAGGTTAAAGAAAAGAGCCTGCCGCTCGGGCAGGCTCTCATTTTAGGGAATGATCTCGAATTCGATTGTTTGCTGAAGATTATCGTTTAAATATAAGTCAACTTTGTATTTCCCGGCAGGCCATGGATTGGCACTGTGATTCGACAATGTTCTATAATTTTTTACCGTTGCGACATCGGTGATATCAGACCTTACGGCTCCCGGCAGAAAACCTTTTACATCCACCACCGACCAGACGATCCGGATAACGTTTTTATTGGAGGGATCATTGATATCAAAGAATAAATAAATGACCTGATCGGGCTTATATTTATTTGTGGTGAAAACACCCTTGATATCTGATGCCAGAAATCCATTAAAGATGCCTTCCTGCGCAGCAGCGGTTGCCGTGGGCGGCTCAAGGGTCGGGGTAAAGGTGAACGGCACCTCAGTGGGAGGAATAACAACTGTTTCTGTTGGCAGGATAGGCAAAGGAGTGGCAGTCACAATCGCAGTAATGATCAGCGGGGCGGGGGTTGGGGATGGGCTGGTATCGTTTCGGTTCAAAACAAAGGGAATAATCGCAGCAACAATGGTCGTCGCCGCGCCAATGATCGCGATTAATACATTTTGACTGATCTTTGATTCCTTTGCCCCTTCGCTTGAAGATTTGTTTTCCATAGATTCACCTTCCTTTTTTAAGATTTTATATTAAGCAGCCAGATTGTCAAGAACAATCCGTTGAAATGCGATTGATTTTCCCCCATTGTAATGCGATATGCTGGAAATATGAGCCAAATAATCTTGTTTATAGGTATGACAGGAAAATTTAGCTGGAAATTGTTTCTGCAAATTTTGCGGGCGTAGAGCGAAGAAAAATGAAAGACCGTCAGTTGTGGCTGGCGGTCTTTTGCTTGTTGTTATGCTATTGAATTGGCTTTCTGGATCTGCGTGTGAGGAGTTTCCACAATCCCCAGATGATCAACGCGGGCGGCGCAAGGATCGGGATAAGCACTACAAAGAGCCAGATCAGGAAGTTCACAATGCCTTGATATGCGAAGGTGACGGTCTCTTTGGCGTTGTTGAAGGTCTCACCCGGGTTCCACGGATTCGGAGTCGGGGTGACAACAGGTTCCAACTCGGGCAGTTCAGGTTCAAAGTTAATGGTGATCGTAGAGTAAGCGGAGCGGTCTTCCAGGTAATTCATCTGCCCTTTGATCTGTTCGATCTGTGACTCGATGGCAGAAAGTTCCTGGTTGATGCGCAGGGCTTCGTCAACTGTTTTGGCACTATCAAGGAAAGCCTTAATACGTTCACGCGTGGCTTCGAGATTGGTTAACTGTGATTGCAGGTCAACGAATTGATTGGTCACGTCTTCGCCGGAAGCGCTTTCGTCCAGCACCTGAACTGAGAGTCCCCGCAGGCGGCTGAGGGTGTGCTCGAATTCCTGAACGGGAATTCCAATGGTAATGGCGGCGTATTTGTAATTTTTGCCATCATAATGGGGTTGAGACCACACCCGTGAGCTGACGATATATCCGCCCGCGTCGCCTACAACTTGAGTGGCGCGGTCTATGGCGATATCTGTGTCAGTCACCAGCAATTTGATCTCGGCGTTCTTAATGATCATATGCATGGATGCTAAGGCGCCGGGAGCGCTGTCTTGTGGCGGCATGGCGGTGGCATAGATCGATGGGAGCGCCTGGTTGCCTGCTTCCTTTGCGACATCATTCGCTCCACCAGCATTTTGGGCGGCTGGTTCTTCATAAGAAAGCGGTGCTTCAACAACGAATGCTTCTGTTGCGGCGGGGGCACCTCCACAAGCGCTGAGAATCAGAACCCCCAATACGATAAATACGGCTAGGACATTGAATTTTGTTTTCATATTCTCCTCCAGAAAGAATATTGTCGGCGTGATAATGGGTTGACGATAATGGGAGGAGAAATGTTCCGTGTTGTGAGGTTTGGCCTATTTCTTCGTTGAAAATATTTGGGCAACCTTGTTGGCCCAGCCTGCCTGGCTACAGCGGACCACCAGTTCGGCCAGTTCACGCGGCAGGACATTTTTGCTCAAAATATTTTCTGTTGGTATCCATAGTGGAAGATAAGTTCCATAGGCGGGATTATATTCGTTGTATTCCTCGCCTGTGCCTGTCCCAAAATCCCCGCTGATTCTGTATACTAAAAAATAATGCTGTATATTTCCGTTGATGAAGATCTCGGCGGCTTTTTGTTGGATCTCGACTACAATGCCTAACTCTTCTTCTGCCTCGCGGACCGCGGCTTGTTCCGGGCACTCGCCTTCGTCGATACCGCCGCCGGGAAATGCAAAATAATGTAACCCATTGCGATGGCGTTCGATGAGGGCCAGTTTGTTATTTTCGATCAGGATAATACCGGAGCGGTTTCGCATTTTGAGATCATGCTCTGTTAAGTATGTCGCGTGTTTTGTCCACATCTTCATGGATTTTTTCGATCAATGCATCCACTGAATCAAATTTTAACTCATCACGGATGCGGGAGATGAATTCAACTTTCACTTCCTGTCCGTAAATGTCACGGTCGAAATCCAGGAAGTAGGCTTCGAGGCTGGGGGTTTGTCTTTCTGGTGTGAAGGTGGGGTTGAAACCAATATTGGTGGCGGCCATGAACTTCTCTTCACCTAGCCATGCCCAGGAAGCATAGATGCCATTTGTTGGTATCACTTTTTGTTTTGGATAATTCACATTGGCGGTGGGGAAGCCGATCTTGCGCCCGCGTTCAGCGCCATGGATGATTTCTCCACTCATACTGTAGTTGTAACCAAGCAGTTTTGCGGCTTCAGTCACATTGCCGGTCGAAACCAGTTTGCGAATTTCGGTGGAGGAGATCACGCCGCTTTCGTCGCTGACGGCATGGATGACCTCAACTGTGTAATTCAGCTCACTGCCAATTTCGGCCAGTCGCACTGCGCTGCCTTCGCGTCTCCTGCCGAGCGCAAAGTCATAACCAATCAGCAGGTGACTGAGGTCAAGCGTCTTTTTCAGGCGCGACATATACTCGTAGGCAGGGACAGTTGACAGGTCAGGGGTGAAGCGCTGGGTGATGACGATGTCCACGCCCAACGCCCCGAGCAGATCAGCCCGTTCCGCTGGTGTGGTCAGGCATTTAATATCCCGCCCGGTCAACACATTTGCCGGATGAGGGTCAAACGTTAATAGAACAGCGGGCGCATTGTTTGTATGCGCTTCTGTGGTGAGTTTGCGGATGATCTCGCGATGTCCGCGATGCACGCCGTCAAAAACACCGACTGTGAGCCAGGCGTTTTTGACGGTAACTTCTTCAAGCGAATAATAATGCTGCATGGGATGAAAAAAGCCGCCGCCCTTTGTATTCCGGGCGAGCGGCCTTTTATTTATGTTATATCGGAATTAGTCTGTGAAGAAAACTTTCTTGGGCTGCCATTCACGCGTGCCATCTTCGTTGATGACCATTTCCATGAGCGCGACCAATTCGCCTTGGGTGCTTACGCCGCGCACTTTGGTTTCTGTGGGTTCGCCGACAACTTTGACGCGATGACCATGCCGAACCCCTTCCACTTCATCGGGACTGAGTTCAACGGCGGTCCAATCGCCCAGCGCTTCGGCGGCGGGGATGAGGTATTGATACCAGTTGCCGGCGGTGAATGCTTCCTGCAATTTTCGCAGAGGCACCGCGTCGCGCAACGAGAAACGCCCGCTCTTTGTGCGGCGCAGACCGACCAGATACGCGCCGCAGCCCAGCATCACGCCGAGATCGTTTGCGAGAGAGCGGACATAGGTGCCGGAGGAACAATGCACATCAATGACCACTTCGGGCGGAGTCCATTCGAGGACTTCAAGGTGATGCACGGTGATCTTGCGCGGCGCAAGTTCCACTTCTTCGCCCTCGCGCGCCATTTCATAGGCTTTGCGTCCCTGTACTTTCACTGCGGAATAGGGCGGCGGGGTTTGTTCGATCTCACCAACAAATGTTTTGAGCGCTTCTTCGAACTGGGCTTCCGTCACGCTGACCGGATCTTTTGTAGGCGTTACCAAACCTTCTGCATCAAATGTGTCCGTGGAGCTGCCCAATCTAATAATGGCCTGATATCGTTTATCGGAAGCCGAGACGTACTCGCTTAAGCGTACAGCGGGACCAACAAGGATGACGAGTACGCCGGAAGCGCGCGGGTCCAGTGTGCCGGTGTGACCGGCGCGGCGTAGGTTCGTCCCATTGCGGATAGCCTGCACCACGTCATGCGACGTCATACCGACTGGTTTATCAACAACGAGTGCGCCCGAGATGGCGTTCTTAATATCCTGACTATTCATTTTGCATTCCTCCTTAGATTTTCCTCTGAGTAATTATGACACATTTATCTTATTTTACAATGAGATTATGTAATTCTTATTTTAGATTTAACATTTCGCGAGTCTTTTTCAAAACTTCCTGTTGGACTTCGATCAAGCCGCCCTCGATGTCTGCTCCGGCTGCTGCGGCATGACCACCGCCTTTAAAGTGTTTTGCCACCTGGGAGACATCCACGCCGGTTTCCAGTGCGCGCCATGAGATCTTGACATGGTTGTCACTTTGTTCGACGAAGACCATTCCGACTTTGTTCCCGTCAATGGCTGATATCATGTTGATCAGGTCTGCGTCGTCATTGCCGCCATATCCCGCGGCTTTGCGGTCTGATAGGTTCAAAGTCCCCCAAACAATTCCATGCTTGCTTTGCAGGCTGGAGAGGCCTGCTCCCCAATAGCGTGCGGCTGGATATGTTTTTCTGACTAGTGCATGCATATATATTTCGGGCATGTCCACGCCTGTTTCCATGAGAGTCGCGGCTTGTCGAAGCGCTTGCGGCGTGATGTTGGATGTGCGGAAGCCAAGCGTGTCTGTGATGATGCCGGTTAATAGAGCCGCGGCGATGGGTTTGGTGATCTTCAACCCCCATTCTGGCAGGTGTGTGGTCAGGATCGCAGATGTGGCAACCTCTTCGGCTTCGATGAGATTTAATTTTCCAAAATTTTCGTTCGTTTTGTGATGGTCAATATTAATGTCAGGCTCGCCAAAACTTTCAAACAACTTCCCCGTTCGTTTGAAGTCCGCGCAGTCGACTGTGATGAATGTATCATGAGCTTCTGTTGGGGTTTTCTTGATCAGTTCGCTGCCTTCAAGGTATTTGAACGAAGATGGTACCCCGTCTGCCAGGATCATTTGCACGGCTTTGCCTGCATCACGCAAAGCCAGCCCCAGTCCAAGCAGTGCTCCAATCGCGTCACCATCCGGTCGAACATGCGAAGCGATCACAATATTTTGTGCCGCGTCCAATCTATTTTTTATTTCCCCTATAATTTGGTTGTTCACTTATTTCCATCCTCCTAAACGATTAATAAAAATAGGGGGTGCGTTTTGGACACACCCCCTATAAATTATTTCTTTTCTCTTAACCCAGCCAGAACCTTCTCAATGTGGTCGGCGTTCTCCGGCGTGGGGTCCCAGTGGAATTTCAATCTGGGGAAGGCGCGCAATTCAACTCGCGCGGCGAGCGCCCGCCTGAAGAAACCAGACGCAGATTCAAGCCCTTCGAGGATCTCGGTGGAACGCGAAGCGCCCTCGACAGCAGAGACAAAGATATGCGCGAAGGCGAGTTCTTTGTCTATTTTCACATCGTTGATGAATATGTTCTTCAGGCGCGGATCATTGGTCTCGCGGATCAACATCTGCGAAAGTTCCTGACGAACACGGTCCTGGATGCGGTGTAAACGAATTCCTGATGGCATGTATTACTCACTTATGTCATTGCGAGGAGCGTTCTTTGCGATGAACCAATCTCCAACTTAATGAGAGGTTGTTTCGCACGAAGCGCTCGCAACGACATTTAATTACGAATTTTCAACCACATAACAAACCAATTGATCGCCGGGTTCGATATCGTTGAAGTTCTTGAAGCCGACACCGCATTCAAAACCTGTGCGCATTTCCTTTACATCTTCCTTCTCATGACGCAGGGAAGACAGGTCGCCTTCGTAGATCATGTCAGCGCCGCGGTAGAGACGCACGCGCGCGCCGCGTCTTAGCTCGCCTTCGGTCACTTTGCAGCCGGCGACCTTGCCAAACTTGGAAGCGGCGAATGCGACCAATACCTGCGCGCGTCCGACAACTCTTTCCACGAGTTTGGGTTCAAGCATACCATTGAGCGCCTTCTCAATGTCTTCGGTCATGCGGTAGATGATCTCGTACAGACGGATATCCACGCCTTCTTTCTCAGCGAGACGGCGGCCGTCCACATCCGCTTGAACGTTGAAGCCAATGATAATGGCTTTCGATGCAGAAGCGAGCATTACGTCGTTGTTGCCGATATTACCGGTCTCAGCGTGCAGGATATGTAATCCGATCTCGCCTTCGCCGAGTTTGTTCAATTCATTGACGATCGGGTCCAGTGAACCCTGAACGTCCGCTTTGATAATAAGGTTGAGCCCCTTGGCTTCGCCAGCCTGTACATTAGCGAACAAGTCTTCGAGCGAAACTTTCTTCTTGGTCTGCGAAAGGGTTTTGGCGGCGTCGCTGCGCTCCGCAACGATCGCACGCGCTTCTTTTTCAGAAGCCACGACCTGGAAGATATCTCCAGCGGAGGGCATGCCGCTTAATCCCATCACAGCTACCGGCGTGGATGGACCGGCTTTCTTGATCGGTTTGCCTTTGTGGTCGGTGATGGCACGCAGTTTCCCGTATGAAGTTCCTGCCACGACAATGTCACCGGCCTCGAGCGTTCCATTCTGAACCAACAGGGTGGCCATCACACCTTTGGATTTGTCCAACTCGGCTTCGATGACCGTGCCAATGACTTTTCCGCCGGGGTTGGCTTTGATGACATTACTGTCAGCCACGAGCAAAATACCTTCGAGCAGATCGTCAATACCCTTGTTTTGTTTTGCAGAAACAGCCACTACCATCGTGTTACCGCCCCATTCATCCGGGACGAGTTCAAGTTCGGCAAGCTGCTGCTTGACACGATCTGGATTGGCGTTGGCTTTATCAACTTTGTTTAACGCGACCATCAATGGGACACGCGCCGCTTTTGCGTGTGCGATGGCTTCGCGTGTTTGCGGCATGACGCCGTCATCCGCCGCGACAACGAGCACGACAATATCCGCGCCCTGAGCGCCGCGCGCGCGCATTTGTGTGAACGCTGCATGGCCGGGGGTATCCAGGAACGTGATCAGACGTCCCTTCTTTTCAACTTGGTACGCGCCGATATGCTGGGTAATACCACCGGCTTCGCCGGCAGCGACTTCGGTTTGACGAATGGCATCCAGGAGGCTGGTCTTGCCGTGATCGACATGACCGAGGATGGTGACTACAGGCGGGCGGGGCTTTAAGAGCGACGCGTTTTCTCCCGCGATCATCTGACGCCAGAGTGGGACTTCCCCGGTCTCCACCTTGGTATCTTCTTCTGATGCTTCGAGTACGGCTTCGAAGCCGTACTCCCCAACCACGATCGCTGCTGTGTCAAAATCCACAGTCTGATTTATGGTTGCCATCACACCATTCGACATTAATTTTTTGATCAGGTCAATCGGGCTTTTTTCAATCTTCAGCGCCAGATCACGGATCACAATGCTGGCGGGCAATTCAAGTTTGGTAACGGTAGTGCTCATCGGCCACCTCCTTCTAATTTGCGAATATCATGGTTCAATATTCGCGGTTCCCAATTCCCCGGTAAGTGACGAGTGACCGAGCGGCTATTCGTTCACATGACTTACCTTATTGGTCTCTGCGGGCAGAGTATTAATAAAATTTTCCAATTGAACGCGGTCTTCCGCGCTCAATTCCGCTTTGAGCGCATTCGCCAAAGCTCCCCTCAAACCGCGCACCCAACATTCGCGGCGATCGTGTAAATAAGCACCTCTTCCAGCCAGTTTGCCGGTTGGGTCCACTTGTACCCCTTCAGCCGTGCGCACGACCCGCAGCATTTGCCTTTTCGGCAAAACTTCGCGGCATCCCACGCAGGTCCGTTGGGGTACATGTTTAACGCGCTGGACAGGTTTCTTCTTCACCTTCAAATTATCCCGAGGGATAAGTTATTCCCAATCTTCGCCGACGACATCGTCGCCGCGTTTGTGTTTCTTGCGTCCAACAACCGCGCCGAGGCCTTCGTCAAATTCCAATTCAACGCCTTTCTTCTTGCCTTTCTTACCGGCTGCTTTCTTCTTATCGGCGTCATCGTCGGTTGTCGTGGTTTGGAATATCTCAGGCTTCATCTTGAACAATTCGTCGAGCGAGACGCCGTCCTTGGCATTCTCTTCCTCTTCTTCGACGACTTTCTTTGCGTCTTTCTTCCCTTCAAGCTGTTTCTTCTCGAGCGCGATTTCTTCCGCTGCAACAGGTTCGGTGGCAGCAACAACTGCCACGGCTTCCGCTGTGACAGGAACTTCCACCTTCACTGGTTCAGGCTCAGGTTCAGGGAAGGTGAGCGCAGCGAGGGATTCTTCAATGTTTTGTAACGCCTTCGAACCCACGCCTGCCAGCCCAAGCACCTTATTGGGATCTGTCTTGAGCGTAAACATCAAACCGCCGACGGTCTCAAATCCGGCTTCGGTCAGAATGTTGAAGATATGTTCCTTGATACCAGCCTGATCGAGAGGCATGTTGAATGCGGCAGTTGGGATGTCTGCGCGCGCGGCAGTGGTGCGGGCTTCCTCCACGCGGGCGGCTTCTTCCTTGATCTGGATCGTGCGGCGTTCAACGCGGTCCACGAACTGACCCAACACCGTGTACTCTTCCGGCATGATCGGGCGATTCTCGGCTTTCTTTGCGAGAATTTCCTGAACCTGTGGAATAACTTCCACGGCAGCGGGGATCAACGCGGCGAGTTCGGCGTTATTTTGAAGCTTCTTAAGCGAGTCGCTGGAGGCTTCGGTCAAGGACTTGATGTCAATGCGCCAGCCCGTCAATTTCGCGGCGAGGCGGGCATTCTGTCCATCGCGCCCAATGGCGAGACTCAATTGATCTTCGCCCACCACGACAGTCGCGGTGCGCGCGCCTTCATTATCAACAAGATACACGCCGTTCACGCGCGCCGGGCTGATGGCTTTGGAGATATAAATAATGGGGTCTTGATCCCATTGGATGATATCGATTTTTTCATCGTGCAATTCTTTGACGATGGCTTGAATACGCACGCCTTTGATGCCAACGCATGCGCCGACTGGATCAATACCAGCCTGTGTCGCGGAAACCGCTACTTTCGCGCGGGCACCGGGCTCACGCGCAATCGCGCGGATCTCGACAATGCCGTGATAGATCTCAGGGACTTCGTTCTCAAGCAGGCGTCGCAGGAAATTGCGATGTGCACGTGAGAGCACGATCTGCGGACCACGCGTACCATCTTTGACTTCCATGACCACGGCGCGAATTCGATCGTGTAATTTGAGTCTTTCACCGGGGATCTTTTGATTGTTGGGCATCACGCCCTCGGCTTTCATATCAAGGCCGATGGTTGCGCTCTGCGCGTTGGAGGCTTGCACCAGACCAGAGACGATCTCCCCGACCTGACGCTCGAAGTATTGCATTTGATTGGAGCGTTCAGCCTCGCGGATGCGCTGCTGGATCACCTGACGGGCGGTCTGGGCGGCCACGCGGCCAAAGTCAGCGGGTGTGGTCTCAACAACGATCATGTCGCCTAGCTGGACTTCGGGGTTGACTTTGCGGGCAACTTCCAATAACACTTCAGTGCGGTCATCAACAATGTTGTCTTCAACTACTTCCTTCTCGGCATACACTGTGACTAAACCGGTATCCGGGTCAAGTTTGGCTTCCACGTGCTGCGCTGTGGATGCGCTGACAGCGCGGCGATACGCAGAGACCATTGCTGATTCGATCGCAGATACAACAATATCCTTGGCCAGTTGTTTTTCTTCCAGCACTTCATTGAAAGCTAAGGCGAACTCGTTTTTTGGCATACTACTTACTCCATCGCTCCTGTCTGTCTATATACAAGCAAAAAAGTGGGGGATACCCACTTTTCGATGTCTTCTTTATGGGGTTTTCCGTGCGCCCGAGATTTTAGCATAGAGGGAGGGAAGGCGCAAGGTATAATCGCAATTATGACTGAAAGAGATATGCAAAAGGCCGCATTGCGCGGCGAACCATCTTATGTTTGGCGCGCGGGTCAGCAGCGGCGGCTTGATATGATCGTGCGCGCCGCGGAAGACCGCCTCGGCCGGTTGGTGCTTGAAAACGGCTGCGGGGTGGGAATGTATGTCGAGAAACTGGCCGGCCTCGGCGCGAAAGTGATCGGATTGGAATATGATCTGGAGCGCGCTGTTGAAGCGCGGATCAAATCTGACAGGATCATCAATGCAGCAGGTGAATTCATCCCGCTGCCCTCTTCGACTTTTGACCTGATCCTCAGCCATGAGGTGATCGAGCACGTTCAGGATGACCGCGCCGCGATCCGCGAGATGATGCGCGTTCTAAAGCCCGGCGGGCGTGCCGTGATCTTTTGTCCCAACCTTGGGTACCCTTATGAAACACACGGTATTTTTTGGAATGGGAAATATTTTTTTGGGAACAAGTTGTTCGTGAATTATCTGCCGCGCACCCTGCGGAACAAACTTGCGCCGCACGTACGGGTCTATTCAACGCGCGACATGCAAGAATTATTTGAAGGACTGCCTGTTAAATTTATTGAACGCACAATTATATTTGGCGCGTATGATAATATCATTGCACGCTTTGGCGCCCTGGGAAAATTCCTGCGGGCGATCCTGCAATTTCTTGAAGCCACACCGTTGAAGTGGTTTGGACTTTCACATTTCTGGGTTGTCGAGAAGATATAAGGGGCTGTCCAAAAAGAGATGGGCAGCCCTTTACAATTTAAAAAAGAAGTGATTCAATGCGGGGTATGAAAACAAGAAAACGAGCTGCTCCAGTATTCAAACCATATGTGATGAATCAAATTGCGCTGATGCCGCCGAGCTATGATGAAAAGATCCCATCAGATCATCTGGTGCGGGTGGTGAACAAAGCGATCGAAGACC
>Ga0268298_10000941_pt1 | contig 36140 bp, 30 predicted proteins | sample WWTPWeurt_MetaG_FD_194462 | JGI IMG/M metagenome (GOLD analysis project Ga0268298, IMG submission 194462) | Activated sludge microbial communities from WWTP in Nijmegen, Gelderland, Netherland - WWTP Weurt | ecosystem: Engineered > WWTP > Aerobic digester > Activated sludge | place...
GAGCATCGACATCGAAGACCGTCAGCCGGGAGAATTCCTCCCGGGTATAACCCAGGAGCCGGGGGCCGACGTCGTTGAACTCGACGAAGCGCATGTCGGGATTGAGGAGCGCGATAGCGACGTCCGCCTGATTGACGATGGCGGAATAGAGTTGCTCCCGCTCACTCAGGGCTTCCTGGGCCAAGGTTTCCTCGGTGACGTCGAGGAGATAGGCGAAGGCTCGCAGCTCGCCGTCGAAGTCGACAAGCTCGGCGGACAATCGGATCCAGTGGGTCCGCCCCTGACGATCGCGCATGTGGGTGCGAAAATCGGCGACGCGGCCTTCGGTGCGCAGCCGATTCTTCCAGACATCCCGCTCGCTGGGGTCCCTCCACAGGCCGATCTCGACGGAATTTCTACCGATCAGTTCGTTCCGCGACCAACCGAATGTCGTGACGTAGGCGCCATTGACTTCGAGGTAGCGTCCGCTTTCCAGATCGGTGATGGAAATTGCCACCGGGCTGACGTCGAAGGCTGCCGCCATCTGCTTGCGGTATTCGCGGACGAGCGTTTCGTTGCGCCGCTGTTCGGTCATGTCGACGATATTGGCGAGAATGACCTTGCGGCCTGCTCCCTCGATGAGGGTGGCGGCCAACGAACAGATGCGCAACTGGCCATCCCGGGTGCGGCCCAGAAACTCGTAGTCCCGGATGCGGCCAGTGGCCGCGACGGTTTCGACCATGGTCCGGCGCGCTGACGGGTCGAGCCAAATACCTTGCTCCAGAGTGCTGCGCCCGACGGCTTCTTCGCGGGTCCAGCCGAAGCAGCGAGTGAAGCTTTCATTGACGTCGAGGATCGCCCCATCGTCGAGGGCGGTCAGGGTCATGACCACGGGGCTTTCGTAGAAGGATGCGGCGAGGAGGCCGATACCCTCGGCAGTGATGGTCGATGTCGATGGGGGATCAGACGCCTGGGCCGAGGCGGCTGCCGGAGTGCCGGAGGGAGAGCCGGTGTCGGTCGCCATGGTGGGTCGCTCAGCGCTTGGTCTGGACGATCCGATGATAGGCCGCGAAACGGCCAGCGTCCACATGGCCGTTCGCTACCGCTGCCTGCAGGGCGCAATCCGGCTCCCGGTCATGCCGGCAGTCGCGGAAGCGGCAGGCGCCCAGGAACGGCCTGAATTCGGGGAATGCCAGTTCCACCGCCGCCCGGTCCAGATGATTGAGGCCGAATTCCTGCAGGCCGGGGGAATCGATCAGGTGGCTCTCGGCGTCCAGGTGGTAGAGGCAGGCGTGGGTCGTGGTGTGCTTTCCCGAATCGAGGGCTGCCGAGATTTCCCGGGTGATGGCGCCGGCATCGGGAACCAGGGCGTTGACCAGGGTGGATTTGCCCATGCCCGACTGGCCGACCAGGGCAGCGGTCCGCCCCTGGAGATGAGGGCGGAGGTCTTCCGCGTGTTCCCGGGCGCAAAGTTCGACCACCGGTGTGCCGAGGCCGGCGAGGACCGCGAGGCGCTGCCGGGCGCCCGGCAGCCGATCGGTAAGATCGGCCTTGTTCAACACGATAAGCGGCTCAATCTCCTCGGTGGCTGCGGCGACCAGAGCCCGCGACAGCAAGTCTTCCGAAAAGGCGGGTTCGGTGGCCACCACGAGGACCAGCAGATCGACATTGGCGGCGATCAGTTTCTGGCGTACTTCGTTGGAGCGGTAGAGCAGGCTGCGACGGGGATGGATGGACTCCACCACGCCCTGGCCTGGGGCGGTGAGGGCGACCTCGACCCAATCGCCGCAAGCGATGTCGCTTTTCTTGCCGCGGGGAAAACAGGCCAGACGGCTGCCGTCGTCGAGTTCAACCACGTACTGACGGCCGTGGGCGGCGACGACGCGTCCCGGCTGGCTCATGACCTAGGCGGGGCGCAGGCGATGGAGATGTTCGATCCGCTGGGCCGCCGGCGGATGGGAGTCGTAGAACAGGGAGTGCAAAGGATCGGGAGTCAAGGTGGCGGCATTGTCCTGGTAGAGCTTGACCAAGGCGCGGACCAGATCGTCGGCGCCGGCATTTTCGGCGGCGTAGGCGTCGGCCTCGAACTCGTGCCGACGGGAAAGATAGCTGGTCAGCGGATGGAAGGGAAAGGTGAATACCGGAATCACCAGAAAGAAGAGTACGAGAGCCAGCGCCGTATTGCCCCCCGCGACGCCCAGACCGGCGAAGAAGCCCGGCGTTTCGATGAGCACGCCGAGCAGCCAGAGGAAGAAGAGGGACAGCAGAAAGCTCAGGGCAATGTGCTTGACCACATGGCGGCGGCGAAAATGGCCCAGTTCGTGGGCGAGAACGGCTTCGACCTCGGCCGGGGCGAGGCGCTCGAGCAGGGTGTCGAAGAAGACGATGCGCTTGTTGTTGCCGAAGCCGGTGAAATAGGCGTTGCCGTGGCTGGAGCGCTTGGAGCCGTCCATGACGAACAGGCCGCTGGACCGGAAGCCGCAGCGGGACAATAGGGCTTCGATGCGAGTCTTCATCTCGCCTTCGCCCAGGGGGGAGAATTTATTGAAGAGCGGGGCGATCCAGGTGGGATAGATGAAGTGGATGGACAGCGAGAAGACGCACCAGAAAATCCACACGTACAGCCACCATAGACTGCCCAGGTTGCCCATCAGCCAGAGTACCGCGAGCAGCACGGGAACCCCGATCGCGCCGGCGAGCAGGGACTGCTTGGCGAAATCGGAGAAGAAGAGCCCGAGGGTCATGCGATTGAAACCGAAGCGCTCCTCGATCACAAATTGCCGGTAAAGGGCAAAGGGCAGGTCGGCAACCGACTGGATGGCCAGAACGCTGAAAATGAGCGCCAATCCATAGGCATGGCCGGAGAGCATGCCTCCCCACAGGCGGTCCAGGGCGGCGAGGCCGCCCCCCAGGGTGAGCAGGAGCAGGAGCGCGCCGTCGGCCATCGCCGCGACCATGCCCCAGCGCGTCTTGGCAACGGTGTAGGCGGCCGCCTTGCGGTGGGCTTCGAGGCTGATGCGGCCTGCGAACTGGGCGGGAACCGCATCGGCATGGCGGCCGACATGGCTCGCCTGACGGGCGGCCAGCCATAGTCGCAGGACCAGCGTGGCGACGAAGGCGGCGAGAAAAAGGGTGGTGACGGCGGCAGGGGAAAGGGTGTCAGTCATCGAGCTATGCGACAATGAAAACTTTGGCAAAAGAAGCGACGCATTATATGGCAGGCAATGCGAACAACCTCGTCTGGCTGGACATGGAAATGACCGGTCTCGATCCCGACCGCGACCGCGTCATCGAACTGGCCATCGTGGTGACCGATTCCGACCTGCGGCTGGTGGCGGAGTCCCCGACCTGGGCCGTGCACCAGAGCGACGCCGTACTGGCCGCCATGGACGATTGGAACCAGAAAACCCACGGACGTTCCGGACTCATCGATCGGGTGCGGGAATCGGTCCTCGACGAAGCCCGGGTGGCCGCCGAAGCGCTGGAATTCCTGCGCAAGTACTCCTCAGCCGGCCATTCCCCGATGTGCGGCAATTCCATCTGCCAGGATCGCCGATTCATGGCCCGCCACATGCCCGAACTCGAATCCTTCTTTCACTACCGCAATCTGGACGTCAGCACCCTCAAGGAGTTGTGCAAACGCTGGGTTCCGGAGGTCTACAAGGGCTTCAAGAAAAAGAGCCGGCACACGGCGCTGGCAGACATCTACGAGTCCATCGACGAACTGAAGTACTACCGGGAACACTTTCTACGAATGCAGGCTCAGGCCCCACTTTCGGACAATTCTGGTCACGAGCCCGCCGTGGGATGAACGACTGCGCGTCGGTTGCCGAAGCAAACGAAAACGCCCGCCCGGAAACCGGGCGGGCGCGCTGAACTGCAGTGGTGCCAATCAGGCCACGTTTTGCTTGCGACGGCTGAAGCCGAGCAGACCAAACAGGCCCAAACCCAGAAGGGCGACGGATGCGGGTTCGGGAACTTCAACGGCATCGGTGATCAGCAGCAGGTGCGGATCGACGCAGGCGTAGCCCGTATCGCTACGGCCACCGGAAATGTTGGCGTTGCCGTAGATGGACTCAAAATTCCCCTGGGCAGTCGCAACGTTCGTGCCGCACGTGCCGCCGAAATACCAACTGCCCTTGGCAGAGCCGGTATCAAAAGAGATACCGATGTCGTAGCGGTGATTGGCTTCGAAGGTGAACGAGAGCAGGTCCGAATAGATGTAATCCAGAGAACTCGTCGCGCTGAAGAACTTGGTCTGGGAAAACAGCAGATTGTTACCGACGGGAGCCCAGTCGACGCTGCCGATCGTGCCACTCAGTTGGCTATCCCAGATGCCGAAGGTCACGTTCATGTCGTTGAGCAACTGGTAACGTACGGCGATCTGATTGATCGACGTGCTCGCGAGGCTATTGATGACGGTACCAAACGTCACTGAGGCGCCGCGAGTTTCCTCGACGTAGCCGGGCCCACCCGTACCAGCACCGAAGTTATCGAAAATGATAGCGGCCTGGGCGAGTGTCGACGCACAGGCAAGGGAAACGGCTAAGGCCAGAGTCTTGGCTTGAATACGGGCGGCGGAGTTCATGGTGATTCCAGAAGTTGATTGATGACTCTCGCCATTAAGCAGCTTTTATGCCATTAAAAAATTTTTTTATTAAACAATATTTTGTGTGAATTTGCGCGGTCTGATTCAAGGCGGCTGTAAGGAATGTCGACAGTAAGAACCAGGCGTTTTTTAAGAGGATGGTCCCGTGGGGTGAGCCCGCCGCTGCTGAAAGTGCTTGGTGGCAGGGCGAAGATACTCGCGAGATTGGCCTGGGGCGCGATACGCGGCGCAAGCTTGGTTGTCCACACAAATCAAGCGGTCGGCTCCGGAAACTAAAATTGCTCATCTCGCCGGTAAAGGCGGAACTTCTCCCGGCGTTCGCCCGGGCGATTTCCCTCCCACACCAGATCCCAGCGCCCCTTGGGGGCGGCGAGTTCCTGGCGGCTGTTGCCCTGGACGACCAGCCATTTGCACAGGCGACCTGCCGGGCTCGTCGAGGACAAGGGTTCGAGACCGGCGAAATAGGCAAACGAGGCGCGCTGCGTTCCGTTGAGTCCCCGCTCGGCCAGGCACTCAGCCCGGTCCGATAACTGATGCGCCACCGCTTCGGCGACCGGCCGGTAACTCTTGCCGTAATCGAACCAGGGCAGCAGCAGGGCGATGGCCAGCAGCCAGAGCGTCGTGAAGCCCATGGTCCAGTGGGTCAGGCTGCGGTAGGGCGAGCGCGGCGCGGTGACGATAAGCCATAACCACCACGCGGTCGCCACGCCGGCGATCAGCACCGCCAGGAAATCGAATTGGCCGGTGAATCCGGGTCGCAGGACCACCACGCGCTTCGCCAGGCGTTCAGGCCAGCCCAGGGCCATGGCCGACCAGGCCACCCAAACCACTGCCGCGAAGAAGGTGAAGGTCATCATCGCGAAGGAATCGAAGGCGTTGGCGGCTCCCCGCCGCAGGCTCAGGGCGCCCGGGGTTGCCAGCAGGGCAAGGGGGGGCAGCAGCAAAAGCGCGGGTACCTCCTTGGGGCGATAGCTCACCGCCAGCATGGCCAGGGTGAGCAGGAGAAAGACCAGCGGCAGGGACTGCGGACGATCGGCCAGGGACTTGCGCCGGATCCAGAGTGCCCAAAGCGCGATGGGGGTGACCGGAAAGGCGAACCAGGGAAGGTGCGCGAGGTAGGTCGCAGCGCCGAGCAAGGGTGACGTGCCGGCCGTAAGCTGGAGGGTCTCGGCGGCGATCCAGCCGGCAAAACGGTCAGGCTCCAGGGCTTGCAGGAGAAGCGGCCAGGGCAGCGCCAGGCAGACTCCGACGGGCAGTGCTACGGCGAGGGTGACCGCCAGCGGCCGGCGCTCGGGATACAGGGCCAGCACCGCGGGACCGGCGGCCAGCAAGGGGAGAGTCGGTGCGATTCCGGCACCCAGCAAGCAGGCGGCCAGCGAGGCACCGTAGAACACTCCCGCGAGCCGCGGCTTGCGGGGGCTGGCGGCCAGGGCCCCCAGGGTGCCGCAGTACGCCGCCAGGGCGACCAGCATGGGCTGCGCATCGTGGGCGTTCAGCAAGAGTCCGCCGCATCCCGCCAGCAGCATCGGACTTGCGGCGGCCGATCCCTGGCCGTAGAGCTCGCGGCCGGAGTAATAGATCCCGGTGAGGGCCAGGGCGACCCAAATGCCACTGGCGAAACGGATGGCATCGTGCAGGGGCAGGAGGCTGCCGAGCAATTTGCCGGTCAGGGCCGCGCTCCAGTAGTAGAGCGGAGGTTCGTCGAAGGCGCGACCCGCCAGATCCGGCGAAAGCCAGTCGCTGTAGGTCAGGATGTGCCAGGCGGTGCCAATATGGATGGCATCCTCGCCCTTCCAGGGGTCGCGACCGAAAAGACCGGCGACCACATAGAAGACGAGCATCCCGGCGAGCATCCATCCCGAAGGAGGGAGGCGGACGCCGCGGCGCAGGGTGTCGAGGAGTGGGGGCACGGGGGGTTAAACGAAAAAGGCAGCCCAGGGGCTGCCTTTCCGGGATCCGGTGTTGGCCTGCTCAGGCAGCCTTGCCGCGCATCGAACCGAATTTCTGATTGAATTTCTCGACCCGGCCGGCGGTGTCGACGATCTTCTGCTTGCCGGTATAGAAGGGATGGCAGGCGGAGCAGACTTCCACGTGCAGGGGCTTCTTCATGGTCGAGCGGGTGGAGAAGGTGTTGCCGCAGGAGCAGGTCACCTGGATTTCGTTGTAGTCGGGATGGATGCCAGCTTTCATGTTCAGTCCTTTAGTCTAGCGAACGGCGGATGTGGCCAATCTGGGAAACTTGCAATTATCTTGAATTGCGTGGCCGCTTGCAAGAGGATTCTTGGCAGCCTGCTCCCCCGCGACCGGCGGCGTATCCCCCCTCGGTTATAATGCCCCGTTTCCCAGCACCGCTTTCCGTTCCCGATGACCGCTATCCTTTGCCTCAAGGGCGATTCAGCCCTTTCTGCCTTCCGCCTGCAACGTCTGCAAGACCGCTTGAAGGCGGCGGTGGGCGAGGTCAGCGGAGTGGCTGCCGACTACTGGCATGTGACGGCATTGCGGCGCGCCCTGGCGGAAGACGAGCGCCGGCGCCTGGGCGCGCTGTTGGAAGAGCGCGAAGCCGGAGGCGAGGCGGGAGAGTTGTTTCTGGTGGTGCCGCGCATCGGCACCATCTCCCCCTGGTCGTCGAAAGCTACCGACATCGCTTGGAACTGCGGCCTGGAGGCGGTGGAGCGCATCGAGCGGGGCATCGCCTACCGAGTGACCCTGGCGGGCGGCCGGGCGCTTACCGGCGACGAGCGGCGTGCCCTATCCGCACTGCTGCACGATCGGATGACCGAAGCCGTGCTGGGCAGTTTCGACGCCGCCCAGGAGTTGTTCCGCCACTTTGCGCCGCGGCCGCTGGCCTCGGTGGACGTGCTGGCCGGCGGCCGGCCGGCTCTGGTGGAGGCCAATGGTAGCCTGGGCCTGGCGCTGTCGGAAGACGAGATCGATTATCTTCTCGATATTTTCGTCAAGGCCGGGCGCAACCCCACCGACGTCGAATTGATGATGTTCGCCCAGGCCAATTCGGAACACTGCCGCCACAAGATTTTCAACGCCTCCTGGGTCATCGACGGCGAGCCCCGGAACAAGACCCTGTTCGGCATGATCCGCGAGACCCATCAGGCCCACCCGAAGGGCACCGTGATGGCCTACTCCGACAATGCCTCGATCATCGAAGGCGCCGAGGTGCCGCGCTTCTATCCGGGTCCGGACGGCACCTACGGCTACCGGCAGGAGCTGACCCACATCCTGACCAAGGTGGAGACCCATAACCACCCCACCGCCATTTCACCCTTCCCGGGCGCCTCCACCGGCTCGGGCGGCGAAATCCGCGACGAGGGAGCCACCGGCCGCGGTTCCAAGCCCAAGGCTGGCTTGTGCGGTTTCTCGGTGTCCAACCTCAATCTGCCGGAGGCGCCGCAACCCTGGGAGCGGCCCTACGGGCGGCCGTCGCGGATCGCCTCGGCCCTGGACATCATGATCGAGGGGCCCATCGGCGCCGCGGCCTTCAACAACGAATTCGGCCGCCCCAACCTGGCCGGGTATTTCCGGACCTTTGAGCAGGCGGTGGGCGATTCCGTACGCGGCTATCACAAGCCGATCATGATCGCCGGCGGCATCGGCAGCATCCAGGCCGAGCAGTCCTTCAAAGTGGCGACCTTTCCGCCCGGTACCTGCTTCGTCCAGCTCGGCGGGCCGGGAATGCTCATCGGCCTGGGAGGTGGGGCCGCGTCGTCGATGAGCGCCGGGGTCAATACCGAGGATCTCGACTTTGCATCGGTGCAGCGGGGCAATCCGGAAATCCAGCGCCGCGCCCAGGAGGTCATCGACCGCTGCTGGCAGATGGGCAGCCCCAAAGGGGACGGATCGCAACCGGGAGACGGCAACCCCATCCTGTCGGTCCACGACGTGGGCGCCGGCGGGGTCTCCAATGCCCTGCCGGAGCTGGCCCATTCCGGTGGCGTCGGCGCCCGTTTCGAGTTGCGTCGGGTGCCCATCGAGGAGCCCGGCATGTCGCCGGCGGAAATCTGGTCCAACGAATCCCAGGAGCGCTACGTCCTCGCCCTGCCTCCGGGGCGCATCGCCGAATTCGCCGCCCTCTGCGCCCGGGAGCGCTGTCCCTTCGCGGTGGTCGGCGAGGCCACCGCCGACGGCCACCTGACGGTCACCGACGCTCATTTCGGGGTCAATCCGGTGGATATGGAAATGGAGGCGCTGCTCGGCAAGCCGCCACGCATGACCCGGGACGTCGCCAGCCTGCCGCCGCTTTTCGTCCCCTTCGATGCCGCTGCCCTGGAACTGAAGGAGGCGGCCTATCGGGTGTTGCGCTTGCCCACGGTGGCCGACAAGACCTTCCTGATATCGATTGGCGACCGCTCGGTGGGCGGCATGACCGCCCGCGACCAGATGATCGGTCCCTGGCAGGTGCCGGTGGCCGATGTGGCGGTAACCACCATGGCCTACCAGGGCTTCCTCGGCGAAGCCTTCGCCCTCGGCGAACGGACTCCGGTGGCGGTCCTCGACGCCCCGGCCTCGGGCCGCATGGCGGTGGGGGAGGCGATCACCAACCTGGCTGCCGCCGACGTGGGCGAGCTGGGCCGGGTCAAACTCTCCGCCAACTGGATGGCGCCCTGCGGCGTTCCCGGCGAAGATGCGCGGCTCTATGCCACCGTCGCTGCCGTGTCCGACCTGTGCAAGGCCCTCGGCGTGTCGATTCCTGTCGGCAAGGATTCGCTGTCCATGCGGACCGCCTGGGAGGAGGACGGTGAGAAGAAGCAGGTGGTGTCCCCCCTTTCGCTGATCGTCACCGCCTTTGCTCCGGTTGACGACGTGCGCCGCACGTTGACGCCCCAGTTGCGCACCGACTGCGGTGAAAGCGAACTGCTCCTCCTCGATCTGGGTAAGAACCGCCTCGGGGGCTCGGCCCTCGCCCAGGTCTATAACGCCACCGGCAGCGATGCCCCGGACTTGGACGATCCCACCCGCCTGAAGGGCCTCTTCGATGCCGTCCAGCGGCTCAAGCGCGAAGGGCTGGTGCTGGCCTACCATGACCGTTCCGACGGCGGACTGTTCGCCGCCGCCTGCGAAATGGCCTTCGCCGGCCACTGCGGCGTCACCCTGGACCTGGACGGCCTGTGCTACGACCCCCTGCTTCACGACGTCGATGGCAACGAGAAAAAGCCCGACCTGCTGGGCGGCCGCTCCTTCGAACTTCTGGTCCGCGCCCTCTTCAACGAGGAACTCGGCGCCCTGATCCAGACCCGCCGTGCCGACCGGGAGCGCATCACCCCGGTGCTGCGCGCCTGCGGGGTGACTTACCACTTTGTCGGCCACCCCAATACCGCCGACGAAATCCGGGTGGTGAGAAATGCCCGCAAGGTCCTCCGGGAGACCCGGGTGGACCTGCACCGGGCCTGGTCCGAGACCAGCTACCGCATGCAGGCCCGGCGGGACAATCCGGTCTGCGCCCAACAGGAATACGATCGCCTGCTCGACGTCGGCGATCCGGGCCTCTCGCCCCGGCTCGGTTACGATCCGGCAGACGATATCTCGGCCGCCTACATCGCCATCGGTCACCGTCCGCCCATGGCCATTCTGCGGGAACAGGGGGTCAACAGCCATTACGAAATGGCCGCCGCCTTCGACCGCGCCGGGTTCAAGGCGGTGGACGTCCATATGAGCGATCTCCTGGCCGGCCGCGTGCGCCTGAAAGACTTCAAGGGACTGGTCGCCTGCGGCGGATTCTCCTACGGCGACGTCCTGGGCGCCGGCCTGGGCTGGGCGCGGACCATCCTCATGCATGGCGGCTGCCGCGACGAATTTGCCGCCTTCTTCGATCGCGGCGATACCTTCGCCCTGGGCGTCTGCAATGGCTGCCAGATGATGAGCGCCCTCAAGGACCTCATCCCCGGTGCCCGGCATTGGCCGGCCTTCCGGCGCAACACCGTCGAGCAATTCGAGGCCCGCTTCGTGCTGACCGAGGTGCTCGGATCGCCCTCCCTTTTCTTCGCCGGCATGGAGGGCTCGCGCATTCCCATCGTCGTCTCCCATGGCGAGGGGCGAGCGGTATTCGAAACGCCGGAGGATCACGCCAAGGCGCTGGCGGCACTGCGCTACGTCGATCACCGCGGGGAAGCCACCGAAATCTACCCGTACAATCCCAACGGCTCCCCCGGCGGCGTCACCGCCGTCACGACCCAGGACGGGCGCTTCACAGTAATGATGCCCCACCCCGAGCGGGTCTTCCGCACCGTCCAGATGTCCTGGCACCCGGCCGAGTGGGGTGAAGATTCCCCGTGGATGCGGATGTTCAGGAATGCCCGCCGCTGGGTAGGATAAGACGTCCCTTCCTACCCGCCCCCCAGACCGGGGGACAGTGAAGGGGCCGCAGAGACACTAGGTCGTGGCATCGATCCGAATCTTGGGATCCTGGAGCGAGAGTTCCCGTCCGTCTTCCGCCATCCATAGGAAACAGGGCTGCATTGCAGTTTGGGGCAGCTTGGGACTGACCAGGGCTCTTCGTCCGCGTACGCCACCGACAGGGGGACCCCAGGGGATGTCAGGAAAGGTTCGCGTAGCGGCGGATGCAGCGGGCGTCGGCAATAGGCCGGAATCCGAATTCATCGGTGAGAGAGGGCACACGGTGCGGACGGGCCGGCCAGGCGATGGCCGTAGGATCGACGGCGCCGGGAGGCTAGGTCATCGACCCCGCATAGACCTCGGCAATCAATTGATCGCGCAGGGCGATTGCCGTGCGGCCATCCGGAAAGATTGCGAAAACGCCTTTTCCGTTGGAGTAAACCACGGTCCCGTCTGCGGCAAGGTCGTAGGACGCGACATTGGTCGCGAGAATCGACTCGTCGCCCTGCTGCGTCCGCCGGACGAGAACCCATGAACTCGGGACAAGTGAGGGCACGCCATAGACCGGTCGCTCGTTCCGGAGTGCCTTTTCGGCATCCACGCGGCGCCCTTGCAGGAGGACTGATTTCAGGTCGGCTTGGACGGAAGGTCCGGTCGAAGTGGTCAGCGGCTTTCGGGTATAGGTCAGGGAGAAGAAGTTGAGGTAGTGGAAAAGCGCCCGGAGGAGACGAAACGGGAAGAGCAGCGTGTCCAACAGCAGGTTGGTCGCGCCGTAACGCGGGGATTCGTAAGGACGTCGGATAAATAGAAGGTTGCCTTGGCGGTCGACCTTGGGCTTCAGACAGTCGTGACCCGGCTGATCCAGCACAGGCACGACTTTCCCCGTGTCCATCTGCAGCATCTGAATACTCGAGTAGCCGATTGCCTGGACAAACCCGCGCTCGTCTCGCGCCAAGCCTGCCGATTGGAACAGCAGGCGCTGGGGGGCGCTGGGAATCCAGGCTGGCGCACTGTCGATGGTGTCGCCGCCCGTTATCTCCCGGAGCTGGCTGCCATCGCGGTCAAAAATGACCAGATTGGAAATGCCGTCGCTCAGGCTGGAAGACGCCGCAAATCGGCCTCCGTCGGGCGAGAGGCTCAGGTCGCTCAGCTTGAGATTCTGCCGCAGCAGGATGCGCTGCTCGCGTTCGCCTTGGGCATCCTTGCAAAAGAGGCCGCCTACCGTGTCATCCCTTAGGAAGTAGTACAGGCTTCCATCGTCGCCATAGGTCGCCGAGGTGGCGAGGATGGGTTGATCCAGCGAGTCGAAGCTGCGGGTGCCTCCTCCCGCTGCGACGCGGAAACTTGTCCCTTCCTTCCAGCTGTGGCGTTCCTTGCTACGCTCGCGCCGATCGACTGCCTCCTGTGCGTAGGGGCTGTGCAGTTGATTGATGGCCCCTTCCCTGGTACGCAGGAAAAGCAAGCCGCCGGAGAGAAAGGCGAAATCGCGCTCGACGGCCTCGTCCATTGCCGGGGACGAGGTGCCGCCTTTTCCGGAGGCCGCGGTGAACGCGCGATAGAGGAAATACAGCACGACTGCCAGAAGTAGTGCGCCGACCAGCAAATGCATACTCGACTCCCTTGAGGAACCTGGAGCGACAGGGATACTCAACGACCGCCCGAATCCGGCGGTTTCGAATGGATGATGCGCATTATATCGGCATAGCGATGCCGGTGGATCGGCATGCCCGACGTTAGGACGTACCCGCCAGGGCTGCTTTCAGGGCGTCGGCGACCGCGCCAGCGAGGTGGGCGATTTCCTCTTCGCCGACAACATAGGGCGGCATCACATACACCGTATTCCCAATGGGTCTGACCAGGGCCGAACGGTCCAGGGCCGCGCGGTAGAAGCGGCGGGAGAACCAGGGGTCGGAGGTCTCCACGTCGAAGGCGAGTATCAGGCCGCGCTGGCGCAGGTGGCGGATCCTTTCGTGATCGGCGAGGGGGGCAAAGCAGGCTGACAGCCTTTCGGCGCGCCCGCGATTGGCGGCGAGCACATCGTCTTCGGCGAAGAGGTCCAGGGTGGCGAGGGCCGCCCGGCAGGCCAGGGGGTTGCCGGTATACGAATGGGAGTGGAGGAAGCCTCGGGCGACGCTGTCATCCAGGAAGGCGCCGTAAAGGGTGTCGGTGGACAGGACCACCGACAGAGGCAGGTAGCCGCCGGAGATGCCTTTCGACAGACACAGGAGATCGGGCCGGATGCCAGCTTGTTCATGGGCGAAAAAGGTGCCGGTGCGCCCGCAGCCGACCGCGATTTCGTCGCAGATGAGATGGACGGCGTGGCGGTTGCAAAGTCCGCGGGCCAGCCGCAGATATTCCGGATCGTACATGGCCATGCCGGCTGCGCCCTGGACCAGGGGTTCGACGATGAGGGCGGCGATACGATCGCCGCGAGCTTCGAGCTGGGCTTCCAGAGCGGCCGCGGCACGGCGGGCGACGTCGGCGGGGGATTCGCCGGGCGCCCCCTGCCGGAAATCGGGGGAAGGGACGACGTTCGCCGCGCGCACCAGGGGAGCGTAGGCGTCCTTGAAGAGGGCGACGTCGGTGACCGCCAGGGCGCCGACGGTTTCGCCGTGGTAGCTGCCGGCGAGGCAGAGGAATTCGCGCTTGTCGGCCCGTCCGCAGTTCTGCCAGTAGTGGAAGCTCATCTTGAGGGCGATTTCCGTCGCCGAGGCCCCGTCGGAAGCGTAGAAGGCATGGCCGAGGGCGCCGCCGGTGAGGGCCGAGAGACGCTCGGAAAGTTCCACTACCGGCTGGTGGGTGAAGCCGGCGAGCATGACGTGTTCGAGGGTTTCGAGTTGAGCCCTCAGGGCAGCGTTGATACGCGGATGGGCGTGGCCGAAGAGGTTGGTCCACCAGGAACTGATTCCGTCCAGATAGCGCCGGCCCTCGAAGTCGTAAAGCCAGGGGCCTTTGCCGCGGGCGATGGGGATCAGAGGTAGGAAGCCCGGCTGGTCCGGCCACGCGTGGTGCTGCATCTGGGTACAGGGGTGCCAGACGGCGGATCGGCTGCGGGCCAGCCAGGCCTCGTTGGCGCCCGGACCGGATTTCATGACCGGAAACTCAGCGAAGGGCGTAGTCGCGGATCAATGCAGCACCTGGGAGCTGGCGGCCGGCTGTTCGGGCATCTCGGCATGGACCAGTTCGCCTTCCGGATTGGGGTACATGGGGGCGCCGCAATCGTCGCAGAATTCCATGGGGAAGCGGTGATCGTGGATCACCACGTCCTTGACTCCGCACTCCCGCAGGACGGTTTCGATTTCTCCCTGGGCATCGCTTGCCTCGTCCTCGGCACCGAGCAGCGGCCAGACCACGCCATGCCAGATGTCCTCCTTGTCCCGCGGGCCGAACCCGACCCGGAACTCCTCCAGGCGGCGGTCGTAGCAGGGGCCGACCACCGCGCGCAGGTCGGCGGGGGTGATGCCCTGGACCGTCTGCAGGAACGCCACCGACGCCTTCACCGAATAGGGGCGGGAAGCGCGGTCGGCTTGCCGGCAGGCGGAATGGTAGGCGTCGGCGAGCAGCGGCTGCCAGGCGCAACCGGTCAGCAGCGGTTCCAGGCTGGGACTGCCTTGGCGTATCCATTCCTTGAGGGCGACTTCCTTGCTGCCATCCTTTTCGTTCCAGCGGAAGACCGGCCGTCCAGGTGGCAGGACGACGGCGCCGACAAGGTAGCGGACGTCGGAAAGGAAACGGTTGGTCTCGGGCAGGTTGGCGGTGTCGATGGCCAGCGGTTTCCCTTCCAGGGCAGCCAGGCCCAGTTCCCGGGTGAGTTGCCAGGTGTCGCAGAAACTGCGCGGGAGCTGATCGGGGCTGAAAAGGTAATCGGCCAGGGCGATCCGGGTATCGCTGGCGAAGACGTGGGCGCCGAGTTGCACGGCCACCGTTTCGGTGGTGCTGCGGGGCAGGGTGCCCGAAGAAATCGAGAATCGGGACCAGGCGAGTATGGGTGCCGCAAAAAGGAGGACGTCCAAGGACTGGCCGCCGACCTCGAGCCGGGTGGTTTCGGCGCGGGATTCGACCATGTCGGCAAGTTCGTCATGGGCGCGGGGATTGAGGTCGAACAGGCGGTCCAGGGCGCTGTTGAGATCGTCTTCGGCGCCATGGCGCAGCATGTTCTCGACGAGTTCGGCAAGCTGGCGCTCCCAATAGGCATCCTCCAGCTTACCGCCGGATTCCGACAGCCCGGCGGCCAGGCGTTGCAATTCGGCCGCATCGCGGGAGATGCGGTCGCGGGAACCAAAGCGGGTGCGTTTCATGGGATGAACTCGTGGTGATCAAGCCAGGATTTTAGCAAGCCGGGCCGCCTGAGGCCGAACCGCTTGCGGTTTTGTGCCAAAATTCGGCCCATGAATTCCGCTTTCGGCTCCTATCGCGCTCCCCGGACCATCGCTCTGGTCGGGAAGTACCACAGCCTCGAAATCGCCGAGTCCTTGCGCAGGCTGGCGGAGTATCTCCATGAGCGCGGCATTTCGGTATTCGTCGAACGGGAGACGGCCGGTCACGTGGGGCGTCAGGTTGATCTGTCGCGTTGGGTGACCTGCGGGTTCAATGACATCGGAGCCCATGCTGATCTTGCCATCGTTCTCGGCGGCGACGGGACCATGCTCAACGCCGCCCGCCGGCTGGCGCGCTACCGGGTGCCCCTGGTGGGGGTCAACCAGGGGCGTCTCGGATTCATGACCGACATCGCCAGAAGCGACATGCTGACCTGCATGGACGATCTCCTGGACGGCCGCTTCCTGCCCGAAACCCGCATGCTCCTGGATGCCGAAGTGCTCCGCAACGGCCGCGAGGTGGCGGCCAACCTGGCGCTGAACGACCTGGTGGTCGATAAGGGGGCCATCGGCCGGATGATCGAAATGGAGCTCTTCATCGATGGGGAATTCATCTACAACCTGCGTTCGGACGGGCTGATCGTTTCCACTCCGACCGGCTCGACGGCGTATGCCTTGTCTGCGGGGGGGCCCATTCTCCATCCCACGCTGACCGGCATTGCCCTGGTTCCCCTGTGTCCCCACGCCCTGACCAACCGTCCCGTGGTGGTAAATGACAAGGCCGAAATCGAGCTGCGCATCACTTTCGCCGACGATCCCCGGGTGCACTTCGACGGCCAGGTGACCCTCGATCTGCAGAAGGACGATTGCGTGCGCCTGCGGCGGTCCGAATACTCGATCTGCTTTCTGCATCCGCCGGGATACAGCTACTTTGCCATGTTGCGCCAGAAACTCCAGTGGAGTGAGCGGCCGCGGGGGCATTGATGCTGCGTCGTCTCACCCTGCGGGATTTCGTCATTGTCGATCGGCTGGAACTCGATTTTTCGACCGGTTTCGGTGCTCTGACCGGAGAGACCGGAGCCGGGAAGTCCATCCTCGTCGATGCCCTGGCATTGGCGCTGGGAGATCGGGGCGACGCGTCCGTGGTGCGGGCTGGCTGCGACAAGGCCGAAATCGCGGCCGCCTTCGATAGTGCGGCCCTGGCCGGCATTCGGGATTGGTTGGCTGCCAACGACCTGGAAGGGGAGGACGAGCTGCTCCTGCGGCGGGTCATCGACTCGGGTGGGCGCTCGCGGGCCTACATCAACGGTTCGCCCGCTACCGTCCAGCAGTTGCGCGAGGTGGGCGAGAGTCTGGTCGATATCCACGGTCAACACGCCCATCAGTCGCTTCTGCGGGCCGATGCCCAGCGCGCGCTGCTCGATGGCCACGCCGGGCAGTCGGAACTGGCCTCCGCGACTGCCGCTGCCTTCCGGGCCTGGCGCGAGGCGGAAGGAGCCCTCAAGACCGCGGTCACGGGTGGCGAGGCAGTGAGCCGCGAGCGCGAGCAATTGGAATGGCAATTGCGCGAGCTCGAGGGTTTGGGCTTTACCCAGGAGGAATGGGCGGCGCTGGAGTCCGAGCATCGCCGCCTCGCGCATTCGGCTGGATTGCTGGAGGGTGCCCAGTTTGCTCTGGCGGTTCTCGCGGACAGCGATGGGGCCTGCGTCGGCTCGGTCGATTCGGTGGCTGGACGGCTCGCCGATCTGGCTGATTACGATCCGGCGCTGGCGGAAATCGTCAGCCTTGTGGAATCGGCGCAGGCGGAACTCGGGGAGGCAGTTTCCCTGTTGCGTCGCTACGCCGATCGGGTCGATCTCGATCCCGGCAGGTTGGCAGAGGTCGAAGGGCGAATCGAAGCGATCCATGGTGCGGCTCGCAAGTTCCGGGTGCGTCCGGAGGACCTGGGCGGGCTTTTGGTTTCCTGGCGAGAGCGTCTTCTTGAAATCGGCGATGCCGGCGACCTCGGCGCCCTGGAAAAGCGCGTCGAAACGGCGCGCAACGACTACTGCGGGAAGGCAGAGCGCCTCTCGGAGGGTAGGCGGCAGGCTGCCACCACGCTGGCAGCGGCGGTCACCGAGTTGATGGCGGAACTCGCCCTGGCGGCCGGTCGCCTGGATATCGCCCTGCTCCCTGGGGAGCCGGCGGCGTACGGCGTGGAGCAAGTGGAATTTCGCGTGGCCGGATTGGCAGGTGCCGAGCCGCGGGCTTTGGCCAAAGTGGCCTCGGGAGGGGAGCTCTCCCGGATCAGCCTGGCCATCCAGGTGGTGACCTCCCGTTCGGCCAGCGTCCCCACCCTGGTTTTCGACGAGGTGGACGTGGGGATCGGGGGAGGGGTCGCGGAAATCGTCGGCCGTCTGCTGGCCGAACTCGGGCAGGAGCGCCAGGTGCTCTGCGTCACCCACCTGCCCCAGGTGGCTGCCCGGGCGGAATGGCAGTGGCAGGTCAGCAAGACCAGCCGCGAGGGCATGGTGTTGAGCAGCATTGCCGCCCTCGATCCTGAGGCCCGGGTGGGCGAAATTGCGCGCATGCTGGGAGGCGTCGAAATCACCGACATCACGCGCCGCCACGCCCGGGAATTGCTTGGGATCTGAAGCTCAGAAAAGCCGACTGGCAGCCACAACGGCCAGGGCAAGGAAGAGCGTGCCGCTGACCCGGTGGATCCAGACCAGGGGGAGCCGGCGGAGCAATTTGCGGCCGGCGAGAATTCCCAACAGGGACGTTGTGGCGAGGGCCAGCGTCGCTCCTGCCCAGACCGCATCGGCGGAGACAGTGCTACTGAGGCCGGCGACGGCAATCTGAGTCTTGTCGCCGAATTCGGCAAGAAAGATGAGCACAAAAGTGGTGGCAAAGACGCTGTGTCCCGGCTTTTCCGCAACGGTCTCGTCGTCCTCTTCTTCCGAGTAACGTAGGGCATGCCAGCCGAAGACCGCGAAAAGGAGCGCTACCGCCCCGGCGACGACCTCCTCGGGCAGCCAGGCGGCGACCGCTGCACCGAACAGGACCGCCAGGGCATTGAGGAGGGCAAAGGCGACAATGGCTCCTGCGGCAACCGGTAATCCGCGATGGCGGGCGGCCAGGGTCATGCACACGAGCTGGCTCTTGTCGCCCATTTCCGCCAAGGCGATCAAGAGGTAGGCCGCGCCAGCCGAAGTCAGCCAGGCCCCTTCACCGGCGCTTCCCACCACTGTCGGTCCTTACTCCCTGGGTTTGGCGCCGGCGTTGCGGGTAGGACAGTCGGCCTTGTTGCAGTGGGCGTAAAGATACAGAGCGTGCTCCTGGATGGAGAAGCCGCGCTCGGCGGCAATCTGGTTCTGCCGGCGCTCGATCTCGGGATCGTAGAATTCCTCGACCCGGCCGCAGTCGATGCACACCAGGTGGTCGTGGTGCTTGCCGGCATTGATTTCGAAGACTGCCTTGCCCGACTCGAAGAAGTGCCGTTCGAGCAGCCCGGCCTGCTCGAATTGGGTCAGCACCCGATAAACGGTCGCCAAACCGATGTCCATGCCTTCCGCGATGAGCGCTCGATAGACGTCTTCCGCAGTCATGTGGCGGATGCTGCTCTTCTCGAACAACTCCAGGATCTTGAGGCGGGGGAAAGTCGCCTTGAGCCCCATATTCTTGAGGCTTTGGGGATCGCTCATCGTGCTTTTTCCAGTGGCGGCAGGGCCGGAGGGGCGGTTGATTTCGGGTATGATAGTACGCTTCGGCAACATTCTAGAAATCCCTTCTTTTCGTCCATGCGATCCCAAATCCGCTTGATCGTCGGTGCGGCCTGTCTTTGGCTGGCTGCTTGCTCGAATGTTCCCCGGATCGTCACGGAGTACCGGATTGACGTGCAGCAGGGCAACGTCCTCACCCAGGACATGGTGTCCCAGCTCAAGCCTGGCCAAACCCGGGACCAGGTGAGATTCATCCTGGGAACCCCCCTGTTGGCGGACGTTTTCCACGCCCAGCGTTGGGATTACGTCTATCGGCTCCAGAACGGGCGTACCAATGCTGTCGAAACCCGCAAGTTTTCGGTATTCTTCAACGCTGATGGGCGTCTGGAGCGGGTTTCCGGGGATGTCGAGGTTGCCGAGGCAGCCGATCTGACGGCTCCGGTCGCCAACAGCCGGGTGATCGATCTGGGGGCGCTGCCGGCCGATGCCGAAGGCAAGCCGCTTCCACCCGTGGAAGAGAAGGGCTTCTTCGGCCGCATGCTCGAAAAAGTGGGTTTATAACCAGCGAGGCAAGACATGAAGGGACTGCGTATCGGCATCGTCGGTGCCGGGGGCCGTATGGGACGGATGCTGATCGAGGCGGTCCTCAAGGATGGCGAAGCGATCCTGGCTGCGGCGGTCGATCTCCCGGGCAGCCCCCACCTGGGGCGGCCCGCCGGCGAACTGGCCGGGTTGCCCGGAGGGGCGCCGATCAGCGACGATCTGAAGTCCGCCCTGGCCTCTTGCGATTGTCTGATCGATTTCACGCGCCCCGAGGGCACCCTTCAGCACTTGGCCCTCTGCGCGAGCCAGGGCGTTGCGATGGTGATCGGCACGACGGGCTTCGATGCCGCGGGCAAGGCGGCCATTGCCGCCGCCGCCGAGCGCATTCCCATCGTTTTCGCGCCCAACATGGCGGTCGGCGTGAACGTCGTCTTCCGGCTCCTGGACGTGGCGGCCCGCATCCTGAATCAGGGCTATGACGTGGAAATCGTCGAAGCCCATCACCGGATGAAGGTGGATGCCCCTTCGGGCACTGCGCTGCGTATGGGCGAGGTCGTTGCGGCGGCGCTGGGGAGGGATTTGCGCGAGTGCGCGGTCTACGGCCGCGAGGTGGTGACCGGCGAACGGGATCCTTCGACCATAGGTTTTGCCACCGTGCGCGGTGGGGACATCGTCGGGGATCACACGGTAATGTTCTGCGGTATAGGCGAACGGGTGGAAATCAGCCACAAGGCAGGTGGGCGCATGCCCTATGCGCTGGGCGGCCTGCGCGCAGCCCGATTCCTTGCCGGCAAGGCCAAGGGGCTGTTCGACATGCAGGATGTCCTCGGGTTGCGGTGAACAGAGGCGAACCCAAGCGTGCCACGAGATGAAGCCGTACAGCTTCAAATGGCCTTTCGCCTTCTGCCCTGATCGGCCATGAAATCCCAACTCCTCAACCGCCAACTCCAGGAGATCTTTGCTGGAGGGGGAGAGGAACGTTTGCGGGGGCTGCTCGCGGGTATCGAAGCGAGTCACGGCGATCTGGCCCGCGGCGTGGCGCGCTTGCTCGAGGCGGCCGACGGCACCTATGCCATGTACGCCAACCTGCAGCACTGGCAGAACGAGCTCTCGGGCGATGCGCTCTCGGACTGGAATCTGCGCAGCGGCAATATCGAGTCCGGTCGCAAGTGGAAGACCCTGCTCGGTTACGAGGCCGCGGAAGGCGACGATAGCGTCGCCGGATGGCAGCGGCTGGTCCATCCGGAGGACTTGCGGACCCTCCAGTCCCGCATTGCATCTAATTCCGAGCAGCGCGGCCAGCCCTTCTCCGCCGAGGTTCGCATGCGGAACAAGGGGGGCGACTGGCGCTGGATGCAGGTGCGGGGCCTGGTGACCGCCCGCGACGCCGACGGCGAACCGCTGCGCATGCTGGTCCTCCATCGGGACATCAGCGCCGAGAAGGAGTCCGCCGCGAAGCTCATCGCCGCCAAGGAATCGGCGGAAACCGCCAACCGCGCCCGGGGAGCCTTCCTGGCCAATATGAGCCACGAGATCCGCACGCCGATGAACGGGATCATCGGCATGACCGAACTCGCCCTGGATACCGCCCTGGACGCCGAGCAGCGCCATTACCTGAAGACGGTCAAGTCGTCGGCCGAGGCGCTGCTCACCATCGTCAACGACATCCTCGACTTTTCCAAGATCGAGGCCGGAAAGATGCAGGTCGAGGCGATCAGCTTCAACCTCACCGATCTGGTCCTGGAGGCGGCCCGGGTCATGGCGGTCGGCGCCCACAAGAAAGGACTGGAACTGCTGGTCAGTCTGGCTCCGGAGGTTCCCAGCCGGCTGATCGGCGATCCCATCCGGATTCGGCAATTGCTGACCAATCTGCTGGGCAATGCGATCAAATTCACCGAAAAGGGCGAGGTTCAGGTCGAAGTCGGCGTGGAGCGTGCGACTCCGCATTCCATCTGGCTCCGGTTTCTTGTCCGCGATACCGGGATCGGCATTGCGCCGGAGAAGCAGGGGGCCATTTTCGACGCGTTTTCCCAGGCCGATGTGTCCACCACCCGCCGCTTCGGCGGTACCGGGCTGGGTTTGGCGATCTGCTCGCGGCTGGTGCAACTTCTCGACGGCAGAATCTGGCTGGAGAGCGCCGAGGGCAAGGGAGCGCGATTCTATTTCACCGCCCGCTTCGGACTCGATCGCGAAGCGGCTGTGGTCGAGGTGCGCAAATTTTCGGGGCGCCGGGCGCTGGTGCTGGACGACAATCCCCATTCGGTCAGGCATCTGGTGGGTCTGTTGGAACGCCTAGGCGTGCAGGCCTCCGGGGCCGTCGAAGCGGGGGCCGCTCTGGAGGCCATCGATCGATCGCGATCGGTGGATTTTCCCTACGATCTCATCCTTGCCGATGCCACCATGGAAGCGCCTGGCGGGTTTGCCCTTGCCGAGCGCTGGAGCGGCGGACTCCAGCGGGAAAAACTGGTGATGTTGATCACTACCGAAAATCAGCGCCATGACCTGAATCGGCTCCGGGAATTGAAGGTTTCGGCGCACTTGGTCAAGCCCGTGGGCCCAGCCGACCTGGGTGATGCCATTGCCCTGGCCCTCGGCGAATCGGCGGGAGAAGAGGAAGGAAGCCATCTCCTTGCAGCCTTCGACGTGGATACTGGACACACGCCGGGGAGCGAGCCGGTTCTGGACATCCTCCTGGTCGAGGACAATCCGGTCAATCAGGAACTTGCGGTGCGCGTCTTGCAGCGTCGTTCTCACCGGGTGGTGGTGGCGAATAACGGCGCCGAAGCCCTGGAGTGGTTCGAGAAGCAACGCTTCGACGTCATACTGATGGACATGCAGATGCCGGTAATGGGGGGTGTCGAGGCGGCCGAGGCCATTCGGGCCCGCGAAATGCGCCGCAGCTGGGTGGTCTCCGATACCTTCAAGCCGGTGTGGATCATCGCCATGACCGCCAACGTCATGGACAGCGACCGTGAGCGTTGTCTGCAGGCCGGCATGAACGACTATCTGGCAAAACCCCTGCGGCCCGAACAGCTCTTTGCCGCTCTCGATCGAGCAGTCGATGAGGATTCCGTCGGCAGTACCAGTTTGTGGGAATTCGGCACCGGAACCGCCACGGTCCGCCTCAACATGGAGGCCGCTCTGAACGAAATCGGCGACGCGGACTTGCTGGCCAATATGGCCGGAATGATGCTCGCCGAGTGGGACAGTCACGTCGAACATCTGCGCCAGTCTTTGGCGGCTCGGAGCCAATCCGAGTTGCGCATGCATGCGCACACCCTGAAAAGCCTTCTGGCCATGTTTCATGCGGACACTGCACGCCAGTTGGCCCTGGAGCTTGAACAAGCCGCCGTCGCGCCGGAAGGAATCTCGTGGGACGATTGCGCCAGGCGCCTGGCCATCCTTGAGCAGGAAATGGCCGAAGTCAAACCCGAGCTCAGAGGTTTCGTGGAGTCTCGGGGGAGGCACTGACCTTGCCTGCGAGGCCCGATTTCAGCTAGAATTTCAAGGTTTTGGACCTGCGAGCGGGGAGGCTTTGTCTCCCCGCTCGGCACATCATAAGTCGAATACAGGAGCGCGCCGTGCCGTTGTTGCCCTCATTCTCACCCGCGCTTCTCGCGCTTGCCGACGGAACGGTTTTCAGGGGGCAATCGATCGGTGCCGACGGACTGGCCAGTGGCGAGGTGGTTTTCAATACCGCCATGACCGGCTATCAGGAAATCCTCACCGATCCGTCGTACTGTCGCCAGATCGTTACACTGACCTATCCGCATATCGGCAACGTCGGTTGCAATGCCGAGGATTTCGAATCCGGCGCCAATTTCGCGGCGGGTCTGGTCATTCGCGATCTTCCCCTACGGGCCTCCAACTGGCGGATGGAGGATAGCCTCTCGGCCTACCTCAAGAAACACGGCATTGTCGCCATCGCCGGCATCGATACGCGCAAATTGACCCGCATCCTGCGGGAAAAGGGGGCTCAGGCAGGATGCATCCTGGCCGGCGAGGCGGACGAGTCCAAGGCCTTGGCCATGGCCAGGGCCTTTCCGGGCTTGGCAGGAATGGATCTGGCAAAAGTGGTTTCCGCCAAGGAGGGGTATGCCTGGAGCGAGGGCGAATGGACCCTCAAGGGCTACCGGCCCGGCGGTGAAGCGCGCTTCCACGTGGTGGCCTACGATTTCGGGGTCAAGAGGAACATCCTCCGCATGCTCGCTCAACGCGGCTGCAGGCTGACGGTCGTGCCGGCCCAGACGCCGGCTGCCGATGTCCTGGCGATGAGGCCGGATGGTGTCTTCCTCTCCAACGGTCCCGGCGATCCGGAACCTTGCGACTATGCGATTGCGGCCATCCGCGAGTTCCTCGAGCGCGGGGTGCCGGTGTTCGGCATCTGCCTCGGTCACCAACTGCTGGGATTGGCCTCCGGCGCCAGGACCGTCAAGATGAAATTTGGTCACCACGGCGCCAACCATCCGGTCAAGGATTTGGATACCGGCCAGGTCCTGATCACCAGTCAAAATCACGGTTTTGCGGTGGACTCGCAGACGCTTCCGTCGACGCTGCGCGCCACCCACGTGTCCCTCTTCGATGGGTCGCTGCAAGGCCTTGCGCGTACCGATGTGCCGGCGTTCTCCTTCCAGGGCCACCCGGAGGCGAGCCCCGGACCCCATGACGTGGCCTACCTCTTCGACCGTTTCCTCGATCTCATGACCCGCGGCGTGGCCGCGCTGCAGCCGGCCCCCTAAGGCAAGGCAGGATTCACCATGCCCAAGCGTACAGACATCCAGAGCATCCTCATCATCGGCGCCGGTCCGATCATCATCGGCCAAGCCTGCGAATTCGACTATTCCGGCGCCCAGGCCTGCAAGGCTCTGCGGGAGGAAGGCTACAAGGTCATTCTGGTCAATTCCAACCCGGCCACCATCATGACCGATCCGGAGATGGCCGACGTCACCTATATCGAGCCCATCACCTGGCAGGTGGTGGCCAAGATCATCGACCAGGAACGCCCCGATGCCCTGCTGCCCACCATGGGGGGGCAGACGGCGTTGAATTGCGCGCTCGACCTCGATCGCGAGGGGATTCTGGCCAAGTTCGGCGTGGAACTCATCGGTGCTTCCAAGGAGGCCATCGACAAGGCGGAAGACCGCGAGAAATTCAAGGACGCGATGACCAAGATCGGCCTTGGCTCAGCCCGATCGGCCATCGCCCACAGCATGGAAGAGGCCCACCAGGTCCAGGCTTCCATCGGTTTCCCCACCATCATCCGTCCCTCGTTCACCTTGGGGGGCACCGGCGGCGGTATCGCGTACAACACGGAAGAGTTCGAGACCATCTGCAAGCGCGGCCTGGAAGCCTCGCCCACCCATGAGCTGCTCATCGAGGAAAGCCTTCTGGGCTGGAAGGAATACGAGATGGAAGTGGTCCGCGACAAGGCGGACAATTGCATCATCATCTGCTCCATCGAGAACCTGGACCCCATGGGCGTGCATACCGGCGACTCGATCACCGTCGCCCCGGCGCAGACCCTGACGGACAAGGAATACCAGATCATGCGCAACGCCTCGATTGCGGTGCTGCGTGAGATCGGCGTCGATACCGGCGGCTCCAACGTCCAATTCTCGATCAATCCCAAGGACGGTCGGATGATCGTCATCGAGATGAACCCGCGGGTCTCCCGTTCCTCAGCGCTGGCTTCCAAGGCTACCGGCTTCCCGATTGCCAAGGTGGCGGCCAAGCTGGCCGTCGGCTACACCCTCGACGAACTGGCCAACGAGATCACCGGTGGCAAGACGCCGGCGTCCTTCGAGCCGTCGATCGACTATGTGGTCACCAAGGTGCCGCGTTTTGCCTTCGAGAAATTCCCGACTGCCGACTCGACCCTGACCACCCAGATGAAGTCCGTCGGTGAAGTCATGGCCATCGGACGCACCTTCCAGGAGTCGCTCCAAAAGGCCTTGCGCGGCCTTGAAGTGGGTGTGGATGGGTTCAATCTCAAGTCCGTCGATCCGGAAACCATCGACGAGCAGCTTGCCCGTCCGTCGCCGGATCGCCTGTGGTACGTGGCGGATGCCTTTGGCGTCGGCATGAGCGTCGAGAAAGTCTTCGATCTGACCAAGATCGACCCCTGGTTCCTTGTGCAGATCAAGGAAATCGTCGATCTAGAACTCCTCATCGAAAAGCGCACCCTGGATTCCATCACGGTCGACGAATTGCGTTATCTCAAGCGCAAGGGATTCGCCGACCGTCGCCTGGCCTATCTGACCAAGACCTCCGAATCCGCCGTTCGCGAACGGCGCCACGCCCTCGGCGTACGCCCAGTCTATAAGCGCGTCGACACCTGCGCCGCCGAATTCGCCACCGGGACCGCCTACATGTACTCGACCTATGAGGAGGAGTGCGAAGCGCAACCGACGGACAAGCAAAAGATCATGGTTCTCGGCGGTGGCCCGAATCGCATCGGTCAGGGTATCGAGTTCGACTATTGCTGCGTCCACGCCGCCATGGCCATGCGGGAAGACGGTTATGAAACGATCATGGTCAATTGCAATCCGGAGACCGTGTCAACGGATTACGACACCTCGGATCGCCTCTATTTCGAGCCCCTGACCCTTGAGGACGTGCTGGAAATTGTCGCCGTCGAGAAGCCCGTGGGCGTGATCGTCCAGTACGGCGGTCAGACGCCTCTGAAGCTCGCCCTGGCACTGGAAGCCAACGGCGTGCCCATCATCGGCACGACGCCGGAATCGATCGACATTGCCGAGGACCGCGAACGCTTCCAGAAGCTGCTCCAGGAGCTGGGCCTCAAGCAGCCGCCCAACCGTACCGCCCGCACCGAAGCCGATGCTCTTCGCCTGGCGGCCGAGATCGGCTATCCCCTGGTGGTGCGTCCCTCCTATGTCCTCGGTGGCCGGGCCATGGAAATCGTCCATGAGCAGAAGGATCTCGAGCGCTACATGCGCGAGGCGGTCAAGGTCTCCAACGATTCCCCCGTGCTGTTGGATCGCTTCCTGAACGACGCCTGCGAAGTGGACGTCGACGCCCTCTCCGACGGCGAAGAAGTCATCATCGGCGGCGTCATGGAACATATCGAGCAGGCTGGCGTGCATTCCGGCGACTCCGCCTGTTCCCTGCCGCCTTACTCGCTGGGGAAGGAAATCCAGGAGGAACTTCGCCGGCAGACCAAGCTGATGGCCAAGGCACTCAACGTGTGCGGCCTGATGAACGTCCAGTTCGCCATCAAGGACGATCAGGTCTATGTGCTGGAAGTCAATCCGCGGGCTTCGCGCACGGTGCCCTTCGTTTCCAAGGCGACCGGCCTGCAGTTGGCCAAGATTGCCGCCCGCTGCATGGCCGGCAAGAGCTTGCGGGCCCAGGGCGTGACTGCGGAGGTCATTCCTCCCTATTACTCGGTGAAGGAGGCGGTGTTCCCCTTCGTCAAATTCCCCGGCGTCGATACCATCCTGGGGCCCGAGATGAAGTCTACCGGCGAAGTGATGGGGGTCGGTACCGATTTCGCGGAAGCTTTCGTCAAGTCGCAGCTGGCCGCAGGCGTGCGCATGCCTCGTAGCGGCAAGGCCTTCCTGTCGGTCAAGGACGGCGACAAGGCCAAGGCCGTCGAGGTGGCACGCCACTTGAGCGAAGCCGGTTTCCATCTGGTGGCGACGCGCGGTACCGCCCATGCCATCGAGGCGGCCGGATTGCCGGTGCAGTCGGTGAACAAGGTGACCGAGGGGCGTCCTCACATCGTCGATATGATCAAGAACAACGAGATCGTTCTCATCATCAATACCGTGGAAGAAAAGCGCGGCGCCATCCAGGATTCCCGTTCCATCCGCACCTCCGGCCTGCAGGCCCGGGTGACCATGTACACCACCATCTGGGGGGCTGAAGCGGCGGCGGAGGGGATACGCAACCGGAGCGATCTGGTGGTGTATCCTATCCAGACCCTGCACGCGCAGCTTCACTGAACAACTCACCGGACCGCCGGGGACGCCAACGAGGCGCCGGCGGTCTTGCTTTTTGCTGGAAGAACCATGAGCAAGATTCCCCTGACCGTAACCGGTGCCGAGCAACTGCGCGCCGAACTGCATCGCCTCAAGACCGTCGATCGTCCCAGTGTGGTGGCGGCCATCGCCGAGGCGCGCTCCCATGGCGATCTTTCGGAAAATGCCGAGTACGACGCGGCCAAGGAGCGCCAGGGCTTTATCGAGGGGCGTATCCAGGAAGTCGAGGCGAAGCTCTCGAATGCCCAAATCATCGATCCGGGGCTGCTGGACGCCGACGGCCGCTGCGTTTTCGGTGCTACGGTGGAAATGGAAGATCAGGATAGCGGCGATACCGTGACCTACCAGATCGTCGGCGAGGACGAGGCCGACCTCAAGGTCGGCAAGATTTCGGTCAATTCTCCGGTGGCTCGAGCGCTGATCGGCAAGTACGCGGGCGACATCGCTCAAGTCCAGGCGCCGGGCGGCATGCGCGAGTACGAAATCATCGACGTTCGTTATCAGTAGGATCTGCAGCGCAATGCAGCCAGCGCCGACACGTTTCCCAGACCCTTTGTCCCCTGCAGCCCGAGGGAGCGCGTCTGGCCGGCGGCGTTTTCCTGACATTGGCGAGTGCTTGAGGTAAGTGCGTACCCTTGCGGAAACGTTTTATCGCTGGGTACTGGTGCTGTGGATCGGCGGTCACTGTACCGTGGGTTACCTCGTGGCGCCCTTGCTGTTCACCGGCCTGGGCGATCGGCAATTGGCGGGACTCGTGGCGGGGAGATTCTTTGCGCTGATCGGGTGGATAGGCCTCGCCGGAGGCGCTTATCTCCTGTTATTCCTGATCGCACGCTGGAGGGCGTCGGCGTGGAAGCGTTCGGTGTTCTGGTTGACGCTTACGCTCCTGATGCTTGTTGCGGTCGGCCAGTTCGGCATTCAACCGCTCATGGCTCAGTTCAAGGCCGATGCGTTGCCCCGGGACGTCATGGATAGCGCCCTGCGCGACCGTTTCGTGCTCTGGCATGGCCTTTCCCAGGTGGTGTACGGGATTGAGACGTTGCTTGGCCTTTGGCTGGCGGCGTGGATGGACCGGGGCCTACGCTGAGACGACGAGGCATCCGGACCCGCGCAGCAAGCTGCCTCGCCTCCGCTTCCCCGGGGCGTGCGTGGAGGTCAGTTCTGGTACGAGCGCTTGTTGCGCGGCGGTGCCCTGCGTGCCGCGCGCTTGGCAGGAGCGTTGTCGGGCGGGGCGGGGCGCCAGACCACCAGCAGTTTGCCGATGTGCTGGACCGGTGCTGCCTCCAACTGCTCGCAGATGGCGGCGAGATAGTCCTGGCGCGCCTTCCGGTCGTCGCCATAGACGCGCACCTTGATCAATTCGTGGGCTTTGAGACAGGTGTCGATTTCCTTCAGGACGGCATCGGTCAGACCGTTTTCCGCGATCGAAACGACGGGATTCAGACTGTGGGCCCGAGCGCGCAGCGCGCGTCGTTGATCGGCGGATAATTGCAGCATGGAAAACCTTTCGAAAACGGCATTTTAGCGAATGGCCAGAACCAGAACCAGCAAAGCGTGGATGCAGGAGCACGTGACCGATCCCTTCGTTCAACGGGCGAAGAAGGAAGGGTGGCGATCCCGCGCCGCCTTCAAGCTGATGGAAATCGACGACAAGGACGCCTTGCTGAAAAGGGGCGAGGTTGTTGTCGACCTGGGGGCGACCCCCGGAGGCTGGTCCCAGATGGCCGCCAAGCGGGTGGGTGAGGGCGGTTTGGTTTTCGCGCTCGACCTTCTCGCCATGGAGCCCGTCCACGGCGTCCACTTCATTCAGGGAGATTTCCGGGAGGACGCAGTCCTCCATCAATTGGAGGTTCTGCTCGGCGGAAGGCAAGTGGGACTTGTAATGTCCGACATGGCCCCCAATATGTCTGGCGTGAACCTGGTTGACCAGGCCCGAGTGATGCACCTCGCGGAACTCGGACTGGAATTCGCCAAGGCGCACTTGAAACCGCAGGGCGCGTTCTTGGTCAAAGTTTTTCAGGGCAGTGACTACGCTGCCTTCCTGAAGGCCATGCGGGAAACCTTTTTGACCGTGGCGGTCAGGAAACCCGAAGCTTCCCGCGACCGCAGTCCCGAGCTTTATCTGCTCGGGCGTACGTTGCGCTGAAGGATTTTGTTTAAAATGACGCTTTTAAGGCTCCGTGCAGCGTAAAGGAGAGCAAGCTTGAACAACATGTTCAAAAACCTGGCGATCTGGCTCATCATCGGTCTCGTGCTGATGACTGTATTCAATCAGGTCAGCAATCGCCAGGTGTCCCAGGCCTCGATGGAATATTCGCAGTTCATCGAGGAAGTGAAGCAGGGACGCATCGCCAAGGTGGTCATGGAGGGGCGTACCCTCAAGGCCACGACCACCGAGGGCAAAAAGGTGGTGTCCTACTCGCCTGGGGATATCTGGCTGGTGTCCGATCTCCTCAAGTACGGAGTCAAGGTCGAGGCCAAACCCGAGGAAGAACCTTCATTCCTGATGAATCTCTTCGTCAGCTGGTTCCCCATGCTTCTCCTCATCGGGGTCTGGGTCTTTTTCATGCGCCAGATGCAGGGGGGCGGCCGTGGCGGTGCCTTCTCCTTCGGGAAATCGCGCGCCCGCATGACTGACGAGGCGCAGAACACTGTCACCTTTGCCGACGTTGCGGGTTGCGACGAGGCCAAGGAAGAAGTGCAGGAACTGGTCGACTTTCTCCGGGATCCCTCGAAATTCCAGAAACTGGGTGGCCGCATTCCCAAGGGCGTACTGATGGTAGGCAACCCGGGGACCGGCAAGACCCTGCTCGCCAAGGCCATCGCCGGCGAGGCCAAAGTCCCGTTCTTCAGCATTTCCGGTTCGGACTTTGTCGAAATGTTCGTCGGCGTGGGCGCCGCCCGCGTCCGCGACATGTTCGAGAACGCCAAGAAACACGCTCCCTGCATCATCTTCATCGATGAAATCGACGCCGTCGGTCGTCATCGCGGCGCCGGCCTCGGCGGCGGCAACGACGAGCGGGAACAGACGCTCAATCAGCTTCTGGTGGAAATGGATGGTTTCGAAGGCCACGCCGGCATCATCGTCATCGCCGCCACCAATCGCCCCGATATCCTGGATCCCGCACTGTTGCGACCGGGGCGCTTCGATCGCCAAGTCGTGGTTCCCCTGCCGGATATCCGCGGCCGCGAGGAAATTCTCAAGGTGCACATGCGCAAGGTGCCGATTGCCGGCGACGTCAAGGCCGACATTCTGGCCCGCGGCACACCGGGCATGTCGGGGGCGGATTTGGCCAATCTGGTCAATGAAGCGGCGCTCTTCGCGGCGCGTTCCAACAAGCGCCTCGTGGATATGGAGGATTTCGAGCAGGCGAAGGACAAGATTTTCATGGGCGCCGAGCGCAAATCCATGATCATCACGCCGGAAGACAAGCGGAAGACCGCCTACCATGAGTCGGGACACGCCATCATCGGTTCCCTTCTTCCCGGGTGCGACCCGGTACATAAGGTCACGGTCATCCCCCGGGGGCGCGCTCTCGGTGTGACGTGGTCGCTGCCGGAGCGGGATCGCTTCAGCCTGTATCGCGATCAGATGCTGGCCCAGATCTGCATGCTCTTTGGCGGTCGGGCCGCAGAGGAGCTGTTCGTCGAGGATATCTCGACCGGAGCGTCGAACGACTTCGAACGGGCGACCGGAATCGCGCGGGACATGGTGACCCGCTACGGCATGTCCGATGTGCTCGGGCCCATGGTCTACGCCGAGAACGACGGTGAGGTCTTTCTCGGCCGGTCGGTGACGACTCACAAGAACGTTTCCGAGGTCACGATGCAGAAGGTGGATGGCGAAATCCGGCGCATCGTCGACGAGCAGTACGGGCGGGCGATCAGCCTTCTGACGGAGCATCGCGACAAGGTGGAAGCGATGACTCAGGCGCTGCTCGAGTGGGAAACCATCGATGCCGAGCAGATCGCCGACATCATGGCCGGAAAACCGCCCCGTCCTCCCAGGCCCTCCCAGGGGACGCCGATGAGCGTTCCCCCGGCCGGCAAATCTGGAGCGGAGCCCAGCGCTCCAGCGACGGCCTGATTGAGGGTCTAGACCGAAACCGGGAGTTCGCTCCCGGTTTTCGTTTCCGCTATGAACGTCCTCTGTTGCCGAAGCCATCGCCTGTCCCTTGATCGACCCCTGATCATGGGGATCGTGAATCTGACGCCGGATTCGTTTTCGGGCGACGGGCTGACCGGAGACCCGCGCGTTGCGGTGGGCCATGCCCGGCGCCAGTGGGAGGAGGGGGCGGATATTCTCGACCTCGGGGCTGAATCGGCGCGCCCCGGTGCCCGTCCCGCCAGCCTCGCGGAGGAGTTGGCTCGCCTGCTGCCCGTGCTCGAGGCTGTGACGGGTTGGGGGATTCCGGTTTCGGTCGATACCAGCAAGCCAGAGGTCATGAAAGCTGCCTTGGCTGCGGGGGCAGTGATGATTAACGATATCACCGCGCTCGCGAATCCGGATGCGCTGGCAGTCGTGTCGGCTTCAGACTGCGGAATTTGCCTCATGCACATGCAGGGGGAACCGCGTACCATGCAGGCCGGTCCGGTCTATGGCGACGTGGTTGCGGAAGTGGCGGCCTTTCTCGCCAATCGAGTCGCTCTTTGCCGGGAAGCGGGGATTGCGGAATCCCGGGTCGTCGTCGATCCCGGATTCGGATTTGGCAAGACCCTGGAGCACAATCTTGCCCTCATGCGAGCGCTGGATCGCTTGGCACCGGTTGGAATCCCGGTCCTGGCGGGAATATCCCGCAAGTCCATGCTTGGGACGATTACCGGGCGGCCGGTGGGGGAGCGATTGGCGTCCAGCGTGGCCGCCGCCCTACTGGCGGTCGAGCGCGGCGCCCGTATGGTCAGAGTCCATGACGTTGCGGCAACCAAAGATGCACTGGCCGTTCTGGCGGCCTTCAAGGAGGGAGAACAACCATGAGCAGAAAATACTTCGGTACCGACGGCGTTCGCGGCCGGGTCGGCCAATCGCCCATTACCCCGGACTTCGTCATGAAGCTCGGTTATGCGGCCGGCAAGGTGCTCGTCTCGCGCGAGCAACGACCCCACGGCACCCGTCCGGCGGTGCTCATCGGCAAGGACACGCGCATTTCCTGCTATATGCTGGAGGCGGCTCTCGAGGCGGGTTTTTCCGCAGCCGGCGTCGACGTCTCGCTGGTCGGGCCCTTGCCGACTCCGGCGATCGCCTACCTGACCCGCGCCCTGCGCCTGCAGGCAGGCATCGTCATCTCGGCGTCCCATAACCCCTATTACGACAATGGGATCAAGTTCTTTTCGGCCCAAGGGACCAAGTTGCCGGACGAGGTCGAATTGGCCATCGAAGCTGCCCTCGATTCGGCCATGGAGTGTGTTCCGAGTTCGGATCTGGGGCGGGTGCGCCGGATCGAGGACGCCCGCGGCCGCTACATCGAATTCTGCAAGAGCACCTTTCCCAACGATCTCGACCTGCGGGGGCTGCGCATCGTCGTCGATTGTGCCCACGGGGCCGGCTATCACGTGGCGCCCGACGTATTCCACGAGCTTGGCGCCGAGGTCATTCCCATCGCTGTCCAACCCAACGGTTTCAATATCAACGACAACGTCGGGGCGACTGCGCCGCGGGCGCTTTGCGAGGCGGTCCTGACCCATCGCGCCGATCTGGGCATCGCCCTCGACGGCGACGGCGATCGGGTGCAGATGGCCGACGCCGCCGGCAATCTGTATGACGGCGACCAACTGCTCTACGCCATGGTCAAGAGTCGGTCGCGGCATGGCAAGGTTGCGGGCGTCGTCGGAACCCTGATGACCAATCTCGCCCTGGAACATGCCCTGGCCAGACTCGACATTCCCTTCGCCCGCGCGGCGGTCGGCGACCGTTACGTGGTCGAGATGCTGCTCGAAAAAGGCTGGCTCTATGGCGGCGAGAATTCCGGTCACCTGCTGGCGCTCGACCGCCATACCACCGGCGACGGCATCATTGCCGCTCTCCAGGTACTTGTCGCCTTAAGGGAGGAGGGGGGAGACCTGCGCCGGCTCCTGGGCTCACTTCCTCTTTATCCCCAGAAACTCGTCAACGTCCAGATCAAGCGCGGCTTCCCCTGGAAGGACGACCCCGGTATACAGGCGACCCGCGAGGCGGTCGAGGCGGAACTTGCCGGTCGTGGCAGGGTTCTCCTGAGAGCTTCGGGGACTGAGCCCCTGCTGCGCGTGATGGTCGAGGGGGAGGATTCGGCGCAAGTCGTTCGCTTGGCGGAGAAGCTGGCCCAGGCCGTCCGCGACGCCATCCAATAGCGGGTCCTTCCTTGACCGGAAACGCTTGGGCCGGTTAGAATTCGAAAGTTTTGCAACCCAAGATTGGCCAAGCAATGCGGCAAAAATTCGTCGCCGGAAACTGGAAAATGAACGGCAGCCTACAGGCCAATTCGGCTTTGGTTGCTGGCTTGTCGTCGGGTTTGTCCGGGGTTGCCGCGGAAGTTGCTCTCTGTGTCCCCTTTCCCTATCTTGCCCAGTGCGCCGGTCTAATCACCGGTTCCGCGGTTGCCCTCGGGGCTCAGACGGTCAGCGAGCATGACAAGGGGGCTTACACCGGGGAAGTTTCGGGTTCCATGTTGCGCGAGTTTGGCTGCCGCTATGTCATTGTCGGGCACTCGGAGCGGCGCGCGCTCTATGGCGAGAGTGACGATGCTGTTGCCGCCAAGTTCGTCGCGGCCCAGACCGCCGGATTGATTCCGATTCTCTGCGTCGGCGAGTCGCTTGCCGAACGCGAGGCGGGGCAAACGGCTTCGGTGGTTCTGCGACAACTCGACGCGGTGCTCGAGCGGGCCGGGGTGGCCGCCTTCGGCGATGCGGTTGTGGCCTACGAACCCGTCTGGGCCATCGGAACCGGCAAGACGGCTAGCGCGGCTCAGGCGCAGGAAGTTCATGGCGTGATTCGTGGTCGGCTTGCTGGGCTCGATTCCGGAGTGGCGTCCGGAGTGAGAATTCTTTATGGCGGCAGCGTCAAGCCGCAAAACGCAGCGGAGTTGTTCGGACAGCCCGACATTGACGGGGGCCTGATTGGCGGCGCGTCGCTGGTCGCCGACGATTTCCTGGCCATTTGTCGCGCAGCTGGTTGAGATTGGACCTATGAACTTGATTTTTCCCATCGCATTGACGATTCACATCCTGGCAGCTCTGGGCATCATCGGACTCGTCCTGATGCAGCACGGCAAAGGGGCGGATATGGGCGCGGCCTTCGGTAGCGGCGCCTCGGGCAGTCTGTTTGGCGCCTCGGGCTCGGCAAATTTCCTGAGTCGGACGACCGGGATACTGGCGGCGGTCTTTTTTGTCACCAGTCTGACGCTCGCGTATGTGGCCTCCAGCAAACCAAAAACGACTGGCAGCCTCATGCAGGAGTCTGTACAATCGCAGCCTGCTCCAGCGCCTTCCACTGCAGGGCAAGAGGCGCCGGTGGTGCCGGCGGACCAGGGTTCCAAGGCCAAAGAAATACCGAAGTAGTGCAAGGGGGTCGCGACTCGCACGAGTCCTCGCGGGTGGCGGCTTAAAAAACGTGCCGACGTGGTGAAATTGGTAGACACGCTATCTTGAGGGGGTAGTGGCGTAAGCTGTGCGAGTTCGAGTCTCGCCGTCGGCACCAAGAACGAGGGGGTCGCTCACTGGCGGGCGATTCCACGACAACAATCTGATATGACGGCGGATCATGGATAACTATTTTCCAATCCTGATGTTCGTCCTGGTGGGCGTCGCCATTGGCGTTCTGCCCATCGCCATGGGTTATCTGCTGGCTCCCAACAAGCCGGACCCGGAAAAGCTCTCTCCCTACGAGTGCGGCTTTGAGGCTTTCGAGGACGCGCGCATGAAATTTGACGTGCGCTATTACCTGATCGCCATCCTCTTCATTCTTTTCGATCTGGAAATCGCCTTCCTCTTCCCCTGGGCGACGATTTTCAAGGATATCGTCGCCACCGAAAGCATCAAGCTCTTCGGCTTTGTCGAAATGCTGGTCTTCGTCGCCATCCTGGTCATCGGCTACATCTATGCCTGGGCCAAGGGCGCGCTGGAATGGGAGTAGAGCTGAGCCATGAGTATTGAAGGCGTCCTCCAGGAAGGTTTCGTCACCACCACGGCTGACAAGCTGATCAATTACATGCGCACCGGCTCGCTGTGGCCGATGACCTTCGGTCTGGCCTGTTGTGCCGTGGAAATGATCCACGCCGGGTGTTCCCGGTACGACCTCGACCGCTTCGGCGTCGTCTTCCGTCCCAGCCCGCGGCAGTCCGACGTGATGATCGTTGCCGGTACCCTCACCAACAAGATGGCCCCCGCCCTGCGCAAGGTCTATGACCAGATGGCGGAACCCCGCTGGGTGATCTCGATGGGGTCCTGTGCCAACGGAGGCGGCTACTATCACTACTCGTATTCCGTCGTGCGCGGGTGTGACCGCATCGTGCCGGTGGACATTTACGTTCCGGGTTGTCCGCCGACGGCGGAGGCCTTGCTCTACGGCATCATCCAGTTGCAGAACAAGATACGCCGTACCAATACCATCGCCCGTTAATTGCTGAGGCCGATCGACCATGTCCGCCAAGCTGGAAACGCTTAGCCAGAATTTGCA
>Ga0268298_10000942_pt1 | contig 36116 bp, 30 predicted proteins | sample WWTPWeurt_MetaG_FD_194462 | JGI IMG/M metagenome (GOLD analysis project Ga0268298, IMG submission 194462) | Activated sludge microbial communities from WWTP in Nijmegen, Gelderland, Netherland - WWTP Weurt | ecosystem: Engineered > WWTP > Aerobic digester > Activated sludge | place...
CGAGATCGAGGTGTACTGATATCCCGCCCGCCACCGCCGCCCGGCAACCCCACTCGATTCACCACGTGGTGGTGAGCACGGTCAGCGAGCCGCCCATGGGGCGCACCCACTGCCGTCCGGAGCCTCGGCTCGCGACCCACGAACCCACGTGCTGTTCGGTGCCCGGGCGCGGGCGGATCTCGCTCAGCGAGCGGTAGATCATCCCGGGCTGCCACAGCGGTGTGGGCATCTCGAACGGCATGCCGGTCGCGCGCTCGCGCTTCGGTATACCGACCAGCGTCCAACTGCGAAGCGCGGTCACGCTGGCGGTGAGCTGGAACATGGCCTCGGTATCCACCCTGCGCGTCGCTTGGAAGTAGATGCCGAAGCGGCCGCTCCGACCCGTCGCCATGCGGGTGCCGAGCAGCCGAACCCCGTCGGGCAGGTCGGAAGCCGCCGAGACGTCGAGCTCCGAGACGAGCTCTCGCTCGAGACGCGCGGCCAGCGCCGTGTCGCCCTGCTGGACGGCGATGTTGTGGGCGATTCGGCGTTGTTCGAGCGTGGCCGGGGGCGCGGTCGGCGCCGGGTTCGGCTCTTGATGAAAGTGCTGCCGGAGCTCCCAGGTCACGAACGGATCGGTCACCACCGTGTACACGGGGTCGTTGCCGAAGTGCGTGTACCACTCGACGCGGGTGGGCTCGCGCTCGGCCAACGAGAAGCCCTCGATGGGCCCCTTGCCTTTGCCGCGATCGGCGATGAAGAACGGACCCACCGCGCGCACCGCGTAGCGCTCGACGAGCTTCTCGACGTCTCCCACGGCGGCAAACCGCGTATCGAGAACGTAGTATTGAGCATCGCCCACCTGGGGGCCCGTCGGCACTCCGCTGATCTGGAGCGGGCGGCGAAGCGACCAGTCGACGCTCCAGCACGACTTCATGCCATCGTGCAGCGCCACGCTGGTGCCGCTCTCGAGCTGCCGGCGCAGCCAACGGAGCACGGTCATCTTGTCCACGTCTTGATGGATCAAGTCGCCGCGCTCGTCGAAACGCCCTCCGGTGCGGCGCGCTTGCACCAGCGTCGCGACGGAGTCGGGGAACATCGCCAAGGGGACGATGGCGCCCATGAGCCCCGCGACCAGCGGAGGAAAGGTCAGCCCCTTGCGCTCGAATCGGCGCACGAACCAGCGCAAGATCGCCTCGAACGTCCAGGCGAAGAGCCCGATGGAAAACGCCAGGTAGAGCGCGAAGCACTGAGGCCAGAAGAAGTGGATGTCCGCGCCCTGCTTGAAGATCGCGTATTGCAGGGTCGCCATCACCAGCATCGCGAGCGGGAAGATCTCGCCGTCCTTCCTCAACAGAACCAGCCGGAACAGGAACAGCGGCACGGCGGCTTTGCCCAAGAAGATCCCGAGCGGCGTGAACGACGCGTCGATCCAATCCGCGCGCGCGCTGAGCACCGCATCCAGGGGCAAGTCGCTGCCGGCGGAACGGTGAATGCCTTGGCTGAGGAGGTTTGCGAGCTGGCCCGAACGCTGGAACATCGCGAGGTAGAACAGCACCAGGCCGACCGCGAGCGCGGCCGCCAGGGCCCACCACTGGGCGAAACGCCGCCGGTCGACGCTCGGGTACCAGCGGCCGTTCAGGAGCACTCCACGCGGGAGTCCGAAGGCGAGCACCACTGCGCCGAAGAAGAATCCTTCCCAGTCGCTGTTCATGGCGGTGAAAAACCCGATGGCGCTCACCACGATCCAGCGCCGTTTCCAGGTACGCGTGAGGCGCAAGTAGCCCCAGGTCGCGAGCAACGCCCCGAACATGACCGGAACTTCGAGGCTGTTGAAGTTCGCGAACGCGAGCGCGATGGGGGTGACGACGAAGCCCAGGGCGGCCATGGCGCCCGCCATCGGGCTCCACAGGTGGCGCCCCACGCCGTACACGAGCAGCGGCGAGAGGCCGCTCAGGATCACCGGCGGAAGCCGGATGGCGAAGTCCTGGTGCCCGAACACCTTCACGAACAGCGCAGTGGTCCAGAAGATGCCCCAGGGGTGGTTGCAGTAGTAGTTGGCCGGCGTGGGGGCATCGGCGAGGTACGCCGCGATGGGGCCGATGATCTTCCACTTCCACATGTTTTCGGCCGCGATGCCGATGGCCGCGTTGCTCGCCCAGTGCCCTGCCGCCAGCGGGCCGAAGAGCTCCCAGGCTGCCCCGAGCGTGAACCACACGCTCGCGATCACGGCGATGCCTCGTGCCAAGAGCTCGATGCGTGGATTCGCGTCCCGCGGCGCGTCCGTGGTGAGCGCGCGCCGGAGGCTCCGGAAGAGGGCGCGAAGCCGGCTCGGCTTCTTCGGCGCGTGAGCAGGCACCGCGGCGGCGCTGGACACTTCCTCTTGCATGGGCGGGAGCCGGGAGCCGGGAGCCTACTACCAACCCGAGGAGGCGCGACACTGGATTGCCTGCTCCACCCGAGCTATTGCGAGCGGCCCGACCGGGACCTCGGACCATGACCAGCGAGAGCGAGCACGCCGCAGAGTTCTACGACCAGGTGTGGAAGAGCTATGGGCACCTCGACGCGGCGAGCCCGGCGGCGTTCCACCGGCGCCGGCTCATCGTCGAGCTCAGCCTACGGGCGAAGCCCGACGCGCGGACCGTGCTGGATGCGGGCTGTGGGCAAGGCCAGCTCCTCGGGCAGCTGGCGCGCGCCTTCCCCCGTGCGAGCTTGGCCGGCGCCGACGTGTCGGAGCAATCGCTGACCGACACGCGGAAGAAGTGGCCCTCCGCCGAGCTCTTCTTGCTCGACTTGGTTCGCCCCAATTTCGAAGAGGAACACCGCTCGCACCTCGCGAAGTACGACCTCATCGTGTGCAGTGAGGTGCTCGAGCACATTCCGGACACCGTGCTCGCGGCCAAGAACCTGCGCTCGCTGCTCTCGCCGCGAGGGGCCGTCGTCGTGACGGTGCCCGGCGGCAAGATGTCGCGCTTCGACGAGCTGATCGGACACCAACGCCACTTCTCGCCGCGCGAGCTCCGCCGCGTGCTCGAAGCCGCCGGCTACGGCGTGACCCAGGCGTTCGGCTGGGGGTTCCCCTTCCACAACCTCTACCGCACCGCCGTTCGCGTGGCCTCACGCGCGACGATGCGCGAGCCGAGCGGCGAGGCCTCGCAGAACCGGGGCGGGCTCACTCGCGTGCTCAGCGGAGCCTACGGACTCTTCGGCCGCGGCCTCATCCCGCTCTACTACCTGAATCTCTCGCGTTGGGGCGAGCAGACGCTGGCGGTCGCGCGGCAAAGCTGAGCGCCGGCCCCGCGGCGGCACCGCTCGGGAGAATCACGGTGGGATCCAGAAGATCCCGCAGTGGCGCTCGCTACCCCGGTCGCCCACGTAGGTACACAGATCCGAGTTCCAGTAGCTCCAGCTGCTGAAAGCGAGCCAGACGAGGAGGGCCGCCGGGCGCGGCGCCAGCACCTTGGCCATGGCGAAGAAGAGCGGGAGCGCGAGCAAGAGGTAGCGGTTCATTCCCGCGTAGTTCAAACCCGCGGAGCCGAGCAGCGAAATGCCGATGGAGAAGAACAAGAGGCCGCCCCAGAGCCAACGCTCGCTCGACGAAAAGCCGGCCAGCGCCTGACGGAGTCCGAGCCCGAGGAACAGGCCCGCACACAGGGTGAACACGCCTTCGCGCGGTCCCAGCGAGAGCGCACGGCTCACGGCGCGCGGCTCGGGCCAGATGGCGTTCCAGAGCGAAACGCCGTGGGCGAACTCCTCGGCGTGGGAGTGCACGTAGAGGAGAGGATCGTGATAGCGGATGGCGAAGTAAACGAAGACGGCGAGCTGACCCCAACCTGCCACGGGTGAAAGCAAGACCACGCGCAGAACGCGCTTCTTCAACGGTTCGTCCGTCGAAAGCCACGCCTGGGCACAGAGCCCCACCACGAGCCCGAGGCCCACGGCGCTGCCGGTCACGCGGAACGCGCCGGCCGTACCGGCGACCACGGCAGCCCAGAAGAACCTCTGGTTCGCGAAGAGCAGAAAGCTTCCGAGGGCGGACAGCAAGGTCACGGGTTCGGTCTGCACCGTCGTCAGCGTGAAGCCCGTGGTGTACGCGTTGAAGAGCAGGAGCGAGAGGTAGGTCGTGCCGAGCCCGAGCCGGGATCGCAGCGTGGGCCCCGTCCACAAGAAGAGGAGGAGGAAGCTCGCCAGCAGCGACACCGCGAGGAGCGCGTGATCGCCTGCCAGGCCCAGCGCGCGGAACGGCGCGCCCAAGAGCGAATAGCCCGGGTAGAAGTGGAAGCTGCATCGCCCGAGCATGGGGCGAAGCGGCTTGCCTCGGAGGTCTCCCGGCGGACAGGCCGAGTAGCCGCGGAGCAGCGTGCCGATGTAGTACTGCGAATCCCAGCGTGAGACGAGCAGCCGGTTCCAGTTCTGGGGCGCGCCGCGGTGGAAGTCCGCGTCTGGCGGGACGAACGCCGGCGGATCCGCGGGCGCGCGATTGAACGGCAATTGGAAGCGCGCTCCGGCGGCTCCGAACAGGACGAGATGCGCCCCGAGCAGCAGCATCGCGAACGCTGCCCGGAACCCCGGGTGCACCAGTACGACTTCGAGTCGCTTCTTGTCGAACGACCCGAAGGCCATCGCCGTCCGCGAATCTACCCGACAGCCCCCGGTGTGGCGAGACAATCGAGGGGTGGGGAGCGCTCGGTCTCAGCGCTCGGCGGCGAGTTCGCGCGCCTCGGCTTCCAGCGTCGCAGCGACGTCGGGAACGTAGCCGTCGTGGCGGAAGCGGATGTTGCCGCGCCGATCGACGACGTAGACGGCCGGCAGGGTCTCGAGCTTCCAGGCCTTGGCCACCTTGCCGCCTTCGTCCCACGCGACCGGCGCCGTGAGCCCGAACCTCAGCGCGCTCTCGGCAGCGCTCTGGCGCTCGTCGTCGGCCTGGAGCATCACGACCGACAACCACGCCTTCTGGCGCCGGTAGAGGGCATCGAGGGCCGGGTAGAGCAGCTTGCAGGGCTCGCACCAGCTGGCTCCGAAAGCCACGACGTTCACCATACCCGGTCGCAGCCGCGCGTCAGCGGCCGAGTTGAGCGCCGGCAGCGAGAACGCGAGCTCGTTGGGCTCGTCGAACTCCGCCGGGGGCGTCGGCGGTGGATCGGGGTCGGGCGGCGCAGTGGAGTCGGGGGGCACGAGCAGGATGGTGCGCGGCGGTGTCGGAGCCGCGGCTTCGCGCGGCGAGCAGGCGACGCCGATCGTCAGCGCCAGCCCGCAGCAGACGGAGCGACCGCGATCGGCGTAGAGGCTCACGGCAACGTAGCTTGGCGCGCCGTGAAGAATGGCTCGGCGGCGCGACCCGCGTCGTTCAGGATGGGGCTCGGCCAGGCCCCGAACGCGATGACGCCGGCCAGACAGAGCGCGAGAGAGATGGCCAGCGCCGGGGCGGCGGCGATGGGTGCGTCGTCCTCAGGTGGCTTCATGTACATGGAGCGAGCGACCTGCATGTAATAGAAGAGACCCACCACGGCGAGCACCGCGCCGACGATCACCAGCGCGTGAAGCCCGGCCTGCCACGCGACGATGAACACGTAGAGCTTGGCCCAGAAGCCCACCACGAACGGGATACCGGCCAGCGACAAGAGGAAGATCAACATGGCGAAGGCCAGTGTCGGAGAACGCTTCCACATGCCCTGGAAGGCTTTGATCGACGAGTCGCCGGTCTGACGCTCGACCGCCTCCACGATCTGGAACGCGCCCATGTTCGTCACCAGATAGGCGACGAAATAGAAGAGGAGCATGGTGGTGCCGCCGGCGCCGGACACGAAGGCCATCAGCATGTAGCCGATGTGCCCGATGCCCGAGTACCCGAGCATGCGCTTGACGTTGGTCTGCACCACCGCGAACAGGTTGCCGAGGATCATGCTGGCGAGCGAGAGCGCAATCAGCATCGGCTGCCAGTCGGTCTTGACCCGCCCGAACGCGTGGTTCATCAGCGTGGCCAGCGCGGCGAAGCCGGCGAGCTTCGGCGCCACGGAGAGGAAGGCGACGAACGGCGTGGGCGCGCCTTCGTAGGTGTCGGGCACCCACATGTGGAACGGCACCATGCCGATCTTGAAAGCCATCCCCGCCAGGACGAGCATCACGCCCAAGACGAAGATGGGGGTGACCGGCGCCGCCGCCACCGCCTCGATGCGTGTGCCACCGGTGGCGCCGTAGACGAAGGACATGCCGAAGAGCGTGATGGCCGCGCTGACCGCTCCCACCAAGTAGAGCTTCAGAGCCGCTTCGGGCGAGCTCTTGCCGACGCCCTTCGGATCCTCCGTCTTCGCGTAGCCGGCCAAGACGAAGAGCGGTAGGCCCATGAGCTCGAAGGCCACGATCAAGAGCACCAGGTCTCGCGCACCGGGCAACAGCGTCATGCCGAGCACGCTGCACATGAGGAGCACGTAGTACTCCCCTTGTCGGTGCGGCATGTGCTTCGCCACGTGGTCCATGCTGCCGAGGGCAGTGAGCAGACCCGCACCCAGGAACGCTCGCTTGAAGAACAAGCTGAAGTGATCGCCGACGTAGACGCCGCCGAAGGCGCTGCCCGAAACATCCATCTGGAACGAGGCGATGAGCGCCCCGGCGAAGGTCGCCACGGCGACGATGCCGATGGCGCGGTTGGGCTTCGGACCCGAGAAGAGATCCGCCAGGAACGTGAGCAAGATGCCCAAGGCGAGACCGAGGTCGAGCGAGAGCGGCAAGAGGTCGGCGCTCGAGAAGGTCACGGCGCACCTCCCGGCCCCGGAAACGCGAAGGCCGGCGGCATCGGACTCGGCGGCGGTTTCGTCGCTGCGAGCGGCGCCCCGCGAGCCTGCGCCAGATAGCCCGGCGTCGCGCGGTCGATGAAGTCGAGGACCAGCACCGGATAGCAGCCGAAGACCACGATGCACGTGGCGAGCACGATGGGCGCGCCCCACTCCGTCTTCGTGGCGTCGGAGAGGTCGTGGAACTTCTCGCTCGGACCCGGACCCCAGAAGATCTGCCGCACCGCCCGGAGCACGTAGACGGCGGTGATGAACGCGCCAAGGATCCCGGGCAGAGCCCACCAGGAATGGGCGCTCTGCCAGGCGCCGATGAACACCAGCATCTCGGCGACGAAGCCAGCCGTGCCCGGGAGGCCCAGAGAAGAGAGGCCGGCGAGGGTGAAGAAGACCGCGACCGCCGGCATCGTCTTGGCGAAGCCGCCCATACTCGGCACGTGGCGCGAGTGGGCGCGCTCGTACACGAGGCCGACCAGCGCGAAGAACATGCCGGTCATGATGCCGTGAGCGAACATCTGGTAGACGGCGCCGTTCCAACCGTTCGGCGTCAGGGTGGCCGCGCCCAACATCACCACGCCCATGTGGCTCACGGAGGAATACGCGATGATGTACTTGAGGTCCTTCTGACTCATGGCGCTCAACGCGCCGTACACGACGTTGATCACCGCGATGCCACCGACCCACGGGGCCCACGCTGCGGCGCCCTCGGGCAGCATCACCATGCCGACCCGCATCACGCCGAACGCGCCCAACTTCATCAAGACGCCCGCGTGCAGCATCGAGACGGCGGTGGGCGCCGAGGCGTGGCCGTCGGGCGACCAGGTGTGGAACGGGAAGACGCCGCCGAGGGAGCCGAAACCCAGCCACAGGAACGGAAAGGCCCACAGCTGGAGGTCCCTCGAGTAGCGGTGGCTCCCGAGGACGGACATGTCGAAGGTGCGCGCACCCGCGGCCACGTACATGGCGAAGATGGCGACCAGGATGAAGGCCGAGCCCACCAGCAACATGAGCGTCAGCTTCATGGCCGCGTATTCGCGACCACCGATGTCGAGGAGCTTCCAAACGAACTTGAACGGCCCGGCTTCGGCCACGGCGTGGCTCGAGCCCCAGATGCCGATCAAGAGGTACATCGGCAACACCGCGATTTCGTAGAACAGGAAAAACACGAACAAGTCCTGCGCCACGAACACGCCGAACACACCGGAGACGAGCACGAGCAAGAAGACGAAGAACTCTTTGCCGCGCTCCTTGAGCGTCCAGCTGGCCAAGACGCCAGCGAAGATGATGATCCCGGTGAGCAGGAGCAGTGATACGCCCCAGCCGTCCACGGCCAGCGACAGCCGAATGCCCAGCGCCGGCACCAAGGGGTAGCTCTCGGCGAGCTGGAGCCCGCCTCGCTTCATGTCGTAGAGCCGCGCGACCTGGATGGCCCCGATCAGCGAAAACGTGGCGCCCAGAAGCGAGATCAAGCGCACGGCGAAGCGCTGCGCGTCGCGGACGGCGAAGAGCAGGACGGCTGCCACGAAGGGCGCTGCCACGATGCTCGAGAGCAAGGGGAAGTCGTTCATCGGAGGTACCCCCAGGTCGCGAGCACGAGGGCTCCAGCGATGACCGCGTAGACGTAGTCGGCAGCGTTCCCCGTCTGCAGCTTGCGCACGCGCCGGCCGCCCATGATGGTGGCCCACGCGAGGAAGTTCATCACTCCGTCGATCACGTAACGGTCGACCCAGCCGATCAGGTTGGCCAGACCGAGCGCCACGTGCCGGAAGCCGAGCACGTAGAGGCGATCGACGGCTCCGGAGCGCGCGAGGCGACCCACGGGCGCGAGGAACGCGAAGGTCGACTCGGGGATCGCCTTCTTCCCGTACACGAGCCAGGCGAGCAGGATGCCGGCGAGGCCCGTACCCGTGGCGAGGTAGGTCACGAGCCCGACGTGGAAGTGGTACTCGACGCCGTAGAGCGCGGCGAAGCTCTTGCCGAAGTAGCCGACTGCGATGGAGAGCAGCGCCAAGAGAACGAGGGGGCCCGCCATGCTGGGACCGGACTCGTGGGCGTGAGCGGCCTTCTCACTGGGCTTGCCGAAGAACGCCAAGAACACGACGCGACCCATGTAGAAAGCCGTCAGGAAGGCGGCACCGAGGAGCATGGCGAAGGGGCCGTATTTGTGCTCCTCCCACATGGCTTCCAAGATCAGGTCTTTGCTGAAGAAGCCGGAGAGCAGCGGCACGCCGGCCAGCGCCGCCGCACCCACCATGAACACGACGCCGGTGAGCTTCATCTTGGACCAGAGCCCGCCCATGTCCGAAAGCTCGTTGGAGTGCACGGCGTGGATCACGCTCCCGGCTCCGAGGAAGAGCAGGGCCTTGAAGGCGGCGTGGGTCGTCAGGTGAAAATAGCCGCCCATCAACGAGCCCGCGCCGAGCGCGCTCACCATGTAGCCGAGCTGGGAGCACGTGGAGTAGGCGAGCACCTTCTTGATGTCGGTCTGCACCACGGCCACGGTCGCGGCGAAGACCGCGGTGAACGCACCGAGCCAGGTCATCACCTCCCGCACTTCGATGGCCTGGAACAACGGGTTCGCCCGCACGATCAGGTAGACGCCCGCCGCGACCATGGTGGCGGCATGGAGCAGCGCGCTCACCGGCGTCGGGCCCTCCATGGCGTCGGGCAACCACACGTGCAGCGGGAACTGCGCGCTCTTGCCCATCACCGCGAGGAACAGGAGGAAGCCCACGGCCATGTGAACCCGCGGATCGGCGGGCGGCGCCCAAGCGAAGCTCGAAGTCGACACGAAGAGGAGCACCACGCCGGCGACGAACCCGATGTCGGCGAGCTTGGTGGTCCAGAAGGCCTTGACCGCGGCCCGCGCCGCGCTGGGCTTCTGCCAGTAGAACCCGATGAGCAGATAGCTCGTTAGTCCGACCAGCTCCCAGCCCGCGAACAGCTGGAGCACGTTGGGCGCGAGCACCAGCGTGTTCATGCTGAAGACGAACAGCGAGTGGAAGGCGTAGTAGCGACCGAACGCGGGTGGCGGCTCGCCGGCCATGTAGCCCAGCGAGAACACCTGCACCGAGGTCGCGACGGTGGTGACCACGACCAACATCGGCACGCTGATGCCATCGATGCGCACGCCGATCTGGGCGATGTTCCGGCCGGCGGAGGGCAACCAGCGCGTCGTTTCGACCAGGGCCTCGCCCGGCGCGCCGAGCTGGCGCAGCATCAAGGCCGCCGCGGCGACCAGCGAGAGCGCCGCGGCCGTGATGGCCAGATAGGCGGCGGGCTTTCCCTGCTGGCGCAGAGGCGGCAGGACCGCGATCAAGAAGGCAGCGACGACAGGGCCGAAGAGCGCCACGAGCGCCCAAGCCACGGGGGTGAGTCCGAGCAGCATCCGGCTATTCCTTCAGCGCCTGGGCGCCGTCGATGGCGACGTCGCTCTTCGCGCGATAGAGCAGGATCACCAAGGCGAGCCCCACCACGACTTCGGCCACCGTGAGGGCGATGCTGAACACGGCGAACACCTGGCCGACGTGGTTGCCGTGATAGTGCGAGAACGTGACCAAGTTGATGTTGACCGCGTTCATCATGAGCTCGACGCTGAGCAAGATCCCGACCACGTTCCGGCGTGACAGCACGCCGTAGATCCCGACCGAGAAAAGCGTCGCGGAGAGCAGCAGCACCGGCTGGATCGGCATCATGTGGCCTTCTCCCGGCGCGGTACGACTCGGGAGCGCTCTTTGCCGAAGTCCGCTTTGCGCGCCAGCACGATGGCGCCGATCATGGCGGCGAGCAGCAACACCGAGAGCACCTCGAACGCCAAGAGCTGGTCGGTCAAGAACGAGCGACCGATCTCGTCGGTGGTCACCGTTCGGACGGGGCCGTTCGGCAGGCTGGGAGTCTTGTAGATCGAGGCGGAGACCACGCCGAAGAGGACGGCCGCGGCCAGCATCGCCGGGAGGCGTCGTTCGCGGGTCGTCTCGTTCTCGATGAACACTCGTTCGTGCCGCCGCGTCAGCATCACGCCGAAGAGCATCAGCGTGATTACACCGCCCGTGTAGAGCAGGACCTGGATACCCGCGAGGAAGGGCGCACGGAGGAGCACGAACAGCACGGCGGTCGATGCCAGCGTGACCGCGAGCCAGAGCACGGCGTGTACCAGGTTCTTGCTCCCGACCACGAACAGGGCGGAGAGCAAGAGGCAGGCCGCGACGATGCCAAATGCGATGGGGTCCATGACCGGAAACGTCCTTCCCGAAACGGGACGGTCCCGGGGCCGACGCGGGGCGGAGGCTACCTCCCTCCGTTTGCTGTCGTCATCCCTTTCTTGGGGAATTCTCCGGAGGTTTCCGCGATCTCCATGCAAATCCTGCTGATGAGGGCCGGCCCGCGGGCTTGAGGGTTCGCGGCGGGGGCCGTTCCAGTCGTTGGAACGCCGGTGTCCCTGCCCCTCCCCGCCCTCTTCCTGCTGCCGTTGGCCGGCATCCTGGCCCTGATCGGCGGCGCGCATGCTCGGGCCGCGTTTCGCTCACGCGATCTCTACGACCTCGGGGTCGTCACTCTGGCTGGGATCACGCTGGGCGTGATGATCGCTCGAGTGCTTCAGCTTTCGGCACCCGGCTCGGCCGTCCTGGCGATCCGCTTGCAATACGCTCAGGCTTTCTTCTGGGCCGCCGTCGCGCTGCTCGTTCAACGCGACGCGCCACACCGCTGGCGCTGGCTTGGCATCGCTGCGCTCGCGACGATTCCACTCGTGTTCGTCACCCATGCGTTCGCGCTGCCGGCAACGGCCGTACGCGTCGGGATCTTCGGCAATCGCTACGAAGCGGTTCGCACGGGACCGCTCGGGCTGGCACTGATCCCGGTGGGAGTGTGGGGTGCGTATCGCTGGCTTCGCGCGGTGCACCGAGCCAAGGCGTGGGCGCGCTGGCCGCGCCCGGTGTGGATCGCCATCGTGCTCGCGACAGCCGCGGCGATGTTGAACGACCAGCTGATGAACCGGGGCTACCTCTCGAGCCTTCATCTGCTGGAGTATGGGCTCTTCGGGCTCACCCTCGCGCTCTCGCACCTGACACACCGTCGGATCTTGCACGACGTGTCGCAGCTCGAGCGGGCCGCTCGCGCATCGAGCCGCCAGGTGGACCAGGCCGCCGAGCTGCTGACACGCAGCGAGCAACGCTATCGATTGCTCTCGGAGCTCGCCGCCGAAGGCATGGCGCTGCACGCGAATGGCCAAATCGTCGACGCGAGCGAAGCGCTGTGCCAGCTCACCGGTCGCCCTGCGGCAGAGTTGGTCGGCCGCCCCGTGCTCGAGCTCTTTTGCCGAAACAGCCGAGCCGACGTCGCGACCTGCCTCCAAGGCGCTCAGCCGCGGGCCATCGAAGCACGGCTGCTCACGGCGAGCGGTGAAACGCTCCCGGTCGAGGTCATGGGGCGCTCGACCCGGGAGGCTGCCGGCATCGCCATCCGAGACATCAGCGAACGTCGAGAGATGCAAGCGCGCCTGGTGGCCTCCGATCGCATGGCCACGTTGGGCACGCTGGCCGCTGGGGTCGCCCACGAGATCAACAATCCGCTGTCGTACATCTTGGCCAACGTCGACTACGCGCTCGAGGAGCTGGAGTCTCGCGATGGACCACGCGAGCTCGTGCAATCGCTGGCGGACGCCAGCGAGGGATGCCTCCGCGTGCAACGCATCGTCAACGATCTGAGAGCGCTGTCTCGGCGGAGCGAACAAGTCGGCCCGGTGGACGTAGCGCGGGTCATGGACTCGGCGATCCAGATGGCACACAACGAGATCCGCCATCGTGCGCGCCTCGTCCGCGACTACCGTGAACCGCTCAGCGTCGTGGCGGACGCATCGCGCCTGTGCCAGGTCTTCTTGAACCTGCTCCTGAACGCCGCACACGCGATGCCCGTAGGGCAGGCCGACCAGATGCAACTCTCGGTCGTGACGCGCAGAGACGCGCGGGGACGGGTGGTGATCGAGGTGAGCGACACGGGCTGCGGCATCCCGCGCGAGATCCACCAGCGCATCTTCGATCCGTTCTTCACCACGAAGCCGGCAGGACAAGGCACGGGCCTCGGGCTCGCCATTTGCCAGAGCATCGTCGCCAGCATGGGGGGAGAGATCGAGCTCGACTCCGAGGTGGGCCACGGCACCACGGCCCGCTTGTTGCTGGCTCCCGCCGACGAGCAGCCAACCCCCGTGACGACGACTCGACCCATTTCTCCGCGCCGTTCGGGCCCGTCGGCTCGGGTACTCGTCCTCGACGACGAGCCGGCCATCACCCGCGCGGTGAAGCGGGCGCTTTCCGAGCACGACGTGGAGACCGCGGTCGAAGCGCGGGCGGCCCTCGAGCTCTGCCGGAACCAGAGCTTCGACCTCATTCTGTGCGATCTGATGATGCCCGAGCTCAGCGGCATCGATTTCCTGGAGCGTCTGCAGGCCATGGCGCCCGAGCTGGCGCGTCGCGTCGTGTTCATGACCGGCGCGGCCCAGAATCTGGAGCACCTGGCCCGCGCCGTGGACAACCCCACGATACGCAAGCCTTTCCACAGCGAAGACCTGCGTCGCATGGCCCGCGCTGCCGCGGCCCGGAGCTCCCGGGCCCCCTCCAGCATGAACTGAAATAAACCCTGGCGCGCCACCGAATGGACAGGCGAGCGGCGAAGGACACCCGCTCGGACCGAAAGGAAGTGACGACCAAGACCATGGAAACTCTCACGAGTGGGAATCGCGAGCTCGACGCCAACGACGTGCTCGCCATCGTGCTCAGCGTGCTCGCGCCGGGCCTCGGGCACGTGCTCTTGGGTCAGGTGACCAAAGGGATCGTCATCCTGGCGCTCGTCGTCGCGTCCTGTGGCGTGGGCTACGTAATCTCGGCGTTGATCGCCCTCGACGCCTATTTCGTCGCCAAGGCTCGCCACGCGCGTGAAGTCGGAGAGTGGGAGACTTTCCCAGCCGTCTTCGAGCGCTGACGGCGTGCGACGCCAACGCCCCCCTCGCCCAATGGCGAGAGCCGGAATAGTCTCGGCCCGATGCACCGCTTCTTCCGGCTCGGGCTGGCCTCACTCGTTCTACTGGGTCTCGGCACCAGCGCCTGCAAGCGCGACCCCGCACCGGCGAGCGGTGACGCCGGCGCCGCGGGGAAGACGCTGCGCATCGCCGTCATCCCCAAAGGCACGACCCACGAGTTTTGGAAGAGCGTTCACGCGGGCGCCGTCAAGGCGTCCCGCGAGCTCGGTGTCGAGATCGTCTGGAAAGGGCCGCTCAAGGAAGACGACCTGAAACAGCAGATCGATCTGGTGCAGAGCTTCACGGCTCAGGGCGTGTCGGGCATCGTGCTCGCGCCATTGAACGACAAGGCGCTGGTGCAGAGCGTGAAAGCCGCCACCGAGAGCAAGATCCCCGTGGTCATCTTCGACTCCGACCTGTCGTCGGAGGACCACGTGAGCTTCGTGGCCACCGACAACCGCGCGGCCGGCAAGCTCGGTTGCGAGGCGCTCGCCAAAGACGTCAAGGGCAAGGGCAACGCCATCGTGCTCCGCTACCAAGAGGGCTCGGCCAGCACGAACCACCGAGAAGAAGGCTGTCTGGAAGCGCTGCGCGCCGCCGGAGTGCAGATCGCGAGCGACAACCAGTATGGTGGCGCGACCACCGAGAGCGCGCACAAGGCCAGCGAGAGTCTGCTGCTCGCGCAAGGCGCCGCGGACGGCAAGGTGGCCGGCGTGTTCACTCCCAACGAGTCGACCACCTTCGGCATGCTGCGCGCCGTCGAGAAAGCGAACCTGTCCGGGAAGCTCCGCTTCATCGGCTTCGATGCCTCCGAGAAGCTGGTGAAGGGCGTGGAGGCAGGCAGCATCGACGGACTCGTACTGCAAGACCCGTTCAACATGGGCTACCTCGCGGTGAAGACCATGGTGCGGCACCTCAAAGGCGAGAAAGTGGAGCGCCGCATCGACACCGGGAGCAAGCTCGTCACCAAAGCCAACATGAACGAGCCGGAGATGAAGCGTCTGCTCGCGCCCGAGCTCGGAGAATGGTTGAAGGAGTGAGCGAGGCGAATCCAAAGCCTCGACTCTCGGCGACTGGGGTCGACAAGAGCTTCGGCCCGACCCGCGTGCTCTCGAGCGCGAGCCTCGAGCTCTTGCCGGGTGAGATCCATGCCTTGCTCGGGGAAAACGGCGCTGGCAAGAGCACGCTCGTGAAGATCCTGGCCGGGGCCCACGGCGCCGACGCGGGCTCGCTCGTGCTCGACGGTGAGCGCTTTGCGCCGCGTTCCCCCGAGGAGGCACAGCGGGCCGGCATCGCCATCGTGCACCAGGAGCTCTTCGTCTGCCCCGACCTGTCCATCGAGGAGAACGTGATGCTCGGCCACGAGCCCGCGCGTTTCGGATTCGTACGTCGGCGCAGGCTCCGCGCCGAAGCTGCGCGAGCGCTCGAGCTCGTCGCTCCCGAGCTTTCACCCGGGGGGAGCGTCGCCAGGCTGTCCCCTGCCGAGCTCCAGGCCGTGTGCGTGGCCCGCGCTTTGGCGGTGCACGCGTGCCGGGTCCTGATCCTGGACGAGCCCACTGCGAGCCTCTCGGCTCCCGACGTCGACCGCTTGTTCCGCGTCGTGCGTCGACTCGCGAGCACGGGCATCAGCGTCCTCTACATCTCGCACTTCCTCGGCGAGGTGCAGCGCATCGCCGAGCGCTACAGCGTGCTCCGCGACGGCGCCACGGTGGCGAGCGGTCGGGTTTCGGACGTCACAGCCGCCGATCTCGTGGCGCAGATGAGCGGACGCAAGGTGGTCGAACGAACGCGCACCGAGCACGAGCCGGGCGAAGTGAAGCTCAGCGCCCGCGAGCTCTCGGGGCCACGCCTGCCCGTGAGCGCCAGCTTCGAGCTTCGGGCCGGCGAAGTGCTGGGCATCGCGGGCCTCGTCGGCTCCGGGCGCACGGAGCTCTTGCGTGCCCTCTTCGGCCTCGATCGCGTGAAGCGCGGGGAGCTCCGGATCGGCAGCGTGGCGGGTCCGCGTTCCGCGGCGCTCAGCCTGAAGCACGGAGTGGGGCTGCTCAGCGAAGATCGCAAGCGCGAAGGCCTCGCCGAAGGCATGAGCGTCGCGCAAAACCTCACGTTGTCGAAGCTCGGCGGCCTCGGACCTTTCGGTCTCGTACTTTCGGGTCGGGAGCGGCGCGTCGCCGAAACCTGGGTGGAGAAGCTCAGGATCCGGGCAGCGGACGTCGGCCGGCCCGTGCGCGAGCTGTCCGGAGGCAACCAGCAGAAGGTCGCGCTCGCGCGACTGCTCCACCACGACGTGGACGTATTGCTCCTCGACGAACCGACCCGGGGAATCGACGTGGCGAGCCGCAGCGAGATCTATGGAATCATCGACGAGCTCGCGCGCGCCGGGAAGGCGATCTTGGTCGTGTCGAGCCAGTTCGACGAGCTCCTTTCCATTTCCGACCGCATCCACGTGATGCACCGCGGGACGTTGGGCCCCGCGCTCCCGAACCAGGGACTCGACGAACGACGTCTGGCGCAAGACGCCGCGGGAGTCGCATGAGGCGCTGGCTCGGAGCTCCATGGCTCGGTCCGGCCATGGCCGTCGCCGCCGTGTACTTGCTGTTCGCGTTGCTCGCGCCGGACACCTTCCCACGGACGGTGAATGCGCTGACGATGGCGCGACAAACGGTGGTGGTCGCCATCGCGGCAATCGGCATGACCTTGATCATGATCCAAGGCGGCATCGACCTTTCGGTCGGTTCCACCGTCGCGCTCACCACCGTCGTGGTGGCGCGTGCCCTCGACGGCGGAGTGGGCCCCTTGACCGCGCTGGCGCTGGGCGTCGCCCTCGGCGCGCTCGTCGGTTCGCTCAACGGCGTGCTGATCGCCAGCCTCGACCTTTTGCCGTTCGTCGTCACGCTCGGCAGCATGAGCGCGCTACGGGGCCTGGCCAAAGGCCTCGCCAACGAACAGAAGATCGATGCCGACCCGCGCGGGCTCGACGCGCTCATGGCGCTGCCCGGCGGCAAGCAAGGTGGCTTCCTGCTGCCGAGCGGAGTGTGGATCGCGCTGCTTCTCGGGCTTCTTGTCGCCGCGTTCATCGCCTACACGCGCCCCGGCCGGCACGTGGTGGCCGTGGGCTCGAGCGTCGCAACCGCCCGCCTCGCCGGCGTGCGCGTGGGGCGCATCACGGTGATGGTCTACGCCATGGCGGGAGCTCTCGCGGGGCTCGCCGGCGTCCTCGAGTTCTCGACGCTCACCGTGGGCGACCCCACCGACTCCATCGGCCTCGAGCTGGAGGTGATCGCAGCGGTGGTGATCGGCGGTGGCTCGCTCTCGGGCGGACGCGGCTCGGTCGCCGGCGCGTTGTTCGGTGCGCTCTTGCTCACGGAGATCAAAACCGGCTGCACCCACGTCGGGTTCCCGAATTGGGTGCAGGAGATCCTGACAGGCGCCATCATCCTCATCGCCATGACCCTGGACCGGGTGCGGGCCAAGCGCTCGGCCTGAGCGCGAGGATCAGCGACAGCAAACGGTGATCGGCTCGGTAGGCGTGACCGTCCCAACGGGCGAGCCGCCCGAGGGAGTGCAGGTGCCGGGCGTCGGACTCGCGTCCAGCCTCACCGCCGCGCTGGGCCCCGGATCCGTGCATACACCGGCCTCGATCGTCTTCGTGATCTGGCCTCCGCAATCGCCTTTGGGGTAGCCGAGCACCGACATGCTGCACGTCGAGTCCGTGGAAGGCGCACAAGCGCAGGCACTGCAGTCACGCGTGTCGCTGAAACTCTGGAACAGAGTGGACCGCTTGTTGGGATAAACGCCCGGAATGCAGTCGAACTGGCCCTGCCGCCAGATGCAGGCGGCGGCGTCGAAGCCCTCGCCGGCCGCCGGCGCGCACACGCCGGAGTCGCATGCCTCGCCAGCGCCGCTACAGCCGATGGGGCTCTTCTTCCAGCCGACCGTCGCGGCGGATGGCTTTCCACCGCTCGGTGCGCACGTGCCCGTCGTGGGCCCCGGGTAGAAGTGGGCAGAGCCACCGGGCGCCGCGCTCATCGGTTGGCAGCCAGAGCTGGAAGTGAGCTGCGCCTGGCTGGTGGTGGTGGGCGTTTGGTTACAGGCGGCGTTACCGAACTCGATGTTGCCGCTGCAAGTGACTTGAGGTGCGGCACAGCTACAAGCGCTGCAAGTCGCCGGAGTGAACTCCGGGTCGGCGTGCCCCGAGAACGCGACGTCCGGATAGGGAGCTCCGCAAACCGGCGCTGCCCCGACACCGGCGTGATAAGCGATGGGGCCGTTCCATCCCTCCGGCGGCGCCGGCACGCAACGGCAAGGCGCGTCGGCGCCTGCATCGGCGGGTCCGGAACCTGCGCTGCCGCCCGAGCCCGCTTGGTTGACCGACTCGGAGGAGCAGGCCGAGGCGCCGATCAGGCTCGTCACGGCCAGGGCGAAGACGCGCATCGGAGTTCGGGATTATGCCACGATCGCGGCCACGAAGGAGACGGGGCCTCGCGCAAATGATTCCGCCGGCCTCAGTCTGGCCCTGGCGACTCACCTCGCATCAGCGAGCGATAGGCCATCTGGTCGGCGTGCATGCGCAGGAATACGGCATGTTTGCGCGCATGAAAGTTCGCGACCTCCGCCCCGGCGGGCTCGAGCACCCGTTCCGCTACGTTCATGCTCGCCATGGCCGAGAGTACGCTTTCGTGATCGCCGGATGCGACCGCGCCGAGTAGCGCCGCGCCGAGCAGGACCGCTTCCGGCTCGCGCGGCAAGACCACGCGGCAACCGGTGACGTCGGCGTGCTCCCGCAAGAAGACCGGGTTCTTGGTGTCGCCGCCCGAAGCCAAGATGGTGTCGATGCGATAGCCGTGCGCGTTCATCGTGTCGAGGATGTGCCGCGTGCCGTGGGCGAGCGCTTGGATGGTGGCGAGGTAGACCAGCGCCAGCGAGTCCACGCTGTCGGTGAGCTTGAGACCACTCAGCATGCCGCGGAGCGTGGGGTCGGCCCGCGGCGAGCGATTGCCGTGGTGGTCGGGCAACATGTGGACGTCGCTGGCCAACGCAGCGGGGAAGCGTTCGTTCGCAGCGAGCGCCTCGAGTCGCTCGTTCAAGAGCACGTGCACGTGAACCCCGCGCTTGGCTGCCTCGCGCTCGAGCTCGGGACCGCGCACGTGGGAGCCAACCACGTGGTCGATGAGCGCGCCGGTCGCGCTCTGGCCGCCCTCGGTGAGCCAGAGCCCGGGGATCATCGCCGAGTAGTAGGGGCCCCAGATCCCCGGCACGAAGCGCGCTTCTCGACTGACGGCCATGTGACAGCTCGACGTGCCACCGATCAAGGCCACGCGTCGCTCGAGCGCTTCGGCGTCGGGCGCACGGCCGTCGAGCGGAGAGCCGAGCAGGCCGAGTCCGCCCGCGTGCGCATCGATGATCGCGACCCCGACGCGGGCGCCCGGCGTGAGGCCGAGCTCGGCAGCAGCAGCTTGCGTGAGCTGCCCCACCGGCTCCCCCATGGCTCGAACTTCTCGACCGATGCGCGCGAAACCTTCGTCCGCCAGCGCGCCGAGTCCGATCTCTCGGAAGTAGTCGGCGCGGAACCCACCGCCGCCCGCATGACCGAGGTACGTCCATTTGCAGACCGTGGTGCAGAGCGAGCGAACGTCGCGACCGGTGGAACGCCAGACCAGGAAGTCGGGCAGATCGAGCAGCAGCCGAGCCCGCTCGAACGCCTTGGGGTCGCGCTCGGCGAGCCACAGCAGCTTCGGGGTCTGCATCTCGGGCGAGATGACTCCGCCCACGTAGCGCAGGACCTCGTGTCCGCGTTGGTTGATGCGCGCTGCCTGCTCGGTCGCCCGATGGTCCATCCAGACGATCACGTTCTGCGCGTCATCGCGAGTCGGGCTCACGCTGACCGGGCGCCCGCCGGCGTCCAGCGCGACGAGCGAGCAGGTGGCATCGAACCCGACGCCGACCACACTCGCTGGGCTCACGTCGGCTTCCCGGAGCGAAGCACGTACGGCGACACCGGCGGCTCGCCAGATGTCATCCGAAGATTGTTCGACGAAGTCCTCCGCAGGCCGGAAGATCTGGATGGGCTCGACGCCCATGCCGACGCGTCGACCCGCAGCGTCGAACAGGCCCGCGCGCACGCTCCCGGTTCCCACGTCCACTCCGAGATAGAGGCGACTCACGGCACGCTCCTTGTTTCCGGGATGAAAGCTCGAAATCGCCACGGGGAAAAGCCAGGCCGGCTGCCGGGCGCGACGCACCGCGCGCCCCTGGCATAAGCTCGCCGCGTGGCGAAGCACCCCGAAGGTCTACGCGTCGTCGTCTCCGAGCTCGGTGACACCCCACCCGACGCCATCGAACGGCACGTTCACGTCGAAGCGATGCCAGCACCCGACCCGGCTGAGCTCGGCCCCCACGACGTGCTCGTCGAGGTGCGCGCCGCTTCGGTCGGCTGGGTCGACGTGCTCATGACCAGCGGGCAGTACCAGCACGTGCCGAGCCCCCCTTACACGCCTGGCCTCGAGTACTCGGGGGTCGTCCTCCACAAGGGACCGGACGCCGGCGACCACATAGAAGTCGGGGATCGCGTGCTGGCGGACGGCTTCTCGACGGGACCGCGCTCGCTCGGCGACTACCAGCGCTGGGGCGGCTTCGCGTCCTACGCAGTGGCACCCGGGTCGGCGCTTCACCGCATCCCCGGGGCGCTGGATTTCGATCAGGCCGCCAACCTGCTCGGAAACTACGAGACCGCGTATCATTGCCTGATCGCCCGCGGGAAGCTGGCCGCGGGCGAGAGCGTGTTGATCCACGGCGCTTCGGGCTCCACGGGCCTGGCGGCGGTCGAGGTCGCCAAGATCGTGGGCGCGCGCGTGATCGCCACGGGGCGCTCCGAAGAGAAGCTGCGAGCGGTCGTGAGCGCCGGCGCCGACGACGTGATCGAAACTCGCTCGCTTCCCGGGGGCCTCTCGGGCCTGCGAGACAGAGTGAAAGCTCTCACTGGAGGCCGAGGCGTCGACGTCGTGTACGACGGGGTGGGGGGCGAGATCTCCGTCGAGAGCCTGCGTTGCCTCTGCTTCGGCGGTCGCTTCTTGATCGTGGGCTGGGCGGCGACGCCGTTCGTCGCCAAGGGCAAAGGCGGGCGCGGTGCCCCGAACGCCAACGTGCTCCCCACCAATCTCATCATGATGAAGGGCCTCGACGTATCGGGCTGTCCGGCCGTGATCTCCACGGTGAAAGACCCCTCGATCCGCCCGCCACGTTTGCGTCAGGTGCTCGAGTGGGCGGAGCGCGGCGCGATCCGACCCCACGTCTCGCGCCGCTTTCGCCTGACCGAAGCCAAAGACGCGCTGCTCGCCAAATGGCGGGGCGAAGTCGTCGGCAGCGCGGTCCTGGTGCCGTGAGGCGCGCTCAACCGGCGGCAGAAATCACGCGATTGCGTCCCGACTGCTTGGCCGCGTAGAGCGCGCGATCTGCGCGCTCGATCCAACTCGCGACACCCTCGGCGGGGAGCAGTCCGGCGACACCGATGGACACCGTGAGGCGCACGGCGCCGGACGCACTGGGCACTTCGAGGCGCGATGCCGACTCTCGCAGGCGTTCCGCTCGGGAGAGCACGCGATCTTCGGCCGAGTCCACGATGATCACTGCGAACTCCTCGCCGCCGTAGCGCGCGACGAAGTCGTCGGCCCGGAGAAACGTGCGAACCAAGAGCTCGGCCACCGCGCGCAGCGTCGCGTCGCCGGTGGGGTGACCGAAGCGATCGTTGACCTGCTTGAAGTGGTCGACGTCGAGCATCACGAGGAACGGCTGACCCACGCCGAGCATGGCGATCTCGGCCGTTCGCCGGGCGTGTTCGTCGAAGGCTGCGCGATTGTAGAGATCGGTGAGTGGGTCGCGCTCGGCCTGACTCCTAGCGTCCCGCAGCTCGTCTTTGAGCACGCGTACGCTCTGAGCCAGCTCGGCCATCTGTTGACGCTCGCGCGCTCGGCGTTGGCTGATCGACTCCGAGACGAGCTCCGCCACGAGCTTCGCTTCGCGCCGGATGGCCTCCGAATCGTTGGTCTGGAATGCCTCCACCAGGAGGCCAATCTGGGCGCCGACGCGCTTGTCGGCGGCACGGTCTTCCGCGATGGCGCTCGACAACGTGCGCAAGCAGGCGCGGACCGCGTCTCGGAAGTTCTCCACGGTCGACACCACGTACTTCTGCTCGTGCTCCCGTTGGGCACGGACTTCGTGGCGAACCGACCGGTAGTCGCGCCGCGCGGCCGGGGGCGCACCGTCGAGCTGGCTTTTCACGGGGCCGATGGCAATGCGGCGCGCGAGCTCCTCGAACCTCGTTCGCGTCTCGTCGGCCAGCTCGCGATCCGTGTCGAAGGCGTGTTGACCGACCGCGAGCAGCACCGAGCGCAGGGTCTCGATGGCTTCGCCGAGCTCGTCGTGGACGTTGGCCGGCTCGGCTTCCTTCGCGCTACTTCGGGCTTCGGACCCGGGGGAGGAGAACAAGCGCATTCGCCCCAAGGAACGGCGGGCGGGAGAAAAGCTTGAGTCAGCCCGCCGGCGACCGGGCTGGACGCTCTCGCGCGCGGGGGGCTACTCCGAGACTTCGCCGTCGTCGGTCGCAGCCTGGGACTTCTGCAAGTCCTTGTCGGTGAGGTACACGGCGTTCGCGCCCTTGGCCGCGGGTTTGGCCTCGGGCTCCTTCGCAGCCGAGGCCGCCGGCGCGGGCTCAGGCCCGCCGCTGGCCGTCGGGTCTTCGACGTCCGGCGCCGCGCTCGGTTGGGCGGCCACGCGCGGCGCCTTGTCGACGAGCGGCGCGGGGAGCGGGATCTGGTCGATGAACCCGTCGTACTCTTGCTTGCTCTTGGCGAACGCGTCGCGTTCGTCTTTGCCGATCACACGCATGCCGTCGAGGTTCAGCGTCTCGGCGTCGAAGAACTCGCCGTTCTTCTTGGCGGTGAAGTGCAGGTGGGGACCCGTGGAACGACCCGTGGAACCCACGTAGCCCACGAGCTGGAGGCGTTTCACCTTGTCGCCGACCTTGAGCCCTTCGGCGAAGCGGGAGAGATGAGCGTAGCCGGTCTCGATTCCGCCGGGGTGCTCGACCTTCACCAGGTTGCCGCTCGGTCCAGCGGGCCCGATGAAGCTCACCGTACCGTAGGAGCTCGCGCCGACCGGGGCGCCCGTCGGCGCGCCGAAATCAGTGCCGGTGTGCGGCATGATCTTCTTGAGCACCGGGTGGAAGCGCTTCGGATTGAAGTGCGAGGTGATGGGCGCGTCTTTCACCGGCTTGCGCCAGCCACCTTCGTAGGGGGACCGCCCCTTTTCGTCGTAGTAGCCGCGCTCGGACTGACCGCGGTGATAGTAGAGCCGGAACGGCTTGTCTTTGTCGTCTGCGCGACGGATCTCCAGCGCTTCGACCCCGGCGTAGCGCGAGAACTCGCCGAGCACGGTGACTTCTTGCAGAACCAAGCGCACCACGTCACCGCGCTTGAGCTCGTCGAGGCTCATGTGACCATCCAGGGCTTTGGACAGCGCCGCGGCGAGGCCGCGCTCGAGCCCGGACTTCTCCGCAGACGAGTCGATGTCCCCGTCGACCACGAACGCGCCCTTGACCTGTGAGCGCTCGATCTTGAAGTCGAGCCGCTTGGCCGTGAGCTCGCCGTTCTGTCCTTCGCGAGCCTGGTAGATCTCCTCTTTGCTCTCGATGTACTCGAAGGCCTTCACTTTGGAGCTCGCTCGATCGACGAGCACCGAAAAAGCGTCGCTCTTGTCGCACTTGTCGAGGTTCTTCAGATCCTTCAAGGCGTTGAAGACCCGATAGGCCTCCTTCTTGTCGACACCGGCGTCTTCCAGCGCCTTCAGAAACGAGACCGTCCCGATCTTGCCGTCCACGATCTTGCTCGACGCCTCGGCTTTCGCGTCGGTGATGCGCCAGGGACCCGGGAGCTTCACGCGCTGGCGCTTGGCCGGTGCCTCGGCAGCCGCCACCGGCGCCTCGTCGGCTGCTTTCGTCACGCTCTCGCTCGACGGTGGCAACTTGCTGTCGCCGCCCACCCGCATCATGAGCGCGATGATGGAGGCCACGAGCGCGAGTCCGAGCAGCGTGCCGAAAACGGCGACCAGATTTGGCGAAAGGGGACCGCGAGCGCGAGCCATGGGAGCGCTCCCCGGCACGGGAGCGGACGGGGGTCCGCCGAGGCTCCCGAGCGCGTCCAGATCCGAAAATCGGTCCGAGCTGACCCGGCCGACGTCGTCGAGGCGGCCGCTCACGGGGCTGCTCTCGGCGTGGACGCGAGGAGCCCGGGCGCGGACGCTGGCTGCGCGGGCGAGCAGCCTGGCACGGATCGGATGCACCCCCTCGGGCAGGCTCGAGAGCTCGTCGGTGGCCGCCGTTAGCGCCGGGCTCGCGTCCAGGTCGCCCGGAGATTCCCCTTCGATTATCGGGGGATTGGCCGGTGGCGCCTCGCTCTCGGGGGGTGCGAATGGAGCTTCCGCGGAGCTCACATCGGCCTCGAGCGTCAGCTCGGGCTCCATCTCGCCATCGTCGCGCGCTAGGGGATCGGTGACCCGGCCGACGTGGCGCGTCCCAGAAGCGACCACGGCCGGGGCGTAGCAGCGGCTCGATGACGGAGCAAGCCGGGCGAGAGGAATGATAGAGGATGGGGCCGAGACCCCGGGCGTCACCGCCCAAGAGGAGCCGAACGGGAGACACTGAGCCGCGATGGACGACCATCTGAAGCAGCTTTTGCTGCTCGGCCGCGAGCACTACCAGAATCGCGAGTACGAGAAGGCCGAGTACCTGCTCCGTCAGGTCGCCGACAAGGCGGACCAGTTTGCGGACATCCATCACATGTTGGGCGTGATCACGCACAGCCGTGGAGACTTCGCGGAGGCGGAGCGTCACTTCGAGCGCGCGGTGCAGATCAACCCGAACTACACCGAAGCGCAGCTCAACCTGATGGTGACGTACAACGATCTCGGGAAGTACGACGAGGCTCGGCGCCTCTACGCCGAGATGCGCAGCCGCGGACAAGAGAAAGGCCGTGAGCTCGATCCGTTCGCCAAGGGCAAGATCGCGAACATGCACGCGGAGCTGTCCCAGGCCTATCAGGACATGGGGATGACGCTGGATGCCATCCGCGAGCTCGAGAAGGCCACCGCACTGTGCCCCACGTTCGCGGATCTCTTGACCCAGCTCGGCGTCCTGTACCGCGACAGTGGCGACATCGTGCGGGCGCGAGAGAAGTTCGAGGCGGCCAAAGCCGCGAACCCCAAGTACATCCAAGCGCGGCTACTCTACGGTGTGCTCTTGCTGTCGGGCGGAGAGAACGAGAACGCCAAGAGTGAATTCGAAGCCGTGCTCGCGCTGGATCCGGACAACAAGAGCGCGCACACCTATCTGCGCATCGCCAAGAACCCGAAGAAGAGCGAAGCGCCCCCGGCCCAAGGCAGCTGAGCCCGACGGGCCGTGATGCGTTGGGCTCGCCTGTGGCGTCGCTTGCGCGGCGGCGGCTTGACCCGCGCCCGCGCCGCGGCCTCGGTGGGCGTAGGCCTCTGGGTCGGCTGCTTGCCGCTGTACGGGCTGCATTTCCCCCTGTGTCTCGCGATCACGCTGCCGCTTTCGCTGGATCTCGTGCTGGCCTACCTGGCCGCCAACGTCTCGAACCCGTTGTTCGCACCGTTTCTCGTCTACGCCGAGGTCCAGGTCGGAGCGCTGCTCCTCGACGGACACTTCGCACCGTTTTCCATCGAGCACGCCCGCGCCGCGGGCGTGACCGGGTTTCTGACCCAAGCCCTCGTCGGCTCGCTCGCGGTGGGAACGACGCTCGGGCTCGTTGGCGCCGCCATCACGCTGCTGGTCGTGCGTCGCGAGCGCCCGCCTCGCCCCATGCTGCTCGACGACGCTCTGTCGAAAACGCTGGCGCGCTACGCGCGAGCCCCACGGAGGGATCGCGTGTACCTGGCGAGCAAGCTCTTCAGCGATCCCCTCTACCTCGAGCTCGCGCAGACGGGCGAGAGCTTGGGCGACGTTCTGGACGTCGCGACCGGTCGGGGCCAGACGCCGCTCCTGCTGCTGGAGCTCGGCCGCGCGCGGAGCGTCGTCGGCTTCGACTGGGACGAACGCAAGATCGCGGTGGCGGCTGCGGCGGCTGGCGGCGCCGGGACGTTCGAGGTGGCCGACGTGACGGCGCTCTCTCTACCTTCCGCCGACAGCGTGCTCCTGGTCGACGTGTTGCACTACCTCGCCGAGGCAGAGCGCAAGCATCTGCTCGAAGCCGTGACGCGCGCGCTCCGAGCAGGCGGACGCGTGCTGGTCCGTGAGCTCGACCCCGGACGCGGCTTGCCGAGTCGGATCGGGATCTGGGCGGAGCGCCTGGCCGCGCGGAGCGGCATGAACCGCGGCGCCACGCTGAGCTTCCTCGGACCCGAAGCGCTCTGCCGCGAGCTCGGTCGCGTGGGACTCGTCGCCACACCCGCCGTTTACGCGGGGCGGCTCTCTCCCAACTACTCACTGTGGGCGAGCCTGGGCGAATCCAGCCCGAACTTGGCCTCGAGCTCGGCTTCGCCGGACCAGTCGTCGTAGCTCGCCACGTGCGCGTCCAAGCGCTGCGCGAGCAGCTCGAGTGCCGGCTCGGCTTCGTCGACCACGGGTGGGCGCGCTCCCGTGAGGGCCTCGACGCTCGTGACACCGTGCTCGCGGATGCCGCACGGGACGATCATCCCGTAGAGCTCGAGATCGGTCGTCAGGTTGAAGGCGAAGCCGTGCAGCGTGACCCAGCGGGAAATCTTCACGCCAATGGCCCCGAGCTTGGCGAGCGCGAGGGCGTCCGCCTGCGCGCTGAAGTGATCCAAGTTCGAGCGATCCACCCAAAGCCCGATGAGCTCCGGGACGGGCCCCGCGTCGATGCCGTGTCGGCGCGCCAGGCCACGCATGGTCTCCATGAGATCGCCCACGTAGCGCCGCACGTCGCAGCGATCCGGACTCAGGTCGACGATCGGATAGCACACGAGCTGACCGGGGGCGTGCAGCGTGACGTCGCCACCGCGACCGGTCTCCACCAAGTCCACCCGCGCGGCCTCGAGGAGCTCCCGGGGTGCGAGGATGTTTTCGGGGTGAGCACCGCGGCCCAAGGTGATCACCGGGTCGTGCTCCAGGAGCAGCACGGTGTCGCCGATGGCACGTTCCTGGCGCGCGCGTTGGAGAGCTTGTTGCAGCGCGTGGACCGGTTCGTAGCGCCTACGTCCGAGCCACACGCCGTGCACGGAACGGCGGCGGCTCATTCCGGAACCGGTTCACCGGAAGCGCGCATGGCGTCGCGCAGGTCTTCGATCTTCTCGGTGAAGGTGCCGGCAGCGTCGGGGTCGAACTGCGAGCCCGAGCAGCGCGTGATCTCGTTGACCGTGACCTCGTGGGGCAGCGCTCGGCGATACGCCCGGTCGCTCGTCATGGCGTCGTAGGTGTCGGCAACCGAGATGATGCGCGCGATGAGGGGGATCTCGTTTCCGGCGAGCCCCAGCGGGTAGCCGCGACCGTCCCAGCGCTCGTGGTGCAAGTGCACACCGGGGATCACCGGTTCGAGGAACTTGATGGGATCGAGGATCTCCCGCCCGTAGACCGGGTGGCGCTTGAAGATCTCGTACTCTTCCTGGGTCAGCTTGCCGGGCTTATTCAGGTTCATCACGCAGCCGACCTTGCCGATGTCGTGCATCAGCGCGGAGTGGCGCACGACCTCCACCTGCTCCTCGGACAAACCCAGCCAGCGGGCCAGCGCAACAGCGTAGATGGCGACCCGCTCGGAGTGGCCGGCGGTGTAGCGGTCCATCTTGTCGATGGTGCGGGCGAGGCTCTTGATGGTCTGTTGGAACGTGGCCTGGAGATCCTCGTACAGGCGCGCGTTTTCGATGGCGGCGGCAGCGCGCGACGCCAACAAGCTGAGGAGCTTCCGCTGACCTTCGTCGAAGCGACGATTGGCCGCGAGCGAGACCACGCCGATCCAGCCGATGAGGCGCTCGCGCATCTTCATGGGCACGACGGCGACGCTGGACACCGGCCGACTCGGCAGCTCGGCGAAGAGCTCGGCGGCTCGCGCGTCGTGCTCCACGATGGGGCCACCGAGGCGCAGGCGCTGCACGACGGCCTCGGGCTTGAAGTGACCGACGGACTCTTCTTCCCTGAGGCTCGACGAGCGTTGATTCCGGCGCTCGAAAAAGCTGCCCTCGCCGTCGTCGAGCCAAGTCGACACGACGTCGGCCCGCACCTCGTGGACGCTGGCCTCGGTGATGGTGGCGATCACCTCGTCGAGCGACAGGCTCGCTGCGATGGCCTCGCTGACCTTGTACAGGCTGAGCGCCTCGCGTAGCCGCAGGTTTTCGGCGGTCAGGCGGCGCTTCTCGAGTCCGCGCTGCACGATGTGGATGATCTCTTCGACCTTGAAAGGCTTCAGGATGTAGTCGTACGCACCACGCTTCATTGCGTCGATGGCGGTCTCGACCGTGCCGAACCCGGTCATGATCACGGCGATGGTGTCCGGGTGGGCGTGCGACAGCTCCTTGAGCAGCTCGAGGCCCCCCATCCGCGGCATCTTCAGATCGCTGATGACGATGTCGTAGTTCGCGCGCGACAGCTCCTGCACCGCAGCCGACCCGTCCTCCGCCGTCCGCACGACGTAGCCTTCCATCCCGAGGAAGTCCGCCAGGATGTCGCGAATGAACTTCTCGTCGTCCACGACGAGCACGCGCGGTCGTTCGTCGAGGGGGCCGAGGTCGACTTGGGCCATCGAGGGCAAGCGCTAGCGTAACAGAAAAGCCCCGCTCACCGCCCTCCGAAGTCGTGCGTTCTCTTTGCACCCATGCGTTTCAAGATTGAAATGAAGTCGCCCGGAAGTGGGCTCGTGACCTGGGTCCGGGGTCCGCCGCCGGGTGAGGCGAACGCGAGCTCGGCGAGGTGCAAGAGCTGCCGGTCGAGCCCGTATCGCTCGGTGTGGTGGCGGTTCGTCGCGGCGTGACCGTAGCGTTCGTCGCCCAAGATGGGGTGACCGATACCGGCGAGGTGGCGACGGATCTGGTCCTTCCCGCCTTCCTGGACCTCCACTCCGAGGAGGCTGTGCCCATTCACCACCTCGAGCCGCTCGTAGCGCGTCCGCGCCGGGCGGGACTGACCCGACTCGACGAGCGGGCGGTTCACCGCGCCCTTCTTGCGCGCAATTCCCCGTACGAGGGCGAGGTAGCGCTCGCGGGTTTCGCCGCGAGCCCACGACTGTGCCCAGGCGCCGGCGAAGTCCGGGTGCTTGGCGAAGACACAGGCTCCGCTGGTGTCGAAGCCGAGCCGGTGCAGGGGCACTGCCTGCTCCGCGCCGGGCATGCGACGCACGCGTTCGAGCAAGCTCCCCTCGTGCTCGCCTCGTGGCGCGGTCGGCTCATGGGGCGGCTTGTCCAAGACGAGGAGCTCGTCATTCTCGAACAACAGCGTGGGCTGCGGCGCGGGAACCTTGCGCAAGACGACCAGCGCCTCGACATGCTCCGACAGTGGGATCATGTCGAAAGGAGCGACGTCCCGGCTGCCGAATCCCAGACGGCTGAAGTGGTCGAGATCGCGCGCCAGTGTTTCTGGCGAGCACGAGACGTAGACGACGAGCTCGGGGTTCGCCCGCGCCACCCGTCGGCGCACGTCGGGCGCGAGACCGCGTCGGGGCGGATTGACGACGACGGCCGCTGGCGCCGGCGCGTCCACACGCAGAGCGGCGTCTGCCACCAGCGCGTCGAGCCCAGCACGGCGGGCCGCTGCAACCGCTGCCCCGTGGCTCTCGACCAGAGTGACCCTTGCACCCGCTGCTTGGAGCGCGAGTCCGATGGCCCCGGACCCGCCGTACAGGTCCCAGACCACCCGCCCCCGTAGACCACCGAGCTCGCTCGCGAGCGACAGAACGATGGCCTGGTGGAGCTTCACGGCTTGACCACGGTGCGCTTGAACGAAGGCGCCCGGCACCGCTCGCTGCACGGACTCTCCGACTCGATCCATGAGCTCGCGCTCGCCGGCGACCCGTCTCGGCTCCGCGCCGAGCACGCGCGCCGGATGGCGCTGATCCGAGACCGCGACGCCCGCGACTTCCGGGGCGTGCTCCTCGAGCGCTCGCGCGAACGCCGCGAGCTCGGCGTCGCGCGTGCGAGCCGCGTGACCGATCCAGGTGACGAAGAGCTTGGGCGCGCCGTCCGCCAGGGCCTCCCGCACGTCCAGCGCAGCGAGTGCTCCACCGTCGGCCGTCGAAACCAGCGCGGAACCGCTCTCTTTCGGCGGCGCGCGCAGGAGCTCGCGCAAGACCTCGACGGCGCGTGCGACGGGTGGCGTCAGCACACGGCAACCGGGAAGGTCGACGACCGCGTGGCCCTCGCGCGCAAAGAGGCCGACGCGACCGCCACTTCCCACGACGAGCTTGGCCCGCACGCGATAGCCCGTCACCGGGTCGGCAGCGGCGGTAGGCGCCACGCGGAGCTCACGCAGAGCCGGGTACACCGAAAGTGCCTCCTCGACGCGCCGCTGCTTCCACCCGAGCTGTTCGTCGTATTCGAGCTCGATGAGCGGACAGCCGGTGCACTGCCCCGCGTGAGGACACTCGACGCGCATGCGCTTCGCCGGTCAGCCCAGGAGGCCGCCGAGCGCGCGGCGCGCGGGCGTCGGATCGTGGTTCTTCAGGTACACGAGGTTCAGGCCGTTGACGAGCGCATGGGCCACCATGGGACCCAAGAGTGAACCCGTGACCTGGAACATGGATCCGAGCACGAGACCCACGGCGGTGGCCCAGGCCATCCACACGTAGCGGCTCGAGCCCCGCACCTGGTGCAGGAAGCCGAAGAGCAGCGCTTGGGCGAACACGCCGATCCAAGGCTGCAAGAGCCCACGGAACAGGAGCTCTTCGCCGAAGGCGCTCAGGAGAGCGAGCACGACGATGCCGCGAAGGTCCATGGCGCGCGCCACGGGGCGGAGCTCGAGGTGCAAGCGCCGCGCCCACGCAAAACGCGCGGTGAGCCGCGTCGTCATCACGATCAGGGCGCCGACGGTGAGCCCCATCATGGCGCTATACGTGTGACGCGCGGAGTCCGCGAGGGAGAGCAGGGGAGCGGGGTGGAGGAACGGCGAACCCGAACGCCACACTACGGCCACCACCGCGGAAGCAACTCCGAGGAAAGCGTACGCGAGAGCGAAACGGCCCCAGCCGAGCACGCGGGGACTATGGCACAGGTCGGCCACGCCGGCACCGCGTGTCGAGCACCGTCCGGGGGCGAGTCGCTCGCGGAGAACGCCGGCCCCTTTGGTTTTTCTCGCGGCCCCCGGGGCCCCTGATTTAGTCTCCCTACCCGGGTGTCGAAGACGGACGATTCACCGGAGGTGCTGGCGCGTTTCCAGGGTGAGCTCGACCTGGTCGATATCCTTGCGCGGCAGCTCCTTCGCACCATCGGCTCGCACGCGGAGTTCGACGAGCTCCTGAGCTACGGGCGGGAGGGCTTGCTCGACGCCGCGCGTCGCTTCGACGCCTCGCGCGGTGTGCCGTTCCGGAGCTACGCCAACTTCCGGGTCCGAGGCGCCATCATCGACGGGGTGCGCAGCATGGCGCGCCTGCCCCGGCGAGTGCACGCTCGGCTGGAAGGACTCGCCGCCGCGAACCGACACAGCGAAGGCGCGAGCGAGGACGTTTCGGCTCCTCCAGCTCCCGGAGCTGGCCGCGCGGAGGCGGACGCAGCCCTGGCCGAGCACCTGGCCGGCATGGCGACGGCCATGGCGCTCGGCCTCGTGGCGCACACCGGCTACGAAGAGGGCGAGCGGGTGAGCGTGTCCCAGGACGCGAGCCCGGAGGACGCCGTGGCACGCGCGGAGCTCGTTGGGTTGGTCCGCGACACCATCGCCGGTCTCCCGAAAGAAGAGGCGGAGCTCGTGCGACGGCACTACCTCGAAGGCGAACGCTTCGATCACGTCGCTCAGAGCCTCGGCCTGAGCAAGAGCTGGGCGAGCCGCCTTCACACGCGCGCGATGGTCAAGCTGACGAAGCGACTGCGGGGAAGCGCGGGCTGAGGCTCAGCCACCCGAGCCTTGCAGGGTGGTCTTCACGGCGGAGCTCGCGCGATCGATGAGCTTGGCCGCGAGGTCCACGGCTTCGGTGTAGCGATAGATGCCGGCTTGGAGCGCGATCAGATCGCCGGCGTCGAGTCCCGAGTGACCTCCGGCGACGGCACGGCGGACCAGAGCCTCTCCGCGGTCGACCTGGACGCCGATCCGCTCGAGCACCTCCGAAAACGAGCGACCGGCGATGGCTGCCGAGGGGGCAACCCCGCGGGCGGAGCGCGGGGTCGAGCTTTCTCGCACGGTTTCTGGACCGGTTCGACTCGCCACTTTCTCGATCATGGAGCCCGGTCGGCCGGCACCCGACTGGAGTTTCGCGCTTTGTCCGGCGGGCGCCATAATGGGGCGTGCCCACCCGAGTCCTGGTCGCCATGAGCGGTGGGGTCGACTCGACCGTCGCCGCCGCCCGCCTGGTCACGGCCGGACACGAAGTAGTAGGCGTCACGCTCCACCTCTGGGACTACCCGGACGACGGCAGCGTGAAAGGCCGCTGCTGTGCACCCGAAGACGTGCACGACGCGCGCCGCGTCGCGGACCGCTTGGGGATCCCCCACTATGCGTTCGACCGCCGCGCCGAGTTCGAGCGAGAAATCGTCGCGCCCTTCGTGGAGAGCTACCTCGAAGGGGAAACCCCGAGCCCCTGCGTGCGCTGCAACCGAGGCGTGAAGTTCAAGGAGCTCTTCCACCTGGCGGAGCGTCTGGGCGCCGAGCGCGTCGCAACCGGCCACTACGCGCGGATCGTGCGCGAGGCTGGCGTGCCGGTCCTCTATCGCGCGCACGACGAGAGCAAAGACCAGAGCTACTTCTTGCACATGCTCGACCGAGCCAGCCTGGAGAGGCTCGATCTCCCCCTCGGAGACTCGGGGAAGGCCGAGGTGCGGGCGGAGGCCGAGCGCCTCGGATTGCCAGGCGCCGGCAAGGGCGAGAGCCAGGAGCTGTGCTTCGTGCCGACGGGCCGCTACGATGACCTGGTGATGGCACGCGCTCGCGAACGGATCCGCCCGGGCCCCATCGTGGATGCTCAGGGGCGAATCGTGGGTGAGCACGACGGGATCCAGGGATTTACCCGCGGGCAGCGCAAGAACCTCGGTGTCGCCCTGGGCGAGCGCGCGTTCGTGGTCGATCTGGATCCCGCCACCGCGACGGTCCGGCTCGGTCCGCGCGAAGCTCTGGATTCCACGCGGGCAGAGCTCGACGAAGTCAGCCTGGCGTCCGGCGAGACCCTCCCCCTCTCGGCGGAAGTCCGGGTGCGGTACCGCGGAGAGCCCCACCCTGCACGCATCGAAGAGCTCGGTCGCGGCCGGGTCGGCGTGCGCTTCGAGCGCCCGGTGCGCGCGGTGGTCCCGGGGCAGTTTGCCGTCTTTTACCGCGGAGACCGCGTGCTGGGTGGGGGTCGCATTCGCGCGGTCGGGAAGGAGTACGCCGCGTGAAGCGCCTGCTCACTTTGGCATGCATGCTCGGGCTCGCGGCTTGCTCGACGGCCGAGGGGGAGGGCTGGGTCAAGAGCGACAAGCTGCTGGTGGAGGATTGTTGGAACGGGCCGTTCGATCTCGGGCCTACCTTCTTCGGGGCCAATCCCTACCAAGACACGCAGACCATCCGCATCCAGCGAGGTGACAACCTGGAAGAGGTCTCCGACGGGCTCATCGCGGTGGTGAAGGAAGTGCAGCAGATCCGCAACGACGCGCTGGGCCAAGAGCTCCGAGTGGGGATGCCTCCCGGCGTGAGCCCACCCGGGGTGCCCGTGAAGCTCGATACGCAGCCGGCCCCCGTGAACCTCTCGCTCTACCTCCACGACACCTGCCATCGGCAGAACGGGACGCTCTACTCCGTGGACGGGACCATCCGGTTCGCCTCACTATTCAGCGGGGATCCCAACGAGGACAACGCCGACGACCGCCTGACGGAAGCGAGCTTCTCCGCCACTTTCGCCGACCCGCGCGACGTTCTGGCCAGCGGCGAAGTCGACCCCGACAAGACGAGCCTGGTGACAGGCTGGTTCCGCTTCTACTTCCAACGCGGGCAACCCGCTCAGCCGTTCCCCTGAGCGCCGTCCACACACTGTCGCACACCGCTCCCATCGCTCGGTTTCCGCCACTGCCCGGCCCGAGCTGGAATCGGAAGCCCGCGTGCTAGACTTCGAAGCACCCCCGGTCGGGTTGATATCACTCCCCGAGCCCGGTACGCTTCCCGAGGATTTCTGATGGTTTTCCGAGCCAGAGCCCAGGGCGTGGTGGTCTCGACGGCGATCTTCGTGCTCTCGCTCGTCTTGCTCGCGGCGCCCGCTGCACAAGCGTCGCCCAAGTCGTTCGGGCAGGCAGATACCGCCTGGCACCAAGGCGAGCTCGAGAAAGCCAAAGAGCTCTACGAGCAGGCCTTGGCCGCCGGCGGCCTCGACCCCGCCGACGTGGTGATCGCTCACTCGCGCGTGGGCACCGTCAAGGCCGCGCTGAACGACACCAACGGAGCGCTCAGCGCCTTCCGCGTGGCTGCCGCCATCGATCCCAACTTCGAGCTGCCCCCGGAGAGCGGACCGAAAGCCAAGAAGCTGTTCCAGCAAGCTCGGAAAGAGGCCGCGCAACAGGGTGGGGAGAAGCTCAGCATCTCGCTCAAGGCCCCCGACACCGTTCCCGCCAAACAGGGCTTCACGCTCGAGACCGAGATCCCGCCGGGCTTCGCGGTGCTGGTGAGTGAAGTGGTGGTGGCCATCGAAGATCCGGTGAGCGGCAAGAAGTGGAAGCGGAAGAAGAGCGCCGAGCCTTCGCTGACCTTCGACTTTCCGAAACGCGTGGCGATGCCGGGCGCGAGACTCAAGGTGAAGGCGTCCGCGGTGGACGCGCAGAACAACGCCTGGACCATCGCCGAGGGCAAGATCCGCGTGGAGGGCATGCGCGAGAGCGAGGGCGGCGGCATGGACGAGGAGCCACAGCCCGAACCCGTGCAGAAGCCTCCGGAGAAGGACAAAGACGGCGGCTTCTTCGGCGGCCCGCTGCCGTGGATCATCGGGGGTGCACTGGTGGTCGGCGGCATCGTCGTGTTCGCCGTCACGCGCAAGCAAGACGAGGTGAGCGTGGGTGCTCCCTCGTGGAAGAAGTGAGATGGGTAGCGATCTCGTCCCCGGTGGTCCGCCTCGCCCGAAGCTCGGAGGCTCGTCGCCGAGCGATCGCGAGCGGCGCATGGCGGAGGGGAGCGAGCCCAGCGTCCCGTCCGGCGGCACCTACTTCCTGGGTCGCTACCGCGTCGTCGACGAGATCGGCGTCGGCGGGATGGCCAGCGTGCACCTGGCGCGCGCCGACGGACCGGGTGGCTTCCAGAAGTGGGTCGCCATCAAGCGCATCCACCGCCACCTGGCCGAAGACGAGCAGTTCATTCGGATGTTCCTCGACGAAGCGCGCATCGCAGCGCGCATCTCGCACCCGAACGTTGCTCAGGTCTTCGATCTCGGGAAGCAACGCGACACGTACTGGATCGCCATGGAATACCTCCACGGCGAGCCGATGCGAGAAATCATGCGCGCGGTGGAGGAAGCCGGCGCGCCGCCCATGGGGCCGCAGCTCGCGGCCAAGGTGATCGCCGACGCGGCGGAAGGCCTGCACGCAGCCCACGAGCTCCGGGACAAGGACGGCAAGCTGCTGAACCTCGTCCACCGTGACGTCACGCCGCACAACCTGTTCCTCACCTACGACGGTGCGGTGAAGGTGGTGGACTTCGGCATCGCGAAGGTCACCGGCAGGCTGTCGACCACGCGTGCGGGTACGCTGAAGGGCAAGCTCGCCTACATGAGCCCGGAGCAGGTTCAGGGCGTGTCCATCGATCGGCGCACCGACATCTTCGCGCTGGGCGTCGTGCTGTGGGAGCTCACGACCGGTCGCCGGCTGTTCCGCATGGACAGCGATCTCGAAACCCTCGAGCGAGTCCAGGCCTGCGTCGTGCCGCCGCCGTCGAGCATCGTGGACAACTACCCGGTGGAGCTCGAGTCCATCGTGATGCGTGCGCTGGCGAAGGACGCCAACAAGCGCTACCCGTCCGCCCGCGAGATGTCGCGCGCGCTCCAGCAGTACGTGATGCGCGTGGGCGCTTTCATCGGCCCCGAAGAGACGGGTGCCTACGTGAAGCAGGTGCTCTCCGATCGGTACCAGAAGCGCGAAGCACATCTGCAGTGGGCGGCCGAGGTCACGCAAACCGTTTCGCTGGATGCGCTCGAGGCCGCTCAGGGCGCGCGCGGAGAAGACGGCTCCCTCCTCAC
>Ga0268298_10000943_pt1 | contig 36082 bp, 31 predicted proteins | sample WWTPWeurt_MetaG_FD_194462 | JGI IMG/M metagenome (GOLD analysis project Ga0268298, IMG submission 194462) | Activated sludge microbial communities from WWTP in Nijmegen, Gelderland, Netherland - WWTP Weurt | ecosystem: Engineered > WWTP > Aerobic digester > Activated sludge | place...
TTGTAGCCGCGAACGTGGAAATTCCCCTTGGAATATCGCGTGTTCATGTCGAGACCCATGGGATCGCTGCCGCGCGGCTTGGCCTTCTTGGGGCGACCGCCCACCTTCTCGATCAGGTACTTCGCGGTCTCGGTGGTGGACGCGTAGCCCGGCGGAATGATCGAAGAGTGGCTCACGAACATGAAGCGCTGCTTCTGGGACGCCTCTTTGGCGAACTCGGTGAAGGGCAGGAGCTGCGCGTCGTTGAGCGAGTCGCCCGAGTATCCGCTGTGTAGACCGTCGAGCAAGATCACGGTGTCGACGAGCTTCTTGGCGTAAGCCTGCTCGAGGATCTCTCCGACCGCGCCATAGCCGGCGCTCCAAGCCGAGAGGCCGATGTGACGAACGTGGGCGTTCTTCTTCCCTGTCTTTTCGGCCATCGCCTTTTCGACGCTCTCGACCAGTTTCTTGAAGGAATCGGGCGCGCTGAACGCCGATGCGTAAGGTCCCGAGCCGATGCCGAGGTCGATGCCGACGAGCACCGCGCCGTCCATGACCTGTGTCCACTCCTTGCGCACCGGCTCATGGCCGTGGAAGTGGAACATGACGTCGAACGCGCCGTTCGCCGTGATGCCACCCTTGCCGGGCGAGATCATCTGGCCCATGGAGGGCGCGCGGCTCCACTTGTCGTAGACGCCCCAGCCTTTGTCCGGGGTCATGCACGGATTGATGCCGCGCTCTTCGGCCGTCTTCTGGGTCTGGGTCGCAGCGGAAGGCTTCTCGATGACCCAGTTGGCTTGCCGGTTGTCGTCCGGCTTCTTTTCGGCCTTCTCGTCTTCGGCAGGCTCGCTCTTCTCGAGCGGCTTCGCCTTGGCGTTGGCGGGCGGTTTGTCGGCGGCCTTGGCTTTGGCGGCCGCCGCCTCTTTCTCTTCCTTCTGCTTGGCGACGCGGGCGATGGCCTCTCCCCGCTTGTCCGTCGTCCGCTTTTTGGCAGCCTTCTTGGGCGTCGCCTTGGCGGTCTTGTGCTTCTTCGCCTTGGCGGAGACCTTGGCATGAGGAGCCTTCTCCACGGCGCCGCTCGGGGACGCGAAGGTCAGACCCAAGCCCAGCGCCAAGAGACCGGTCGCCCGTCGCAGAAATTGGCTCGAATGTCCCATGAACCGGGCCCCACCCTGACGCACACGCTCGGGCATTTCAACTTCGCGGCTACGATTTTCCGGCACGCTCGGCGGCTCGCGGCGAAAGGCTCTTGATCTCGCGATGTTCGCGCGACTTGACCAGACGCTCAGGGGTTCGGAGACTCGGCGACGAAAATGACCCGAATCGAGCGACCCGTGGTGCTGATGTTTTGCCTCGGCGTGGTCGCCTGCGGCGGTGACCCTCCCGCGCCGGCGAAGAGCCCGTCGCCCGCTCCGAAACCCACCGGGACCGAGCCGCCGCCCCCCGTCGCGGTCGAAGCGGAAGGCGCGTGCCCGAAAGGCATGGTGCTGATCCCGGCAGGCACGCTGTGGCTCGGGACTCCCGCGGGTAGCGGCGCAGCCGACGAGCACCCGGAGCAGAAGCTGAACGTATCCGAGTTCTGTCTCGACGTGCGCGAAGTCAGCGTGGCGGACTATCGCTCGTGCGTGAAGAACAAGGCCTGCGATCCGCTGCCGAAGGAAGTCCACCTGCTCACGCCAGTGACCGAAGCCAAGCACGAGTCGCAGAGCTTGCGCTGCAGCGCGAACCTCTCGGACAACGACGACCTCCCCGCCACCTGCGTGAGCGCCGAAGACGCCACGCGCTACTGCTCGTGGAAAGGCGCACGCCTGCCCAGCGAACCCGAGTGGGAGTGGGCAGCGACCGGAGGCGACGACAAGCTGGCGTGGCCGTGGGGCGCGGCGCTCCCGTCCGACGAGAACGCCTGCTGGGGCAAGCGCAGCCCGTGCCGCGTGGCCAGCAAGAAAGCCGAGACGTTCGAGCTCTACGACCTCGGCGGCGGCGTCGCGGAGTGGACGAGCTCGGCGTACGGACCCCTCGGCGGCTCGGCGCCGGACGCCAACATCAAGGTGGTGCGCGGTGGAAGCTGGGCGAGCGCACGCGAGGACGAGCTGCGGCCGGAGAAGCGCAGCTCGCACCCGGCGAGCTACCGCGGCGTCGAGTTGGGCTTCCGCTGCGCGAAGAGCCGCTGATGCCCAGCGTGCATCTGCGCATCGAGCCCGATCTCGTCGGCCCCGTCAGCGTGGGGACCGTACGCGTGATCCGCGCACTCGCCGACGGCTTGGGCCTCGAGCTCCAGGAGGCGGCGGCCCACGTGGAGCGCGCAGCGTTCGAAGGCGAGACCCTCGTCTTGCCCGCGCGCTCCGAAGCCGAGGCCCGAGCGTGCGTCGAACGGCTCGCGAAGCTCGAGGGCCCCGCCCGTATCGACGCCCATTGGACTCCGTGAGCCTCGCTAGGCGGCTGGCTCTTGCTGGGTGCTGCAATGCAGCGTGCCGAGGCCGAGCACCAGGTCCCGGCAATGAACGCCCACGACCCTACGCGAGGGGAACAGCTCACGGAGGAGGCCGAGCGCGCGCGCGTCGGCCGGATCGTTGAAGGTCGGCACGAGGACCAACCCGTTGGCGAGGTAGAAGTTGGCGTAGCTCGCGGGCAGGCGCTGGCCGGCGAACACCACCGGCTCGGGCATGGGCAGAGGGATCACCTCGACACGCCTGCCACGAGCGTCCCGCGCGCCGCGCAAGCGTTCTCGCGCACGCGCCAGCAGTCGATGATTGGGATCGGAGCGCCGCGGCTCCTCGGCCAGCACGACGCGGCCCGGCGCGACGAAACGGGCGAAGTCGTCGATGTGACCGCTGGTGTCGTCGCCCTCGATGCCCTCGGGAAGCCAGAGCACGCGGCTCACGCCCAACGCTTCTAGGAACACGCGTTCGGTGCCTTCGCGGCCGAGGCTCCGATTCCGCGCGCGCGGCCCCGTCAGTAGGCACTGCTCGGTCGCGAGCAGCGTCCCCTCGCCGTCGACGTCGATGGCGCCGCCTTCGAGCACCACACGGCGCTCCTTGCCTCGCATCGGATGGGTGGGCCGCAACACCTCGGCGGCGAAACGGCGAGCGACGGCCTCTCCCGCGCGGTCGTCCTTGGCCCAATCGGGGTAACGCGCCCATCCGTTGAACTGCCACTTCACTGCGACCGCTCGCTTTCCCGAGCGCACGAAGGTCGGCAAGAAGTCACGAGTCCAGGAGCGATCGGTGGCGGCGCGGAAGAAGTCGACGCGCGACAGCTCGACGCCTTCTTGGGCGAGCTTCTTCTTCGCTCGGTTCTGCTCGGCGCGGCTCGCGACGACGATGCGCACGCGCTCGCGCTGGTGGAGCAGACGCGCCATCTCGACGAACACCCACTCCACCATCAGGCCTTTGCCGGGCCAGTCGGTCTCGTTGTGGGGCCAGGCGAGCCAGGTCGCCGCGTGGGGTTCCCACTCCGCTGGCATGCGCAGCGGAGCCGATCGTGGTTTCGAACGAGCGCTCGCCATCACGAACCTCGGCCGAGGTAGCGCGACAGCAGCCCGCCGTAGGCGTCGATGCGCCGATCGCGCAAGAACGGCCAGCCGCGCCGCTGCTCTTCGATGCGATCGAGTGCCAGCTCGACCACCAGCACTTCTTCCCCCGTGCCCGCTTGCGCGAGCACCACGCCCGCCGGATCACACACGAAGGAGTGCCCCCAGAACTCGAGGCCCGGCCCACCCGCCGGAGCCTCGTGGCCGACGCGATTCACCGACACCACGAAGACGCCGTTGGCGATGGCGTGACTGCGCTGGATGGTCTGCCACGCCTCGAGCTGCGCCTTGCCGTGCGACTCCTTCTCGTACGGGTGCCAGCCGATGGCCGTCGGGTAGAAGAGGATCTCCGCACCAGCGAGCGCGGTCAGGCGCGCACCCTCCGGGTACCACTGGTCCCAGCACACGAGAGGCCCGACCTGTGCGAACGGAGTCTCGACGCTCATGAACCCGAGATCACCCGGCGTGAAGTAGAACTTCTCGTAGAACGCCGGGTCGTCCGGGATGTGCATCTTGCGGTAGACACCCAGATGATCTCCGCGCGGCCCGATCACCACCGTGGTGTTGTGATAGAGGCCCGCTGCGCGTCGCTCGAACACGCTGGTCAACACCACCACTCCGAGCTCCTGGGCCACTCGCGCGACGGCTTCGGTGGTCGGACCCGGGATGGGCTCGGCCAGATCGAAGAGGGCGGCGTCTTCCACCTGGCAGAAGTAGGGCGACGCGAAGAGCTCCTCGAGACATACGATCTGCGCGCCTCGGCCCGCCGCGTCGCGCACGCCGGCGATGGCCTTGTCGACGTTCTTCGCTCGCTCACCGGTGCTCGCCATCTGCACGAGACCCACCTTCACGTTTCGCTTCGCCATGGCGCTCCAAAAGCTAGGACAGAGTCCGGCGATTTCGAACTCCAATTCGGACGTATGCGCGGGGTGGGCAGCCGAGCTGGCGATTCAGTGCCGAGGCGGCGTAGAGTGCGGCCGTGGTGAAGGCCGCCTCCGATTCGGTATCACGCCGCGAACGCCGCGCAGCCGATCGCGCCAAAGAGCTCCACTGGCGCGAGCAGTGGTTTTCACACGGCCCCGCCGCCGGCATCGCCCTCGCCGACGAACTGCGGCGACAGGTCGTCGCCCAGCGGCCCGACTGGCCCAGCGCAGCCGAGCGCGCCGAGGACCACGCTTCGCACCTCCGAGTTCTCGATGCCCTCGACCGCGTCGCTTCCCGCAGCGGTTGAGCTCCTCGCAGACTTCGACCACGCCATGCGGCTCGGTGGCTGGCGCTGGTACGTCTTCGGTGCGCAAGCCGTGGTCGCCTATGGTCGGCCGCGCATGACGGGTGATGTCGACGTGACCGTGGACGTCGGTCGGTCCTCGACGCGCGACCTGCTGCGCGCTCTCGGCGAACGCTCCTTTCGAATGCGCTTCGACCCTACCGACGAACACCTGGCGAGCACGCGCCTGCTCCCGATGATCCACGAGCGGACGCGCATGCCCGTCGATGTCGTGCTCGCGAGGTCCGAGCTGCAGGCCGAGTTTCTACGGCGTAGCCGTGCTGTGGACATCGGTGGTCACTCCGTGCCTGTCATCAGCGCCGAAGATCTCATCGTCACCAAGGTGTTGGCGGGGCGCCGGAAGGACCTCGAGGACATCCGCGGGGTGCTGCTCACCCAGTGGGACGCCCTCGACTTCGAATACGTCGATCGTCTGCTCACGGCGCTCGAAGACGCGAACCAAGATCCGAGGCTCCGGCGCCGACTGGCGCGTCAGGTGAGCCAGGCCGCGAAGCTGCTCGGCCGGCGTTGACCCTCCGGGTCCGAGCCGAAGTGCCGCCGTCGCGGCGGCCACGCCACGGAAAAAAACCGCGAGCACCGCGCTCCCGGAGTAGCATCGGCCCGCTTTGTCGGCCGCACCGCCCACCGCCATCTCCTTCGTCATCCCGTTCTTGAACGAAGAGAAGACCCTGCGCGAGCTGTTCGAGCGCATTCGGGACGCGGTGAACCCGCTTCTGACGGACGGAGAGCGCTTCGAAGTGGTGTTCGTGGACGATGGCAGCACCGATGGCTCGGTGGCCGAGGTGGAGAAGCTCTCGAAAGAAGAGACCAACGTCCGGCTCATCGTGCTCCAGGGCAACTTCGGCAAGAGCGCCGCCCTCGCCGCCGGGTTCGCGCGCGCCGAAGGTCGCGTGGTCTTCACGCTGGACGCCGATCTGCAGGACGACCCCAAAGAAATCCCACGCTTCCTCCAGAAGCTCGACGAGGGCTTCGACGTGGTGAGCGGCTACAAGCAGAAACGCAACGACCCGTTCACCAAGGTGCTTCCATCGCGGGTGTTCAACTGGATGGTCCGTCGCGCCACGGGCATCGAGCTCCACGACGTGAACTGCGGGTTCAAAGCCTATCGGCGCGTGGTGTTGGAGAACGTGCGCTTGTACGGCGAGCTCCACCGTTTCGTGCCGGTGCTCGCCCACTGGAAGCGCTTTCGGGTCGGCGAAATCGTCGTCGAGCACCACGCCCGCCAGCACGGCGTGAGCAAGTTCGGCGGCTCGCGCTTCTTCCGCGGCCTGATGGACCTGCTCACGGTCGTGTTCTTGATGAAGTACGAGCGGCGGCCGGCGCATTTCTTCGGCGGGCTCGGCGCGCTGACCCTCCTGGCAGGTGTCGCGGTGTGCACCTATCTCTTGGTCTTGAAGATCCTGGGCGAGGCCATCGGGCATCGCCCGCTCCTCAACCTGGGCGTCCTGCTCGTCGTGGTCGGCGTCCAGATCCTGGCCACCGGCCTCATCGCCGAGCTCATGGTGCACGCACGCGCCGACGTGCCCTACGTCATCAAGAAGCGCATCGGGTTCGATCGCAAGGCGGCCGACGAGTGATTCCCGACAGCTATTTCGATCGCTTCGAGACCAAGAAGTATCGCGCCAAGAGCCGGCTCAAGCGCGAGCTCATTCGCCGCTTCGTGAGCCGCGTGCACGCGCTCTTTCTCGAGGCGGGCCCCGTGACGAGCGTGCTCGAGGTGGGAGTCGGCGAGGGCTTCCTCTCGGGCTACCTGAGCGAGAAGCTGCCTTCGATACGCTTCACCGGCGTCGACGTCAGCGAGTCGGACCTGGCGAAATTGCGCCAGAAGTTCCCCCGCATCGAGACCCACGTCGCGAACCTCTACGACGTGGGCAAGCTCCCCGGTGGCTACGACCTCGTCCTCTGCGCCGAGGTCCTCGAACATGTCGACGACCCGGATCGAGCGCTGCGAGCCTTGGTCGAGCTCCAGCCGAAACACCTCTTGCTGACCGTGCCCCACGAGCCGTGGTTCTTGCTCTCGAACCTCCTCCGAGGGCAGAACCTGACCCGCCTCGGCAACGACCCGGAGCACGTGCAGCTCTTCACCCAGCGCTCCTTCGAGCGCCTGCTCGCGCGTCACCTCGAGCTCGAACGAGTGACGCGCAGCTACCCTTGGCTTCTCGCGCTGGGGCGACCTCACGGGTCGTCGAAGTGATGCACCAGCGCCGCGAGCGGCGCGAAGTGGTCGTCCGACACCCGGACGAAACCCTCGGCCTCGAACAGCTCGCGGGCCGCGGGCGCCAACTCTCGATCGCTCTCGTCGAGTAGCACTGAACGAATGCGCTCGACGAGCTCCGGTTCGAGATCGAGCGAGGCTGCCAGCACGTCGGACGGAACCGGCCCGTGCTCGAACACGAGCTCGACGTCGGCGTCACCCCAGCCAGGGTTGACGAGCGCACCCCTCGAGTCGCGATGCACGTAGGTCGCGCCCACGTCGGCTGTGCCGTCCAGCACCGCCCGCACCACGGCCTGGTGGGAGCCCTCGAAGGTCTCGACCGAGAACATCCGCGCGGGATCGTGCCCGCGAGCTCGAAGCGCGGCCCGCACGACGGCGTAGCCGGCGGCGCTCGCGCGATCGACCCACGCCACACGAGCGCCGGCGAGGTGCTGGTCCGTTTTCAGCTTGGAGCCTCGCTTCGCGAAGAGCGCGGCGTGAAAAGTCGCGCTGCCCCCACGCAGCGGCGCCACGACGGGCGTCGCGAGCCCGACGGATACGGCGCGCAGCGCGACCACCGGCGGAAGCCACCCGAGCTCGAGCTCCCCCGCGTCCAAGGTCTGGACCAGCTGCTCGTAGCTCCGGGTTTGAACGGCCTCGACGCCCAGCCCGAGACGCGCGCCCAGGGCCTTCGCGAAGCGCTCGAGGTGCGCCAGCGTCACGGCGGCGTCCACTAGGTGTGCGTGGGGACGCGTGACGCCGACGGTGCGCGCTGCTCCGACCCGGATCCGCTCGACCATGGGACTTACCGAGACTCGCAGCGCCTATAACCCATCGGCAGCCCGAGCGCGAGCGGGGGCCCGCCCGGCGCCCGGGCCGAGGACCCGGGGCACTCAATACGCTACGCCCGAGTACGGGCACTTCTTCTTCGCCGCGGTGCAGTCGGCCGGTGGCATGCAGTCGATCACCTTCGGACAGTTCGGATCCTGCTGGCAGCCGCAGCCACACGAGTTCGAGAAGCTCTGGGTGTTCTCGGGGCACACGTAGTCGATGAGCGCGCACTTCGCGGGGTCGGTCGCGACGTAGTTCCGCCACCACTCGCTCGCCGGGTTGCAGGCTGCGCAGGGTTTCGTCGTGCACGACACCACCTTGGGAGCCGAACACGAGCAAGTGTTGCAGCCGTCGAGGGCCGGGAACGTCTCCCCCACGGCGTAGGACACGCCTCCGTAGACGCAGGCCGGTGGGCAGGCCATCTCGGTGCAAGAGACGCTGCCGTCGACGCCACACGTGCACTTGTTGCAGCCGTCCGTCGCCGGGAAGCTCTCACCTGGTTGGTAGTAGGTGCCCGCGTAGAAGCAGCCCGGCGCACACGCCATGAGCGTGCAGCCGACGTTTCCGTTCTCCATGCAGCTGCAGGTGTTGCAGCCGTCCCCGGCCGGGAACGACTGCCCCTCGGGGTAGTGCACGCCCTGATAGTCGCAGCCACCGCCGCTGCCACCGATCCCACCGCCACCCGTGCCACTGCCGCCCGCGCCACTCCCGCCGGTGCCACCCCCTCCGGTGCCTGCGCCTCCCGTGCCCGACGAGCCGTCGCTCGAGGTGGAACCGCCGCAGCCCACTGCGCCCGAGAGCGCCAAGGCCAGAGCGAAGAGCGGGTTCGCGTACCGTGACAGGGCTGTCTTCATTGGCTCACCTTTGTGCCGCGCCGGGCGCGGAATGCGCTTTGGAACCGCCCTCTTGAAAGATCCGTGCCGAAACGGACTGGCGCCGTCGAGCGGAAGCCCACATCCTCGGGCGATGCTGCTGTCTCCCCTCTCGTTCGCAGCGGGCGCGGCCACGTGGTCGCTGGCCGAGTACTCCATGCACCGCTTCTTGGGGCACGCCACCCGCCAGCGCGCATCGACCCAGAAGCCGGGGCTCTTCGACGGCGACTTCGGCTCGGAGCACCAAGCGCACCACGCGGACACCCGCTACTTCACGCCGACGACGCGCAAAGTGAAGGCAGCAGCGGTCGCGCTCTCGGCCTTCGGCGTCGCAGGCTCGCTCGTGGTTGGGCCACGGCGCGCTCTCTCGTTCGTGCTCGGCTTCGGACTGACCTACGCTGGCTACGAGATCTTGCACCGACGCACGCACACCCATGCCCCGAACAACGCCTACAGCCGCTGGGCGCGTCGCCATCACCTGTCCCATCACTTTGCCGACCCGCGCACGAACCACGGCGTGACGAGCCCGTTCTGGGATCACGTGTTCGGCACCTGGGCGGACCACGGAAAGCTGCGCGTTCCCCGCCGACACGCACCCACCTGGTTGTTCGACGCCGACGGCAACGTGCGAGGGGAGTACGCGAGCGATTACGAATGCTCGCCGCGCGCCTCCGAGCCGAACGCCAGCACCTGATCGGCCAGAAGCTCGGCCACCCGTCCGGGCGCAAAGGGCCAAGCGTAGCGAATGTCGGCGCCGGGACGCGCCGCTCGCACCGCGGCGATCACCTCGGGGATCTCGATCTCCGAATGGCTGCCGCCGGGCGTGACCATGGTCGGTACGACCACGATCTCGGCCGCGCCGGCGTCGATGGCGGCGAGCAACGCCTGCTCGACACTCGGTGCGCAAAACTCGTTGTACGCGCTGAGCACGGGCGTGTCGCCCAGCCGCGCGCGGAGGGCGTCGGCGATGCGCTCGAGCCCCGCGCCATAGGGGTCGCTCTCGGCCGTGCGCGGCCACTCGCGCAGGCGCCGGTCGAGCTCGGCTTCGCGCGCACTCGGTGTGGCCTCGCCCCGCGCTCGACGCGCTCCTTCCAGTCGCTTCGACTCCATCAGGTCGTCGCGGGGGAAGTCTCGGGGAATGCCGCCGTGTCCGACCAGAATCACCACACGCTCGCCCATGGCTCCGGCTTCATGGGCGGTGAGCCGAGCGTGGTCAAGCCACGGAGCGCTGGAGAACACTGGCGCCGGTCACGTTGCCCTGGAGTGGGTTTCCATATTAGGCCCGGGGGGTGATGAAAACGCCCGTTGCGCTCGCCTGTCTCGCCACCCTGTCGTGTGCGGCGCCACGACCCAGCCCGCGCCCCGAGCCCCGGATCCCCGAGGCTCCGGCATCTGCGAGCGCGGACCCCGCCAAGCTGCCGCCCGCTCAGCGCGTCGCGGCGCGCGTGCGTCCGGGTGCCGTCGACGACATCGTGGTCGGCTCAGCGATCCCTTCGCGCTATCTCGGAGACGACGCTCGCTACCACGCGCGTTGGGTCGCGGACGCGCAGCCGCTCGAAGGCTTTCTGATCGGAACGCCGCCCATTTGGGTGACGCTCGAGAAGGGACCGATGGCCGATGTGGACCCCGGTCCCATCGAGTCGCTGACGCCAATGCTTGCACCGAAGGCCCTCGCTGCCGCGCGCGCCGGCGCGCCCGTCGGCGGCATCGTGATCGAGCACGCCGGTATCGTCACGGCGGAAGGCATCGGCGTGGGTTCGAGCTGGGAAGCGCTGCGGGGCGCCTACGGCGAATTCGAGCTGTTGCGAAACCCCGAGTGGTTCGACTCGCAGCCGACGTGTGATGCGCACAACAAGTCCCTGCCTGGGCTGCGCTTCTTGCTCGACGGCTGCAAACCGGGGGATACCCCGGGGCCCGTGAAGCGCGTCCTCGTCGAGAAGCCGTGAGGCTCGCGGGTCGGCGAGCGCCGCGCTCGGCCCATGCTAGCGTGGAGCCATGAGGATGGGACTTGGCTTCGGGGCGTGGGCGGGCATTTGCGCCGCCTGCATCGGCGCGGTGGTGGCTTGCGGTGGGGAGAACAGCGCCGGTTTCGGCACGGGGGGCAGCGCTGGGGTGAGCACGGGCGGCGCCAGCGGCGGCGGAGGCGGCAGCAGCGGGACGGGGGCAACGTCAGGTAGCGGGGGCGTCGGCGCCGGGGGAACTGGCTCCGGCGGAGTCGCCGGCTCGGCGACCGGCGGCGGCGGCAACAGCGGTTCGGGCGGCAACGCGGGGGACGGCGGACCCACGTGCACGAGCGGACCCAACGACGACAAGGACCAAGACAGCTTCACGGTGTCGGCGGGCGACTGCAACGACTGCGACGCGAAGGTGAACCCAGGCGCCATCGAGCTCGCGGGCAACACCAAGGACGACGACTGCAACGGCCAGGTCGACGATGCGCCGGCGCCCTGCGACGACGCGGTGGTCATCGACGAGAAGGACCCGGTGACCGTCGCCAAGACCATCGAGCTCTGCAAGAAGGCCGCGGGAGCGAAAGATTGGGGCCTCGTCGGCGCCAAGTGGGTCTTGCCGGACGGGACCGCCGTACCCGCGACGTCGGAGGGGAATTACCACCTCGGACACGGCGCGCTGCCGACCTTCGGCACCAACGGCAAAGTGCAGGCCGGAAAGCGGATGCTCGCCCTCTCGAGCGGCACGGCACGACAGCCGACGGACGACGGCTACCAAGACGTCAGCGGCTTCAACAAGAACTTCGGTTCGGGTAGCCCAGCAGGCTTCCCGAAGGAGTCGCCCGCCTGCCCCAACGTGACGACCGGCACGCCCTACGACGGCGTCGCCCTCGAGGTGGCGGTGCGCGTACCGACGAACGCGGTCGGGTTCACGTTCGACTCCGGCTTCTACACCTTCGAGTGGCCGGACTACGTGTGCAGCACCTACAACGACTTCTTCCTGGCGCTGCTCACGCCCACGTTGCCGGGACAGAACGACGCCAACGTACTCTACGACGCGCAAGGCAACTTGATGAGCGTGAACTCCGCCCTCCTCGACGTGTGCGCGTGTGCGGGTGGACCGCCGTGCTCCACCGGAGGCAAGACCTACTCTTGCGCCCAGGGCGCCAACCTGCTCGTGAAGACCGGCTTCGGGAAGGATTCACCCGGCGGCGTGGATCACGGCGCCACGGGCTGGCTCGTGACGAGCGTGCCGGCCACGGGCGGCTCCACGGTGACGATGCGCTTCACGATCTACGATTCGGGAGACGGCGTCCTCGACTCGACGGCGCTGGTCGACAACTGGACCTGGATCACCTCGGGCCCGGCGCCTACTGCACCTTCCACCAAGGCCAAGCCCTGAGCCACCGGACGCGGCCAATGCTCTCCTCGCGGTGGCGGACCGGTGTTCCATCGCTGGGACGGCTGTCTCGCCCCTGAGACACCCGGAAATCACCGCAGAAGAGCCAGCGCCATCTCGATCACGTCGCCATGGGTCAAGATCCCGACCGGCAGGCCGTCGGGGTCCACCACGGGCAACGAACCCACTCGATGTCGTTTCATCAACATGAGCGCCGCTCGCACGGTGCTGCCGGGGTGGACCGTATGGGGCGTGGAAGACATGACATCTTGGACGCGGAGCAACGAGAGCGCTTTCTCCCTTAGCTTCTCGTCTCGCACGAGCAAGGCCGATGGCTGCGCGGCGCGCAGGTCTCGATCGCTCACGACGCCGACGACACACCCGCGAGCGTCCACCACGACCAGGTGCATCAGTCCCTTCTCGCGCATCTGTTCGGCCGCTACGCCGGCTGTCACGTCCGAGGGACACGTGCACACGGGCGAGGACATGATTTCGGAGACCAGCAAGGCGCTGGTCGAGGGCGGCGACCCGTGCATTTCGCTCCGTCAAGCGAGCTTCGTGCCAGGGGCTCGGGTCAACCAAAACGCTGGATGACGGTCGTGGCCGGTTGGCACGCGAGCTGCACTTCCTTGCGGCTTGCCCAAGGCCCTCTCCAATCCCGCGCTTGGCGCGGTCGACGCGCGGATCGCGGCGCACATGACGCCGTGCCCGTACACCGCCCATCTCCGGGACACCGTGCTGCTCGCGCGCGAGGTGATGCTGACGCACCGGATTCGACACCTGCCCATCGTCGACGCCGGCAAACCCCGAGGCATGGTGCTCGACCATCAGCTCCACGCAGGCGTGCCTCCCGAGACGCTGCTCTCGACGGTGATGGTCGCCGCGTATGCTGCGGACGAAAACACGCGTCTCACCGAGGTGCTCTCCGAGATGACGGCACGCCGTTCCGACGTCGCCGTCGTCACTCGACAAGGTTCGGTCGTTGGGGTCTTCACCGCGGTCGACGCGATGCGCCTGCTCCGGGCCCTGGTCGACCGCGACGCCTAGTAGTTGCCAGCGAGCCGCGGGGGCAAGGACCCCCCATTCTTGGTAGTGGCGCATCGGCAGGATGCCGTCCCCGCACGCGTGAATGTGTCCCGGGCAACTACGCGAGCGAAGCGAGCCCGCCGAAGGCGGCGGGGGGAGCGGTCGCGCCAGCGAGCCGCGGGGGGCAAGGACCCCCATTCTTGCTAGTTGCCCATCCGCGTGAATGTGTCCCGGGCAACTACGCGAGCGAAGCGAGCCCGCCGAAGGCGGCGGGGGGAGCGGTCGCGCCAGCGAGCCGCGGGGGGCAAGGACCCCCAATCTTAGTCGCCCGCCACGGCGCCCTCGGAAGCGACACTCCGGCGCCAAACCCGACGATTCGCGCGCCGATCCGCGCCGGGAGCTGGAGCGAACGGACGACTCGACGCATGCTGACGGCGACTCGCTTGGGACACGGGCAGATGCGCTCTCGGCACTCGGATCGTTCAGCTCAAGGGTGCGGGTCCACGCCCGGGTGGATGGCCGCGCTCTTGCTCGCGTGTGGGGGTTGCGGCTCGGACGAGCGCGCCGCGGACACCCAGGATCGGCCAACCAGCGTGATCCACGAACAGACGGAGCACGTCGCTCCCGCCCAAGACGTGCCCTTCCAATCGCTCGAGGTGAAGGCGTTCCGAACCAACGACGTGTTGTCCGATCTCGACGTGCGTGCCCTTGCTTTTGCCGGAGACGAGCTTTGGGTGGGAACTGCCAGCGGTGCTGCGAAGCTCCGCAGCGATGGAACGGGCTTCACCGACGTGGCTCTGGACACCCCGGGCGCGGTCGTCGACTTGGTTGCGCTCGACGCAGGCAAGGTGGTCGTGGCGAAGGCCGATCGCATCGTCATCGTGGGTTCGGGGCCGCCGGAAGTGTGGCCGGTGGCCGGGCAGAAAGTGAGCGCGGTGGCCGTCCACGCTGGAGACGTGCTCTTGGGCTCCGAGCTGGGCGTGTCGCGCGTGAGCGGCAGCGGCACTACACCCATCGCCGCGCTCCAAGGTGTGAGCGTGCGGGACCTGGCGGTCGGAGGCGACACGTTGTACGTCGCCACGGGAGCCGGCGCGCTGCGCTTCGACTTGGCGAAGGGGGTTCCCCTCTCTCCGTGGAACGCGCCCGGCCAGCTCCCCGACGACGACGTGCGCGCAATCGCAGTGGGCTCCGACGGTGCCACCATGTTCGCCGGCACGGCCACGGGCTACGCGCGCTCGGAGCCGAACGCTGCGCCCGTCATCGAGGTGGCCGGCCTCGGGGCGCTGGCCACCGGGGGCGTGCGCGCCATCGCCGGGCGAGGCGGCACGTTGCTCCTTGGTCACGAGATCGGCCTGAGCGAAGTCACTGGCGCGACCCGCCGGCACCTGCACGGAGAACGCTGGATTGGAGCGGAGACGGTGACGTCGGTCGCCATCGCGAGCGACGGCACGCGCTTCGTCGGGACCCCGGGGGGAGTCTCGAGGCATGGCGCCAAGAGCCAGACGTTGGCAGAGAAGGCCGACGCGCTCGAAGCCATGACCGATCAGTATCTCCGCATGGACGGCTTCATGTCCAACGAGGTGTTCCGCTCGGATCCGTGGAACCCGAGCGAGCCCGTCTCGCGCACCGACAACGACAACGACGGTCTCTGGACCCAGATGCAGATCGCGGCGTGGTGCTTCGCTTACGCCACCACCAAGGACGAGAAGTACTACCTGCGTGCCCGGCGCTCCCTGGACGTCATGTTGCTCCAGATCGACGTCCCAGGCGCGAGCTTCGAAAACCTGGGGAAGCCGTCGGGGTTCATCACTCGCTCGCTGGTGCGGAGTGACGAGGGCGCGCTCTTCGACCAGAAGCAAGCAAAGAGCAACTGGCACCTGCAAGAATACCAAGGCGCCACCTACTACTGGAAGGACGACACCAGCGCAGACGAATACACCGGGCACTTCTTCGGGCTTCCCATCTACTACGATCTCTGCGCCCGCGACCCGGACGAACGCGCGCGGATCGCCGAACACGTGGATCGCGCCATGGGCTACCTGGTCGACAACGGCTATCGGCTCATCGATCTCGATGGCGAACCGACCACGCACGGCGACTGGACGGGGCTCGCCAACGCGGTGGACGGGCTCGGCGCCTGCATCGCGAAGGGCCTGCCGAAGTGCGCCGCCGCCTACGGCGGAGAGGGCTGGCTCAACTCCATCCAAATCTTGGGGTTCCTCCTGGCGTCTTGGCACGTCACCGGAAACGACCGCTACTACCGCGAGTACCTCGAGCTCGCAGTGAACCAGCGCTACGCCGAGATGGTCACGCCGCTCGCCTCCACTCTCACGCTCACGTCCCCGAAGCTCGCCAACCACTCGGACCACGAGCTCGCCACTCTGGCGTACTTCACGCTGCTCCGTTACGAACCCGACCCGGAGCGACGCGAGACCTACCTGAACGCGATCCGAGAGTTCTTCACCCACGAGAAGCGCGAACGCAACGCGCTCGAGCTCGGGCTCATGGCGGGTGCCTTGGAGGACGTGGACGCCGATGGCGCCGCCAAGACCTTGCGGGAGATCCCCATGGATCGACGCAGCTTTCTCCTGGACAACTCCCATCGAAAAGACGCGAAGCTGTCCCCGGATCCCGACCGCTTCGACGCACCGCAATTCGAGAGCGTGTTTCCCTACGACGAGATCGGCGAGCTCGAGTGGAACGGCAACCTGCTCGCGGTGGTGCAAGGCGCCGACGGCCGCCCGATCCAAGGCGTGTGGCCGTTCCTCCTACCGTATTGGAGCTTGCGTTACTTCCGCGCGCTCGAGTGAGAGCGGCCGCACGAACGACACTCTGGCGCCAGAGTTCCGCCTCGACGCGCCAGGCGTTGGTTTCCTTGGACGAACGAGCGAGCGCAGCGCAGGGTCGCGGCGGAGGTCACGAGATGGCGGGCAGGTCGGCCGCACGGCGCCGTGGATCGTTTCTCACCCCGACACGAGAGCGGCGCCGCGCTGCGCGCCCCATCTGCGCACTGACCTTCGGGCTCGCGTGCACGCTCGCGGGCATGGGCTCCTGCTCCGCGGCTTCTTCCGGGGGAGACCCGGCCCACGGCACCGGTGGCGGATCGACCGCCGACGCTTCCGGGGATTCCGGCGCGACCGGACTCGACGCCGGAGCGGACAGCAAGCCCCCTGCCACGGGAGCGCGCTACTCGGGCACCGTCTGGGGTCCCCATCACGACGGGAGCGCCCCGCACTTCCCGGTGTCGGGCGCGCTGGTAGCGGCCTACCCGACCGAACCGCCCGCGTGGACTCAAGGGGCGCAGTGTCGGGAGTGCGTGAAAGTCCCGTACGGAACGCCGTTCGCGTTGTCCGGTGCCGATGGCTCGTTCGAGCTCGAGTTGCCGCCTGGAAAGTCGATGTTCCTCGTGGTCGAGAAGGGCGACTTCCGGCGCGTGCGCTCGCTCGACGTCGCGCACGAAGCGGGAGACTACGCGCTCGACGCGGAGCTGACCACTCTGCCGCACCGGCTCGGGGCGGGCGACCACGTGCCGAAGATCGCGCTGGTCTACGGGGACCACGATCAGATCGGGGACGTGCTCGCGAAAACGGGCTTCGCCAAGCTGGACTCAGCCCACGGCGTGGACTGGGCCAGCGGTCAGCTGGAGTTCGACGTGTACGACAATTCGGGCCCCGACCAGCCCAAGCACGGCGACCCGCTCACGAATCTCATCGACTCACCAGCGCTCCTCTCGTCCTACGACATCGTGCTGTTTGCTTGTTCGTACAACGCCAACTTCGCGTTCATGGCCAAGCCGGAAGTCCAGCAGCGACTCAAAGAGTTCGTGTGGGGCGGTGGCAAGCTCTACGTGAGCGACTACGCCATGCCGGTGGTCGAGATGCCGTGGCCCAACTTCCTCTGGTTCGACGATCCGCTCCACGGCGGCTGCGCCGAGAACAAGTTCCCTCCGAACTGCAACCACGGGCCGCCGTTCGAGTCTCCCGCGAGCCCGCTCGAGCCACAGCTCTCGAGTTGGCTCGCAGCCCAGGGCCTGCTCTCGGGCCTCTCCACCAAAGAGAACTGGAACACCATCGCCGGAACCGGAGAGGGAGTCGTGGGAAAGGACCCGCAGACGGGCGCCGACGTGACCGCTCTGCCGAAGATCTGGATCGAGGGCCCCTGGGCATACCCGCCGGCGGAGCTCGAGAGCGCAGGGAAGAGCCCGACGACGTGGGACGGCGTGACCAAGCACGCGCAAACGGCTTCGTGGTCCTACAACTGCGGACGCGTGCTCTACACGACCTATCACACCGTCGGCTCGACCGTCGGCGGCAAACACCCCGGGCTACTTCCCCAAGAGATGCTGCTCTTCTACCTCTTGATGGAGCTCACCGTCTGTCAGGATGCGCCCATCGTGAAGTGAGCGTTCAGTCGTCCAGCGTAGGCACGAGCTCACGCCGGGCATCGCGCGCGGACCCGCCGGTCCAACGCCGCAGCGCCACGCGAAATGCGCTGGTGTTGGCGTAGCCGACCAGGGCAGCGATTTCGCTGACACTGAGGCTTCGCTCGCGCAGGAGCTCGAGCGCCACGCATTTCCGGACCTCGTCGCGGATCTGCTGGAAGCTCGTCCCCTCTTCTTGCAGCGAACGCTGCAACGTTCGGCTGCTCATCCCCAGACGGCGTGCGACCACCCGAATCTCGCTGGCCTCGCTCAAACGGTCGGCGACGGCCTGACGCACCCGCTGGCGCAGCGCTCCGGCTTTGGGCAGGCGGTCCAGCATGGCCACAGCCTGCGCGCGGAGGTAGTCCGCCAGCGCGGGGTCCGCGAAGCGAACGGGCAGATCCAAGAGCTCGCTCCGAAACATCAGTGAGTTGGCCGGTGCTCCGAACTCGACGTTCGGACCGAACACTCGATGGTATTCCGACACCTCGCGCGGCGCCGCGTGCTCGAACGTCGCACCCAGGCACTCTTGGTCTCCACCCGCCAGAGCCCTCCCGACGCGGAGGTAGCCCCCGATCACGACCTCGGCGTAGACCCTGGGCCAACGAGGATGCCCGACGTCCGGGCCCACGCGGAGCGCGCTGACACTGCTGCGGCGAACCAATTCGAAGCACGTAGTCTCGTTCATCACGCGCGCGAAGCGCCCGACGGTCGCGATGGCCTCGCCGATGGTCGCTGCGGTCCGGGCCGCGAAGCCAACCACGTGGACGGTCTCGGGGGCAGCCAGGTTCTCGGCCGAATGCAGGCCGAAGCACGCGTCACCGGAGAGTTCCCGCGCCAGTTGCCAGAGTTGCAGCAGGCGGTCGACGGGTACGCGGCCGTCGATGTCGGCTACGACCTCGGGCTCGAGCTTCGCTTCGGACAGTAGGCGCCCGGTGTCCAGCCCCACTCGCTCTGCGGCCTGGAGGGCGTACCGAGCCAGCGAGGCGAGCGCCGTGGGACGTTCGACCATGAGAGCTCCGAGTCTTGCGGAGCGGCCCGACGTTGGCAACGGCCAGCGCCGACCGCCCCACGCGAGATGCTCAGGGGCAGCCCTCGTCCACTTGCCCGTCGCAGTTGTCGTCGATGCCGTTGGCACACGTCTCGGCAGCAGCGGGTGGCTGCGGAGCCTCGCAGGGACCCCAAGGGCCGGGCATACAAGCAGCAGTGCACATCTTCTTCTGCACGCCTGCGCAGAGCGTGCTCGGCGCGCCGCAGGCAGTCTCGATGAACACGCTCCCCGGCCAGCACGCGCAGCCGTCCGGAAGTGCGCCGTCGCTGGCGCCGTCGGCGCCGCCGCCGTCGATGTCGCTCCGCTCGCTCTCCCCGCCGCACGCCGCGAGACACCACGCCACGACCAGCGCGGCCAGGAACGCCCGGGACCCGAGCGACCGAAGGCTCATCGCACGATTCTACACGGGCTCGCGGGCGGATCGTCGAGCTCGAGTCCTGCCAAGAGATGCTCTCACGGGAGCTCGGCGGGGACCTTCAGCCGCGTGAGGCGCGTCCAATAGCCGAGCGGATCCGCGTCGCCGGCGCCGGGCGTGAACGAGCCGATGCCGTAGGTCACATAGAGCTCGCCCGCGATCTCGTGCACCACCGCATCACCGCCGAACGCGTCTTCGGGGAGCTCGCAGCCGAGCGCAGCGCGAGCGCCCGAGAAGGGCCCCGCCGCGCCGAGCCCCGAACGCACCCAGACGGCGCTTCCGAGGGGTGGAACGTAGGCCGCCAGAAAGCGGTCTTTCCCCGGTACGTGGGCCACGCTGGTCGGATCCCCTGCCTCGAAAATCGAAAATGCATTCTCGAGGGACTCGTCGAATTGTCCGCCGCCCGAGTAGTAGCCGTACGCTGCTTCGTCGTCGACGGACTCCGCCGGCGCGCGCGCGACGTAGCAATCGTGGCTGAGGAATTCCCCCGGGAGACAGCCATATGCGAAGACTTCTCCGCCGTCGACGACGGCGCCGCCGCCGAAGCTCGGTCGGTCCCCGGTCCAGAGGAGATTCTGCGAAGGCACGAAGCGGAGCGCTTGCGAATCCCAACGCGCGACGCCGATGCCCACGCGCTGAGGGAACGGATCACCGGCAACCGGCTCGTAGCGCGCGAAGTAGACGACGGGTTGCTCGCCGATGCGCACGGCCGCGAAGGCGCTCACCAGTGCGTCGGACGCGAGCACCGGATGGTCGAGCAGGGTCGCGTCGCCGAAGCAGCCGCTGGACGGGTCAGGAGCGACGTCGGGCGCGATGAACCCGGCGTTCTGGAGCTCTCGTGCGCCGGAGCCATCCTGGATCCGCGCGCTCCCGGCGATGAACAGGCGGGTCCCGTCGCCGAGCGCCACGGAATCGAGACGACCTCCGAGTCGCACCACGCCGGTGCCTTGGAAGGGGCGGCACGCGGCTGCGATCGGCGCCTCGGGCTCGCGCTCCGGCGCCGGGGCGGGCTCGTCCAGCCGCACTCCGCAGCCAGTGCACGCCGCGACGCCGAGCGCGACACCGAAGAGACGCTTCACGGTCGGGCCTCCTTGGGCGTGAGGCGAAGACCTGCAGACAATCGGAGCTCGCGCCGGTTGACCAGGAGGCCCTTGCCATTGCCCGCATCGCCCGCGACGAAGGGCACGAGCTCGAAGCCGGCGCCGGGCAGGGCGGCGCCGACGAGTGCACGAACGAGCACGGCGTCGCGCGCGCTGTCGTCGTGGGCGAGCTGGGCTTCGCCGAACACGGACACGAGGGGCTGAAAACCGCGAGTCGTTCGCTGCCGCAGCTCGAGGGCTGCGAACGGCGCGTGGATCACGCCTTCGGACAGCGCGTCCGCCACGTGGTCGGACTCTTCGCGTGCCCCGACCCACAGCGGGAACGCATTCGCGTACACGCGCTCGCCGAGGCGCGACACCAGTGAGAGACGATTGCTCGGCCAGAGCCGGAGCGCCAAGTCCATGCCGAGATGAGAGCCTCCGGCGCCGAACGGAATGTCCGTGGGGCGGTAGGGCTCGGTGGGCGCCGCCAGCGATGCATGCGAACCCTCGTGCCCGATGGAGGTCGTGAGCTCGAACGTGTCGCGAGCGACGAAGACGTCGTGCAAGGCCACCGCGAGGGTGAGCGCCTCGAGGTCGCGGTGAAGCAAAGCCGAAAAGCCCGAGCTGTCGCTGGCCTCCCAGGCGAACGCCGCCGACACGCCCACGCGGAGCTCGCTGCCGCTCGAGAAGGTGACGATGGCCGGCGCGACGCCGAAGGAGCCATACGCTCTCGGCCCATAGGCGAGCTCGGTGATGGGCGCGTCACGCGACGCAGACCAGGACAGCGGCAGCGCGCGCGCGTGGCTTTCGAGGAAGTGAGTCTCGGCTCGCGCGAGCGAGCACGAGCAGAGGAGCGCCCAGGCCACCAGCACGCGAGTGCTCATCGGTACGTCACCCGGACGAAGTGGGGATAGTAGAGGCGCTTCTCGTCTTCGTACGATGGCCGGTCGCCGAAGCTCGAGGGAACGTAGGTCGCGACCAGATCCGCGCCGTGGAGCTCCGGGTGCGCCTTGCCCGCATAAACGAAGGCGTCGGGCTCGAACGATTCGGGAGGACGGAGGAGGTCACCGGGATCGGTGAAGGGGCCTTCCGGCGCGTCAGCGACGCGCCAGGCCAGGGTCGAAGCCCCGTACCCTTCCGTCTGCACCATCACCCACTTGTCGAGCCGCGCGTCGTAGTGCAACGAGAACTCGGGCGCACCGAAGTCGAGCACGGGCTCCGGGTTCGCGGAGTATCCGCTGCCGTCCCAGAACTTCATGTTGCCCAGGTTCCGTGCGCGCGCCTCGGGGACGGAAACCCGCGCGAGATAGACGGCGTGTCGATCCCCGCGGGTGCCGTAGAGGTAGAGCTCGTCACCGCGGACGACCGCAGCTTCACCGAACGTGATGTCGTGGAGCGGCGGCGGAGGGGTCGACGCAGGCAAGAGCTGCCACTCGGACACGTCGTCATCCGGGTTCGGCACCCAAAACGCGCGCGAAGCGTTGGTCTCGAACCCCGTCGGATCTCCCGCGGGCGAGTTCAACCGCTCGTAGAACAGCAGCAAGATGTCGTCGAGTCGAACGCCGTGCATCGGCCAGAACCACGAGCCGCCTTCTTCGGGCGCGAACGACTGCGGGTCGGCGTTCTTCTGGGGATAGTAGAACTGCATGAAGGCGCTCGAAGGGTCGCGCCCCGTCTGCAGCGCCACGGAGTTTCGCACCATCTTGGAATGCGCACGGCGATGCTCGGGCGTCGTGGCGATGAACGAGTCCCCGAAGAGCCAGAGCACCCGATCGTTCCCGAGCTCCACCGAGTAGGCACCGTCCCCGCCGATCCAGCGCGGATCGGCGTGGAAGAGCGCGTCGGCCTCGCGCCAGAGCGTGGCCTTGGCGCGAGGCGCGGGGTCTCCACAACCCACGGCGAGGAGGCAGACCAGCGTGGCGGCTCCGAGCAAACCGCGCCCGATCGCCCATCGGATCGGACCGCCGCGGCGGCTCACGGCGGGACCGCCCCTCCGTGCTTCATGCGGTACTCCGCCGGGAGCTCGTTCTCGAAGTAACCGTCGACGTCGGGCCCGATGGGCGGGAACGGCAGCTTGCCGAAGAACGCCGGCTTCTTCGCGAGGTAGAGGCTCGCGGGCAGCACGTGGGATTCGATGGTCGGGTCCCAGTCGGTCTGATTGCGCCCGAAGTCGAAGTTCCCGTGCCGGAGCGTGGTCGACTTGCTGAGCGGGTACGCGCCGTAGGGATTGTAGCCGCTGTAGCCGAAGCGCCAGAGGATCATCGTGTCGTCGATGGGCTCGGGGCTCTCGGCCTCGAAGCGGAACTCGGGCATGCCGGGGTATCCGAGGACGTTGCCCACGACGTTGTAGTGGTAGTTCCAGGAATCGATCCACACGCAGCCGGCCCCGAACGTCGTTTCGTCGCGCCGCCCGCGCAGGTGATTTCGGAAGAGCGTGTAGTGGCTCGACGAACCGTGGATGGAGTCGGCATGGTGTTTCGCCAACTTGTTGCCCTCGAACAGGATGAACTGCGGGTGTGCGCCGTGATTGCCGTTGTCGTTGATGAGCGCGGTGGTGTCGCCCGAGTTCGAGTGCAGATAGTTGTAGGCAAACACGTGGCCGCCCTGACGACCCACTTGGAGGAACGAGAGGTTCACCGCGACGAACGCGTTGTCTTCGACGCGCCAACCCTCGGTGTGCACCTGGGACAGGATCGCTTGCGCCACCGGCGTGTGGCCGGTGAAGCTGCCGTGGCGGATCTCGATGCGGTGGGCGAAATAGCCGATGATCGCCGGCGCGTCGTTGGCGCGGATCTCCAGCGACACGCCAGCGAGCCACGAGTTTTGTGCACCTTCGAAGCGGATGACGGTGCTGGGGCCGGTCGGGTCGATGGTCAGATCTTCGATGCCCGCGTACGTGAGGACGTTGGGCTGGTCGGCGGACGGCGCCGCCAGATAGTCGATGCGCGGGTCGCGACTCGATGCGTAGGATGAATACAGCGCCGGCGTGAAGTCGATGGTGCTGCCGGCGATGGCGGTCACCCGTACCATCTGCCCGCGTACCCGCGTGCCCCCGTACGGTTCGTCGCAGTACGAGCAAAGCAGCGGAGCCGTCGCGTTCTCCTCGTAGCCGTAGGGGTGGACGAAGCTCGGGTCGTTCAGCTCGTCGATGAGCATGCTCGATCCCACCGTGAGGTCGGCGGGCGGCGCGGACGTCACGACGCGCGTCGACCCGGAGTCGGAACCCGACACGATGTTGGCGTTCTTGCGACCGAGTCCGCCGTTGAAGAAGATGGTCTGCGCCGGCTTGAGGACGCTGGTCGGTCCCGCACCCCGCAGCGTGACGCGACTCCGCATCGAGAGGGAACCGTCCAAGCGGAAGGTCCCGGCGGGGAGCTTCACCACCTGATCGGGAGGACAAGAGTCGATGGCGGCTTGGATCGCCGGAAGCACGTCGGTCGCTCCCGTGGCATCGATGGCGTCGAGGTTCTTGCACACGGTGTCGCGTGCGGGGATGCCGCCTTCGACACCGGACACGTTCGCCCAATCGATGAGGTGCGGGAGCCCCGCGGGGGGCGTCGGTGCGTCACTGCCTGCGTCCCGATCCGGCGTTTGAGCGGGTTCAGCGGAACTGCAGGACACCGCGAGTAGGAGAACCCCGAAGCGCATGCAGCGAAAGATACCGCCTGGGTCCACTCGGCGGGGCAATCGCGTGCATGGAGGCCGATCCATCGGCCTCGAGTCCGATGGTCGAGGGCGCGAGGGAGCGTGAAAACCCCGCGCACGTGGGCTCCAGCGCGCGGCACCGAAGTTGCTGGATAGCGAGCATGCGTCCTCTCCTCCCGGCTCTCGTTTTCACGACTGCGGCGGCAATCACGACTTCGCTCGGATGCGGATCGAGTCCGAGCACATCGGGCGACGGCTCCTCGGGCGCTGCGGGCGTGGGCGGCGGGAGCAGCGGAAGCGGTGGTGGCGGGTCCGGCGCTGCCGGAGGTGGAGGTGCAGCGTCCGGCGGCGGCAGCGCGGGGGTTGCCGGAGGTGGAGGCGCAGCGTCCGGCGGCGGCAGCGCGGGAGTCGCCGGGAGCGGTGGCGCAGCCGGAGCCCCGGGGAGTGGCGGGGCGGGCGCGGGCGGCGCGGGCGCGGGCGGCGCGGGCGCGGGTGGCGCAGGCAGTGGGGGCAGCGGAGGTGGTGCGTGCGCCAACGTCGGCGTGAAGCCGGCGCTCGTAGCGCACCGCACGAGCGGCGTCGCGCCTCTCGCCGTGAATTTCCACACCGATGGCAGCAGCAATTCCGGCGGCTACGACTCGTTCGCCGAGCTCAGCTATCGATGGGACTTCGGCGATCCGAGCTCGGGTACGTGGGCCACCACGGGGCGGTCGAAGAACTGGGATACGGGCGTGGTTGCCGGTCACGTGTTCGAGGCCCCCGGAAGCTACCAAGTCGTGTTGACCGCAACCGATCCCACGGGCCAGTGCGGCTCGACGTCCGTGACGATCACGGTGGAGGATCCGAACGTGCAGTGGGGCGGCGCCGACACGCGCTGCGTTTCGAGCTCGGGCAACTTCGCCGGGTGCCCCGGGGGTTGCGCCAACGCGGGAGGAACGAGCCAGTGCATCGTGTCGGGCGACTTCGACGCCAGCGTGGCGTTGGCGGCCGACCGACGAACCCTGTTCCGCCGCGGAGAGACCTTCGCTTCGTCCACGCGTATCGACCTGAAAGGGGCGGGGCCGAGCATGATCGGAGCGTTCGGCACGGGCCCGAAACCCAAGATCCAGACCGGCGCTGGCTACCCCACGAGCGAAATCGTCCGCCTCGCCGGCGCGTTGGACTGGCGCGTGGCCGATCTCGACTTCGGGACGCTTCAGACACCCGGGTTGAACGTCTTCGGCGTGCAACTCGGCAGCGTCGCGCCGATTCAGAACGTGACTCTGCTTCGAAACGAGGTGCACGGCGAGCTCATGATCGCCGACACGAGCTCAGTGCAGCCGCAGGTCAATCGCGGCATCGCGCTCGTCGAGAACAAGTGCGACGATCCGGTCGGTCCCGCGACGTACTGCGTCTACCTCAAGGGGCGCGAGCTCTTGATCCTCGGCAACGAGCTATCACAGACGACTTCGGCCGTTCAGTCACACGTGTTGCGCGTGATCCCGTTTCATCACTCGCTGATCGCCCACAACGTGCTGGACAGCTGCACCGGAAACAACCATTGCCTGAAGCTCTTCGCCGAGCAGGGGACCAGCGCGTATGCCGAGCGCGACGCGGTCTACAACCAGCTCTCGTACAACACACTGAAGAGCTTCGACGCCGACCAGGTGGCAGCAATCGGGCCGCAGGACTCGTTGAACGACGAGCGGGTCCACGACATCTTGATCGAAGGCAACCACTGCGACGTCGGGACCGGGCGAAAGTGTTTCGTGCTGGCCGTGAGCGGGAATGCCTGGGTGCGCAACAACGTGATCGACATGACGGGTTCGACGACGAGTACGCCGCGCTGCATCTCGTTCGAGAAGAAAGGCGGAGTCATGCCGAGCAACAACCCTGCGGGGCTCTTCGCTCTCGCCAACACCTGCTTCAACGCCGACGCCGTGCCCACGAGCGACGTCCAATTCGGCATGGGCACGGCGCCTCGTGAGTGCAAGAACAACTTGCTCGTGGGGGACGGCGCGCTGGACTCGTGCGGTTCGGTGGGCGTGAGCGAGGCATCGAACCTCGCGACGGCAACGCGGCCATTCGTGGCTTCGACCCCGACTTCCCTCGCACAGTTCAAGCTCAAGGCGGGAAGCGCGCCAGTGGGCAGCGGAACGTGCCTGGCCGCAGCCCAGCTGGACTTCGAGGGTGACGAGCGCCCGAGCGGCGGATCCTGTGATGTCGGAGCGGATGAACTCTGATCGGGACCTGGCACACCTCGCTTCCAGCACGGAGCGCTCGGGCCGACGGCTCACCTCGCCCGGAGCGGCCGGAGCACCACCCAGAGCACCACATCCGCGATCAGCGTAGCGCCGCGGGACACGATCAACGCGCCGAGTGCGGGCGCTGCACCCAGCGCCGGCACGAGCCCCATGGAGAGCACGGCCTCGCGCACTCCGGCGCCCGCTGGCGCCACCAGAGCGAGAAACCCGATGATGGGTGCGACCACGAAGAGCCCCGAGCCGGCGAGCGCTGGTTCTACGCCGCTGCCGACGGCACGCGCCACGAGGTAGCCGTGTGCGGCCCAGGTGAGCCAATACAGCACGTGGAGAAACGGAAGCCCGACGGGCACCAGCGGGCCCTCGCCTTCGAGTGCCATGGCGCGAAGCACCCGCCCCGGGTAGCGCTGGCGGTCCAAGACCATCAGAGCAAGCAAGAGGAGGCTCAGCGCCACTACCGCGATCGGAGCGACGCGACCAAAGCTCTGGAGCAGCCCCGGCAGGAGCTTAGACTGCCATGCAAGGAGCGCCGAGCCGACCAGGCCACCCACGGCGACGAAGCTCATGAGCTCGACCAGCACGGAGGAACCGGCGGTGGCCGGTGCGACACCGAGGCTCTTGGCGCCGGCCATGCGCACCATCGGGATGCCGACCTTGCCCGGGAGGTAGCGCGCCATCTGGCTTTCGGTGTGGAGCGCGAGGCCGGGGCCGAGCGGTACGGGGCGCCCGGCCATGCGAGAGAGGAGCCCGGTCCACGAATACGCCAAGACCACGCCGCCGACGGCGAGTGGAACCAGGGAGCACGCGACCCAGAACCAGTCGATGTGGACGCGCCCGCTCTCCCAACGCAGCGCCAGGTCGCGGAACGCCCAGACCACGAAGGCGAACGCGACGACCGCGAGCAGAGGACGAAGAACGCGCTTCACCCGGTCCGCACCGGTGCGAAGCTCGGCCGCGCGATCCGGCGGCTCGCGCTCGAGGGTCACAGCTTCCAGTCCTCGGCGAGCTTCGCGTTGTCTTTGGCGTCGTCGCCCTTCTTCATCACCACGAAATCGCCCTCGCGCGCCACGACGCCGTAGGTGCCCTTGTGCACGGCCTCGGTGAAGAGCTTGCGCGTCTGCTCGAAATCGAGCTCGTTCTTCGCCGCCACGAGGTATTCGCAGTCGTAGAGGCCACGGCGCATCGCGTACATGTAGCGGCGGCTCGACACGTGGGGCCCGACGTTTTCGGTGGCGACCACCGTCGCATCCGGCGGAATGACCGCGATGACGCGTTTGAGCTGGGCGTAGCGCTCGCGTTCCTCGTTGCTGTAGCCAAAATCGATGGCGAAGTACCCGCCTTTGACACTGTCGGCGCGGCGCGCGAAGGCGCCGTAGTTGTAGCTGAGCGCGGCCGAAGCGAAGACGGCGGCGGTGAGTGCGGCCTTGGCTTTGATGGGCCCCCGCTCGCCGTCCTTGGCGATGGCCGCGAGCGCGATGGGGGTCGCGAGGAACACGTAGGGGACCCAGTGCATCACGTACTGGAACGAGTAGCCGATGAGCGGCTTGTAGTCGGTGGCGAGGAGCGTGAGGATCGTACCGGGCACGAAGGCGATCCAGAGGTACCAGCGCCGCAGGGGCAAAAGCACCACGGGCACCAAGAGGTGCATCACGTAGAGCAGCTTCTCTTTTTCCAGGATCTCGTTCAGCACGAACAGCGGGTTCGTGAGCAGCGTCTTGATCACGCTGCCAAAGCCGGTCTGGCCGGTGGAGTAGAGCCCCTTGTACATCTCGGGGAACCACCAGTTGCCGGCCCGGTCCATGATGACGAAGCGCAACACTCCGAACCACACGCTCGACACCACGGCCATCACGAGCCCGACGATGGGTCGGTGTCCGCTGAGGAGCAGGAAGGTCCCGCCCATGGCCAGCCCGATGGGCACGTCTTCGCGCATCAGGCTCGCCGCGAGGTAGGCGAAGACGAACACGACCCACTTCTTGCGTTCGATGGCCCAGTAGGTGGAGAGCACGAAAAATGCCGAAAGCGACAGGTATTTCGACTCGGTGAAGTTGGCCGAGTGGAGCGGGTAATACGCGAGATAGGTGAGGGCGATCAGCACCGCTGCCCAGGGCGAGACCAGGCGGCGGGCGATGCCGAAGAGCGGCAGCGCGCCCAGGCCGAGGAGCGCGCTCTGGATCACGATCAACGTCTCGGGCTTGGGGTAGAGCGCGTAGATCGGCAAGATGACGTACTGGCCGAGCTTGGCGTGAGCCGCGAGGTATTGGTCGGCCTTGTTGCCGAAGCTCACCGTGCTCTGCATGTGCCCGCCCTTCAGGGCGGAGAAGATCAGGTTGTTGTCGATGGCGAGATCGAAGTTGTGGGTCTTGAGCTTGTAGTGCCAGCGCAGGTTGTAGAAGCTCATGAACGACGCGTAGGCGACGACCGCCACGACCACGAACACGAGAGGCCCGTGGCGCTTCACGAGCTCGGGGAGCTTCGCCGAGAGCCAGTCCAGGGCGCGCTCGAGCCGAGCCGGCACGCGGGCGAGGGACTCGCGCAGGAGCACCTCGCCGATGATGGCCAAGGCCAAGACCAGCGTCACCAACACGTCCTGGCGATTCACCCAGGGTTTGGCCCGGAACACCTGAGGCAGAAATGGCAGAAGCAGCGCGGGGCACAGAAACCAGAGCACGCGCTCCACGCTGCCGATGCCCCAACGCTTGCGCCAGGCCACGAGCAGCATCACACCGCCCCCGAGGACGCCGACGCCGGCCGCCGCGAAGGTCGTCTTGATGAGCAGCATGCGCTCGGGCATTCCGAGCTCGTTGGTGGCGAGGAAACCGCTGACCCAAGCCTTGCCGAAGGTGAAAATCACCCAGAGCACGAGCGCCGTCCCGAGCAACCCGGACAGGGTGAGACTGCGCACCGCGAGCACCAGCGGCGGAACTGCGCTGGGCGGAGCTTCGGGGGGAGCCGTCGGCGCGCGGGACTCGGCGGTGGCGCCTTCGCCGGCCGCTTCCGCCAAAGGGTTCGCCTCCGCCGTGGTCATGTGAGCCGCGTTTACCACGACCGGGTGTGGATGTAGGACAAGACCGCGCCCCGGCTGCACCCGAGGCGGCGGAATCGTGCTAGATCAGGGCGCCTCACGGGCCCGGACGCGCCGCGGTGTCCACGTGCACCGTGAGACCAAGGGAGCAGACCATGCGCTCACGGTCGCGATCTCGAACGGGCCTCTTCGCTTCTCTCACTCTCGTGTTCGTGGCCTGTGGTGGCCGCAGCACCATCGACTTCGGACTCGATCCCAACGGCATCGGCGGCGCGAGCGGCGGAGTCGGTGCGAGTGGCGGCTTCGGCGGCTCGGTGAGCGGTGGTGGCAGCGGAGGCACGGTCGTCGATGGCGGCGCGCCGGGCGGCGGAGGCATCTCCGGCGACGGTGGCGTTCCGGGCGGCGGCGCGGGGGGCGCGGGAGGCGGCGGGCTTTGCTCCGATCCGGGCGGCACGCCCTGCGAGGTCTGCACTTGCAGCAACTGCTTGGATCCGCTCGAGCAGTGCGACGCCGACGGCGGCTGCATGGACATCCTCGCCTGCGCCGACAAGGCGGGGTGCAGCGGCGTGCAGTGCTACCTCGGGCCGTGCAATCAGGTCATCGATCAGAACGGTGGTCCGTTCGGCAACTCCGCGTCGCTGGCGCAGGCCGTCGGGCAGTGCCGCAACGCCAACAAGTGCGACTGCGGTGGCGGTTCGGGCGGCGCCGGCGGCGGTGGCACCGGTGGCGTGGGTGGCGGCGGCGGTTCGGGCGGCACCGGGCCCATCGCCTGCATCAGCTGCATCTCCCAGAAGTGCCCGGCAGTCCAAGATTGCCTCTTCGATCAGGCCTGCCGCGACGGTGCCATCTGCGCCATGCAGAAGTGCCTCACCGGCGGCGGAGGGGGACCGAACCTCCAGTGCATGATCCAGTGCTTCAACGGCGACTTCCAAGCCGCGTTCAAGGCCTTCCAGGGTATCCAGTGCTTCTTCACCCAGTGTGGTCAAACCTGCGGCGGAATCATTCCGGGTCTGCCCGGGCTTCCCGGCGGCGGCGGGCAGCCTGGCGGCTGAGCGCCCCGAAACGCCTCGTGTAGAATGGAGCGATGCGACTCGGCATCGCTCCCCTGCTCGTCACCCTCGCGTTCACGGCCACGACCCCGGCTCTGGCAAAGACGCTGAAGCTTCGCGCGCCCTCCAAGGCGCTCTCGCTGGAGTGCGACGCCAACACCAATTGGAGCTTCCACGACGGACCTTGGTACGCGCGTGCCCGGGACCTCGTGAAGGACACCACGAAGTTCGGCAACGCCGGCACGGTGAAGATCGACTTCGCCTATAACCCCCCGTTCGACGACTTCGACCCTGCCAAGCTCGATGGCGCGGACATCTTGCTCCTGAACCCGGTGAAGATCCCGGTCGACCGCCAGAAGTTCATGCCGTTTCGCACCTACGCGGTCGGCGGCGTGGGCTTCATTTCGTTCCAGAACGAGGGCGTGACCTTCATGGCCGACAAGAGCGACTGCGCTCCGGACAACGTCGCGACGGTCACGAGCGCCGGCTCGACCAGCCCCATCGTGAACGGCCCCTTCGGCCAGGTGGGCGCGTCGTTCGGCACTGGCTGGAATTGTTCCTTCAAGAACTTCGAACCCGGGGTGGTGCAAGTCGCAAACAACACCGTGGGACCGAACTCGCTCTTGCTCGACCTCGGTGCCACGTCCCCGGGGTCGGCGCGCGCCGTCTCGTTCGGTGACGAAGAGCACTTCGCCGGACCGTTCTCCCAGAGCGGCTGCGGTTCCCAGTTCATCACCGGGCCCGCCAACGAGAAGCTGTTCTTGAACACCCTCGCCTGGGTCGCAGAGACCGCCCACGACCCCATCCCGGACGACGTGGAAGGCAGCGGCGACACCGACAACGACGGCATCTCCGACGTGCTGGACGGCGACAACGACGCCGATGGGATCTTGGATCTGTTCGAAGCGGGAGACAAAGACCCGACCACTCCGCCGGTCGACACGGACAAGGACGGCAAAGCCGACTACGTCGACGACGACTCGGACGCGGACGGTGTCAAAGACGCAGTGGAGAGCCCGGGCGACATCCTGCTTCCGCCGAACGACACCGACAACGACGGCACACCGGACTTCCGCGACACCGACAGCGACGACGACACGATCCTGGACGGTACCGACAACTGCCGTCTGGTAAAGAACACCGATCAGACCGACACCGACCAAGACGGTCTGGGAGACGCTTGTGACGGCCTTCCCGGAGATCCCGATGCGGGAAAGGACGGGGCGAGCGACGCGGCGGCGGGCGGGTCGGGCGGCAGCGTCGACGCGGCGACCGGCGGCTCGGGCGGAAGCGGCGCCACTTCCGGCAGCGGCGGCTCGGGCGCCACGAGCTCGGGCTCGACGACCGAGGCGACCGACGATGGCGGTTGCGGCTGCCGCGCCGAACCGGCGGGCTCGACCCGTGCAGCCTTCGGCGCGCTCCTGGCGCTTGGCCTGTTGGCACGACGCCGGCGACGCTGAAGCTTCACTTCTCGAGCAGTGAGCGAATCGCGCGCAGGAGCTGCTCGGGGTCGAACGGCTTGCCCAGAAGCGCCACGCCAGGGTCACGGGTGAGCTCTTCGATCTTGAGGTCGGCGGTGTAGCCACTCACCAGCAGAATCCGGAGCCCCGGGGCGAGCTCGCGAAGCCGCCGGACGGTCTCTTGGCAGGGCTGGCCCGGCATCACCACGTCGAGCACCACGAGGTCGAAGGTGGACTGCTCGACTCGAGCCACCGCCTCGGCGCCATCGCGCGCGAGCTCGACCGCGTAGCCCGCGTTGGTGAGAACGCGTTGGATGACGTCGCGAATCGCCTCGTTGTCCTCGGCCACCAAGAGCCGCTCCGTGCCTCCGCGCGCACGCGCGACGATCTTGGTACCGACATCGGTCGCTCGCCGGGCGCTGACGGGCAAGTAGATCTTGAACGAACTTCCCACGCCGGGTTCGCTGTAGACGTGCAGCATGCCACCGTGCTGGCGAACGATGCCGAATGCCGTGGCGAGGCCGAGCCCACTTCCTGAAGTGCCTTTCGTGGTGAAGAACGGCTCGAAGATGCGCTCCATGACGTCCGGCGCCATACCGACGCCAGTGTCCGTGAGCGTGACCAGAAGGTAGCGACCCGGCTTGGCCCAGGGGTGGGTTTCGGCGTAACGCCCGTTGATCAACACGACCTCGGACTCGAGGGTCAGACGCCCCCCGCTCGGCATCGCGTCCCGAGCGTTGACACAGATGTTCAGGAGCACCTGGTCGAGCTCGGTCGGGTCGCCCTCGATCAGCGTGCTCTGCGCCCGGGGGATGTGCTCGATTTCGATGTTCTCCGGGAACAGCCGGCGCCAGAGCGGCAGCGTCTTGGCGATGCGCTCATCGAGGTCGACTTCTTCCAAGCGCAACGCCTGGGCACGCCCCATGGCGAGGAGGTGTCGGGTGAGCTCGGCGCCGCGAGTCGCCGCTTCGGCGATGGCGTCTGCGTCGGCGAGTATCGCAGGGTCTTCGCTGCGCCGCCGGATCAGCGCCGCGCCCGACATCACCACCGTGAGCAGGTTGTTGAAGTCGTGTGCGACGCCTCCGGCCAAGAGCGCCAGGCTCTCGATGCGCTGCATGCGCATCACGCGGTGTTCGAGCTCGACGCGTTCGCGTTCGGCGTTGGCGCGCAGCTCTGCGAGCTGGAGCCGCGAGAGCGCCACGCTGAGCTGGCCAGCCATGCCGACCAGGTACTCGAGGTCGTCGGCGCTGGGCTCCCGCACCCCCTCGTCGCCGTACGTGCCGCAACCGAGGGCGCCGAGGGGCTTGTCCGCGAGGCGCAGTGGCACGTTGACGATGGTGCGATTGCCGAGCTCGGCGACGATGCGCTTGTCGGTGCGTGGGTCTTCGCGCGCGTCACGAACCACGACGGGCAGATCGCTCGCGACGATCTGTTCCAGCATCGCGTCGCCTTTCACGGTGAGGAGCGGTGCATGGGCCCAGGCTTGATCGCTGATGTCGCCGGAAACGGCCAGGAGCCGGAACTCCTCGCACGAGTCATCGGTGGCCAGGCACAGCCAAGCGTGTCGATAGCCGAGGCACTCGGTCACCTCGATGCGGGTCAGTTCGATGAGCTCGGAGATCCTGGATGCGGCCTGGAGCTTGCGCGCAAAGCCGAGAAGTCGCAGATACGAAGACCCACCCTTGGTCATTTCACCGGAACGCAGTAGTTCGGAGGCGCGCACTTTCCGTTGTTGCAGAAGCCGCTGTAACAGCCCTCGTCCCCCTTGCAGGCGTAGCCGAGAGCCGTGAGGGCGGCACACTTCCCAGGGGTCACGTCGGGCGCGTCTTCGTCGCGACCCACGCAGCGGTGCCCCGCAGCGCACACGGCTTTCAGCGAATACCGCGTGCAGTTTTCACCATCGACCGGCAGATCCTCGCAGACCCCTTGGATCCCCGCGGGCACGTTGCAGTATTGCCCCTTCGGGCACATGTCCGGCAACGCCAGGCGACACGTCGCTCCGGCGGACACGGTCGTTTCACAGTGCCCGCCGAACAAGTCGCCGCCGTCCGCTGCGCCATCGAGCGCGCAGTGCAGATCCTTCCCGCAGAGGGGCGCTGCCCAGTTGCAGGCGATGCCGATCCCCACGGCGAAGAGCGACTCGATCTTGTGACACTTGCCTGGGGTGGCGCCTTCCGCCCCGAGGCAGCGCATGTCGGCACGGCAGGAGGCGAACGCGGCTCCCTCGCAGTCCGCGAGCTCCTGGGCGACCGGGGCAAGGCAGACCTCCGAGACCGCACCGCCCGAGCCGATCAGCTTGTCGCACTGGAGGCCTTCCAGACACGTACCGGACGCACACGCCTCACCCTGCCCAGGCCGCTTGGTGCACTTGCCCGGGCAGGAGCTCGTGCTTTGGCAGAAGAAACCGCGCTGGCATTCGGCCGGGTGCGTGCAGTCGCCACCCTCCGCGACGATGCCCTCGGTGGCTGCATCGCACTCGATCGGGATCGGGAACAACGAGTCGCAGTCGGCGTTCTCGACGGCACTGAGGCAGGCTGGCACGAGCTCTGGGTGGTAGAGGAAGCGCTCTGCCGGTAGCTCACCCAAGCTCGCGAAGATGCTCTGTCCGAGCGCCTTGGTGAAGTAGTCGACGCAGGGGTCTTCACCGAGCGCCACTTGCGCGATGGGACCAAGGCAGCGATCCAATCGCTTGCAAAGCGCCTCGGCGTATCGCTGAGCGAACTGGTCGAGAGGAACCTCGGCGCCCGAGTCGCCCGCGTCGTTCCCACCCGTACCCCCCGTCGGCGTGCCGGTCTCGCTCTTCAGCTCGTCGAAGTCGAGAAGGAATGCGCACGACGCCGTGGTCGTTCCGATGACGAGGCCGAGCAGGGCGGCGTGGATACGCATGGGTCCCTCGCAAAGGGTTTACACCGGCCCGGACCCCCGCGACAAACCCACGAGATCGGGGCCCCGGCGTGTCGGATACGTTCCAGTGTGGCCGCGAAGCGGTCTCCCACGTAGGCTTTCCGTCGTGAAACCAAGCTCCGCCGTCCGAGCGCTGGTCGCCCTCCTGGCCCTCTCCACTTGTCTGCCGGCCAACGCGCAGTTCAACCCGGACGGGCGGAAGAAGGGGAAGAAGCCCGGCGTGTTCCAGCCCGGCGGGCGGCCCGGCGGCAAACCCGGCGGCAAACCTGGCGGTAAGCCCGGCGGCAAACCCGGCGGCAAGCCCGGCGGCAAGCCCGGGGGCGAACCCGGAGCCGAACCGGGCGGGGACCCCACCGCGGAACCCGGCGGCAAGCCCGGGGGCAAAGAAGAGAAAGGGCCCGGCAAGGCGGCGCTGATCCAGCGTTACACCGGCATCGTCCTGGCCCAGCCGGGCGCGCCCTTCCCACTCCAGCGATTGGCCGAGCTCTATCGCGAGCGCGACGGCAACATCGAAAAACTGATCCAGGACTTCGAGAAACGCGCTGCGGAGCCCGATCAATGGAACGCGCTGGTGGCGCTGGCGGGCATCTACAAGCAAGACGGCCAACACGATCGCGCCATCAGCACCTACGAGAAGGCCATCGGTCAAAAGCCGAGTGAACCGACTGCGGTGATGGCGCTCGCCAACCTGCTGGCCGATCGAGGCGACAAGTCGTCCGCCGTCACACGCTACGAGGCAGCGCTCCCTCTTCTGAAGAACGACGCCGACAAGGAGCAAGTGCTCCGCACGTTGATGCAGCTCTCACTCGACCTGAAGCGCTTCGACGACGCGAAGAAACACCACAAGGCCCTGGTCGCGCGTGCCAAGGGTTCGTTCTACGTGCGAGGGGAGCTCGGCCGCGAGCTGATGCTGCGCGGCGACTACGATCACGCGGTCGAAGAGTATCGGGACGTGGTGAAGGCCGCGACGGGTGACAATCGAGTGCTCGGGCCTGCGCAACGCGATCTCGGCAAGGCACTCGCCAGGCAAGGCAAACGCAAAGAAGCCATGGAGATGCTGCAGAAAGCCCTGAAGACCGCGGGGTCGCAGGCCGGCATCCGACGCGAGATCTACGAAATCACGGTGGAGGTCTATCGCGCAGAAGACCGCCTGCGCGACCTCATCACCGAGCTCGAAGCGCAGCACCTCTCGGACCCCGAACAGCTCCGCATGCTGGGCAGCCTGTACGAAGAGACAGGGCAAGTCGACAAAGCCCTCACCACCTACAAGCAGGCCCTGGCCAAGAAGAGTGACGACGTCGGAACGCGGCTGAAGGTCGTGCAGCTCCTGCAAATCCAGGGCGAGCTCGACGAAGCGATCAAGCAGTACGAAGAGCTGATCCGCGCGGCGCCACGCAATCCGGACTACGTGTTCCAGTTGGCCGAAGCTCTGATCCAACGCGGGGATCGCGCGAAGGCCCTCGAGCACCTGAAGAAGCTCGAGGCCCGCTCGGGAGCCGACGAAGAGACGCTGGCTGCGCTCGTGGACTTCTACGAACGCGTCGAAGAGAAGCAGCGCGCGATGGACGTGTTGCAGCGGCTCTCGAAGAGCGGCCGCGGCGATCCGCGGCACCTGGTCGAGCTGGGCGACCGCTACTGGCAAGAAGGCGACAAGAACAAAGCGCAGCAGACCTGGGCGCGCATCAAGATCATCGTGCCGGACAAGGCGCGAGCCAACGAAGTCT
>Ga0268298_10000946_pt1 | contig 36001 bp, 40 predicted proteins | sample WWTPWeurt_MetaG_FD_194462 | JGI IMG/M metagenome (GOLD analysis project Ga0268298, IMG submission 194462) | Activated sludge microbial communities from WWTP in Nijmegen, Gelderland, Netherland - WWTP Weurt | ecosystem: Engineered > WWTP > Aerobic digester > Activated sludge | place...
CGCTGAAATTGAATTAGATACTTTAGCAGAGGTAAAGTTTCCTGCAATTGAAACAATTAAAGAAGTGTATCAGCATATTGCTAATTATCTTCAAATACCAATTGGCATTGGCGAAGGCAATTATTACAATTTTGATATAATAGATTTTTGCAACAATTTTAAATTAGATGTTGTACAAGTAATTAATATTTTAAAATATTTAGAGCAGGAAGGTTTTTTTGCTTTTTCAGAAAATATTTTTATACCTGCAAAAGTGGTTTTTACATCAAATAAACAAACTTTAAATAGTCTTGAAAACAGATACCCTCATTTAGATTTAGTAATGAAAACCTTGCTTCGTACTTATGAAGGAATTTATGAAAATAATGTTTCAATTAATGAAAAATTGATAGCAAAAATTGCAAGACTATCTTACGATACAGTATTTTCTAATTTAAATACATTACATACATTGGGCATAATTAACTATATGCCACAAAAAGAAACACCTCAATTGTATTATATGTTAAATAGGGCACCTGCAAATGGATTATTTATCAATTATTCCACTTATCTACAAAGAAAAAAATTATATAAAGAAAAAATTGAAGCCATAAAGCAATATGTACATTTAGCAGAAACTTGTAGAAGTAAATTTATTGCAAACTATTTTGGAGATAAAAATGTGAGCAATTGTAATTGTTGCGATAATTGTTTAAACCTTAAAAAGAACAAATTATCTCTCAAAGAATTTGACCAAATTGAAAAACTAATATATCGGGTATTGTCCAATAACGAATTACCACTAAATACTTTGCTACAACAGTTGTCTAATTTTAAAAAAGAAAAAGTTTTACAAGTAATTACATTTTTAGAAACAGAAAAATTAGTATCCACCAGTAGTACAGGTATAATTACTTTAAATAAATTATAATTTTAAAATCATTTTTAACCATCTTAATTTTCCTTTAAATGGAGGATATTTTATGTTAGGGTCAAACCAGGTTGAAGATTTTAAAACAGGTTTGGCATGTGTAAATGTGTAAAATGATTTTTTTCCATGATAGCTGCCAATGCCACTTAGGCCAATGCCACCAAATGGTAAATGATGGTTAGTGAAGTGATATGCAGTATTGTTAATACACCCCCCACCAAAAGGAATTGCATTTATCCAATTGTCTTCTTTAGTTGTAGAAGAAGTAAAAATATAAAACGCTAATGGGGTAGCATTCTGCCTTATTATTTCTAAAGCTTCAGATTGCGTTTCAAAAACAAATATGGGCAGTATTGGGCCAAAAATTTCTTCATGGTTTATAGGGGCATTAGTGGGTATTTCTTGCATTATTGTTGGTTCAATGTAAAGGCTTTCTTTATCATACTTTCCTCCATAAATAATTTTTCCTTGTTGTAAAAAACTTATTAAAGTATTGAACCTTTTTTCGTTAATTATTTTTCCATAATCTTTGCTTAAGGCTGCATTATTGGTATAAAAACTTTGAATAGTAGAAATCAATATTTCTAAAAATTTAGCTTTTATATTTTTATGAATCAAAAGGTAATCTGGTGCTATACAAGTTTGCCCAGCGTTTATAAATTTTCCTATTACAACTCTTTTAGCAGCAATTTTTAAATTGGCATCATCTTCAATTACACAAGGGCTTTTTCCACCAAGTTCTAAAGTAACAGGTATTAATTTTTTGGCTGCCATTTCATAAATTAATTTTCCTACACTTGTACTACCTGTATAAAAAACATGGTTAATACTTCCTTCTTCTATAATAGTAGGTACAATTTGTGCACCATCACCTTGCACTAAATAAATATAATCTTCCGAAAAAATTTCTTTAACTATTTTCTCCATAATTAAAGAAGTAGCATTTGCAAACTCGCTAGGTTTAACTACTACACAATTGCCAGCAGCAATTGCTCCAACTAAAGGGTTAAAAGCAAGTTGAAATGGATAATTCCAGGGAGCAATAATTAAAACAATGCCTAATGGTTCGTAATAAATTTTACTTTTTCCGGGCAAGTTCATTAAATTGGTGCTAACTTCTTTGGGTTGCATTAAGCGTTTTAGTTGCTTAATAAAAAACTTAATTTCATTTTGTACAATAGCTATTTCAGAGGCGTATGCTTCTGCTTCACATTTACCTAAATCTGTATGAAGGGCTATTAATATTTCCTTCTCATATTTTTTAAGTGCAAAAGAAATTTTTTTTAATTGTTCTATTCTAAATAGATATTTTTTTGTAGCCCCTGTATTAAAATAATTTCTTAAATTTTGTAGTTGTTCTTTCATATATTAAATATAATAACACAAGTTAATCATACATTTTAAAATAAAGTTCATATTTGTAATTATTAATGGAAGATATTTTATATACCGACGATTATTTTATGCAACAAGCTTTAAAGGAAGCAAATAAGGCTTTTAATGAAGATGAAGTGCCTATTGGTGCAGTTGTAGTTGTAAACAATAAAATAATTAGTAAAGGGTATAACCAAACAGAAAAGCTAAATGATTGTACAGCCCATGCAGAAATGATTGCACTAACAAGTGCATTTAATTTTTTAGGTGCTAAGTATATTCCACAGGCATCTTTATATGTAACTGTTGAACCTTGTTTAATGTGCTGTGGTGCTTTGTATTGGAGTAAACTTGCTAAAATTGTTTATGGTGCAAGTGATGAAAAAAGTGGAGGACTAAGATTTTTTAAAAATAATGATGGAGAAATTCTTACAAGCAAATGGCCTTTTCATCCTAAAACAAAATTGATAAAGGGAGTTTTAGAAAACGAATGTGAAATGCTTATGAAAACTTTTTTTAAATTAAAGAGGTAATAATAATTTTTTAAAAAAATACATCTTCAATTAAAAAAAACTCATGGTCTTTGTTTTTATTTAACTGTACCGACAGTACATCAAATTGAAATTCTTTCCAACAGGTATTTAATTCTAAATAGGCTACTGCAGCTTTCTTCAATGCATTCATTTTAACTTGGTTAATGCTTTCTTCCGGATAACCAAAATTGCTGTTGGTTCTTGTTTTAATTTCAATAAAATGTAGCTTATTTTCTTTGCTGGCAATAATATCTACTTCACTTCTTTTATACCTCCAATTTCTTTCCAGTATAAAATAACCTTTTAACTCAAACCATTTTGCTGATAAATCTTCGCCTAAATTACCTATATTTTTTGTGTTTAATTTCATTATGTTTGAGCAGAATAAAGTTATACAAAACAAATGAACGATAAAATTTTTAAATTAAAAGGTGTTGTTCAACATTATGCATGGGGAGGGTTTTCTTTTATTCCTAATTTATTAAAATTAAAACCAACTAATCAACAACCTTATGCAGAGTATTGGCTAGGTGCACATACTTCAGCCCCTTCTGTTGTAGTTAATAAAAATATTTCTTTACTTGAATTAATTAATCAAAATCCAGAAAAAATTGTAGGGCAAGAAGTAGTTAAACAGTATAATGGGTTACCCTACTTATTTAAAATTTTAGATGTTCATGAAATGTTAAGCATACAGGTTCACCCAAACAAAGAAGAAGCTATAAAAGGTTTTGAAAAAGAAGAGCAGGCAGGAATACCTATTAATGCAATTAACAGAAATTATAAAGACAAAAATCATAAGCCAGAAGTTATGATTGCATTAAGTGAGTTTTGGTTGTTACATGGCTTTAAAGAAAAATCAGAAATTGAACAAACTCTAACCAACCATTTAGAGTTAAATTTATTGCTTCCAACCTTTAAAAAAGAAGGAATAAAAGGGCTATATAAAATTGCAATGGAGCTGCCTCAAGAGCAGGTAAATACTATTTTAAAACCAATAGTAAAAAAATCTATTTTTAATAAATCTCAAAATTTAATTAATAAACATAATACAGAGTGGTGGATTGCAAAATTTTATGCAAATAATAGTACTGAAAATTTAGACAGAGGAATATTCTCTATACTACTTTTTAATATTGTTCAACTGCAAAAAGGAGAAGCAATATTTCAGGCAGCTGGAATACCACATGCATATTTAGAAGGACAAAATGTAGAGTTAATGGCCAATAGCGATAATGTATTAAGAGGTGGATTAACTCCAAAACATATAGATGTACCTGAGTTATTAAAACATACTTTATTTCAATCTATTCAACCCTCTACCATAAAACCTCAAATTAATGGTAACGAAAAAACTTATTTATGCCCGGTACCAGATTTTTCTATTAGCATCATTTCATTAAAAGTAGGCGAAAGATATTCTTCTCACACTTTTTCTTTTGAAATATTATTAGTAATTGAAGGTGCCATAATAATTCAGGGGTTAGAAAACAACATAATAAAACAAGGAGAAGCCATTGGAATTGTTGCTGATACAAACTACACTTTTACTGCTACGGGAGATGCAATTATTTTTAAAGCATTTGTACCTCAACCTTAAAATTTTCTTTATTCAACAAATCTCATTTGAAACAAACGTTATAACGCCTTATTTTTGTAAAAATTTTTCACTATCATGAAAATTAATCGTTCCGTTTTATTTACAGTTGCAATTATAATTTTAACTGTAGTAGTAAAGTTTATTTGTGCCCCAATATTAAGTTTAAGTGGTATTTCAACCGTTATTGCAGTAGCATTGTTTGCTGGCATGAGCATTCATAAAAAACAAAACACCTTTATGTTGCCATTAATAGCATTAATTGTTAGTGATATTATAATAGAAGTATTGTACCAGTTTAATTGGTTTCAGTTTTCGGGTTTTTATAAAGGGCAAATATTGAATTACGGTTTATTATTATTAAGTGTACTAGTTGGTTGGGCAATTAAAGGTAAAAGTATTCTATCCATTGGTTTAGGCATATTTGCTGCTTCTACTATATTTTTCATCTTATCTAATTTAAGTGTTTGGTATTTTGGAACCATGTACACAAAAGATTCTAGTGGTTTAATGCTTTGTTATGAAAGTGCTTTACCATTTTATAAAAACCAATTAATATCTACTGCTATCTTCTTGCCTATAATTATGGTTGCTTATAACTATTTTATAGAAAAGAAATACCGTGTAGCTGTATCACATTAGTAATAAAATATACATTCATTCAATCCTGTAATTTATTACAGGATTTTTTTATTTTAATATATTGATTATTAATCAATTAATAATAAATTTGGATGAATTAAAGCATTATTTTTATCTATTGGACAGATAATTTTTTAAAATAAATTGTATAAAATTGATTTTTTTTCAAAAAAACTTTGCACAGTAACTCTAAAGCCCCTACTTTTGCAACCCCAACGGAAAATTGGGTTTTAGTATGTCTCAAAGAATTAGAATTAAATTACAAAGCTACGATCACAATTTAGTAGATAAATCTGCTGAAAGAATTGTAAAAACAGTTCGTAGCACAGGAGCCGTAGTAACTGGTCCTATTCCTTTGCCTACACGTAAAAGAATATTTACAGTATTACGTTCACCACACGTTAACAAAAAAAGCCGTGAGCAGTTTCAATTGTGCACACATAAACGCTTGTTAGATATTTATACTTCTACTTCAAGTACTGTAGATGCATTAAGTAAATTAGATTTACCAAGTGGTGTTGAGGTGGAAATTAAGGCATAACAAACGGCGTTTTTCGTTTTACGCTAAATAAACGAACAGTTCTTATAAAACAAATATTTATCTCTCAATTCGTACTACGAAGAAAAGAGCTCTGAAAAATAAAAGTCCTAAAAATTTTATTATCAAAATATTTAGGAAAAACATATAAACAAGCCCTTCGAGGTTTGTTTACTATCGGTACTTCCCCTTTCTTAATTTAAGAAAAACAAAGGAAAAGGTCGGTAGCAAACAAGGATTGAATTATGCTTTTCATCAGCATAATGTCCTTTATAACCTCAGCGGGCACAAACCGCAAAACGATGAAAGGAATTATTGGAAAAAAAATTGGGATGACTAGCATCTTCTCTGCCGATGGTAAGCAAACAGCTTGTACCATAATAGAAGTTGCTCCTAATGTTGTTACACAAGTTAAAACCATCGATACAGATGGTTACAATGCACTTCAGCTTGCAATTGGTGATAAAAAAGAAAAACATGCTACAAAAGCAGAAATTAATCACTTTGCTAAAGCTAACACTCCAGCTAAACAATTTACAAAAGAATTTCGTGATTATTCTTTAACTAAAAACCTAGGCGAAACAATTACTATAGACATTTTTGAAGAAGGTGATAAGGTTGAAGTAGTTGGTACAACTAAAGGTAAAGGCTTTCAAGGTGTTGTAAAACGTCATGGATTTAGTGGTGTGGGTGAAGGAAGCCACGGTCAACATGATCGTCAAAGAGCACCAGGTTCAATAGGCGGTTCTTCTTATCCTTCTAGAGTTTTTAAAGGAATGAGAATGGCAGGCCGTATGGGAGGCGATAGAGTAAAAACTAAAGGTTTAGTAGTATTAAAAGTATTTCCAGAAAAAAATTATATTCTAATAAGTGGTTCTGTTCCAGGACACAATAACTCAATAGTTTTAATTCAGAAATAATCACTCTTTAATTATTCTTACAATGCAAATAGATGTTTTAAATATAAAAGGTCAAAAAACAGGTAGAGTTGTTGAATTGCCAGAAGATGTATTTGGTGCAGAGCCTAATGACCACGTTATTTATTTAGCAGTTAAACAATACTTATCTGCTAACCGCCAAGGTACACACAAAGTAAAAACACGTGCCGAAGTACATGGTGCCAGTAGAAAATTACATAAACAAAAAGGAACTGGTGGTAGCCGTAAAGGAAATATTAGAAACCCTTTATATAAAGGTGGGGGTACTATTTTTGGACCTAAACCTCATGGCTACTCAATTAAATTAAATCGTAAAGTAAAAGATTTAGCAAAAATTTCTGCACTTAGCTATAAGGCAAAAGAAAATGCAATTTTGGTGGTAGAAGATATCAATTTAGATTCTCCTAAAACAAAACAAATTGCAGAAGCTATGAATGCTTTAAATGTTGCTGACAAAAAATCAATATTAGTATTAGGAGAGTATAATGATAACGTTTATTTAAGTACTCGTAATATACCTAATGTTGCTAGCACATTATTAGCAGATATGAATACATACGATATTGTAAATGCCGATGTAATAGTATTAACAGAGAATGCTGCAAAAATTTTTAGTGAAAACGAAGTAGCTACAGAAGCTTAAAATAATATAATAATCGTTTCAATTTAAATACAATGAAACTTACAGAAGTATTAGTAAAACCAATTTTAACCGAAAAGGCAAATGCACAGCAAGAAAAATTGCGTAGATATGCTTTTAGAGTTAATAAAAAAGCAAATAAGCTTGAAATTAAAAAAGCTATTGAACAATTTTATGGCGTAACTGTAACAAATGTTAATACAACAATTGCTGCAGGAAAAAATAAAACACGTTATACCAAAGCCGGCTTTATTGAAGGGAAAAAAGCTGCTTACAAAAAAGCATTTGTAACAGTAGCCGAAGGGGAAACAATAGATTTATACGCAAACATTTAATTATAGCTAACGAAGCTGAAAAATTCGTTTATAAAAAAGTAAAAACATGGCATTAAAAAAGTTTAAACCAGTTACAGCAGGCACACGCTGGAAAATTGGTAACGCTTATGCAGAAATAACAACTAATAAACCAGAAAGAAGTTTATTAGAACCTGTTAAAAAAACAGGAGGACGAAATGCTCAAGGTCGCAGAACAATGAGATATATTGGTGGTGGTCATAAAAAGCATTATCGTATTATAGATTTTAAACGTAATAAGCAAAATATTGCAGCTACTGTTGTATCAATTGAGTACGATCCAAACCGCACTGCATTTATAGCATTATTAAACTATACCGATGGAGAGAAAAGATATATTATTGCTCCACAAGGTTTACAAGTTGGTGCAACCGTAATTAGCGGTAATGAAGCACCTCCAGAAATTGGCAATGCATTACAAATGAAAAATATGCCTTTAGGTACAATGATTCATAATATAGAAATGCAACCAGGCCAAGGTGGTAAATTAGTAAGAAGTGCAGGAGCCTCAGCTCAACTTACCAACAAAGAAGAAAAATATGCAGTTCTTAAAATGCCAAGTGGTGAATTAAGAAAAGTGTTAATCAACTGCTTTGCAACGGTAGGTGTTGTTTCAAATAGCGATCATAGCTTAGAAACTGCAGGTAAAGCTGGTGCAAATCGTTGGAAGGGAATAAGACCAAGAGTAAGAGGTGTTGCAATGAACCCAGTTGATCACCCAATGGGTGGTGGCGAAGGTAGAGCATCAGGTGGTCACCCTCGTAGCAGAACTGGTAAATATGCAAAAGGAGAAAAAACAAGAACAAAAGGAAAAGGCAGCGATAAATTAATTATTCAACGCCGAGATGGTAAAAAATTAACAAAATAATTTAAAAGTTAAAATATTCTCTTTAATAAGAGGAAAATAAACAAAATAACAATATGGCTCGTTCAATTAAAAAAGGACCTTATGTTGATGCTAATCTTGAAGGAAAAGTATTAGGCATGAATGACGGAAAATCAAAAAAAGGTGTAATAAAAACCTGGAGTAGAAGAAGCACAATTACGCCAGATTTTGTTGGCCATACCTTTGCAGTACATAATGGCAATAAATTTATTCCAGTTTATGTTACAGAGTTTATGGTAGGGCATAAATTAGGAGAATTTGCACCAACTAGACACTTTAAAGGACATTCTGGAAGTAAACAATAAAAAATTAAGAATTGAGAACTATGAATCAAGAATATTTAAACTCATAATTAATTCATAACTCATAACTCATAACTCATAACTAAATCAAATGGAAGCAGTAGCTAAATTAAATAATTACCCTACAGGGCCACGCAAGATGCGTTTGTTGGCTGATGTTATTAGAGGTATGGAAGTTGAAAAAGCCTTGGCTATATTAGAGTTTCATCCGCAACATAATGCAATGCCATTAGCAAAGCTATTAAAAAGTGCTATTAATAATTGGGAACAAAAAAATAATGGCGAAAGTGCTGCTAATAGTGGGCTTGTTGTAAAAACTGTTTTTGTAGATGGTGGTAGAGTTCTTAAAAGAATGAGACCAGCACCACAAGGCCGTGGGTATAAAATAAGAAAACGCAGTAATCACGTAACAATAATTGTTGACACTAAATAAACCAAAAACAAAATTCAAAACTTACACCACTTAATTAATGATGAAGTTTTGAAACTTGTAATCTAAAATAATACTATGGGTCAGAAAGCAAATCCAATTGGCAATAGGTTAGGTATCATCCGCGGATGGGAAAGTAATTGGTATGGCAATAAAAAAGATTTTGCCGGAAAATTAATAGAGGATAATAAAATCCGTACTTACCTAAATGCTCGTATTAACAAAGGTGGTATAGCTCGTATTGTTATAGAGCGTACACTAGGTAAATTAATTGTTACCATACATACAAGTAAACCAGGTATCATCATTGGTAAAGGTGGTGGTGAGGTTGATAGAATTAAAGAAGAGCTTAAAAAGCTTACTGGCAAAGAAGATGTACAAATTAATATTTTAGAAATTCGCCGCCCCGAATTAGATGCTCAAATAGTAGGAGATACAATTGCTCGTCAAATAGAAAATCGTATCAACTTTAAAAGAGCAACTAAAATGGCTATAGCCTCTACACTTAGAATGGGTGCAGAAGGAATAAAAGTAAAACTTAGTGGCCGTTTAGGAGGTGCCGAAATTGCACGTAGCGAAGAGTTTAAACAAGGACGTACTCCATTACATACTTTTCGTATGGATATTGATTATGCCAATGTATTTGCACAAACTGTTTACGGTAAAATTGGTATAAAAGTATGGATTTGTAAAGGAGAAGTATTAGGAAAAAGAGATTTAAATCCAAACTTTATCAGTGGCAAAAATGAAAATGCCGGATCTGATAGAAGAGGAGGAGATAGAGATAGAAGAAGTGCAGGTGGAGAAAGAGGAGACAGAAGAGGAGGAAGAGGAAGAAACTAATTTGATAAAATGCACCAAGCAAGTTTATCAAGCATTAACAAAAAAATATTCAAATAGCAAAAGATGTTACAGCCTAAAAGAAGCAAACACAGGAAACAACAAAAAGGTCGTATTCGTGAAGTTGCCAAACGTGGTACTTCTATATCATTTGGATCTTATGCTCTAAAAGCTTTAGAGCCAATATGGTTAACAAACAGACAAATTGAAGCTGCCCGTCAAAGTATGACACGTGCAATGAAACGGGAAGGTAATGTTTGGATTAGAGTTTTCCCTGATAAAATTATTACACGTAAACCAGCCGAAGTAAGGATGGGTAAAGGTAAAGGAAACCCAGAATTTTGGGCAGCAGTGGTAGAACCAGGACGTATCATATTTGAAGTAGATGGCGTATCTGAAACAGTAGCAAAAGAAGCAATGGGTTTAGCATCACAAAAATTACCAATAAAAACAAAGTTTGTAGTAAGAAGAGATTTACAAGCTTAAAATAATAAAAGTAGAATGTTATGGCAACTAAAAAATTCGACTTCAATAAAGGCATAAAAGAAATTACCGAAGCAGATTTAAAAGCTCGTATAACCGAAGACTCTCTTAGGTTAAAAAAGCTAGAGTTTGCTCATGCTATTTCTCCTTTAGAAAACCCAATGACAATACGTGGGTTAAGAAGAGATATTGCACGTTTAAAAACAGAATTAAAACTAAGAACCTTAGCTTAATTGATTAGCTAAAGTTAATATTAATTTTTTAGCCCAAAAGGCTATATAAAAGCTAAAAGCTTAAAAAAATGGTTGAAAGAAATTTGCGTAAAACAAGAGTTGGGGTAGTTACCAGCAACAAAATGACAAAAACTGTAACTGTTGCTGTTGAAAGAAAAGTAAAACACCCTATTTACGGTAAGTTCGTAAAAAAAACTACCAAATTCCATGCTCATGATGAAAAAAATGAGTGCACAATTGGCGATATTGTAAAAATAATGGAAACACGTCCATTAAGTAAAACAAAACGTTGGAGACTGGTAGAAGTAGTAGAAAAAGCAAAATAAATAATTTCCGATTTGAGATTTGAGATTTGTAATTCAATTCTGAATTCTAAATATCAAATCTGAAATTTCAAATTTCAAATTTATAAAAAATGATTCAGCAAGAAAGTAGGCTAAATGTAGCTGATAACAGCGGAGCAAAAGAAGTACTTTGTATTAAAGTACTAGGAAATAGTGGACAGGATTATGCCCATATTGGCGATTTAATTGTAGTAACTGTAAAAGATGCAATACCTGCAGGCGGTATTAAAAAAGGTACCGTTTCTAAAGCAGTAATTGTACGTACAAAAAACAAATTACGTCGTAAAGATGGATCTTATATCCGTTTTGATGATAATGCAGTAGTGTTATTAAACACCTCTAACGAGCCAAGAGGTACTCGTATTTTTGGCCCAGTTGCCAGAGAATTACGGGATAAAGGTTATATGAAAATTATTTCATTAGCACCAGAGGTTCTATAAATAATTGCCCAAAGCAAATAGCTGTAAGCATAAAAAAAATTAGTAAGTATTCGCTTTTAGCATAAAGCTATAAGCATTAAGCATACAAAATATGAGTACAAGATTTACACCCAAATTTAACATCAAAAAAGGCGATACAGTAGTGGTTATTGCTGGCGATGATAAAGATTTGAAAAAGCCACGTAAAGTGCTAAAAGTAATTGTTGAAAAAAGCCGTGTGGTTGTAGAAGGCGTTAATATTATTACAAAGCATACTAAACCTTCTGCACAAAACACTAAAGGTGGTATCATTAAAAAAGAAGCACCAGTTCATATTTCTAATGTAATGTTGTGGGATGCTAAAAAAAGTGCTCCTACTAAAATAAAACGTTCAAGAGAAAGTGGCAAATTAGTGCGTATTTCTAAAAAAAGCGGTGAAGTAATTTAATTCATCTGGTTTAAAAATATAAATTATGAGTACTATAAAATATAAACCTCGTTTGGCAGATAAGTACAAGAATGATGTTGTACCTGCTTTGGTTAAAAAATTTGCATACAAAACAGTAATGCAAACACCTAAACTAGAAAAAATTTGCATCAACCGTGGAGTAAATGGTGCTGTAAACGATAAAAAGTTAATTGACGTAGCAATTGGCGAGTTAGAACAAATTACTGGTCAAAAAGCTGTGCCAACATTAAGTAAAAAAGATATTTCGAACTTTAAACTACGTAAAGGAATGCCAATTGGTGCAAAAGTTACCTTACGTGGAGAAAAAATGTACGAATTTTTAGATAGATTAGTTTCTGTAGCATTACCTCGTGTACGTGATTTTAAAGGCATTAGTGATAAAGCTTTCGATGGCCGTGGTAACTACACTTTAGGTATAACAGAGCAAATTATTTTTCCTGAAATTGATATTGATAAAGTAAATAAAATTACAGGTTTAGATATCACTTTTGTTACATCTGCTCAATCTAACGAAGAAGCGTATGAACTTTTAAAAGAGTTAGGCTTACCTTTTAAAAATGCAAAAAAAGATAATAACTAAATAAAAAGTGCTGTTACAAGCTACATTTTAAACAGAAATTGTAAAACAATATGGCAAAAAAATCAATCGTTGCTCGTCAAACAAAACGAAAAGCTCTAGTAGCAAAGTTTGCAGAAAAAAGAGCAGCATTAAAAGAAGCAGGAGATTATGCAGCTTTAGATAAACTACCTAAAAATGCATCTCCGGTACGATTAAAAAATCGTTGCCAATTAACTGGTCGTCCTAAAGGTTATATGAGATATTTTGGTATATCTAGAGTAATGTTTAGAGATATGGCTTTAAATGGTAAAATACCAGGTGTTAAAAAGGCAAGCTGGTAACAACAAAAAATCTCTTTGTAGAGTAACAATTTGAAACAATATTTAAGAACTGATTTAATTTAATACAAATGGTAACTGATCCTATAGCAGATTATTTAACAAGGATTCGTAACGCTCAAATGGCGGGTCATAGAATAGTAGAAATTCCTGCTTCAAATTTGAAGAAAAGAATTACTGAAATATTGTATGAACAAGGATATATTTTGAGATACAAGTTTGAAGATGATAGCAAACAAGGTATAATTAAAATTGCCTTAAAATACGATGCTTCAACCAAGCAACCTGCTATTCGTAACTTAGAAAGAGTTAGTCGACCTGGTTTACGTCAATATGCAAAACCTACTGAAATTAAAAGAGTAATTAATGGCTTAGGTGTTGCAATTATTAGTACATCAAAAGGTGTGTTAACAGATAAACAAGCTAAAGTACAAAACGTAGGCGGAGAAGTACTTTGCTATATTAGTTAATATAAAATTTTGTAAAGTAGGTTTGATAATAACCACTTTACATTAACAATATGAAGACAATTTAAGCTTACTATACGGTAGCTGAACACTTCTAAAATTATCAAAATTGTAGTATAAAAAAATAAAAATAAGATTATGTCTCGTATAGGTAAACAACCCATTTCAATTCCTTCTGGTGTTACTGTTAGCATTGCAAACGGTAACGTAGTAACTGTAAAAGGCCCAAAAGGAGAATTGAAAGAATCTATTGACCGTGATATTGCTATTGAGGTAAAAGATGGTCAAATATTAATCACTCGTCCAACCGATCAAATTCGCCATAGAGCATTACATGGCCTATATCGTGCCTTAATCAACAATTTAGTTAAAGGCGTAACAGACGGTTATAAAAAAGAATTAGAATTAGTAGGGGTTGGTTTTAAAGCAGCTAACACAGGCAACACTTTAGATTTAGCTTTAGGATACTCTCACAATATTATTTTTGAAGTGCCTAAAGAATTAAAAGTTGCAACTGCTACCGAAAAAGGTAAAAACCCAATTATAACTTTAGAAGGATCCGATAAACAACTTATTGGTCAAGTAGCTGCTAAATTAAGAAGCCTACGTAAACCAGAACCATATAAAGGGAAAGGGGTGAAATTTGTAGGTGAAGTATTAAGAAGAAAAGCTGGTAAATCGGCTGGTAAATAATAAAATTTTATAAAAATATTACCGGCAGAATCGGTAAGTAAAAAATAAAATCATGAGTAGTAACATTAGTAATAAGCAAAAAATTAAGTATCGTATTCGTAAAAAAATTAGCGGTACGGCAGTAAAGCCTCGTTTAAGTGTTTTTAGAAGCAATGCAGAAATTTATGCTCAATTAATTGATGATAACAATGGCGTAACATTAACTGCTGCTGCAAGTACAGATAAAGAAATAGCTGCACAAAAAAGTACTAAATCAGAAAAGTCTAAACTAGTAGGTCAAGCTATTGCACGTAAAGCAATAGAATTAGGTTTATCTACATGTGTTTTTGATCGTGGTGGTAATTTATATCATGGTCGTATTAAAGCAGTTGCTGAGGGAGCAAGAGAAGGAGGCCTTAAATTTTAATAAATAAATTTCAAATTAACAATAATGTCTAAAGTAAGCGATAATAAAGTAAAAGCCGGCGGCGACATGGAATTAAAAGAGAAAGTAGTTGCCATTAATCGTGTAGTAAAAACTACAAAAGGTGGTCGTACATTTTCTTTCTCAGCACTAGTGGTTGTAGGTAATGAAAATGGTGTAGTTGGGCAAGGATTAGGAAAAGCCAAAGAAGTACAAGAAGCTATTACAAAAGGGATTGAAGATGCTAAGAAAAATTTAGTAAAAGTTCCCATCATGCGTGGTACTATACCTCACGAACAGTTTATTAAATCTGGTGCAGCTAAAGTTTTAATTAAACCTGCAGCTCAGGGTGCTGGTGTAATTGCTGGTGGTAGCATGCGTGCTGTTTTAGAAAGTGCTGGTTTTACAGATGTTCAAGCAAAAAGCTTAGGCTCTGCCAATCCTCATAATGTGGTAAAAGCTACTATTAAAGCACTAACTGCATTAAGAGAGCCAGTTCAGGTTGCTAAAAATAGAAATATTAAATTAAGTAAAGTATTTAACGGATAAATTAAATTGAAGGCAAAAAATTAAAACTAGTTACGTTAATTTTTTTAAACTTCTAAAACTTATTTAAAATGGCAAAAATTAAAATAACTCAAATTAAAAGCGGTATAGATAGAACTGAATTACAAAAGCAAACTTTAATAGCTTTAGGTCTTAGAAAATTAAATGCATCTAAAGAGGTTGAAGCTACACCCCAAATATTAGGAATGGTAAATAAAGTAAGCCATTTAATTAAAGTTGAAGAAATAGCTTAAAATATTAAATGTTTGAACTAATAACTCAAACATTTTATTATTTCATAAATTATCATTGCGAGGGGTGATACCCCGTAAGTCCAAAATCAATAAAAATAACATGAAATTACATTCTTTAAAACCTGCAAAAGGTAGTACACACAAAGAAAAAAGATTAGGCCGTGGTGAGGCAAGCGGTAAAGGAGGAACATCTACAAAAGGAAATAAAGGAGGCCAAAGCCGTGCAGGTTACCAACGTAAAAATGCACACGAAGGTGGTCAAATGCCTATTCAACGTCGTGTACCTAAACGCGGATTTAAAAATATTAACAGAGTAGAGTACCAAGTGTTTAACTTAGGTCAAATTGAACAATTACAAGAAAAATACGCTTTACCAGAGTTTTCATTAGAAAATTTATATGTTAATGGTTTAATAAGCAGAACAGATAAAGTAAAAGTATTAGCAACCGGTGAAATAAAATCTAAACTAAACTTTAAAATAAATGCCATTAGCGATAAAGCGAAAGCAGCAATTGAAGCTTTAGGCGGTACAGTTGAAATTGTTAAGTAATTTTCAGCTATATTGCACGACACATTTTAAAATGTGTCTTTTTGATTTTATGTATTAACTGTTTCAATCGAATAATCAAGTGAAAAAACTAATTCAAACTATAAAAAATATATGGAGCATTGAGGAGCTAAGAGGCAAAATCATTGTTACATTATTATTAATTTTATTATACCGTTTTGGTACACATATTGTTTTACCAGGGTTAGATGCAGCAGCCTTAGAGAGCATTAAAGCAAGTAATAAAACCGAAGGTTTGTTAGGTTTGTTCGATGCATTTGCAGGTGGTGCCTTTTCACAAGCGTCTATTTTAGCTCTAGGCATTATGCCTTACATCTCTGCTTCTATATTTATGCAATTGATGGCAATCTTGGTTCCTCAATTACAAAAAATTCAGAAAGAAGGAGAAAGCGGCCGTAAAAAAATAAACCAGTGGACTCGTTACCTTACTGTAATTGTTACTGCTTTTCAGGCAAGTGCTTATATTGCGTATTTAAATAGTACCTATTCAGCAGCAATTATTCCTGCTTATGCAAGCTTCTTTCCTTTCTCTACTGTAATTATACTTACAGCAGGTTCATTGTTTGTAATGTGGCTTGGCGAAAAAATTCAAGATAAAGGCTTAGGCAATGGTGCTTCTATCATTATCATGGTGGGTATCTTAGCTAGATTGCCTATAAGCATTATTCAAGAGTGGACTGCAAAAGGTGAGAAAGGCGGTGGCGGATTATTAATATTTTTAATTGAAATAGCTGTATTTATTGCAGTAGTTGTAGGGCTTGTTTTACTTGTTCAAGGAGTTAGAAAAATTCCGGTAAACTATGCAAAACAAATTGTTGGTAATAGACAGTTTGGTGGAGCAAGACAATTTTTACCTGTTAAAGTAAATAGTGCTGGTGTAATGCCTATCATATTTGCTCAGGCAATTATGTTTTTACCTACATTGGTTTCATTTACAAATTTAGATTCTAAAGAAGGTATTGTTAGAATATTTAATGATCATACACATGTTGTTTATATGTTGGTGTATGCTGTTATGGTAATTGGATTTACCTTTTTATATACTGCATTAATTTTTAATCCTAAACAAATTGCCGAAGATTTAAAAAGAAACAATGGCTTTATACCTGGTGTAAAACCTGGTCAGCCAACTGCAGATTATATTGGCTCTATTATGGATAAAATTACTTTACCAGGAGCTATATTTTTAGCATTTGTTGGTATTTTACCTGGCTTTGCAGATAGACTAGGTGTAACCCAATCATTCAGTACATTTTTTGGAGGTACTAGTTTATTAATTATGGTACAGGTAATTTTAGATACTTTACAACAAATAGAAACTTACTTATTAATGCGTCAATACGATGGATTAATGAGTAGTGGTAGAGTGATGGGGCGTCAAAGTTCTAATAGTAGCTTACCAACAACAACTATTTAATTTTTAAGTTATAAATATACTAGAAACCTGTTGGAGTAATATCTAACAGGTTTCTTACTTTATATCAAATGACATTAAGACCCAACGGTATGATAATTTATAAAACAGAAGCAGAGGTAGCTTTAATGAAGCAATCTGCAATATTAGTTAGCAAAACACTTGCAGAAGTAGCTAAAGTTTTAAAGCCTGGCATGAATACTTTAGAAATAGATAAAATGTGTGAGCAATTTGTAAGAGACCATCATGCCATTCCTTCTTTTAAAAATTATAAAAATACTTATCCCTTTTCTATTTGTGCAAGTGTTAATGATGTTGTAGTTCACGGGTTTCCAAATACTACTCCTTTAAAAGAAGGGGATGTAGTATCTATTGACCTTGGTGTAATATTAAATGGATGGCATGGAGATCATGCTTATACTTTTATTTTAGGAGAAACTAACAACGAAGTGTTACAACTTGTAAAAGTTACCAAAGAAAGCCTCTACAAAGGAATTGAAAAAGCTATTGTAAACAACAGAATTGGCGACATTGCATTTGCAATACAAGAACATACAGAAAAAAAACATGGCTATGGAGTTGTTAGAGAATTGGTTGGACATGGTTTAGGAAGAAGTTTACACGAAGACCCTCAAATTCCTAATTATGGTAAAAGAGGCGAAGGTCCAAAGCTGAAAGAAAATTTAGTAATTGCTATTGAACCTATGATAAATATGGGAACAAAAGATGTGTTTACTGATGAAGATGGATGGACTGTAAGAACCAAAGATGGTAAGCCTTCTGTACACTTTGAACATGATGTTTGTGTAAAAAGAAACCAAGCTTTAATACTATCTGACTATAGTTTTATTGAAGCTGCTGAAAAAGCAAATAGTAACTTAAATACAAGTTATTATTAATTTCAATTTTGCTACCAGCATAAAAGCCTAATATAAAATGCTAAATGTAGAGGATGATGTTGTTTTAGACCCTTATCATTATAATGAAATAGCAACTGTTTCAAATAAGTTTATAACTGGTATGGGTTGCTGTAGTATAAATGATATTGCCCCTTTGCTAGCATCTATTCTTTCTACAGATTATAAAAAAGAATTTTCAAAACAAGAAGTAATAACAAAATTGAAATCTTTTTTTGAACAACGTATAGGCTTTCAAAATTTTTCTCACACTATTGAAAATATTGATTTTGATATTAATGAAGGAATGGATGGCTATGGTTTGGCAGATGGTATTGTAAACTATAATACAACCCTACAAAATGCCACAATAAACTCAGAGAATATTCACTTTAAACTATTTTTCATTTACGAGAAAAAGAACTGGAAAATATTCTTTTTTAAATTTCCAGAATTTATTTGGTAAAATTCAACTTCTTTTATGTACAAAAAGAAAATAGTTGCATAGCTAACTATTTTTTCCTTAGCTTTGTTTTCATACAAATAGAATAGTTTTCTTTTTGAAAAAATGTATAAAAAAAAATCGTATGAAAAGAAGTATAACAAAAGTTGCCGTTTTAGGTAGTGGGGTAATGGGTAGTAGAATTGCTTGTCATTTTGCAGGTATTGGTGTACAGGTTTTGTTATTAGACATACAACCTAAAAAAGAAGAAGGCAAAAAACATGAACCTAATAAAATTGTAAATGATGCATTAGCAACTGCATTAAAAAGTAATCCAAGCCCTATTTATACTGCAGATGTTGTAAAAAAAATTACTACAGGAAACTTTGAGGATAACATGAAAGATATTGCTACTTGCAATTGGATTATTGAAGTGGTAATAGAAAGGCTTGATATTAAACAACAGGTGTATGAAAAAGTAGAACAGTTTAGAAAACCAGGTACATTAATTACTTCCAATACATCGGGCATACCTATTCATTTATTATCGCAAGGAAGAAGTGATGATTTTAAAAAGCATTTTTGTGGTACACACTTTTTTAATCCACCACGTTATTTAAGATTATTAGAAGTTATTCCAACACCCGATACAGACCCATCTGTGGTTGATTTTTTAATGCATTATGGCGATTTGTTTTTAGGAAAAACTACCGTATTGTGTAAAGATACACCTGCGTTTATAGCTAATAGAATAGGTGTATTTAGCATTATGAGCATTTTTCATTTAATGGATAAAATTGGTTTAAGTATAGATGAAATAGATGCATTAACTGGCCCAATAATTGGTCGTCCAAAGTCAGCAACTTTTAGAACAGCCGATGTAGTAGGAATTGATACTTTGGTAAAAGTTGCCAAAGGTGTTGCAGATAACTGCCCTAATGATGAAGCTAAAGAAATATTTACAATACCAAGTTGGTTAGATAAAATTGTAAGCAATAATTGGTTAGGAGATAAAACTAAACAAGGTTTTTTCAAGAAAGTAAAAACGCCTGAAGGAAAAAGTGATATTCAAACTCTCAATCTTTCTACGTTTGAATATGAACCAAGAAAAAAACCAAAATTTGCTACACTTGAAACTGCTAAACCAATAGATGATTTAAAAACGAAATTAAAAGCAGTAAATGCAGGTACAGATAAAGCAGGAGAATTTTACAGGCAGTTTCATTATGCTTTATTTTCTTATATCTCTCATCGTATTCCAGAAATTAGTGATGAAATTTATCGTGTAGATGATGCTATGATGGCAGGTTTTGGTTGGGAAATTGGAGCATTTGAAAGCTGGGATGTTTTAGGTGTAGCTAAAATGGTTGAATTGATGAAAGCCAATGGTAATAAGGTTGCTACATGGGTTGAGGAAATGTTAGTAAACGGATTTACTTCGTTTTATAAAGTAGAAAATGGTAAACGTTTGTATTATGATATTGCATCTAAAAAATATAAAACCATACCTGGTGTCGAAGCTTTTATTGTATTAAGTAATAATGCAGATAAGTTAGTTTGGAAAAATAGTGCTTGCAGAATGTATGATATTGGTGATGGTGTTGCAGGCTTAGAATGGAGTACGAAAATGAATAGTATTGGAGGCGAAGTTTTAGAAGGATTGAATAAAGCCATAACCTTATCTGAAGAAAAATTTAAAGGGCTTGTTATAGCCAATGATGGTGCAAATTTTAGTGCAGGTGCAAATGTGGGAATGATTTTTATGTTAGCAATAGAACAGGAATATGATGAGTTGGATATGGCAATAAGAATGTTTCAAAATACCATGATGCGTTTGCGTTACAGTAGTGTTCCTGTTGTTACCGCCCCTCATGGATTAACATTAGGTGGTGGTTGCGAAATGAATTTGCATGCAGATAAAGTGTGTGCAGCAGCAGAAACTTATATTGGTTTGGTTGAATTAGGCGTAGGCTTAATTCCCGGTGGTGGTGGCACTAAAGAATTTGTTTTAAGAGCAAGTGATGAACTACATAAAGATGAACCAGAAACCAATACCTTAAAAGATAGATTTTTTTCTATAGCAACTGCAAAAGTAGCTACAAGTGCTACAGAAGCTTTTACAATGGGCATATTAAGAAAAGGACAAGATGAAGTAGTAATGAATATGGGTAGAAGAATTGCAGAAGCAAAAAAATCTGTAATTGAATTGTTTGACCAAGGTTATGTAATGCCACAGCAAAGAAAAGATATTAAAGTATTAGGGCGATTGGGTTTGGGTGCAATGCTAGCAGGTATTAATGGTATGCAACGTGCTAATTATGCTACAGAACATGATGCATTTGTTGCTAAAAAATTAGCTTATGTAATGTGTGGTGGCGATTTAAGCGAACCACAATTTGTAAGTGAACAATATTTATTGGATTTGGAAAGAGAAGCTTTTTTAAGCCTTTGTGGCGAAAAGAAAACTTTAGAAAGAATACAGGGAGTTTTAAAAACTGGCAAACCTGTTAGAAACTAAGATAGTCTGACCGTCTCGGACATACTGTAAATTTCTTCAGGCCTTCACTGCTTGCCTATCTTAGTTTTTCACCTTTTATTATATTACAGTCTGACCGTCTCGGTCTGACTGTAAATTTTTTATGACCTTCTCGGTCAGACTATCTTAGTTTCTCATCTTTATATTACAATCAGACCGTTTCGGTCAGACTGTAAATCTCTTATCTTGTATTATATATCAGTCAAAATATTTGGAGCAAACTGTTGTAAATTTGTTACACTATGCATTTTGTTCCCAATAACCTCTACCACATATACAATCAGGGAAATAATAAACAAGTAATATTTCATGATGAGGATGATTACTATACTTTTTTACGATTAACAAGAAATTTATTTCATTCTGTTTGTGATATTGTTGCATATTGCTGTATGCCTAATCATTTTCATTTTATAATTAGTACAAATGGATATTCTTGTGAAATAAAACAACAAGGTAATATTAGCATTGATGCTATTACCAATTCAATCAGAAAACTTTTGAGCAGCTATGCTAGGCTATACAATAAAAAGTATCTACAATCTGGCTCGGTGTTCAGACAGAAAACAAAATCTAAATGCTTAACAAATTGCGATATAGAGGTTTTAACATCAATGAATGGTAGAGAATATTTGTTTACTTGTTTTCATTATGTTCATCAAAATCCATTAAGAGCAGGATTAGTAAATAAGTTGGAGGATTGGGATTTTTCATCGTTTAAAGATTATGCAGGTTTAAGTAGTGGGACTTTGATAAATAAAGAAGTAGCAAAATTTTATGATATTTATAATCCTTCCAATTTTATAAAAGAATCATATATGGTAATAAGCGATGAATATATCAAATTCATAGTTTGACCAACTCGGCCTGACTATGTTGGTTTTTCATCTTACATTATCTATCAGTATGTCAGTCAGACCGGGACGGTCAGACTAATAGCATAAACTTAAACTTCTTTTCAGTCTTCTCGGTAAGACCGTCTCGGTCTGACTATGGAAGGATTGAGTAAACAATAATGTAATAGCTTAATTCATTACAAACTTTTCTGTTTGTTCTTTGCCATCCATAGAAAATATGCTTATGGATTTTGGTTTTTCTTCTTCTACATAAATAATGTTGCTAGTAGGAGCAGTACTTATAATAATTTCTTTTGAAGAAAAAGGTTTTACTGTTACACTATCTATCATATTTTTAAAAATTATAATGCTCAAAAATGTTCTCTAAAACATAATTGTTTTGGTCTTTAAATAAATAAGACTATTGTTTTTGTTCTGCATATAATTCTGAAGTAACAAATGAAGTAATTGTTAAATTTGATTTAATTTAGTTGTAAACTTTTTTCTTTTAAAATAAGCTACTCAATCTTTTATCATTTAGTTTTACAAACTTATGTTGATGATTTGTAAAAAAGAATGGCAGCAGTTTTTTAGTAACCTAACAGGCTATATAATTATTGCTGTTTTCTTAATTGTAAATGGCTTGGTGCTATTTGTTTTTGATGATAACATTTTTTCTTTTGGATATGCCACCTTAGAAAAATTTTTTATGCTTGCACCATGGGTATTGTTATTACTAATACCTGCCGTTACAATGCGTAGTTTGCCCGATGAGTATAAATTAGGTACTATAGAAGTTTTAAAAACCCTACCACTTACACCATGGCAAATAATAACAGGTAAATATTTTGGTAATTTATTGGTAATTTTTCTTTCCTTATTACCTACGTTTATTTACATTTTTTCAATACAAAACCTTGCTGACGGAAATGGTTTAGATTTAGCTGCAACTATTGGCTCTTATATTGGATTGTTTTTTTTAGCTGCAGTGTTTACAGCTATTGGTATATGTGCAGGTAGTTTTACAAATAATGCTGTGGTAGCTTTTATAATTAGCCTTTTTGCTTGTGCCTTACTGTATTATGGTTTTAATGCCATCAGTAAATTATCTCAATTATCTGGCGGTATAGATTATTATTTAGAAATGGCAGGAATAGATTTTCATTACAAGAACATTAGTAAGGGTGTTATAGATACTAGAGATGTTGTTTACTTTTTGAGTATTATTTTTTTATTACTGTTAATTACAGTGAGAAACTTAAAACATAAAATATAATTAGCTAAACTTAGTATTAGATTATTAGAAAAATGCAAAAACTATTACAACATAAATTTAGTTGGCTTTTACTAATTGCAGCATTTGCCATTGTTAATTTTATGGCAAGTATCGTTCATACTAAAATAGATTTAACTAAAGAAAAAAGATATACCATTAGTAAAGCCACAAAAGACATTCTACAACATATTGATGATAAACTTGAAATAACTGTTTTTTTAGAAGGAAATTTACCTGCTGGTTTTCAAAAATTGGCAAACACTACCAACGATTTTTTACAATTATTGAAAGAAAAAAATAATGCTAAGATTACATTTCAATTTATATCTCCAGATACCGAAGTAGATGGCACCAACATAAAATTTGAAGATACTTTAGTAGCAATGGGTGCAACACCAATTAATCTTACAATACAAGTAAAACAAGGGCAAGAGAGTAAAGTAGTTTTTCCTTATGCACTAATAAAATATAAAACGCATACTCAATTAATAAGTTTATATAGTGGTAATAGCAGAATGATTTCTCAAGATGAAATTAACAATGCTGAAGCAATGATGGAATACAAATTTTTAAAAGCATTTGATGCATTTGTTTTTCCTGAAAAACCTTTAGTAGCTTACTCTTTTGCAAATGGAGAACCAACAGATATTAGAACTTACGATTTACTACAAACATTACAAAAAGATTATAGTTTATATACGTTTGATATTGCTCAAAGGCCAGCAATACCAGATACTTTTAAAGTACTAATGATCGTAAAACCATCTTTACAGTTTAGCGAAGATGAAAAATTGAAAATAGATCAATACCTCATGCGTGGAGGAAAAATTTTGTGTTTTATTGATAATCTAAATGCAGAGCAAGATAGTTTAAATTTTAAGCCAGAATTAGTGGCTTATGATAGAAACCTTAACCTTACAGACTTATTGTTTAAATATGGGGTAAGAATTAATACGGATTTAGTAATGGATCTTCAATGCAATTTTATGCCTTTTGCTGTGGGTGGTGCAAAAGAAAACCCTCAATACGAATTTTTGCATTGGAATTATTACCCTCTATTTGAAAGTAAAAATAATCATACTATCAACAAAAATTTGGGCTTAGTATCTGGTCGTTTTGTAAACTCAATAGATACTGTAAAAGCAGAAGGTATAACCAAAACCATTTTACTTTCTTCTTCTGATAATTCAAGAAAATTAGGTACGCCAGCTTTAATTAGTTTAAATGAAAACAGAAATACCCCACAAGATATTTTATTTCAACAAAAAAATATTCCGGTAGCAGTTTTATTGGAAGGTAGTTTTACCTCTTTATACAAAAACAGGTTGGCACAACATATTAAAGATAGTGTAGAAAAAATTGGTTATCCTTTTTTAGAAAAAAGTTTCTCTGAAAGTAAAATAATTGTGGTGGCAGATGGAGATATAGTTTTAAATGATGCAAGCCAAAAACTTGGGCCACTACCAATGGGCTTAAATATGTACACTGTAGGTACACAATATGAATATCAATTTGCTAACAGAGAGTTTTTGTTAAATAGTTTAGAATACTTAACCAATAAGCAAAGTATAATTCAATCTCGTAACAAAGAACAAATTTTAAGATTACTGAATACTTCTAAAGTAGAAGAAGAAAAAGTAAAATGGCAAATGATTAATATTGGGCTGCCTTTACTGTTTGTAATTATTTATGGATGGGTTTATAACCTCATCAGAAAAAAGAAATTCACCACTTAACTTATATTTTAGTTCATGACAACACATCAAATTGTTTATTTAGTTTTTGCCGTTGTACTAGTAGTTGCATTAATTTTTGACTTAGGCCTATTGAATAAAAAAAACAAAGAAGTTAGTATTAAAGCAGCATTGCAACAAACTATGTTATGGGTTAGTTTAGCTCTCGGCTTTTTTGTTTTTATGTGGGTAGAAGAAGGTCAAACGCTTGCCTTACAGTATTTAAGTGCTTACTTAATGGAGTGGAGTTTAAGTATAGATAACATCTTCGTATTTATTCTTATTTTTTCGGCTTTTAGTGTAAAAGAAAAACATTATGGCAGGGTTTTATTAATTGGTATTTTAATGGCTATAGTTTTTAGAATAATTTTTATAACTGTAGGTGTTGCATTGGTAGATAGATTTGAATGGATATTATACATTTTTGGAGCTTTTCTTTTATATACAGGTATTAAAATGTTTACTGCAAACCACGATGAAGAATTTAAACCTCAAGAAAGTAAAATTTATAGGTTTATGCAAAGGTTTTTACCATTAGTACCACACGATGGTGGTGGTAAATATATAATTAGAGAAAAAGGTAAACCTGTATATACAACATTATTTGTTGTGGTTATAATGTTAGCTGCTATTGATTTAGTTTTTGCTTTAGATAGTATTCCTGCAGTAATGGGTATAAGCAGAGATAAATTGGTGATTTATACTTCTAATATTTTTGCTGTTTTAGGGTTAAGAAGTTTATTCTTTTTATTGCGTGGAGCAGTTTCTAAATTCGATTATTTGCAACAAGGTATTGCCATTGTATTGGTTTTTATTGGTATAAAAATGTTGGCAGAGCATTATATTAGCATGGTAGTAAGTAAAAATATTCAAGTAGCAATATCATTAGGAGTAATTTTAGTATGTATCAGCGGCTCTATTTTTTATTCTATTTTTATGAAAAAGAAAGGTGTACCAAAAGATGTTGAAGAAGAGTAGCTTAATAATAACATGAGTTATACAATACATAATATTGCAATTATTTTAAAGGCCACTGCAACTATTAATAACAATACTTTAATTGAACAATTATTAATTGATAGCAGAAAAATAACCTTTCCTACAGCATCTTTATTTTTTGCTTTACACAGCAAAGTAAAAAATGGACATTCCTTTATAAATGAAGTATATGAACGAGGTGTTAGAAATTTTGTAATTGATGAAGATATTGATAGTACACCTTTTACCAATGCTAATTTTTTAAAAGTACCAAACACATTAGTAGCGTTACAGGCTCTAGCAACACATCACAGAAATGAATTTAATCAATTACAAGTAATTGGAATTACAGGTAGTAATGGAAAAACTATTGTGAAAGAATGGCTAAACCAATTACTACAAACAGATTTTAATATAGTAAGAAGTCCAAGAAGTTATAACTCGCAAATTGGTGTACCATTAAGTGTATGGCAAATTAACTCTACTAACACTTTAGGCATTTTTGAAGCTGGTATTTCAACAGCTAACGAAATGGATACTTTAGAAAAAATTATTAAACCAACAATAGGCATACTAACCAATATTGGTGGAGCACATAATGAAGGGTTTGAAGATGATACACATAAGTTTCTGGAGAAAATAAAACTTTTTAAAAATGCAAGTATATTAATTGCAAGAGAAGCTGATTTTACTAATCACTATTTAAAAACAATAAATCAATTTAAGCCTACTTTATTTACTTGGGGATTTTCTGCAAAAAACGAATTTGTAATTAATAGCCTAATAAAGCAGAATATATCTACTACTCTATCATTGCAATATAAGCAACAAGAAATGGTTTTTGAAATACCATTTGTAGATGATGCCAATATAGAAAATGTAATTAACTGCATTTGTTTAATGCTTGTATTAAAATATAGTTCTATCATAATTAAAGAAAAGATTTTAAAATTGCAACCTGTTGAAATGAGGATGCAACTTAAAAAAGCTATTAATAATTGCTATGTTGTAAATGATACCTATAGCAATGATTTATCATCCTTAAAAATTGCATTAGATTACTTACAACAGCAAGCAGGCAACCAGCATACTACTGTTATACTATCAGATATTTTACAGTCTGGCATTAATGAAAATGAATTATATCAAGAAGTTGCAGCATTAATTAAACAAAAAAATATTCATAAATTTATTGGCATTGGTGAGCAACTTATAAAACACAAGCATTTTTTTGAAAATACCATTCAACAAACTATTTTTTATAATACGGTAGATGAATTTTTAATTCACTCCAATTTGCACCAGTATAAAGAGGAATATATTTTACTAAAAGGTGCCAGAGTTTTTTCATTTGAAAGAATAGATGAATGGTTTGCCTACAAAGTACACCAAACTGCATTAGAAATTAACTTGAATGCAATTGTACATAATTTAAAAACATATCAAAATTTGTTACAAGCTGGTACAAAAGTAATGGCTATGGTCAAAGCTTTTAGCTATGGTAGCGGCAGTATTGAAATAGCAAGGTTACTACAATACCATAAGGTAGATTATTTGGCTGTAGCTTATGTTGATGAAGGTATTGAATTACGTAAAGCAGGTATTAGCTTACCAATTATGGTAATGAATATTGACGAGTCTGGCTTTAACTCTGTAATAGAAAATAATTTAGAACCAGAAATTTATTCCTTTCCAATTTATCAAGCCTTTCATCAATATTTACAACAACAAGGCATTACTAATTTTCCTATTCATTTAAAGCTAAATACAGGCATGAATCGTTTAGGGTTTGATGCGTTTGAAGTAACAGCTATTGCTACACTGTTAAAACAAAATAATTCAATGGTGGTGCAATCTGTTTTTAGTCATCTTACCTCTAGCGAAGATGAAAAAGAAGATAATTTTACTTTACAACAATTTCAGCTTTTTCAACAATTGTGCAATAACATTCAAAATAATTTAGGTTATTCTTTTATTAAACATATTGCAAACAGTGCAGCAGCTATAAGGCATGAACATTTACAAATGAATATGATTCGTTTGGGTATTGGTTTGTATGGTGTTGATAGTTCTGCATCTAAAAAAATTAAATTACAAACAGTTGCATTTTTAAAAACTACAATTGCTCAAATAAGAAATTTAAAAAAAGGAGATACAGTAGGGTACAACAGAAAAGAAGTGTTACAGCGAGACAGTAAAATTGCAACCATTAGAATTGGTTATGCAGATGGTTTTAGCAGAAAGTTAGGCAATAGAGTAGGCAGTGTTTTTATTAAAGGTAAACTTGCTAAAATTGTAGGCAATGTTTGTATGGATATGAGTATGGTTGATGTTACAGAAATTGAAAATGTGAAAGAAGATGATGTGGTTGAAATTTTTGGAAATAATTTACCTGTACAACAAGTAGCTACATGGTGCCAAACTATTAGTTACGAAATTTTAACAACCATTAGCCAACGGGTTAAAAGAATTTATTTAGAAGAATAAAATATAACACCAATGAAAGTATATAGTTTTATTATAATTGCAATTATTTTATTAAGTTGTTTAGTTATACTTTACAAATCATTTCTAATAATTAAACAAGGATTAAATAAGGAATACAATATAAAAGGCAGAGAGTTAATTTTATACTACTTATTAATTGGGTTAACTTTACTATCTGTTATGGAGAGGCATTTTGAAAATATATTAAGAGATTAAAACTTTAATATACGTTCCTTCTTCCTTTTTTCTATCTATTATACCAAGCAAATACTGGATTTTTATTTATTGCTTGAAGGCTAACTATATTAAATTGAATTATTTTTTTTACGTTTTTTAAAGTAGAAATAAAAGTTCCTAACAAGGTTTGTAGGGCATTAAAATATTGCTACAAACAAGTTGTTTATTGTAACTTATTTACAACACTATCAATAACTTTAGCAAAATGCTCGTATTCTAAAGCATGAATTTTTGCTGCTAAACTCTCAACAGTTTCAAACTTATCTACTGTACAACTTGCTTTAAAAATATGCTCACCTTCGTCGTAGTGTTCATTAACAAAATGAATGGTGATACCACTTTCTAATTCTTTATTAGCAATAACTGCCTCGTGTACGTAGCTACCATACATACCTTTGCCTCCATATTTGGGTAAAAGTGCTGGGTGTATATTAATAATTTTTTTAGGGTAAGCTTGAATAAGATTAATTGGAATTTTCCATAAAAAGCCTGCAAGAACTATATAATCAATAGAAGCATTTTGTAGCTGAGGCAAATAAGCATTACCTCTAAAAAATATTTCTTTGTCTATAATTAATGTGGCTATATTATTATCAGAAGCAATGGTTAAAACTTTTGCAGTAGGCTTATTGCTCACAATTAAAGCTATTTCTACACCTTTACTTTTATCTTTAAAATAATGGATAATTTTTGCAGTATTACTGCCTGTTCCACTTGCAAAAATGGCAATACGTTTCATTATTTGGTACTCCCTTTTATTCTAGTCCACATTTTTTTTAAATAGTTTTTAAAGAATGGAAATTGAAAAAGTGGAATACTGATGATTATTACACAAATTGGCCAAAGTATAGTAACCATTGGCAAATAAATAATCCAATAAATAAAATCTTTTTCGGATAAAAATAATTGTAAAATATAGCTTGCCAGTTTAGCACATGAGCTACCACCCAAAGCAAATGTTGTAAAAATAAGTGTAAACTGTAACCAATTTACATTCCATTTTTCTTTTAGTTTATGAAACATAACTGCCCGAAGATAGGGATAGAAATAATATGTTTTTTATAATCAAAATCATTAAAATTTCCTATTTTATTTTTTTCAGGCATAAAATACCCAATAAATGGTATCATTAATTGATAAATATTTTATTTTTTTGAAGGTTGAAGAATAGTTAATATATATTTTATAGTTTTAACTTATTCTAAAAAATACATAACTCTATTTTAATCAAAACCTGCACATGTATAATTTGTATTTTCATACATTAATAAAACGGGGAATTTTATTATTTTTTATTTTTTTTACAATTAATACTAGTGGTCAAAACATTTCTCCAAATGCCGATACAACAGTTTGTGGAAGTATTACTTTAACAGCACCAGGTTCTGCTACTTATGAATGGAAACAAAGTATAAATAATGGAGTAAGCTGGACTAGTATTGCTGGTGCAACAGCTCAAACCTATACTGTTACTCAATCTGGTTTATATACAGTAATTACTTCTCCTGCAACTTTAGATACTGTTTTAATAACTGTAAATCCTAAACCTGTTGTTGGCTTTACAATTGTGAGCAATAATTTATGCCCTAGCGTTCCAGTGTTTTTTAATAATACCACTACTAGTGCAAATAATTTTTTGTGGTATTTTGATGATATCAATTCTGGTAGCAATAATACATCTACATTAAATAGTCCAACACATAAGTTTATTGGAAATGCTGGTACTGGCACTCAAAATTATAATGTAAAGCTAGTAGCATCTAGTAATGCAGGATGTAAAGACAGTACAACTTTAACTGCAACAGTAAAGCAAAGGCCTGGTACAGAGTTGAATGGTACAGGCTCTTCTACTTTTAATAATTTATCTTTCTTTAAATTATGTGGTACTTCGTCTTCTGATTTTAATTTTGTGAATATATCTAGTACCACTTCAACCAATACTGGTTATAATATTAAATGGGGAGATGCAACACCCGATGCAAATATGCCTACTTTTTCGGCACCCATCACACACAATTATTCTATAGGCTCTCACACATTATTGTATTCGGTAACAGGTAATAATGGTTGTACAGATACTGCTTCTTATTTTGTTTTTGTTGGTAGTAATCCTGCAGTTGGATTAGGCAATCCGGGGAATACTACAATTTGCACTAAAGACTCCTTAACTTTTCCTGTAAATAATACTTCAGGTAACACTCCTGGAACAATGTACACAATTACTATTAACGATAATACAGCCCCATTTAGTTTTAATCCAATTGGTGTTAATCCTAGCTTTACGCATGTATTTAATATTTCAAGTTGTGGTGTCAATAGTTCTGATGGTGCCAATACGTATTCTAATTCTTATTCTGCAAGAATTACAGCCTCTAATCCTTGTGGTACATCTGCTGCTAATATTGTACCTATTTATGTTTCTAAAAAGCCGGAGCCTGCTTTTTCTATTTTACCTTCTGATACAACTTGTGTAAACAAAAACATTACTTTTACTAATACAGGTGGTAATAATAATTATGTAGATAATGGAACCTGTAATAATGGTAAAAATGTTTGGTCAATAACACCAACTACTGGTTGGAACATAGTGAGTGGAACTACTGGAGATACTTTTGGTTTTTCAGATCCCTCTCTTTGGGCTACAGGTACTAATGCAATACAAATAAAGTTTACAAGCCCTGGTGTATATACCATTAAACTGCAAGCAGGTAATCCTAAATGTGGTGCTGCAGAAATTATTAAAACAGTTTGTGTAAATCCACAACCTACTGCCAACTTTACTGTTGATAATTCTAACGGCTGTGCACCATTAACTGTAAATACTACTAATGCATCTAGTACTCCTATTTGTGGTACAAATAAGTTTTTTTGGTCTGTAACTTATAGCCCAGCTTCTGGTTGCACACCAAATACTTCCTCTTATTTTTATTTAGATGGAACAAGTAATTCATCTCAAAATCCAAAATTAAAATTTGATAATCCTGGCACATATACTATTGGTTTATATATTCAAAATGGAGATTGTACTTCATCTACAGTTTTTAAACAAATAACTGTAAAAGGCAAGCCATCAGTTTCTGCAATAAATGCATCTAATGTTTGCCAAAATGGTTCAACATCGCCAACGGTTACAGTTGGTAATTGTAATACATCTGGCTTGCCAACTTATGCATGGAGTTTTCCTGGTGGAAATCCAACTTCATCTACTCAACCAACTCCAGGTAATGTAACTTATACAACATTTGGTACGCCAACAATTTCTTTAGATGTAACTAACGAATGTGGTACAACCAATGTAATTAAAACAATCACAGTTTCTGCAGCTCCTACAGTTGTTGTTCCAAGCAATAAAACATTTTGTGCTGGCGATGCAACAGGAATGTTGAATTTTAGTAGTAGTGTATCAACTGCAAATTACACATGGACAAACAGTAATACTGCTATAGGTTTAAATGCTAGTGGCTCAGCTTCTTCTTCAAATCCATTTATTAATAGTTTTATAGCTCAAAATAATACTGCTTCACCCATTACTGCAACTATAACAGTTACACCAGTTAGTGGTTGTTCGGGAATACCACAAACATTTACCATAACTGTAAACCCAAAGCCAACATTGCCCGTAGTAGTAAGTCCAATTAATTATTGCTTAAATGAAGTAGCTACTGCATTAAATGCATCAGCTACAGGTGGTAACACTTTAATGTGGTATAATAATGCAGCATTATTAAATGGTACAGTTACAGCTTATACTCCATTAACCACTTCTACAGGTACAACAAACTATTATGTTACACAAGAAAATAGTTATGGCTGTAAAAGTAGTGCAGCTACTATTTCTGTTACTGTAGTTCCGATTATTTCAAATAACACAATAGGTAATAACCAAACTATTTGTGCAGGAGCTACACCCAATACATTAACTCAAACATCAACAACAACTGGTGGTACAGGTGTTTATACTTATCAATGGCAACAAAGTACAGACGGTGGCTTAACCTGGAGTTCCATCATAGGTGCCAATACTTCTTCCTATTTACCCATTGGCATTTCAGTTAATACACAATTTAGAAGAATTGTTTTAAGTGCTTGTTCCGATACCTCCAATGTTATTAGTATAACTATTTTGGGAGTGTTAAATAATACAGGAGTTTCTGCAGCACAAGTAATTTGCCAAGGAAATACTCCAGCTATGTTAGATGGTGATACGCCAAATGGTGGAAATGGGACATTTAATTTTACTTGGGAACAATCTACAAATAATACAACTTGGAGTATTATTTCTGGAATTACTACAGAAGATTATCAACCACCTGCACTTAATGTTACAACTTATTACAGAAGGAAAACAGAAAGTGGCAGTTGTGCAGCATACTCTGCATCTATAAAAATTACTGTTAATCCAAAACCAGTTATTACACCAATTGCTAATACCACTTTGTGTAACAGCATAACTACTACACCAATTGTTTTTACTAGCACACCTAATACTGGTGTAACTTATGTTTGGCAAAATGATAATATAGATATTGGTTTACCTTTAACAGGTAGTGGCAATATTGCTGCTTATTCTACAACAAATAACAGTAGCCCTAAAGTGCCTATCATAGGAAATATTAGCGTTGTTCCAACTTATACATTTTCGTCTGTTGCATGTTTAGGAGATACTGGTAAGTTCTCTATAACTATTTTGCCTACCATTTCAATTAATGCAGTTGCAGATACTACTATTTGCTCTGGCTCATCATTGCCTGCTAAAACATTTATACATGATGCAGGTAGTTATGCAGGAACTAATGTAACATATCAATATACTATTTCTGGCTCTGGTACAAGCTTAGTTTCTGGTACTGGCAGTACTGTACCAGCTTATACTGCAAATAATGTAGGAAATACTAATTTAACAACAACGGTTACAGTTAAACCAGTTTATACTTTTAATGGTAAAAGCTGCGATGGCATTGCAGAAACTTACACTATTACCATTACACCATCTACTCCAACTGCAGCAGCAGGTAATGATACTATACTTTGTTCTGCCAATACTTATACCATGCAAGCAACACTAGCAGGTGGTAGTACTGGTGTTTGGTCAGAGTTTGGAGGTAATTCAACCAACATTCAAAATACAACTTCTCCAACAACACAAATAACAGGATTACTTCCTAATAATACATACAAATATGTTTGGAATGTTACAGGGGTTGCAAGCTGCCCAGGTACTTCAGATACTATAACTATTATAAATTATGCATCTGTTGTTAATCAAATAGATAATACCACCAAAGTTATTTGTGCTACTCAAACTATAAATATTAATGGCAACTCACCTACAGGTGGCAGTGGTAGTTATACTTATCAATGGCAACAAAGTACAGATGGAGGATTGACCTGGACAAACATACCTTTTAAAACTAGTAAAGACTTATCTTATATACCAACTACTTCTGTATTAATAAGAAGAATTGTTTATTCGTTGCCATGTATTGAACAAAGTAGCACAACAATTGTTACAGTGCAACCTGCTATTAGTAACAATACTATTTCTGCAAACCAAAGTATTTGTATTAATACTGTTCCAACAACGTTGATAGGCACTGTTGCAACAGGTGGCGATGGAAACATTTCGTATCAATGGCAACTAAGTACCAATGGAGGTATAACTTGGAGTGATATTTCTGGAGCAACCTCAAAAGATTTTTCTCCATCGGCACTAACAGTTACAACAAAATATAGAAGAGTAGTAAGCACTAGTTTATGTTTTGGAACACAGGGTAATAATAGTTTGGCAATTACAATTACAGTTAATCCAGATTCTCATGCAAATTATACTTTTACAAACAACATAGGCTGTGCACCTTTCTTAATTAATTCAATAAATATTAAACCAACTTTATTGCCATTACAAAATGGCACCTATAACTGGTATGCAAATAATACGTATTTAGTTGGTGGGCCTAGTTTTCCTGGTTTTACATTAACAAATCCTGGCGATAGCATTCAAATAAAATTAGTAACTACAAGTCCGTTTGGTTGTAAGGCAGATAGTGTAACACATAAATTTTATACAGTTGCAAAACCTCAAACATCATTTACAGCGAGTGATACTATAGGTTGTGGGCCTCTAAATGTTTTATTTACTAATACTACACCCAATATAAATTGGTTTAATTATCAATGGTCGTTTGGCAATGGATTAACTTCTAATTTACCACAACCAAATACAGTAACTTTTGCAACCAACCCAACTTTTTTTGATACTATTTATACTGTTCAACTTTCTGCAACAACTGTATGCCAAACAGTAAAAGATACACAATATATTAGGGTAAAATCAAAACCAAAGGCAGTTTTTACACCTAATAAATCTGTTGGTTGCTCACCAATGACTGTGTTTTTTAACAATACTTCTAAAGGTAATAATGTACAATATAAATGGAATTTTGGAGATGAAGGAGCCGACACTTTAGTTACTACTAAATCCTCAATGTCTTATACTTATTACAGAGGATTTCAAGATACTGTTGATGTTAGGTTAATAGCTTTTAATGATTGTGGTAGTGATACGCAGACATACAAAATTGTAATTTCTCCCAACCTAATTCAATTAGATTTTGCAGTTAATGGTAATGAAACGCAAGGTTGTAAACCCAAATCGGTTAAATTCATTAATGCATCCAATGGGGCAACTAATTTCTTCTGGAGTTTTGGAGATGGTAATACATTAAGTACAACAAAAAATATAGATACTGTTACGCATACTTATACTACTGCAGGTACATTTATTGCAACACTAAAAGCAAGTAATAATTGTAGCGATACAACTAGCGTTGAAACTATTCAAATTTTTAATACCCCAATTATAAACTTTACGGCAGTACCATCTTCCATTTGTATTGGAGATACAATTCACTTTACAAACCTTACAGATACTGCATCTAGTTACTTATGGAGCTTTAATGATAACAGCACATCAACACTTGTTAATCCAAAACATATATACCCTGTAGCTGGCAATTATTTAGTACAATTAAAAGCATTAAGGCAATATAATAGTGGCTTAACTTGTATAGATAGTATTAGTAAACCTATTTCTGTAGTTTCAAAATTAAAAGGTTCTTTTACAGCAAATGATACAATTAGCCCTTGTGTTCCTTTTACATTATCAATGGTAAATAATACACCAGCACTTCAAACCATTTGGTATAGTAATAATATACCTATTGATACAGGCAATGTTGCTACATACACTTTTAATCAGGTAGGTAGTTATTTAATAAAAATGAATGCAACTAATGCTGCTGGTTGTATAAAAGAAGATACGCAAACTGTTGTAGTTAGAGGCCCATCTGGAACTTTTCAATATGATCATGGCATTATCTGCTCTAACAATGCTGTTTATTTTGA
>Ga0268298_10000947_pt1 | contig 35988 bp, 19 predicted proteins | sample WWTPWeurt_MetaG_FD_194462 | JGI IMG/M metagenome (GOLD analysis project Ga0268298, IMG submission 194462) | Activated sludge microbial communities from WWTP in Nijmegen, Gelderland, Netherland - WWTP Weurt | ecosystem: Engineered > WWTP > Aerobic digester > Activated sludge | place...
GTCCGGACGACCCTTCGATGCGCAGGTCGCGCTCGGCCATGGCCCGCACAGCTGAGGGCAGGTGCGACTCAAGGCGAGATCAGCGAACCACCACTGCAGGGTTATCCACTGGCGGCGTGGCGCCCCTCACGCAGGCGCCGCCAGTGGGTAACCCGTGATGACCGCTCAGCGGCACGGGGTCATTGCCACAAGCAACTCAGTTGCTCCTGCTGCATGCAGGTCAGCTTGACAGACAACGGTGTCTTTACCTCCGCGGAACAGGCCCGCCCACCCCGACGCTTTGAACCACCGAGGACCTTGCCGAAGCGCGTTGCGTCAGACGTCAACGACGGTTCCTGGACGAGGACACCGGGTGGCCGGCTGCCGGAGGTAAAGGAGGAGGAGCCCGCAGGGCGACGGGGGACACGCAGGCAGCCGGCTGCCCGGTGTCCTCGTCCTCGCGCAGGCACATGAAGGCACGTTGAGTCGGACGACAAGTCACGCAATCGAAGCGCTCAGTGAACGTCCGCTCCGTGCCGACTCCGCCCGCTGCGCCCGGGGCCGTCGGGCGCTTCAGGACCCAGTCAGGGTCAAGGCCTTGCGGGCATGCCTCGACCGTCGATACTCTTCGCTTCACGAGCTGCCGGCCTGTCATGTCGGATCTGGATTGGAGTGATCTGCGCTATGCGCTGGCGGTGGGCGACACCGGCGGCCTGGCGGCGGCTGCACGGCAGCTGGGGGTGAACCACACCACGGTGCTGAGGCGCCTGGATGCGCTGGAGGCGCGGCTGGGGGCGCGGCTGTTCGAGCGCACGCGTGGCGGCTATCGGCCCACCGAGGCGGGGGTGACGCTGCTGGAGCAGGCCCGGCGCATGGCCGACCAGGCCGACGAGATCGAGCGCCGCGTGTCGGGCCGTGATCGCGAGCTCACCGGGCTGCTGCGGGTGACCACCGCCTTCGTGGTGATGGAGCACCTGCTGCCGCAGCCGCTGGCCAGCTTTGCGCGGGCCTGTCCCGGCATCGAGGTCGAGGTGGTCGAGAACGCCTACCTGGCCGATCTGTCGCGGCGCAGCGCCGATGCCGCGCCCTCATGGGCCAGCCGCGAGGCGGACGTGGCGGTGCGGCTGTCGGCCCAGGTGGCCGAGCACCTGGTCGGCCGCACCCTGGGGCTGGCGCACTTTCGCGTCTACGCGCTGCGCGGTGCGCCCGACCTGCCGCAGACGGTGCAGCCGCTGGCCGCGCTGCTGCGCGACGCGCCCTGGGTGGCCTTCGAGCGCGATGGCCAGTCGCGGCTGTACGACCACTGGATGCGCCAGCACCTGGCCCAGGCGCGGGTGCGGCTGCGGGTGGACATCTTCAATGCGCTGGCCACCATGCTGCGCACCGGCATCGGCGTGGGCCTGCTGCCCACCTTCATGGAGCCGCGCCACCCCGAGCTGATGCCGGTGTCGGACGTGATTCCCGAGCTGGACACCCCGGTGTGGATGCTCACCCACCCCGATCTGCGCCAGATGGCCCGCGTGCGCGCCTTCATGCAGCATGTGGGGGATGCGATCGCCCAGCAGCTGTCGGGCTGAGTGTGCAGGGCGGCGGGGTGGCGGCGGGTGCGGCCGGGCCGCCGGACACATCGGGTTGCCTGAAGCCTTGTCTGACGAACACGCGCCAGCGCCCTTGTGGCACTCGCGTCAAAGGTTGGTGGCGGCGATCACCTCGGGCAGGTCGGTCAGGCCGGCCAGCACCTTGCCGATGCCGTCCTGCCGCAGCGTGACCATGCCGCCGCGCAGCGCGGCAGCCTGCAGCTCGCCGGCCGGCGCGCGATGGCGGATCAGCTCGCGTTCGGCCTCGCCGGCCAGCATCAGCTCGTGCAGGCCCATGCGGCCCAGGTAGCCCTGCCCGTCGCAGGCCTTGCAGCCCTGGCGGCGCCAGGCCACCATGCGGCCGGACGCATCGGCATGCTGGCGGCGCCAGCGCTCGACCAGCGCCTCGGCCGAGTCGCCGCGGCCGCCGCCGCTTTCCACATGCAGGTGGGCCAGGGCCAGCAGCGAGTGCGTGTCCAGCGGATGCGGCTGGCGGCAGTGCGGGCACAGCCGGCGCACCAGGCGCTGCGCCAGGATGGCCAGCAGGCTGTCGCTGAACATGTACGGGTCGAGCCCGATCTCCAGCAGCCGGGTGATGCTCTCGGGCGCCGAGTTGGTGTGCAGCGTCGAGAGCACCAGGTGGCCGGTGAGCGAGGCCTCGACGGCGATGCGCGCCGTCTCGGCGTCGCGCATCTCGCCGATCATGATCACGTCGGGGTCGGCACGCAGGAAGGTGCGCATGGCCTGGGCAAAGGTCCAGCCGATGCGGGCATTCACCTGCACCTGGCGCAGGCCCTCCTGGGTGATCTCCACCGGATCCTCGGCCGTCCAGATCTTGCGCTTGTCGGTGTTGAGCTCACGCAGCACCGAGTGCAGCGTGGTGGTCTTGCCGCAGCCGGTGGGGCCGCAGATCAGCACCAGCCCGTACGGCTTGGCCACCACCGAGCGCAGGCTCGCCAGGTTGGCCGGGCTCAGCCCGATGCTCTGGATCGGCATCGGCTCCAGACCCGACAGCAGCCGCAGCACCACGTCTTCCAGCCCGTGCAGCGTGGGCACGGTGACCATGCGCAGCTCGACCTTGGGGCCGCCGAAGCGGGCGAAGGCGATCTTGCCGTCCTGCGGCTTGCGGTGCTCGGCGATGTCGAGGTCGGCCATGATCTTCAGCCGCGCCACCAGCGCGAAGCGCAGCCGCATCGGCAGCTCGAGGTAGGGCTGCAGGTCACCGTCGATGCGCAGCCGCACGCGCACCGCCTTGGCGGCGCTGGTCTCGATGTGGATGTCGCTGGCGCGCAGCCGGATGGCATCGGCGATCAGCGCGTTGACCAGCCGCACCAGCGTGTTGTCGCTCTCGGTGATGACTGCGCCCGCGGCGTCGGCCGCATCGGGCACCTCGGCCTCGCCGCCCACGCTGGCGCTGAGCGTGCGCACCAGGCCGGCCACGTCCTGCGGCGGCGCGCCGGCGTCGGCCCCCGAGGCCGCGCCGGCGCGGGCCTGCGACGCATAGGCCTGCGCCACCGCCGGTGCCAGCGTGCCCGGCAGCGCCATCACCGGCACGATGCGCTGGTCGCAGGCGAAGCGCAGCTGGTCGATCAGCGGCTGGTCCCAGGGGTCGGGCAGGGCCACCACCAATGCATCGCCGTGCAGCATCAGCGGCAGCACGCCCTCGCGCTCGGCCAGCGCGCGCGGCACGCGGCGCAGGGCCGCCACCTCGGGCTGCAGGCGGCGCGGATCGATCATCGGCACGCCCATCCAGGCGGCCATGGCCGCATGCATCTGCACCGGGCTGAGCACGCCGGCATCGAGCAGCAACTGGCCGAGCAGGCGGTGCGGCTGGGTGTGCGTCTGCGCCTCGAGCATGCGCGAGAGCACCGCCGCATCGATCAGCCCGCGCTCGACCAGCGCCTCGCCCAGGTGCCGGGCCCGGTGCGGCGTCGGCGCGTCCAGCGCGGCGCGCAGGGCGTCGAGCGAGGCCGGCAACTCGTGCATGGCGGGCCGTGGCGGTGCCGGGTGCGATCGGCCAGCGTTGAGTTCGGCGGGTTGGGTGTCCATGGGGCCTTCCGATGCCGACCGGCGACCGGCCATCGGCGCGGGGCCGAGCGACCGGGCGGGTGTCGCCCGCACAGTCTGACAGACCCTGCCCGCGCTGACCGATGCCCGGGCCCTGCGCCCCTGACGCGCATCAACCGTGGCCAGTACCCAACCGCCCGTGCCCCGCGTCGGCCCCTTGAAAATACCGGTGGCCGTACCAAGATTCAGCCGTCGACCCGTTCGCGCCCCGCACTGCACGGGCGCGCGGCCCGGTCCGATGCCCGACCCAGGAGAGCCCGCCGTGACCGTCACCACCCACCATGTCGTCTGCGCCCATTGCGGCGCCACCAACCGCCTGCCGGCCGATCGCTGCGCCGAAGACCCCACCTGCGGCCGCTGCCACCAGCCGCTGCTCGATGGCCATCCGGTAGCCTTGGGCGACGCCGACTTCGATGCGGTGGTGGCCGGCACCACGCTGCCGGTGATCGTCGACTTCTGGGCCGAGTGGTGCGGGCCCTGCCGCATGATGGCGCCGCAGTTCGATGCGGCGGCGAAGCAGATGAAGGGCCGGGCGCTGTTCGTGAAGGTCAACAGCGACGATGCCCAGCGCCTGTCGGGCCGCTTCGGCATTCGCTCGATCCCCACGCTGCTGCGGCTGGAGCAGGGCCGTGAGGTGCAGCGCCAGTCGGGCGCCTTGCCGGCGGCGCAGATCGTGGCCTTCGCCAGTTGAGCGGGGGCGATTGCTCGTCGTGTGAACCGTTGACCAACTGCCCGCCTGCGGGCCGGGCAGGCCGAGGAGGTGCCGGTCAGGCCCCGTTCGGCCGCACGCCCACGGCGGCCAGCGTCTGTACCAGCAGTTCCACCTCCACCGGCTTGGCCAGGTAGGCATCGTGCAGCGGCGCCGAGCCATCCATCGCAGACTCGGGCACCAGGCTGCCCGAGCACACCACCACGCGGGTGCGGGCCTCGGGCTCCTCGGCGCGCAGCTGCTGGATCAGTTCCAGCCCCGACAGGCCGTGCATGTCCAGGTCGGTGATGACGGACGGCACGCCACCTTCGCGCCAGCGTTGCAGGGCCGCCTCGCCCGAGCCGCACTCGTGCACCGCGAAGCCGCGCGAGGCCAGCATCTGCGCCAGCAGCAGCCGGCTGGTGTCGTCGTCGTCGCACACCAGCACCACGCCGGGGGCCGCCGGCTCACGCTCAGGTGGCAGCGGCAGCTCGACCTCCACCCGCGTGCCCTTGCCCGGCGTGCTGGACAGCGACAGGCGCCCGCCCATCAGGTCGACCAGGCGGCGGCACACGCTCAGGCCCAGGCCGGTGCTGCCGCCGCGCACCGGGCCGGCGCGATCGCCCGCGGCGTACGGCGTGAACAGGTGCTCGATGCGCTCGGGTGCGATGCCTTCGCCGGTGTCCTCGACCAGCAGTCGCAGACAGGGGCGGCCCTCGACGGTGACCGTGCCCACGCGCATCGACACCCGCCCCTGCGCGGTGTACTTCAAGGCGTTGCTCAGCAGGTTGGTGGCGACCTGGCGCAATCGCACCGGGTCGAGGATCACCACCGCCGGGGCCGACTCGTCCAGGCTCACCTCGAACTGCAGCCCCTTCTCGGCAGCCCAGGCCTGCAGGCCGTCGGCCAGCTCGACGGTCAGGTCGCGCAGCGCGAAGGCCTGCGGGCGGATGCGCACCTCGCCCTGGTCGAGCCGGGCTGCATCGAGCACGTCGTTGAGCAGTTGCGTGAGCGTGCGGGCGGCCTCGCGGGCCACCCGCAGCTGCGGCGGCTGCGCCGCGCCGGCCGAGGGCCCGCCGGCCATCGCCTGCAGGGCCAGCGACAAGGTGTGCGTGGGCGCCCGCAGCTCGTGGCTGGCCGAGGCCAGCAGCAGGTGGCGCGATTCAGCCGCCTCGGTCAGGCGACGCTGCATCTCGTGTTCGGCGGTGACATCGGCCACGTAGCCGGTGAGGATCTGCCCGCCATCGGCCGTCGGGCGATGCACCACCTCGGCCCGCAGCCAACGGCGTCGGCCATCCGGATGGTCGTAGTGCCCGGTGTGGGTGAAGTGGGCGGCCTGACCGGCCGCCTGTGACCGAGCCTGCAGCAGCCGGTCGACGTCGCCCGCATCGAGGCGCGCGACGATCTGGTCGATCAAGGGCCGGGCCGGATCGAGCGTCACGCCCAGCACGTTGTCGATGTCGCCGGAGTAGTAGCCGCCGACGAACCGGCCCTGGCCGTCGTACTGGGTGCGCCAGGCCACGCAGGGCAGCGCGGCGCCGATGTCGGTCAGGCGCTGTTCGCTCTGCCGGCGCAGCCTCACCTCGCGGTGCAGCCGGCGCATCCACCAGGCGCTGGCCATCAGCAGCACCAGAAGCGAGCCCGAGGCCACGCCGATCACCGGCAGGTGCCGGCGCCACGGGAAGGGCGGCGACAGGTCTTGCGCCACCCAGCGCCGCAGCATGCGCGAGCGTTCGGCCTCGGGCATCTCGCGCAGCACCTCGTCGACCAGCGGCACCAGCGCCCGGGCCTGCACCGAACTGGCGAAGTGGAACTGCGCCGGGATCTGCTCGACCACCGCGGTGGTGCGCAGCCGGCCGTCGTTGTCGCCGTGGATGCGCAGGTTGGCGAAGAACTTCACCTCCACCGCCGCGTCGGCCCGGCCCTCGGCCACCGCGTCCATCGCGCCCTGGCCGCTGGGCACGTCGACCACCTTCACCTCGGGCCAGCGACGGGCCAGCAGCTCGCGCAGCGGGTGCTGCGGGGCCAGCGCCAGCCGCTTGCCGCGCAGGCTGTCCAGATCCCAGTACAGCGGCGAATCGCTGCGCGCCACGATCATGTACGGCATCTCGACGTACGGCAGGCTGTACACGAACTGCCTGGCGCGCTCGTCGGTGCGGGTGAGGAAGGGCACCAGGTCGATGCTGCCGGCGCGCAGCGCATCCAGCATCGAGGCCACGTCGGCGAAGGGCATCACCTGCAGGCCCACGCCCAGCCGACGGGCCACCGCCTCGGCGTACTCGGCGCCGATGCCCGAGTGCTTGCCATTGGCGTCGATGTCGTTGAGCAGCGCCAGGCCGCGCACCGCCCCGATGCGCCACACCGGCCGCTCGATCAGCACCGCCATCTGGTTGGGCGTGAGCGGCTTGACCGGCGGCGGCAGCACCGAGGCCGGCAGCGCGGCCAGGGCCGCGCTCATCTCGCGCGAGGGCTCGTGGCGCACCGCCGAGATGCCCTTGTTGAGGATGCGCGCCAGCGGCGCCCAATCCTTGCGCACCGCGAAGTGGTAGTGCCCCGAGCCGTAGCTCACCAGCTGCTGCACCTCGATGCCGCCCAGGCCATTGCGCTCGAGCTGGTCGAGCGTGGACAGCAGCGTGCCCACGTACAGATCGACGCGACCTTCGGCCAGCGCGCGCAGCGCCGCGGTGGCGTTCTCGACGGTGACGATGGTGGCCTCTGGATAGTGGCGCTGGATGAAGTCGTTCGAGAGGTTGGAGCGCTCCTGCGCGAAGCGGGCCTTCTCGGGGGCGACCCCGGCGCCGCGCCGCGCGAAGATGGCGCTGACCATCGGCGAGGCGCCCAGCGTGAACTCGAGGTACTCGGTGCGCGCCGCGTTCACCCCCATCGACATCAGCAGGTCCACCTCGCGCCGCTTGGCCGCCTCGAGCACGTTGCTCCAGCCGTCGTACACCACCGGTCGCAGCCGGATGCCCAGCGCGTTGGACAGGTAGGCCAGCATCTCGGGGTGCACGCCCGAGATCTCGCCGTCGTCGCCGATCACCTCGTAGGGCCGGAACGCCGGGCGGGCCAGGCCCACCCGCACCTCGGGCAAGGTGGCCAGGTAGGCGCGCTCGTCGGCGCTGAGCACCTGCGGCCCGAGCGCGGGCGCCGCCCCGCGGGACGGCAGCCGGAAGTGGTAGTCCGGCGGCGGGAGTTGGGCCGTGGCAGTGCTCGTCCAGACCAGGAACAGCATCAGGACCAGCCCGCTGCACAGCGCCCGGGCGCGGCGGCATGGCATATCGACGCGCGCAGTGTCTGCGGAACCCGGCGTGCTGGGAAGCCCCCCTGGCAGTGGGGCCATTGCGCCAGCGCAGGGCGGCCGGCTCACGCCCGGGGGCCGACCGCGGCGCCCGGGTCAGCCGGCGGCGGCCCGCCTTCGCGCCAGCGCGACGAACGCGTCGATGGCCTCGGCGTTGGCCATCGCGTCGCGCTTGAGCACCGTCTCGGGGGCGGCGCCCATCAGCAGCTTCTTGACCGGCAGCTCCATCTTCTTGCCCGACAGCGTGCGCGGGATGGCGGCCACCTGGAACACCTCGTCGGGCACATGCCGAGGTGACAGCGCCCGGCGCACCACGTCCTTCAGCCGGGCGGTGAGCGCGGCATCCAGCGCCAGGCCCTCGCGCAGCACCACGAACAGCGGCATCCAGCTCGGCCGGCCCAGGTACTCCAGGTCGACCACCAGGCTGTCCAGCACCTCGGGCATCGCATCCACCGCGCGGTACAGCTCGGCCGTGCCCATGCGGATGCCGTGGCGGTTGATGGTGGCATCGCTGCGGCCGTAGATGATGGCCGCGGCCGCCCCGGCCTCGGGGTGCGGCACCAGGCGCAGCCAGTCGCCATGGCGCCAGATGCCGGGGTACATGTCGAAGTAGCTGTCGAGGTAGCGCGGGCCGACGCCCTGGGCGGCGAGCACATCGGGCACGGCGGCCCCGGCCGCCGCCACGGGGCGCGGCGCGTCGTTCCAGAAGTACAGCGGCATCGACGGCATCGGCCGCGTCACCACCAGCTCGCCCACCGCATCCATCAGCGGCTGTCCGCGCCCCTGCGCATCCACCTCGCTCCACGACTCGACCGCGATGCCCAGGCAACGCGCCTGCATCTCGCCGGCCACCATCGGCAGCGTGGGCACGCCGCCGACGAAGGCGCAGGCCACGTCGGTGCCGCCCGAGATGACGTTGAGCCACATCGGCCGGCCACCCGGCCGCGGCAGGCTCGCCCACAGCCACTCGAAGGTCTCGTGGGCCAGCGGCGAGCCGGTGGCGGCCACCGCGCGAAGGCGCGAGAGATCACTCCCGCGCAGGCGCGTCAGGTCGTCCCCAAGCGCGATCCCGGCCTTCTGGCAGGCCGCGAAGAAGGCCGAGCCGGCGCCGAAGTGCGTGGCCCGGCTGGCGGCCACGAAGCGCCACAGCGTGGTCCAGTCCGGCGCCACGCGCCGGCCCTCGGCGTCGACCATGCGGCCCGAGGCATTGCCCTCGTACAGGCACAGCGTGGTGCCCGACAGCAGGCTGGCGATGTGGCCATTCCAGACGATCCACGTGGTGCTGGAGTTCCAGCACACCCGATCGCCGGTGCCGGCCGAGGCCCCCACGTCGTTGTGCAACGCGCCGCCTTTCAGCGATTCGAGGATCACGCCGCCGTGGCCATGCACGATGGGCTTGGGCAGGCCGGTGGTGCCGCTGGAATACACCACCCACAGCGGATGGTCGAATGGCAGCCACGGCCAGTCGAAGGGCGCCGCCGCATCGCCTGCGGGCGGCGTGCTCAGCAGCGCATCCCAGTCCAGCGCCGGCCGGGCACGGGCATCGGCCACCTCGCCGCCCAGGCGGCTCCAGCGCACCAGGTGGGTCACGCTGGGCAAGCCGGCCAGCACCTCGCCGAGCAGGCCGCGACGGTCGTGCAGCACGCCGCCGAAGCGGTAGCCATCGACGGCGATCAGCACCCGGGGCTCGATCTGGCCGAAGCGGTCGAGGATGGCCACCGGCCCCATGTCGGGCGAGCACACCGACCAGATCGCGCCCAGGCCGATGGTGGCCAGGAAGGCCACCACCGTCTGCGGCGCATTCGGCAGCACCGCGCACACCCGGTCGCCGGGCCCCACGCCCAGGGCCCGCAGGTGCCGGGCCAGCGTGCCCACCTGGCGCTCGAGCTCGGGCCAGGTCAGCTCGGCCAGCTCGCCGCGCTCGGCCATGGCCTCGTCGGCCCACACCAGCGCCGGGTGGCCGGCAGCGTGGGCGCGCGCGGCGTGGCGCAGCACCTGGCGGGTGTAGTTGACCTGCGCCCCCTCGAACCAGCGCGCGCCCGGCATCGCCCGGCCGTCGGCGGCCGGCTGCAGCACGCGCGTCCACGGCGTGGGCGACTGCAGCTCGAAGTAGGCCCAGACCGAGGCCCAGAAGGCCTCCAGCTCGTCCACCGACCACTGCCACAGCGCGTCGTAGCTGTCGAAGGCCAGCCCGTGGCGGTCGCCCAGCCAGCGTTGGTAACGTGTCAGATGGGCGTCCATGGCGAAGTCTCCTCGTGTCGTCCGGCGCGGCGGCAGGTCTTGGCGGTCAGCCGGCCGGCCGCCCCTGCGCCTCCAGGTACTGCCAGTGGTTGCGCATGAAGGGGTGCCGCCACCAGTGGCGCAGCCAGGGCTGGGTCAGGTCGGTCATGATGCGGTGGGCATGCGCCTTGTAGGGCATGTAGGCCACCAGCAGGTCCTTGGCGCGGCGCATCAGCGCCTCGCGCTCGGGGCCGTCGGGCAGGCGGCGCTGCTGCTCGAACAGGCGGTCGAACTCGGGCAGGGCAAAGCGGGCGTCGTTGGATTCGTCGGCATTGGGCCCGTAGGCGATGGCCAGGAAGAAGCCGCCGTCGGGCGACTGCGCCGACCAGGCGTAGCCCCAGATCTGCAGGCTGGCCGTGCGCGTCCGCTTCAGCAGCTCGGGCCAGGTGCTCACCTCGAACTGCACCCGTACGCCGATGGCGTCGAGCGCGCGCTTCCACAGCTCGTTCAGGCTGCGCGAGACCTGGTCGGCCGAGGTGGCGATGCGCAGCGTGAAGGGTGTGCCGTCGGGCAGTTCGCGCCAGCCGTCGCGGTCGCGATCGAGGTAGCCGTACAGGTCGAGCAGCGCCCGCGCCCGCGGCAGGCTGTGCTCGCTCATCTCGCTGCGGTAGGCCGGGTCGTAGCCGCTGGTGTGCGGCGCAATGGTGCTTTGCGCCGGGATGGCCATGCCGCCGCGCACCTGCGCGATCTCGCGCGTGTTGTCGTAGGCCAGGGACACGGCGCGCCGCAGCGCCACCTTGTCCGGCGTGTAGCCGCCGACCACCGGATCGAGCATGTTGAAGTAATGCATGATCATGTCGGCCTGCAGCGAGCGCTGCGCCCGGATGCCGCGTCGGGCCAGGTAGGGCGCCAGCTGCCCGCCGGGCATGGCCATGGGGGCGAAGTTGCTGGGCAGCTCGAGCCAGTCGTGCTGGCCGTTGAGGAAGGCCAGCCAGCGCGGCTGGTTCTCCTCGACGATGTCCACCACCACCCGATCGGCCAGCGGCAGCCGGCGGCCGCGCAGCGACGCGGCGATGTCCTGCGCCGCCGGATCGGCGGCCGGCGTGCCGGCATAGGGGGTGCCGCGGTGGCTCTCGGAGCGCAGCAGTTCGATGCGCGAGGCGCGCCGCCAGGCGCCCAGCCGGAACGGCCCGGTGCCCACCGGGTGCTCGCCGATGGCGTCGCCGTAGTGTTCGACCACCTCGCGCGCCACCGCGCCGAAGGTGCCGGCGCCGGCGAAGTTGTAGACGAAGCGCGGATCGGGCTCGCCCAGCTCGACCACGAAGGTGTAGCGATCGAGCGAGCGCAGCCCGGGCACCACGCGGTCGTAGTCGAACGGCGCGCCGGCCAGGGCCTTCCTGCGCACCTCGTCCATGCCGATGATCTTGGCGTTCTCGAGCAGGTACAGGTCGCTGGATTTCCAGCGCGGGTCGTAGTAGCGCTTGAGCGAGTAGACGTAGTCCTCGGCCACCAGCTCGCGCTTGGTGCCCTTGAAGGCCGGGTCGTCGGCGAAGAAGATGCCCGGCTGCAGGCGGAACACGAAGCGCCGGCCGTCGGCCGAGACCTCGGGCATCGCGGCCGCGGTGCAGGGCATCAGCCGCACCGGGCGGGCCAGGTAGTCGTAGGTCAGCGGCGACTCGAGGATCTGCGCCAGCACCGTGGTCGAGTACAGGCTCGAGTTGGTCTGCGGTGGATCGAGGCTGCTCTCGGCCGCCGAGAAGGCCACGCGCAGCGTGCCGTCGCTGGCCGCCGGCGCGACGCCGCCGACCGATGGCCAGGGCATCGGCGCCAGACCCGCGGCCAGCAGATGGCGGCGGTGCATGCTCACCGGGCTGCTCCCGGCGCCCATGCGGCTCCCGCGACCTTGGGCACCACCATCGGCCGAAGGGTGGCTCAGCGCAGCGTGCGCTCGCGCAGCGCGACGTCGATGTCCACCTGGTGCCACCAGTCGTTCCAGAACAACGGACGACGGAACCCGATCAGCCAGGGGTGCCACAGGTCGATGCTCAGGCGGTGGACCAGGTACTTGCTGGGCATGTAGGCGTTGGCGATCTTCTTGGCCTGCAGGAACAGCGCCTCGCGCTCGGGGCCGTCGGGCATGGTCTGCAGCTTCTCGTAGATCTGGTCGAAGGGCGGGTACTTGAAGCGGGTGAAGTTCTGCCCCCCGCTGGCCGGGCCGTACAGCCGCTGCAGCGACGAGACGCCGTCCGGCCGGTCGGCCGACGAGCCCAGCGACCAGATCTGGTAGTTGCCGGCGCGTGCGGCCTTGAGGTTCTCGGGCCACTTGGCGGCAGCGAACTGGGTCTTGATGTTCACCGCGTCGTAGCTGCGCTTGATGACCTCGTCGAGCTGCCGGCTGATCTGGTCGGGTTGAGTGGCGAAGCGCAGCACCAGCGGCTTGCCGTCGGGCAGGTCGCGCCAGCCGTCGCCGTCCCTGTCGACGTAGCCGTACATGTCCAGCAGGGCCTTGGCGCGGGCCGGGTTGTACTCGCCCATCTCGGATCGGAAGTTGGGGTCGTAGCCGCTGGTGTGGGGCACCACCGGCGAATGCGCCGGCACGGCCATGCCGCGCCGCGGCCCGGCGATCTCGCGCGGGGTGTCGTAGGCCAGCGACAAGGCGCGGCGCAGGGCGATGCGGTCGGGCGTGTAGCCGCCGATCACCGGGTCTTCCATGTTGTACAGCGTCAGGCCCGAGTCGGCATTCAGGTTGCGCCGGCCCTGGATGCCCTTCTTGGCCAGGTTGGGCGCCAGCTTGCCGTTGGGCATGGCCAGCAGCGCGAAATCGAGCGGCACCTGCCCGGCGATGGCCAGCAGGCCGTCGATCTGGCCGTTCAGGAAGGCCAGCCAGCGCGGCTGGTTCTCGTCGATGATCGAGATCTCGACCCGGTCGATCATGGGCAGGCGCCGCCCCTTGAGCTGGGCCAGCAGCTGCTGGCCCAGGGCATCGTCGGCGGCGGGCTCGCCGTCGTAGCGCATCTCGCGGAAGTCGGGGTTGCGCTCCAGCACGATCTGCGAGGCGCGCCGCCACTTCACCAGCTTGAACGGGCCGGTGCCCACCGGGTGCTCGCCGATGGCCTCGCCGTAGTGCTCGACCACCTCGCGCGCGACGGCGCCGACGATGTCCGAGCCGGCCAGGTCCTGCAGCAGCCGCGGGCGGGGCTGGTCGAGGTTGATCTCGAGGGTGTAGCGGTCGATGACCTTGAGCCCCTCGATGGGGCGGTCGTAGTCGAAGGGCTTTTTGGCCGCCAGCGTCTCCTTGACCAGCTCGGCCAGACCGCTGAACTTGATCTCGAGGATGCCCGACGACAGCGGGCCCTTGTTGGCCGGATCGACGATGCGCTTGAAGGCATAGGCGTAGTCGGCGGCCACCAGTTCGCGCCGCTGGCCCTTGAAGGCCGGATCGGCGGCGAAGTAGATGCCGGGCTGCACCTTGACCGTCCAGCGCTTGAAATCGGGGCTGACCTCGGGCATGCCGGCGGCGGTGAGGGTGCGAATCTTGGCCGGCCGGGCCAGGTGGTCGTAGCGGTACAGCGCCTCGAAGATGTGGCCGGTGACGGTGCGCGAGTACAGGTCGCTGATCTTGGCCGGATCGAAGGTGGTCTCGGCCACCGAGAAGGGCACGCGCAGCACCTTCAGCGGTGCCGAGGCCGAGGCCGCCGGCGCCTCGGGCGCGCCTGCCGCATGGGCCGGCGCGATCCCGCACAGCGCGGCGGCGGCCAGCAGGCCGGCAGTCCGGCGCCTGACGGACGACGCGGCATGGAACACGAAGTGAGCGGACAGCCCGTGCATGGTCATGAAGGCCTCTTGGCGGCGGCGGTCGGACGCAGGTCGACGTAACGCCAGAATTCACGCAGGAAGGGGTGGCGGCGGTAGCCGAAGACCTGCGGATGCAGCAGGTCGGTGGCGATGCGGTGGCTGTTGGCCTTGTAGGGCATGTAGGCCACGCCCAGCAGCTTGGCCCGCTGCATCAGCGCCTCGCGCTCGGGGCCGTCGGGCAGCACCTTGATCTGCTCGTACAGGGCGTTGAACTCGGGCAGGTCGAAGCGCGAGTGGTTCGACTGGCCCTTGTTCGGCCCGTACATCAGCTCGAGGAAGTAGCCGCCGTCCGGGTCGGTGGCGTTCCAGGCCACGCCCCAGATCATCAGCTTGCCGGCGCGGCTGGCCTTGAGCTGCTCGGGCCACTTGGCGGTCTTGAACTCGATGCGCACGTTGATCGCCGCCATCGCCTTGCGCCACAGCTCCTGCAGCTGCTTGGACTGCTGGTCGGGCTGGCTGGAGTACTCCAGCACCAGCGGCTGGCCGTCGGGCTGGTCGCGAAAGCCGTCGCCATCCTTGTCGACGTAGCCGTACAAGTCGAGCAGCGCGCGGGCCTTGGCCACGTTGAAGTCGCTCATCTCGGTCTTGAGCTGGGGGTCATAGCCCGTCAGCAGCGGGGGCACGATCGACTGCGCCGGGATGGCCTGGCCCTTGCGGGTGAGCATGATCTCCTGGCTGGAATCGTAGGCCAGCGCCAGCGCCCGGCGCAGCGCCACCTTGTCGGGCGTGTAGCCCCCCACCAGCGGATGCTCCATCGCGAAATAGCTGAAGGTGACATCGGCCAGCGGCACCCGCTCGATCTGGATGCCGCGCTTCTTCAGGTGCGGCGCGAGCTGGTTGTTGGGGATGGCCAGCGGGGCGAATTCGTTGGGCAGGCGCTCGAGGAAGTCCTGCTGCCCGTTGAGGAACGACAGCCAGCGCGGCTGCGACTCCTCGATGATGCTGACCTCGACGCGGTCGATCATCGGCAGGCGCTGGCCCTTGAGCGCGGCGGCGATGGCCACGCTGCGGGCATCGCCGGCCGGGGGCTGCTGGTCGTAGGTCTGCTCGCGGAAGTTCGGGTTGCGGTCGAAGGTGATCTTGGACGAGCGCTTCCAGGCCACCAGCCGGTAGGGGCCGGTGCCCACCGGGTGCGCCATGGCCTTGCCCGGGTAGGCCTCGATCACCTCGCGGGCCACCGCGCCCATCGAGCCGGCGTCGGCCAGCACATGGGCGAAGCGCGGGCCGGGCTGCGCCAGGCGCACCTCGAAGCTGTAGCGATCGAGCGCACGCAGGCCCTCGACCTCGGTGTCGTACGGGAAGGGCTGCTTGTCGGCGATGGCCTTCTTGCGCAGCTCCGACAGGCCCAGCACCTTGGCGTTCTCGAGCAGGTACAGGCTGGGGCTCTTGTGCTGGGGGTCGTAGTGGCGCTTGATCGAGTAGACGTAGTCCTGCGCCGTCAGCTCGCGCTTCGCACCCTTGAACGCCGGGTCGTCGGCGAAGTGGATGCCGGGCCGGATGCGAAACACGAAGCGCTTCGAGTCGTCGCTCACCTCGGGCAGCCCCACCGCCGTCTGCGGCACCAGCCGCACCGGGCGCGACAGGTAGTCGTAGGTCAGCGGCGCCTCGAAGATGTTGCTGGCCAGGATGCGCGAGTAGCTGTCGGAGATCTGTGCCGGATCGAAGCCGGTCTCGGCGATCGGGAAGGCGTAGCGCAGCACCTTGGCCGGCTCGGGGCCCGGGGCCGCCTGGGGGATGCCTTCGACCGGTGCAGGCTCGGGCTTGCCGGCGGCGACGGTCAGGGTGCCGACCACCAGCAGGCCGCCGGCCAGCGCCCAGGCCGCCACCCGCGGCAACGCGCGGCGGCACAGGGACATGGGCAGCGATCGGAAGGCGTTCATGGGCCGGGGGGCTGGCTCGATGGCGGGGTCGGCCGGTGAGCCTCGCGGGGCATGTCGTCGGGAAGGCGCGAGTCTAGTACGCCCACCGCCCGCGCCACCCCCGGGGACACGCGGATCCGGGCCAGTAGGCGAGGGGGGGCAGTGGTGCGGCATGGTTATCGCCATGGCGAGGCGGAGCCAGCGGGTGCTGAGCCGACGGCGGCCCCGCCTCGTAAGGACCCCCAGGCGGCACGGTGCTGTCGATCGACGTTCGGTGTTCGGCCTTCGCGCCAGGCATCGGCGCGAGAGCGGTGCGATGGGGTGCGGGGTTGCGCTCATGTCCTCCGTCGTCGGCCTGGGGCCTCCTCCTCCCCCTCTACTTCGCTCCACCCCGCACCCCACCGCACCGCTCCGATATGGCGGTGGTGTCCACAACCGTGGGGCGCCGCGGTGGTGACTGGCCGAGGGAGTCGGGTGGCCGTCGGCCGGAAGTAGAGGGGGAGGAGGAGGCCCCAGGCCGACGACGGAGGACATGGAGGCCGGCGGCTGCCCGGCGCCCTCGGCCCGCGCCGATGCGTGAGGGCACGTACCTCCTCGGTCGAACGCGCAAAGCGAACGACCGACGAGGTGCCGACAGGGCAAATGCGGGGCAAGGCGGGGTGAGCGCTCCCCTACACTCGCGCATCTTTCGCTCATCCGGGGCCGGCGGCCACAAGCCGAGGCTCCTGCCTGGAGTCTCGACGCATGATGGCCTACCTCATCAGGCGCCTGTGGCAGATGATCCCGACGCTGGCCGGGGTGGTGCTGCTGGTGTTCCTGTTGTTCAAGTTCTTCGGCGGCGATCCGGCCGAAATCCTCGGCGGATTGAATGCCACGCCCGAGCAGATCCAGTCGATCCGCGACCAGCTTGGGCTGAACCAGCCCTGGTACGTGCAGTTGTGGATCTTCGTGCGCGGCATCGTCACCTTCGACTGGGGCAAGAGCTGGGCCACCAGCGAGGCGGTGGCCTCGCTGTTCGCCAGTCGCCTGCCGGCCACGCTGACGGTGATGCTGCCGATCCTGGTGATGGACGTGCTGCTGGCCCTGCCCTTCGCGATGTGGGTGGCCTACCGTCGCGGCTCGCTCACCGATCGCACGATCATGGTGCTGACCACGGTGGCGCTGTCGATCAGCTTCCTGGTCTACATCATCGTCGGCCAGTACCTGTTCGGCTTCCAGCTCGGCTGGTTCCCGGTGCAGGGCTGGGGCGACAGCGTCTGGACCAACCTGGCCACCTACGTGCCGCTGCCGGTGCTGCTGGCGGTGATGGTGGGCCTGGCGCCGCAGACCCGGCTGTACCGCAGCTTCTTCCTCGACGAGCTGGGCCAGGACTATGTGCGCACCGCGCGCGCCAAGGGCATGACCGAGGGCACGGTGCTGTTCAAGCATGTGCTGCGCAACGCGATGATCCCGATCCTCACCAACGTCAGCCTGCAGCTGCCCGGGGTGTTCGTCGGCTCGTTCCTGATCGAGACCTTCTTCTCGATCCCTGGCCTGGGCCGCGAGGTGCTGCTGGCCGTCAACCGCAGCGACTATCCCGTCATCCAGGCGGTGACGGTGTACCTGGCCTTCCTGACCATGGTGATCAACCTGATCACCGACCTGGCCTTCAAGCTGGTCGATCCGCGGGTGACCTTGAAATGAGACCCCCAAGCTCGCTTTGCTTCGCTGCCCCCCAGGGGGGCGTTCAGCACCTTCGGAACGGCCGGGCGGTGCTGAAGAGACCCCCAAGCTCGCTTTGCTTCGCTGCCCCCCAAGGGGGCGTTCAGCACCTTCGGAACGGCCGGGCGGTGCTGAAATGAACACCGCTGCGTCAACGATTCATTCGACCACCGCCGCGCCCGTGCTCGAGCGCTCCGAAGGCGTGTGGCATGCCGCATGGCGGCGCTTCAAGGCCGATCGCGTCGGCGTGGTGGCACTGGTGGTGGTGATCGTCTTCCTGGTGCTGATCGCGCTGTCGGCGATGGGCCTGGTGGCCCGCGGCTGGCAGAAGGAGGTGGGCGTGCCCAATGCGCCGCCCACCTTCATGGGCCCGGCGCCGGCCGCGGCCACGGCGGTGATCGAGATGCCCAAGGGCCCCAACGTCGACCTCTCGGCCATCGACCCGCTGGCGCCGCGCTATGCCGAGTGGGAAGAGCGCGCCAAGAAGCTGGGCAGCAGCGAGCCGCCCAAGGCGCAGACCCTGCCGCTGGGCGGCGACCGCCTGGGCCGCGATGTGCTGGCCAAGGCCATCAAGGGCACCGAGATCTCGGTCTTCGTGGGCGTGATGGCCGCGGTGGTGGCCACACTGATCGGCACGCTGATGGGGGCGGTCAGCGGCTTCTTCGGCGGCAAGGTGGGCGATGCGCTGGAGTGGCTGTACAACGTGTTCGAGGCCATCCCCAGCATCCTGCTGATCTTCGCCTTCGCGGCGGTGCTGGGCCGGGGCATCGGCACCGTGGTGATCATTCTGGGCCTGACCGGCTGGACGGGCCTGTACCGGCAGGTGCGCGCCGAGTTCATGAAGCACCGCGGCCGCGAGTACGTGCGCTCGGCCGAGGCCATCGGCGCCTCGGTGGGCTCGCGCATGTTCCGCCACATCCTGCCCAACATCAGCCATGTGGTGCTGGTGCGCATGTCGCTGCTGGTGGTGGGCTTCATCAAGGCCGAGGTGATCCTGTCGTACCTGGGCCTGGGCGTGTCGATCGACCAGGTGAGCTGGGGCACGATGCTGTCCGAATCGCAGGCTGAGCTGATCCTGGGCTACTGGTGGCAGCTGGTGGCCGCCACCGGCTTCATGTGCGTGTTCGTCACCGCCTTCTCGCTGATGGCCGATGCGATGCGCGATGCGCTCGACCCCAAGCTGCGCGGGCTCGAATAACAAGAACAAGGAGCGAACATGCTGCTGAGCATCCAGAACCTGTCGGTGCGCTTCAGGATGGGCAAGTCGGGCGGCCGCATGCAGTACGCGCAGGCGGTGGGCCGGGCGGTCGAGGGTGGCGGGGCCGGCCCCGCGGCCGAAGGCGTGAGCTTCGACATCCCCGAGCACCGCACCGTGGCGCTGGTGGGCGAGTCGGGCTCGGGCAAGAGCGTCACCGCGATGTCCATCCTCAACCTGCTGCCCGACAACGCCGAGCGCTCGGGCCGCATCCTGTGGCAGGGCAAGGACCTGCTGACCACCCCGCTGGCCGAGCTGCAGCAACTGCGCGGCAAGGACATCGCCTGCGTGTTCCAGGATCCGATGACCTCGCTGAACCCGGTGTTCACCATCGGCACGCAGCTGGTCGAGCCGCTGCGCCGGCACATGGGGCTGACCGGCCGCGCGGCGCTCGAGAAGGCCGAGTCGCTGCTGCACGAGGTGGGCATCCCCGAGCCCAAGCGGCGGCTGGCGGCCTATCCGCACGAGCTCTCGGGCGGGCAGCAGCAACGGGTGATGATCGCCATGGCGCTGGCCTGCGAGCCCAAGCTGCTGATCGCCGACGAGCCCACCACCGCGCTCGATGTCACTATTCAGCGCCAGGTGCTCGAGCTGATCGGCAAGCTCAAGGAAACCCGGCAGATGAGCGTGCTGTTCATCAGCCACGACCTGGGCGTGGTGGGCGAGATCGCCGACCATGTGGTGGTGATGCGCCACGGCATCGTGCGCGAGCAGGGCCCGGTGGCCGACATCTTCTCCAGCCCGAAGGATGCCTACACCAAGGCCCTGCTGGCTTGCCGCCCCAGCCTCGAAGGCAACCCGGCGCGGCTGATGGTCATCGACGATCACATCGCCGCACAGGGCGAGGGTGCGGCCACCGCGCCCACCGACGTGCCGCAGGCGCGGCCCAAGGATGCTTCAGCGCCGGTGGTGCTGGAGGTGCGCTCGCTGGCCAAGAGCTTCTGGCTGCGCACCGGCGTGTTCGGCAAGCGCGAGTTCCGCGCGGTGCGCGACGTCAACTTCCAGCTGCGGCGCGGCCACACGCTGGGCGTGGTGGGCGAATCGGGCTCGGGCAAGACGACGATGGGCCTGACGCTGCTGCGCCTGCACGAGCCCACCGCCGGCGAGGTGATCTTCGACGGCCGCAACCTGCTCACCCTCACCGACCGAGAGCGCCAGACCATGCGCCGGCGCATCCAGGTGGTGTTCCAGAACCCCTATGCCAGCCTGAACCCGCGCTTCACCATCGGTCAGACGCTGGTCGAGCCGATGCAGATCCACGCCATCGGCGCCGACCTGGCCGAGCGCGAGCAGCGCGCCCGGGTGCTGCTGGGCAAGGTGGGGCTGGACGACCGCGCCTTCGGCAAGTACCCGCACGAGTTCTCGGGCGGCCAGCGCCAGCGCATCGCCATCGCCCGCGCGCTGACGCTCGAGCCCGAGGTGCTGGTGCTGGATGAAGCGGTGAGCGCGCTGGACGTCTCGGTGCAGGCCCAGGTGCTCAATCTGCTGAAAGACCTGCAGGACGAGCTCGGCCTGGCCTATGTCTTCATCAGCCACGACCTGGCGGTGGTGCGCTTCATCAGCGACGAGGTGCTGGTGATGAAGGACGGCGAGGTGGTCGAGCAGGCCAGCGCGGCGCAGATCCTGGCCGCGCCGCAGCAGGAATACACCCGCCGCCTGCTCAGCGCGGTGCCGCGCGGCTGGGTGCCGGCCGCGGCCCGCGCGCCGCTCGCCTGATCAGTTGAACGACACCTTGCTCAGGATCTGCTGGTCGTTGCGGTCCACGTACATCAAGGTGAACTCGACGTAGCTCTTGCTCGTCATGCCTGAGAGCTTGGCGGCCACCGGCCAGACGAACGACTTGGCTTGGCTACCGGGGTAGGTGTAGGACAGCAGGCGATACGCGGGGTAGAAGACGCTGGAGGCATTGCCGGTCTTAGGCCCCTGAAAGAAGTCCCAGGCGCCGTAGAGGCGGAAGACATTGCCGTCCGGGGCTGCGGGCAGGTCGGTCAGGGCAACCGCCATTGGTGCCGGCGTTGCGCTGATCGCGTTGGTGCGAGCCAACCGCGGCGTCAGACCGTCGAACGACAAGACTCGAGCGAAGCCATCCGCGTCGGGGCCGCTGCCGGCCATGTCGACAAATCGGTAGGGCAGCTTCTCCAGCACGTCGGTGTAGGTGGCGATGGGCGTCCGCCCGGCATGGCCGTTGACCGTTTTCCAGCCGTCGTCGTTGTAGACCGCAAAGGTGTAGAGGCCGCCAGCGACGAAGCCCAGGTTGTCGAACGTGGCATCGGCGGCGGCGTTCGGCGTGGAGGTCGTCGTGCCCCAAGTATTGCCGGCGGCGCCTTGGCCAGCACAGTCGGCGATCTGCGCCGCCGGCACCGCGCCGCTGGTGGCGATGCGACAGTAGCGGAAGGCTTCGTCGTCGGGCCAGTTCAGGAAATTGCCGGTCTTCCCTGCCAGTTCAGGTGCGCTGCGCATCAGGCGCGGCGAAATCAGCTTCAGCGAGAACGGTACGGTTTGGCCGCCCGCCGTGGCCGACGGACCGGGGCCCGAGACGATCACGTAAGTGGCATTGCCCGTTGGATCTGTGATGTGGAACTGTACTTCGCGCAGGTAGTTCAGAAACGGACTCGCGTCGTTGCCGTCGGCGATGGTGAAACGCCTGTCGCGTGTGTTGCGCGAACGCGCGGCGGTCTGCAGCAGCTGCTGGTTGCCGAAGAAGCGCCAGGCGGTCGAGTTCTGGCCGCTGCTGCAGCCCGGGGTGCCGGTGGTGTCGCCGCTGACCATGGTCGTGGTGATGGTGCGCGCTACGGACCCATCGGCATAGGTGGCGTCGTACTGCACATCCAGCTCCTGCCGCGTGCCGCCGCCGGGCACCGCCACGCGGCGCTGGGCCACCACCTGCACATTGCTGTAGGTCTCGCCCACGCGGTAGGCGTACTGACTGCGAAAGCCGGCCGGATCGCTATCGAGCTCGCTCGCCAGGTAGGCTTTGGTGCGGCCGTCTGTGCGGTAGCAGGCGTCGTTGAGCGCCACCCGGGCCGCGCCGGTGGCCGGCGGCGAGGTGGCCCACATGGCCGCGTACTGCGACAGCAGCGTGTTGACGCCGGCGGCCCAGTCGGCCGGCAATGCCGTGGCGCCCTGCAGCGTGAAGGTGAAGTTGCCGATATTCAGCAGCGTCACGTCGAGGAAGGTGTCGGCGCCCACGCGCACCGCAGGCAACGTGAGCACGCCGGTGCCGATGTCGTAGCGCGTGGCCGCCTTTCCGGGCGGCGTCTGCGCATTGGCCGACTGCAGCGCGAACACATAGTTGCCTTGGTGCAGCAGCTTCACATCGGTGTACACCGCCGGGCCCACCTGCACCGACGGGATGGTGACGATGCCTGTGGCGCCGTCGAACGAGGTGACCTGGGCGGAGGCGCCGCTGCAGGCCAGCACGGCCGCGAGCGTCACGAGCGGGCGCGTGGGCCGGCGGGCTGGTGATGAGGGCAGGGGCGCGCGAACGGACGGGGCCACGGCGCGAACATCGACTGGGAACATCTTGGAACTCCGGTGCGTTGAAAACCGGGTCGACGACCATGAAACAGCGCACGGCCCGCCCGGAAACAGCGCCACATGGCCCGAGGCCAGCGACGCTATGCCGAAGGTTGGCATCACGCCGCGGCGCTGGCAAGACCCCCCCTTGGCGAGGCATGTGCGCCGTCAACACCGCTGTTGCTTGCCGCCGACACCCATGCGTCGCGACCGTGGGCGGGCTTCGCAGCGGCTCAGGCCTTCTTGCGCACCGGCAGGTTCAGCGGTGCGATCGGCCCGCGGCCGCTGGCGGCGGTGATCAGGCCCAGCACCCGGCCGGGCTCGGGGCCGACCATGTCCCAGGTGAAGCGCCAGGTCCAGTTCGGATCGCCCAGCGTGCCCGGGATGTTCATGCGGTGGCGGGTGTCCAGACCCAGCACGTCCTGCAGCGGAAAGACGGCCATCGACGCGACCGAGTTGGCCGCGGCGCGGATCATGGCCCAGTGCACGTCGTGCGCGCCGCAGGCCAGATAGGTGCCGGCATAGCGCCGCTCGTGCTCGGGGGCCGAGTCCCACCAGCCGCGCGCGGTGTCGTTGTCGTGGGTGCCGCTGTAGACAATGCAGTTGGGGGTGTAGTTGTGCGGCAGGAACTCATGCGTGCCGTCGCCGCCGAAGGCGAAGCAGATCAGCTTCATGCCCGGGAAGCCGGTGGCTTCGAGCAGCTCGGTCACGTCGGCCGTGATCAGCCCCAGGTCTTCGGCGACGATGGGCAGCGGCCCCAGCGCGCGGGTGATGGCGTCGAACAGCGCGCGGCCCGGACCAGGCACCCACTGGCCCTCTTCGGCCGTGGGGCAGGACGCCGGGATCTCGTAGTAGCCGGCGAACCCGCGGAAGTGGTCGATGCGGAACACGTCGGCCTGCGACAGCGCGCGCTTCACCCGCGAGCTCCACCAGGCGTAGTCCTCGGCGGCCATGCGGTCCCAGCGGTACAGCGGGTTGCCCCAGCGCTGGCCCAGCGGCGCCATGTCGTCGGGCGGGCAGCCGGCCACCACGGTGGGCTGGCACGCGTCGTCCAGGTAGTAGAGGTCGGGCCGCGCCCAGCAGTCGGCGCTGTGGTGGGCGATGAAGATCGGCAGGTCGCCCATCAGCGCGATGCCGCGGCTGTTGGCATAGGCCTTCAACGCATGACATTGGGTGTCGAAGCACCACTGCACGAAGCGCCAGAAGCCGATCTCGGCGGCATGCTGGGTGCGCGCCGCAGCCAGCGCCTTGGCATTGCGGTCGCGCAGCGGCGGGGCCCAGGTCCACCAGGGCTGGCCGCCGTGGGCCGTCTCGAGCGCCATGAACAGCGTGTAGTCGTCCAGCCAGCCGGCCTCGCCTTCAGCCCAGGCAGCCAGGGCCTGGCGCTCGGCCGCGGTGGCCCGGGCCTCGAAGCCGGCGGCCGCGGCGCGCAACTGCTGCAGGCGCCACGGCACCACGCGCTCGAACTGCACCTGGCCGGCTTCGAAGCCGCCGGCCGGCAGCACCGCCGCGGCCAGCCAGCCGCGCTCGACCAGCGGCTCCAGCGCCACCATCAGCGGGCTGCCGGCAAAGGCCGAGACGCTCTGGTAGGGCGAGTTGCCGGGGCCGATCGGCGTGGTCGGCAGCCATTGCCACAGGTGCTGTCCGCACTCGGCCAGCCAATCGACGAAGTGACGCGAGGCCGGGCCGAAATCGCCGATGCCGTGCGGCCCGGGCAGCGAGGTGATGTGCAGCAGGACGCCGCTGGAGCGGGAGGGGAGTTTCATCGTCGGGGCTGAAGGAACGGCGTGGGGGAAGGGGGCCTCGTGGCGGCAGCGCGATCGACCGCCGGGTCAGGTGAAACGGTGGCGCAAGGGCAGCCGCGGCAGTCGCGCATGGCCAGCGCTCAGCCCTGGCTGACCTGCTGCAGCACCAGCAAACAGCGGTGCGGCACGGTCAGCGCCTGCGCGGCCACCGGGGCCGGCTCGCGCGGCAACTCGCCGCTCGAATCCAGCACCACCGACCAGTGGCCATGGGGCAGCGTGAAGGGGATGTCCAGTGCCTCGGGGTTGAACACCAGCAGCAGCGCGGCGCGGCCCGACGCGGCACGGCCATGGCCATGGATCATGCAGGCAAAGGCCAGGCTGGCGCCGTCGTGCCACTCGTGCACCTGCATGTCGTGGCCGGCGGGGTGCAGCCAGCGGATGGTCCAGGTGCCGCGATCGGGCTGGAACCAGGCGTCGTGGCGCAGCGCCGGCTCGGCCCGCCGCAGGGCCAGGGTCTCGGCCACGAACGCGGCCAGGCCGCGATCGGCCTGGGCCCAATCGAGCCAGCTGGTGGGGTTGTCCTGGCACCAGGCGTTGTTGTTGCCATGCTGGGTGCGGCCGATCTCGTCGCCGGCGCCCAGCATCGGCGTGCCCTGGGCCAGCAGCAGCGTGGCCAGCATGGCGCGCTGCACGCGTCGGCGCAGCGCCATGATGGCGGGGTCGTCGGTGGGGCCCTCGACGCCGAAGTTCTCGCACGGCTCGCCGTCGCGCCCGTCGCGGTTGCCCTCGCCGTTGGCGGCGTTGTGCTTGGCGCGATAACTCGTCAAATCGGCGAGTGTGTAGCCGTCGTGTACCGCGACGAAGTTGACCGACGCGCTGGGCCGCCGCTGGCCGTGCATGAACAGGTCGGCCGAGGCGGTGAAGCGCCGCGCGAACTCGCCGCGGCCCACGCGCGGGCCATCGGCGCGATTGAGCCAGTACAGGCGCACGCTGTCGCGGAACTTGTCGTTCCACTCGAGGAAGCGCCCGGGAAAGCGCCCCACCTGGTAGCCGCCATGCCCGGCATCCCAGGGCTCGGCAATCAGGTGCACGCGGGCCAGCACCGGATCCTGGCGCAGCGCGGTGAAGAAGGCCGCCTGCGCATCGAAGCCGTGGCCCACGCGGCCCAGCACCGGCGCCAGGTCGAAGCGGAAGCCATCGACGCCCATCTCCAGCACCCAGTGGCGCAGCGAGTCGAGCACGAACTGCGTGACCCGCGGATGCGCCACGTTGAGCGTGTTGCCGCAGCCGGTGAGGTTCTCGCAGTGGCTGCGGTCTTCGGGCGAGAGGCGGTACCAGCTGGCGTTGTCCAGCCCGCGGAACGACAGCGTGGCGCCGGTCTCGTTGCCCTCGGGCGTGTGGTTGTAGACGACGTCGAGCACCACCTCCAGGCCGTGCTCGTGCAGCGTGGCCACCATGCGCCGGAACTCGTCGGCCACCTCGGCCGGATCGTTGCCGCAGGCGGCCAGCCGCGGATCGGGGCAGAAGAAGCCCAGCGTGTTGTAGCCCCAGTAGTTGACCTTGCCGCGCTCGTGCAGGCCGGGCTCGTCCAGGTGGTAGTGCACCGGCAGCAGCGACAGCGTGGTGATGCCCAGCGCCTTGAAGTGGGCGATGGCGGCCGGGTGCGCCAGGCCGGCGTAGGTGCCGCGCAGCGCGGGCGGGATCCCGGGGTGCAGGGCCGAGAAGCCCTTGACGTGCACCTCGTACAGCACCAGGTCGGACGGCGCATGGCGCGGCGCGTGGGTCCATCCCGGCGCGGGCCCGCGCGGCTCGGCCACCCGCGCCTTGAGGGCGTAGGCCGCGTTGTCGCGGGTGTCGAACGAGCGGTGGCCGTCGGGGTGGCCCAGCGCGTGGCCGTGGTGCTCGGGCCGCCACTGGTGATGGCCGACGATCTCGCGCGCCCAGGGGTCGAGCAGCAGCTTGTGCGCGTTGAAGCGGTGGCCCAGCTCGGGCTTGTAGGGGCCGTGGGCGCGCAGCCCGTACACCAGGCCCGGCCCCACCACCGGCAGGAAGCCGTGGAACAGGCCGTCGTGCGGGCCGTGCAGCGCATAGCGCCGCAGCTCACGCGCGCCCGAGGCATCGAAGATGCACAGCTCGATGGCCTGGGCGTGGTCGGAGAAGACGACGAAGTTCACCCCGCCGTCGCGCACATGGGCGCCCATCGGCTCGGGGCGGCCTTCCTCGAGGTGTTGCGGCAGCACGGAGATCATGCCTGTCGGGTCATCGGCCTGGTCAGGGGCCTCGTCATTGGCCTTGCGGCACCAGCATCAGCGTGGCCAGCGGCGGCAGCGTCAGCACGATGGAGTGGCTGCGGCCATGCGCCGGCACCGGCTCGACGGCCAGTGCACGGCCGCCGTTGCCGAGGTTGCTGCCGCCGTAGTGGGCCGAATCGGTGTTGAGCACCTCGCGCCAGGCGGCGGCGTCGCCGGCATGCGGCACGCCCAGCCGCCAGCCCTCGCGCGGCACCGGCGTGAAGTTGCACACCACCACCACCTGGCGGCCCAGGCCATCGCGGCGCACCCAGGCATAAGTCGAATGATCAGCGTCCTCGGCATCGATCCACTCGAAGCCGGCCGACTCGGCATCCAGCCGGTGCAGCGCCGGCTCGTCGCGATGCAGGCGGTTGAGGTCGCCGACGAGCCGCTGCACGCCGGCGTGGCGGGCATCGCCCAGCAGGGCCCAGGGCAGCTCGTGATCGTGGTTCCACTCGCCGGGTTGGGCGAACTCCTGGCCCATGAACAGCAGCTTCTTGCCCGGGTGGCCCCACATGTAGCCGTAGTAGGCGCGCAGGTTGGCAAAGCGCTGCCACTGGGCCGGATCGTTCGGGTCGCCCGGCATCTTGCCCAGCAGCGAGCCCTTGCCGTGCACCACCTCGTCGTGCGAGAGCGGCAGCACGAAGTTCTCGGTGTAGGCGTAGACCAGGCCGAAGCGCATCTTGTCGTGGTGCCAGCGGCGGTGCACCGGATCCTGCGCCATGTAGGCCAGCGTGTCGTGCATCCAGCCCATGTTCCACTTGTAGTGGAAGCCCAGCCCGCCGGCGAACACCGGCGCCGAGACCTTCGGGAAGGCGGTGGATTCCTCGGCCAGCGTGATGGCGCCCGGGCACTGCGCGCCCAGGACTTCGTTGATGCGTTGCAGCAGCGAGATGGCCTCGAGGTTCTCGCGCCCGCCGTGGACGTTGGGCACCCACTGGCCGGCCTCGCGGCTGTAGTCGCGGTACAGCATCGAGGCCACCGCATCCACGCGCAGGCCATCGACGCCGAAGCGCTCGATCCAGTACAGCGCGCTGCCGGCCAGGAAGTTGCGCACCTCGCGGCGGCCGAAGTTGTAGATCAGCGTGTTCCAGTCGCGGTGATAGCCTTCACGTGGATCGGCATACTCGAACAGCGCGGTGCCGTCGAACTGCGCCAGCCCGAAGGCATCGCTCGGAAAGTGCGCCGGCACCCAGTCGAGCAGCACGCCCAGGCCGTGGGCGTGGCAGGCATCGACGAAGCGCTGGAAGCCCTCCAGCGTGCCGAAGCGCGCGGTGACCGAGTACAGCCCCAGCGTCTGGTAACCCCACGAGCCGGCGAACGGGTGCTCGGTGATGGGCATCAGCTCGACGTGGGTGAAGCCCAGGCCCGCCACGTAGGCCGGCAGCGCCGAGGCCAGCATGTCCCAGTCGTGCGCGGTGCCGTCGGGGTGGCGCCGCCACGAGCCGGCGTGCAGCTCGTAGATGGCCATCGGCGCCTCGCGCCGGTTGGCGGCGGCGCGTGCGGGCGCGATGGGCCGGGCCGGCGGCAGCGGCGCGACGATGCTGGCCTGCGAGGGCGGCTGCTGGCTGGCGCGGGCGTAGGGGTCGGCCTTCAGCGGCAGCAGGCGGCCGTCGGCGGCGACGATCTCGAACTGGTACAGGTCGCCCAGCGCCGCGTGCGGCACGAACAGCTCCCAGATGCCCGAGCCGCCGCGCGAGCGCATCGGGTGGCGGCGGCCATCCCAGCCGTTGAAGCTGCCCACCACGCTGACGCGCCGGGCGTTGGGCGCCCACACGCCGAAGCGCACGCCGGCCACCGCGTGGACGCCCTCGCCCAGCGTCATCGGGTGCGCGCCCAGCACCTCGAAGGGGCGCAGGTGCGAGCCTTCGCCGAGGTAGTGCAGGTCGGCGTCGGCGATCAGCGGGCCGTAGGCATAGGCGTCGGCGTAACGTCCGGCCTGGCCATCGGCCCACTCCACCTGCAGCCGGTAGTCGAAGCGGTTGCGCCGCCGCGGCAGCGTGCCCTCGAACAGGCCGCGCTCGTCGCGCTGCGCCAGCCCGGCGATGCGCCGCCCGGTGGCCGTGTCGTGCACCACCACCGAGCGCGCGCCGGGCAACAGGGTGCGCACCCACAGCCGGCCCTCGTCATCGTGGTGCAGGCCCAGCACCGCGAACGGATCGCCGTGGCGGGCTTCGAGCAGGGCATGCAGGTCGGTGTCGGGCAGCATCGATGGGGTGCAAAGGGTCAGCCGGCGCGGCCGGCGGCGTGTGGATCCGGAGGCGCCGCCCACACCTCGCGCAGGTAGTCGCCCACGGTGCGGTCGACGCTGAACCGGCCCATGCCGGCCAGGTTGCGCAGCGCGCGCTCGGCCCAGGCCGGGCGGTCCTCGTAGAGGGCATCGACGCGGCCCTGGGTGCGCACGTAATCGGCGAAATCGGCCATCAGCATGTAGGGGTCGTGCTGCAGCAAGGGCTGGACCAGGCTCCGATACCGATCGGGCTCGCCGCGCGAGAACGCGCCGCCGCCGATGGCGTCGAGCACCTTGCGCAGGGCGGGGTTCTCCTCGACATACAACCGGGGATCGTAGCCCAGTGCCTTGGTGCGGGCCACCTCGTCGGCGCGCAGGCCGAAGATGAACATGTGCCGGCTCGCGGTGCCGGGGCGTCCTGCGCCGGTCTCTTGCTCGCCGAAGGCCAGCGCGCGGGCGGGTGGGTTGGCCTCGTCCATGGCCTGCGCCATCTCGATGTTGGCGCCGTCCCAGGTGCCGATGGTGCAGGCGCCGTTGAGCGCGAACTTCATGTTGCCGGTGCCCGAGGCCTCGGTGCCGGCGGTGGAGATCTGCTCGGAGAGATCGGCCGCGGGCAGGATCTTCTCGGCCAGGCTCACGCCGTAGTTGGGCAGGAACACCAGCTTGAGCAGATGAGCGGTGCGCACGTCGCTGTTGACCACCCGGGCCACGTCGTGGATCAGCTGGATCACCAGCTTGGCCGCGTGGTAGGCCGAGGCCGCCTTGCCGGCGAAGATCACGGTGCGCGGCGTCCAGCCGGCGTGCGGCTGGGCCAGGATGGCCTGGTAGCGCGCCACCACGTGCAGCACGTTGAGCAGCTGGCGCTTGTACTCGTGGAAGCGCTTGATCTGCACGTCGAACAGGCTGTCGGGATCGACGGTAAGGCCCAGCTCGTCGCGGATGTACGCGGCCAGGCGCTGCTTGGCGGCGCGCTTGGTGGCCAGGAAGGTCTTGCCCAGCGCGGCCGAGCCGGCCATCGGCGCCAGGCGTGCCAGCTGCGACAGGTCGGCCCGCCAGCCCAGGCCCAGGTGCAGGTCCAGCAGGCCGGCCAGCCCCGGGTTGGCCTGGGCCAGCCAGCGCCGTGGCGTGACGCCGTTGGTGACGTTGAGGAAGCGCCCGGGCCACAGCCGCGCATAGTCGGCGAAGATGGTGCGCACCATCAGCTCGGAGTGCAGCGCCGAGACGCCATTGACCTTGTGCGAGGCGACGATGGCCAGCGAGGCCATGCGCACGCGGCGCTCGCCCGATTCGTCGATCAGCGAGACGCGGGCGGCCAGCTCGTGGTCGCCTGGCGCGCGCCGGGCCAGCTCGTCGAGCAGGCGCTGGTTGATCTCGTAGATGATCTCCAGGTGCCGCGGCAGCAGCGCCTCGAACAGCCGCACCGGCCAGGTCTCCAGGGCCTCGGGCATCAGCGTGTGGTTGGTGTAGCTCACCGCCTCGGTGGTCACCTTCCAGGCGGCCTCCCAGGCCAGGCCGTGCTCGTCGATCAGCAGGCGCATCAGCTCGGCCGGGGCCAGCGCCGGGTGCGTGTCGTTCAGGTGCACCGCGTTGTGGCGGCCGAAGCTCTCGATGGCGTCGTGCGCGGCGGCCTGCTCGCGCAGGTGGCGGGCCAGCATGTCCTGCAGCGAGGCACTGACCAGGAAGTACTCCTGCTTCAGGCGCAGCTCGCGGCCGGCGGGCGTGGAGTCGTCCGGGTACAGCACCCAGTTCAGCGCCTCGGCCGACAGCAGGTGCTGCGCCGCGGCCGCATGCTCGCCGCGGCAGAAGGCGTGGAAGTCGATCGGCCGGTCGGCCTGGGCGCGCCACTTGCGCAGCGTGCTCACGTGCGCGGTGGCGTGCCCCGGCACGATGAAGTCGTGCGCCATCGCCTGGATGGTCTCGGCCGGCACCCATCGCCGCTGGCCGCCGCCGGACTCGACCCGCCCGCCGAAGCCGATCGGATAACGCACATCCTCGCGGGGCAGCTCCCAGGGGTTGCCATGCTTGAGCCACTCGTCGGGCCGCTCGACCTGGCGGCCGTCCTGGATGGCCTGGGCGAACATGCCGTGCTGGTAGAACAGGCCGTAGCCGAACGAGGGCACGCCCAGCGTGGCGAAGGCATCCAGGAAGCAGGCCGCCAGCCGGCCCAGGCCGCCGTTGCCCAGCGCCGCATCGGGCTCGTGCTCCAGCAGGTCGGCGAGGGCCGGCGCATCGGGGCCGAGTTGCCGGCGCAACGGCTCCTCCAGGCCCAGGGCCGCGACGGCATTGGTCATGGCCCGGCCGATCAGGAACTCCATCGACAGGTAGTGCACCCGGCGCACGCCCTGGCGCCGCGCATCGGCGGCCTGGGTGGCAATCCATCGCTCGGCCAGCAACTGCCGGCTGGCCACCGCCGCCGCCTGCAGGCACGATTCAGCGGACCGGGGATCCTGGCGCTGGGCCAGCTCCAGCGCGTAAGTGGCCGCAAACCTCGCGTCGATGCCCTGGACCTCGGGCGCCGGGGTCGAGGCGGTCGGCGGCGTGGGCTCATCCGCAGCGCAATGGGCCGTTGCGGTGCCAGGGGTGGGGGCTTGGCGGAAGGGGGACATCGGCAGTTCTCCGGCAAGGCGCGGCGTCCGGTGTTGCGCCCGCCGCGGCCCCTTCAAGGGCTGCACAGGCGGGGCGGGGACGCCGCAGAGGCCGGCAAGTATGTCGCAGAACGACATGAAATCCTGTAGTAATCCTACATCTGGATTTCCCGGATGCCGGGACAAGTTGTTGTTTTGTCTAGGAATATCGAAGCATGACCACGGGTCGCACCGTATGGATGAGGGGGGTCATCGCTTGTATATTCGCTACATTCCGCCCACCCATCGGGTGTTTCGCGAGGGGCGGCGGCGGCCCGACCGGGCATGATGGCCCCCCAGGCGTGGCCGGGGCGCGCGAGGAGGATCCAGACGTGGCAGATGTGCAATTGGTGAAGGTGCAGAAGTCGTTCGGCGAGACCCAGGTGCTGCGCGACATCGACCTGCAGGTGCGCGACGGCGAGTTCATGGTCTTCGTCGGGCCCTCGGGCTGCGGCAAATCCACCCTGCTGCGCAGCATCGCCGGGCTGGAAGAGATCACCGGCGGCACGCTGTCCATCGGCGGGCGGGTGGTCAACGACGTGCCGCCGGCCGAGCGCGGCATCGCCATGGTGTTCCAGTCGTACGCGCTGTACCCGCACATGAACCTGTACGACAACATGGCGTTCGGGCTGCAGCTGGCCAAGGTGCCCAAGGACGAGATCGACCGCCAGGTGCAGCATGCCGCCAAGATCCTGCACATCGATCACCTGCTGCAGCGCAAGCCCAAGGACCTGTCGGGCGGTCAGCGCCAGCGCGTGGCCATCGGCCGGGCCATCGTGCGCAAGCCCGAGGTGTTCCTGTTCGACGAGCCGCTGTCCAACCTCGATGCCGCGCTGCGCGTGCGCATGCGCTACGAGTTTGCCAAGCTGCACGAGGACCTGAAGTCCACGATGATCTACGTCACCCACGACCAGGTCGAGGCGATGACGCTGGCCGACCGCATCGTGGTGCTCTCGGCCGGCCGCATCGAGCAGGTGGGCACGCCGCTGGAGCTGTACGAGCACCCCGACAACCTCTTCGTCGCCGGGTTCATCGGCTCGCCGAAGATGAACTTCCTGGCCGGCGAGCTGGTGCAAAGCGGTGGCGGCCAGGCCACCGTCAAGCTGCAAAGCGGCGCGCTGGTGCGCTGCTGCGTCGATGCCGGCGCGGTGAAGATCGGCGCGGCCGTCACGCTGGGCGTGCGGCCCGAGCACCTGGAAGCCGCCGGCAGCGGCGAGAACCGCATCGAGCTGGCGGTCACCTTCGTCGAGCTGCTGGGCAGCACCAGCCACGCCTATGGCGACTACCCCGGCGCGGCCGAGCAGTTCACCTGCGAGCTTGACGGCCACCGCCGGGTGCGCGATGGCGAGCGGCTTTCGCTGCGCATCCCGGCCGAGCGCGCCTACCTGTTCGATGCCGACGGCAAGGCCTGCCGCCGGCTGGCGGTGCCGGCCGAGGACGGGGTCGCGGCGTGACGGACCGGCCCGCTGTGCCGGCCGGGGGCTCGGCGGCCCGGCCTCGGAGCGCCGCCCGGGTCGGCTGGCGCATGGCCCGGGCGGCGGCCACTGCGCTGGTCGCGCTTGCCGCCGCCGCGGCAGGCCCGGCCTGCGCCGCCGAGGCTGCGCCGCAACTGCTGGTCTGGATCAACGGCGACAAGGGCTACAACGGCCTGCAGAAGGTGGGCGATGCCTTCACCCGCGCCTCGGGCGTGAAGGTGGTGGTGCAGCACCCCGAGGGCGCGCCCGACAAGTTCCAGGCCGCCGCCGGTGCCGGCAAGGGCCCCGACATCTTCTGCTGGCCGCACGACCGCGTGGGCGAATGGGCCACCTCGGGCCTGATCGTGCCCATCGCCCCGCCCAGGCGGGTGCGCGAGGCCATCGACGAGGCCGCCTGGAAGGCCTTCACCTATCGCACGAAGGTGTGGGGCTATCCGCTGTCGATCGAGGCCATCGGGCTGATGGTCAACCGCGCGCTGGTGCCGGTGCCGCCCGCCACCTTTGACGAGGTGATCGCGATCGACGCGCGGCTCAAGGCGCAGGGCAGGCGCGCCATCCTGTGGGACTACAACAAGAGCTTCTTCACCTGGCCGCTGCTGGCCGGCGCCGGCGGCGAGGTGTTTGGCCGCAATGCCGCGGGCGAGCTCGATCCGGCCCGGGTGGGCGTCAACAACCCCGGCGCGCTGGCCGGCGCGCAGATGCTCTCGCGGCTGATCGAGGGCGGCACCATGCCGCGCGGCGCCCGCTACGCCGAGATGGAAGCGGGCTTCGCGCGCAGCGAGGTGGCGATGATCATCACCGGCCCCTGGGCCTGGGACAACGCGCGCAAGGCCAAGGTCGACTTCGCGGTGGCGCCGATCCCGCAGGTGGTGCCCGGCAAGCCCAGCAAGCCCTTCGTCGGCGTGCTCGGCTGCATGATCGCCGCGCCCAGCAAGGTCAAGGACATCGCGCGTTACTTCATCGAGGAGCACCTGCTCACCGTGGAGGGCCTGAAGACCGTCTCGGCCGACGTGCCGCTGGGCACGCCGGCCAACAAGGCCTACTACGCCGAGCTCTCCAGCGACGCGCGCATCCGCGCCACGATGGACAACGCCCGCGCCGGCGAGCCGCTGCCCAGCATCCCCGAGGTGGGCCGCTTCTGGCCGGCGATGGATGCCGCGCTGGAAGCGATCACCCAGGGCCGGCAGAGCCCCAAGGATGCGCTCGATGGTGCCGCCGCCCGCATGCTCGCCCGCTGACATGACCGCCGCCCGACCTTCCAACCCCTGGCCCGGCCGCGCGATCGCGACGCTGGCCGCGCTGGCGCTGCTGTGGCTCACGTTCAACCTGTACCGGCAGGGCCAGCCGATGTGGGCGGTGGGCGTGCTGGGGCTGGGCGGTGCGGCGCTCTACGTGTACGCCACCGCGCAATCGTTGGCCTGGCGCTACCTGTTCCCGGGCGTGGCGGCGATGGCGGTGTTCGTCGCCTTTCCGCTGCTTTATACGGTGCAGATGGGCTTCACCAACTATTCATCCGCCCACCTGCTGAGCGAAGACCGCGCCCGCGCCTACCTGCTGGACCAGCATGAGATCGAGGAGGCGCAGGCGCAGGCCTTCACGCTGCACGCCGAGCCGCAGGCCGGCACGGTGCGCCTGCGCCTGGCCCCGCCGGAGGACGCGCCGGGGCCGCGTTATCTTTCGCCGCCGCTGTCGCTGGCCCAGGCGTTGCCGGCCGATGCCGCGCCGCTGGCGATGCAGCCGCTGGCCGAGGGTGCGCCGGCCCTGCCCGCCGCGCTGGGCCTGCGCGAGCTGATTGCGCAGCGGCCCGGGCTGCAGGCGCTGAAGCTCAAGCTGCCCGACGGCCGCGTGCTGGTGTACGCCGGCCTGCGCGAGTTCGCCCCGGCGCACCCGGTGTGGAAGCCGGGCGACGACGGCGCGGTGGTCGAGGCCGCCACCGGCACCGTCTACCGCCCTGACCGCGAGGCCGGCTACTTCGCCAGCGCCACCGGACAGCGGCTGCAGCCCGGCTTCAAGGTGGGCGTCGGGCTGGCCAACTACCAGCGCCTGTTCGGCGATGCCGACATGCGCGGGCCCTTTGCCTCGATCTTCGTCTGGACGGTGATGTTCTCGGCGCTGACGGTGCTCTTCGCCACCGCCATCGGCATGACGCTGGCGGTGGCGCTGAACTGGGAGGCACTGAAGTACCGCACGCTGTACCGCACGCTGCTGTTCCTGCCCTACGCGGTGCCGGGCTTCATCTCGATCCTGGTGTTCAAGGGCCTGTTCAACCAGAACTTCGGCGAGATCAACGCCATCCTGAACGCGGTGTTCGGCGTGCGCCCGGCCTGGTTCGCCGACCCGACGCTGGCCAAGGTGATGATCCTGATCGTCAACACCTGGCTGGGCTATCCGTACATCATGGTGCTGTGCACCGGCCTGATCAAGGCCATCCCGGCCGACCTGTACGAGGCCTCGGCGATCGCCGGCGCCAAGCCGCTGACCAACTTCTTCCGCATCACCGCGCCGCTGATCATCAAGCCGCTCACGCCGCTGCTGATCAGCGCCTTCGCCTTCAACTTCAACAACTTCGTGCTGATCAGCCTGCTCACCGACGGCCGGCCCGATTACCTCAATACCAAGCTGCCGGCCGGCACCAACGACATCCTGGTCAGCTACACCTACCGCATCGCCTTCACCGACGCCGGCGCCAACTTCGGCCTGGCCGCGGCCATCTCGACGGTGATCTTCTTCCTCGTCGCGATCCTGTCGATGGTGAACCTGAAGATCACGCGGCAGGGGCAGGAGGCGACTCGGTGAGCGCTGCCCTTGCCAGCCTTGCCGCCTTTGCCGCACCGTGCGTCGCCCACGGGCCCGGACGCTCACGCCGCGCCATGCGGGCCTAACGAGAGAACACCATGGCCATCGTCACCGGAAGAAGCCAGCGCTGGCGCCTGATCGGCATGCATGCGGCGCTGTGGATGCTGATCGCGATCACCCTCTTCCCGCTGCTGGCGGTGATCTCGATCTCGCTGCGGCCGGGCAACTTCGCCACCGGCTCGCTGATCCCCAGTGAGGTGAGCCTCGAGCACTGGAAGCTGGCGCTGGGCATCGCCGTCACCCAGCCCGACGGCACGGTGGTGCAGCCGCCCTTCCCGGTGCTGCGCTGGCTGTGGAACTCGATCAAGGTGGCCACGCTGTCGAGCCTGCTCATCGTGGCCGTCAGCACCACCGCGGCCTACGGCTTCGCGCGGCTGAAGTTCCGCTTCAAGCAGGGCATCCTCAACAGCATGCTGCTGCTGCAGATGTTTCCGGTGGCGGTGGCGCTGGTGGCCATCTTCGCCATCTTCGACAGCCTGGGCACGGTGGTGCCGTGGCTGGGCATCGAAAGCCATGGCGGCCTGATCGTGGCCTACGTCGGCGGCGTGGCGATGCACATCTGGACCATCAAGGGCTACTTCGAGACCATCCCCGCCGAGATCGAGGAATGCGCCAAGGTCGACGGCGCCACCTCGTGGCAGGCCTTCCGCCGCGTGCTGCTGCCGATGGCGGTGCCGATCCTGATGGTGGTCTTCGTGCTGGCCTTCATCGGCACCATCATCGAGTACCCGGTGGCCTCGATCCTGCTGCGC